>Ga0209463_1000150_pt1 | contig 65545 bp, 61 predicted proteins | sample AgamicMgSfrz_FD_187169 | JGI IMG/M metagenome (GOLD analysis project Ga0209463, IMG submission 187169) | Agave microbial communities from Guanajuato, Mexico - Mg.Sf.rz (SPAdes) (version 2) | ecosystem: Host-associated > Plants > Phyllosphere > Phylloplane/Leaf | place: Guanajuato, Mexico... | reverse complement strand
AGGATATTCCGTCAGAGGGTATGGCAGCAATTTACGGTGAGAGCTTACCGTAACTGCTTCAAGGACGAAGCGGATTTTCTTTTTCGGCAACTTTTCCTTTTTTGCAGCAGGTTTCATTGTGAAGTATTTTACCAGTCCATTCCAAGCCCGACCGTGCATCAGCTTTGGTTCTTTTGACAAGATTTCCGTTTTTATAGCTATTTTTTAATTTGTATTACTGGCTGCTGCTTGGATACGAAGTTGGTATAGAGTTTGGTCTAGGAGGAAAAAAGCTGTTAAAGAATACCTTTTACATAGCACTTGCTCCAAATCTTTTCCTGATGGTGATGGCCCTTTTTCGCATTATTCCTCCATTTGTTTTTGCACTGCTGCTGACAAGCGAGTTTACAGCTGTTTGCATTTATTTCACCATCCTGTTATATCCAATTTCCATTTTGAAACAATAAAATCTATTTAAATAGAGATGTAGAAATATAAAAATTCTGCTATCCGATATAGGAGAGCAGAATTTTTTTCTATTTTTTCTTTAGTAATGGCTCAACCCTCTTTCTATCAACTTCTTCTATACAATCATAATATTTTTCGTAAAGTGGACGAATTCGTTCGGCATCTAATGCTATTACTTCACAGCCACGGTCATCGTAGATAAAGAATATGATATCTTTTGTGGTGTTCACAAAGAAGACATCTGGATAACCAATGTAATATCCTCCGAACTTAGGCTTTAGCGGGAAATCCTCATTACAGGCTGCTTTAAGCAAGCCAGCTACATGCAAGTCCTTTCGTTTACAGAATAAAGAAAACTGTTGCATCTCTAATTCCTCTTCTTCCTCTAACTCGAAAGGGTACGGGTATGTCTTAACTAGGATGCGATTTAGTGAATTGTGGTCTTTTAAATAGGGCTGATATACTTTCAATTTTTTTGTGGATTTTTCTTTTATTTGTTTATATAGATTTGTGACAAGGAATAATTCATCGTTTTGGTCGAATAATTCATTGAAAATCTGTGAGGTTTGTTTATAGATAACCTGAAATCCCTCAAGATTCATTTCATCATTTTCTTTTAATAGATAGCTGCTTTTTCCAAGACTAAAGTGGATACCAATATCCCATTGATTATAAATACTAGGAATTAATTCGAGAGATGGAAACTGTTCTTGCAAATATTCTTCTATGGTCATGTACGTTGCTCACTTTCAAATTAGGCGACTGTTTTGGTCTTTTTCGCCCTGATTATAGGCATAGACTTTAACTATATTACAACAAAATAAGTTGTTAAAGAACCCTGTTTTAAGCAAGAAAAATGACACAGCAGTATAATATATAGAAGCAAAAAGCTTTGCAAAAAAGAAAATATTTTTTGCCCCGTATCTTTTTTGCCTGGATAACCGTTCTAAGTATGACACCTGACAAAGGGGGGATTAAGTTTGAGCCAGCAACAATTAATGAAATGGCATGACAGCAATCTTCAAAAGCATTACAAAAGCTTAAATAAATACTGCCAATACCTCTCGATGAATAAATGGGAAAAAGAAGATATCATTCATGATGCCTTCATCAAAGCGATTGAATCATACCGTGAACAGGATATTACAGCAGCCCTACTAAAGAAAATTGTACAAAATCGCTGGATTGACACACTTCGGAAAAGAAAGCAGGAACAATCACACGTCCATGAAACAGAGGCCGTGGAGAATAAATCTGCTGATTGGATGATGCTAGCTGAGTATTTGGCCGAAAATTTTACTGAAAAGCAAGCAGCTGTTTTTTTGTTGATTGAGGGGTTTGGTTATCGTATTAAAGAAGCTGCAGAAGTACTGCAAATGACAGAAACCGGAGTAAAGTCAATCTTGTTTCGGGCAAGAAACCAATTGCATAAACAGCATAGTGGAAATGAAGTAAGTATCGACACAAGGCAAGCGAGCAGACTTTACTATGAAACGCTGAAACAGCAAAATCCGGACATATTGATAAAAGAAATGCTTACAGCTCAAATGCGTCATCAATCTGGATCAATCCGGCAAAGTACTGGTCCAATACTGAAAATGGCAGCATAGTGAAAAAGAAAGGGGCAATAAATATGAATGCTATTCCATATGTGATTGAACAGTCAAGCGGGGGAGAACGCTCCTACGATATTTATTCAAGACTTTTGAAGGATCGCATTATCATGCTTGGGGATGAAATTAACGATCATGTTGCCAACAATATTGTGGCACAGCTGTTATTTTTAGCCGCGGAAGCTCCAGATAAAGATATATCCATTTATATAAACTCACCAGGAGGTTCCACTACCGCAGGCTTTGCGATATTTGATACCATGCAATTTATTAAGCCTGATGTGCGCACAATTTGCACAGGCATGGCTGCTTCTTTTGGAGCGTTGCTGCTGCTAGCAGGCACGAAAGGCAAAAGATATGCATTGCCGAACAGTGAAATTATGATTCATCAGCCCTTAGGCGGTGCGCGAGGCCAAGCAACGGAAATTGAAATAACAGCTAAAAGAATCCTTAAACTTCGCGAAAAGATTAATACAATCATGGCAGACAGAACTGGCCAAGAGGTGGAAAGAATAGCTCGAGATACGGAGCGAGATTATTTTATGACCGCAGCAGAAGCGAAAGAGTATGGGATTATTGACGAGATAATTCTTCCTAAATAAGTTTTCTAAAAGAGCTGCATGTTAGAGTGACATGCAGCTTCATTGCCCTGATTCGTTTTTTCAGTAATGATACGCTATAATAGGAAATTGAAATATATTTGCAGGAAGATAAAAGGTGAAAATCATGAAAATAAAGCAAGTAACTATAGAAGAAGCATTTGAAAAGAGCGTTCGAAATGGCAGTCCGCTTTTGTATAAAGATTCCCTTAAGGGAATTAGGGGACTAAACGAGGGTCAAATTATTGATGTGAAAGATAAAGCTGGGAAATTTATCGGCAGAGGTTATTATGCTATCCAAAATAAAGGAATTGGTTGGATACTTACAACAAATCAGCAGGAAGCGATAGACTTTTCTTTTTTTGAAGAGAAAATTAAAGCAGCAAATAACCGAAGAGCGGCATTATATCATGATAATGAAACTACTGCTTTTCGCCTTTTTAATGGGGAAGGGGACGGCATCGGCGGTTTTACTGTTGATAAATACGATAATTACTTGCTTATTCAATGGTACAGTAAAGGAATCTACGAGTATAAGGATTGGATTATTAAAGCCTTTGATAACCATGTTGATTTTAAAGGCATTTATGAAAAGAAAAGGTTTGATACGCACGGTACATACGTTGAGGGTGATGATTTTACTTTTGGGGAGGAAGGACAATTCCCAATTATGGTGAAAGAAAATGGCATGAAATTCGCTGTAGACCTTAATGAAGGAGCAATGACGGGGATTTTTCTTGATCAGCGTGAAGTTCGCAAAACAATCCGCGACAAGTATGCATTAGGTAAGGAAGTTCTCAACACCTTCTCCTATACAGGCGCCTTTTCTGTAGCAGCAGCCCTTGGCGGGAGCAAGTCGACTACGAGTGTAGATTTAGCTAACAGGAGCAGAGCCAAAACTTCGCTAAACTTTGATTATAATGACATTAGTTTGGCAGACCAGAAGATTGTGGTAGAGGATGTTTTTCATTACTTTAAGTATGCAGTAAAGAAGCAGCTGTCATTTGATATGGTTATTCTTGACCCGCCAAGCTTTGCAAGAAGTAAAAAACATACTTTTAGTGCCGCAAAGGATTATTCTAACCTTTTGAAAGAGGCAATCAGTATTACGAAACAATCTGGAATAATAGTTGCTTCGACGAACTGCAGCACCTTCGATATGAAAAAGTTTAAACAATTTATCCATGAAGCTTTCGGTAAACAAAAGGATCGTTATGAAATTCTTGAGGAATTTGGCTTACCAGAAGACTTTGCGAATATTCGTAATCTGAAGGAAAGCAATTATTTAAAGGTTGTTTTTATTAAAAAACGCAATTAGTTTTTTAAGATAATAATTAGAGAATGAAGCATGTTTGCTTAAGAAAATCACTGTTTACTAAAATGTATTTACCTAGTAATCTAATATTTAGCATTAGTTATTAGTACATATGGAATGGGGATTGGAAAAGTGAAAGCAATATTGTTTGATTTAGATGATACACTCCTTTGGGATAAACGAAGTGTTAAAGAAGCATTTGAAAAAACATGCAAACTTGCTGAAGACAAATACCAAATTGCAGCATCCAGCTTAGAAGAAGCGGTTAGAAAAGAAGCGCAAAGCTTATATCAAGCATATGAAACATATGCGTTTACGCAAATGATTGGCATTAACCCGTTCGAAGGACTGTGGGGAGAATTTGCGGATCAGCATGAATCATTCCAAAAAATGAAAGCTATCGTCCCGATGTATCGTAAAGATGCTTGGACTAACGGGCTTTTGGCATTGGGAATTGATGATAAGGAATTCGGGGCATATTTAGCCGAACAATTTCCTGCTTTTCGCAAAGTATCTCCTTTTGTATACGAAGAAACATTCACAGTGCTTGATGAGCTTAAAGGAAAGTACAAGCTTCTGCTGCTGACAAATGGTTCTCCAGGTTTGCAAAATACAAAATTGACAATAACACCTGAAATTGCCCCATATTTTGACGAAATTGTTATTTCAGGAGATTTCGGTAAAGGTAAACCTGATCCAGCTATTTTTGAGCATGCGGTTTCTTTGCTTGGTTTATCTGTCGATGACTGCATTATGGTCGGTGATAATCTCATGACAGATATCCTTGGAGCATCGAGGGTCGGGATGAAGTCTGTTTGGATAAACAGAGAAGGCAAAACGCCAGAAACGGTTCTTCCAAGTTATGAAATTAAAGATCTGCTAGAACTGCTTCCTCTACTTAAAGAAATCAGCTAAAAAAGAAGCAAAGGTAGGCATAATGCTTACCTTTGCTTCTTTTTTTAGTCCTCTTTTGGCAGAAGATGCCTGTAAGGAACAGGTGATGCAAGTACAACAGAAGTGTTTATTGTGCCAAACGGAATTAAACGGTCGACCAGTACGCGCATTCCATCAATTCCAGATACGGCAGCCTTTATTGTATAACTAATCGGTCCAGTCACACGGTGACATTCCAATATATCGGGTTCTGTCTTTATAAACTCTTCAAACTTATGCGGATCTTCCTTTAATTCGCTTATTTGAATGAAAAGAAGTGTTTCCCTGCCAAGCTTTGCAGGAGAGACCCTTGCGCTGAATTCAAGAATAATTCCTCTTTCTTGGAGGCGGAGTAGGCGTTCTGATACGCTAGGCCTGCTTAAAGAAAGCTGTTTAGAAAGGTCGCTTACTGTTATTCTTCCATCCTCCTGCAATAATTTTAATAATTGCACGTCTACCTTATCCATTTTTTACTCCTTTACAAATTGAAATGATATATAGATTATTTGATTCATTTTTAAGGTTATTTTAGTTTAATATATGCTTTTTGATATGTAAAAATGCTCCTTCTTATTCTATCATTAAATATGAACCATAACCACCAAATTTACCTGTAAACTTTGGCAAAATCGCCATCCTCTCTCATAACCCAACTCTATATTTTATCATATTAGGAGTGTTTTGTTTGAAAAAAATATTAACCATGATTGCCGGCTGTTTCTTTACAGCATTAGGCCTCTATGTGCTTAAAAGTTCTTCACTTGTTACTGGAGGAACAGCAGGCTTAAGTTTAAGCGCCTCTTATTTACTGCCCATTTCTTTTTCCGTTCTGTTCACGGTAATTAATATTCCGTTTTATGTATTATCATTTAAAAAGATGGGCAAACAGTTTACATTGTCAACGATAATGGCAGTTACGACTGTCACTCTGTTATCATCGCTGATTTCCGCGTACTTCCCGGCAATTTCCTTTCACCCCATCGTTGGTGCTGTTGTAGGAGGATTCATTATAGGAGCAGGGGTAGTTGTCTTATTTATGAATGGCTCGTCTTTAGGAGGAGCACAAATTCTTTCCATTACACTGCAAAAGCAGTTCAACTGGAATATGGGCAGAACTAACTTTATTTTTGACACGATTGTCATTCTTATTGGTATGTACAGTATTGGGGTTGTGAGAGGTTTATACAGTATATTGTCTGTGTTAATTGTTTCTTCAATGATGAGCTTTTTTAAGGAACAGATAGCTAAACGCAACAATAGGCCTGTTAAAGTGTCAAATAAGGAACCAATACTGGAAACAAGTTCTATGTAAATTTTAAATCCTGACTCTTGCCAATCTTTATTGGTTAGCAGTTAGGATTTTTTTAATTAAATAAATTGACATTGATAATCATTTTCATTTACAATAAGAATAACCAAAAAACAGACAATAAAAAGCTAGGAAGGTGTAAATAAATGCAAAATCAATTCATGGTAACTAAGCCGTTTCAATATATGGTAGAATGTACTTGTCCTAGACCCGATCATACATTTTTTATTGATTTACATAAAGGGGATATTATTACTGTTACTGACGAGAAGAAATATGTTGATTCTCTAGGTTGGCTGATGCTTGTAATGATCAATGATTATAGTGTATATATGTTTGTCCAGGAGCTAGAGGATTTCATAAATGAAGAGAAGATTGTCTCTATTCTAGATATGGAATTAAAACGCAACTATCTTCAATTTAAGGTTAATGAATCACTGGATAAAATGGATAAAGAAAGTTTTGAGCAATATGCAAAAGATTTAGCAAAGATAAAGGAAATGACCGAAATTGGTGCATTATCATAATAGATAGAGAATGGTCTGGCAGTCTGCCAGGCTATTTTTTTATTCAATGAATATCTATATCAGTACCGATTGTTTGCAAACAGCTGGTTAGAGGAATACAATAAAGGCGTAGTAAACAATAGATAGATGGAGGCAAGACAATGAAAGTTAAAGTAAACAGACATGCAGCAAAAGTCATGAAACAAATGCTGAGCAAGGCAAATGAAGGTGAAATGCTGCGTGTATACATAACAGAACATCATGGAAACCATGCTCATTATGATCTTAAGCTGGACAAGCAGACAGAAAATGATGAAGTAGTAGAATCAGATAAAGAAGTTGCAGTCCTTTTGGATACACGAGACAGCGAGTTCTTAGATGGTATCTGGATCCAATACTTCCATTTACCTGAGCCGGGTTTTGTTATTTACAATCCGAACAAAGAAATGCATAGTCATTAAAAAAACGGGGGATACCCCCATTTCATATTGTCGTCAAAAGGTAATGAGAAGTCCTTCTCGTTACCTTTTGTCATTTTTTTGTTTGGAAATGGTGGGAAAAAGGCTAATTTGCGCTCCGGGCGCTTGCTTTCCGGGGGGGCGGGCGGTGAGCCTCCTCGTCGCTGCCACTCCTGTGGGGTCTCACCTGTCCCGCTGATCCCCCAGGAGTCAAGCACCCTCCGCTCCAATTCAGCAGGTATATTCTTAAAATGCTGACTCAAAGACCCATGGAGAGAGAGTCAAAGTTAAGCACCTTGCCCAGTTCAAGTTGCAAGTATCTTTAAATTTCATGGTAGCAAAAGGAAGCATCGCGTGCATGGACCATTTTTTTAATTCCTCGTAGGGTTGTCCAACGTACATGCTTTTCCTTCGCAAAGAGCAAAGATACATTCCATCGTCTCTTTGCTCTTTGCGTCTTCCATCTATTTGTTACATTATACAATGTGTAAGGAAGGGAATGAAAATCAATAACTGACTTTAGCTTACGAACTAAATGTTCTTGTGGACCTAATTGTTCAATAGCTAGCATTTCTAATTGGTCACCTCTTGAGAATAATGATTGATTTAGTGTAAAAAATTGATTGGAACAGAGGGTGGCGACTCCTGCGGGAAAAGCGGGACAGTCGAGACCCTGGACTGAGCGTAGCGAGAGAAGCGGCTCGGCCCGCCCGCGGAAAGCGTCCACCCGGAGTGGAAATCTAACAACACTGATTTTCTATTATATTTTAAAAGAAAAAAGACTGTAGGCAAACTCGAAATTCTTCGAGTTTGCCTACAGTCTCAAACGGAGATATCTCCGTTTTTTTATTTCTTATCTAGAGTTGACAAACTTTGAATAAGGTCATCTTTAATGATTGTCCACCACTCACGATTGTTGATAAATTGCTGAACCATTTCCTTGATAAAGGATTTAAAAGCAGCCTCATAGTCTGGAGATTCTTTAGGTGGCACATCCTTTTTAAGGACATCAACCTCTTTTTGAATAATTTCTGCTCTTGGTCCCCATTTGCCGATCAAATTATCATTTTCATCAAGGAAGATGATGATTGGGATAGAGCGCGCTGTGCCATTCGTCAAAAACTGATCCATCAATTCCAGATTTTCATCTCTGATTAAAAATCTTGTCTCTATTAACGCTTCATTAGCTAAACGTAAAAAGACAGGAACATTGACCATAGCATCCCCACACCAGTCAGCACTTAGAATAATAGCTTTCATTCCTTTTGTTTGTAATGTGCGCAGCTTTTCAAGGTCTTCTGCTGGTACAGAGAATTCATTATATACTTTCAAGAGATTCTCTTTATTCACCTGCATGCTGGATATGTACTTATGGGAAGACAGCCCTTTATCAAACCACACTTTAAGATTACTCAATATTTACACTTCCTGTTCTCATATTATTGGCTAAACATAATTTCATTTTACTAAAAATAAGAGCATTATAGTAATTATTAGCTTTAGCTTTTATGAGAAACTGTTTATTAAGGAAAAAAATTTTGCTAAAGAAGGAAAAATAACCCTCGAACAAGAATTATTGGTATAGGACAATTTGATGTGCAAATAATGTAATGAAGGTATATACAAAAATCGGTCTAGAATGAAAGCGATTAACTAAGGAATTATTCCCATTTTAGAATTAATCTATACAAAAATTAGATTAATTTTGCGGAACTAATCTTTTCTATCTATTAATACTTGCGATTTCTTAATGAATTTTCGAAAGAATAGTGATAGGATTATAGGTATCGAATCGATATATTTTAGATTAAGGGATGGTAATCTAATGACAACAAGACTAAAAGTTAACGAAAGCAGTTCAGCTTTACGCAGGGATGTAAAGAGACTTGGAATAATACTTGGTGAAGTGCTTGTGCATCATGGCGGGCAAGAACTATTGCAAAAAGTCGAAACAATCCGTAAATTAGCGAAAGAACTGCGCAATAATTATAATGATGATACATATCAAGAACTGAAAAGAGAAATGGAAAACTTGGAAAGACCAATGAGAAGGCAGGTTATCCGCGCGTTCTCAAAATACTTCCACCTGGTTAATGTGGCAGAGCTAAATCATCGCATCAGAAGAAGAAGAGAATATCAGCTTCAAGAAAATAATCTTGTACAGCCTGCATCCATTGAAAGTGCGATTCAGGCATTTAAGAGTAAAAACCTGACTGAGGATGCTATTCAAAATGTCCTTAATACCTTATCATTGGAGCTGATTATTACAGCGCATCCGACTGAGTCTACAAAGCGGTCCATTCTTGAAATTCAAAAGAGAATCGCAAACCTGTTGAAACAGCTTGATAACCCGATGCTCACAAGAAAAGAGCGCAAGGAAATTGATCAAGAGCTGTTTGAGGAAATAACTATTATGTGGCAAACGGATGAGCTTCGTTTGACAAGACCGACCGTTATGGATGAGGTTCGAAATGGCTTGTATTACTTCGACCAAACATTGTTTGATGTTTTACCGGAGATACATCAAGAAGTACAGGATGCTCTTCATGAGAATTATCCTACGTACAATTGGAATGTGCCGAACTTCCTGACATTTGGTTCATGGATTGGAGGAGACAGGGACGGAAACCCGAACGTGACTCCTGAAGTGACATGGCAAACGCTGCATAAGCAAAATAAGCTTGTTCTAAAGAAATATACTGACGCAGTTATTGATTTAATGAAAAGATTCAGCCATTCTACGAATAGAATTAAAGTTAGCTCGAAGCTGATTCAGTCAATCGTAGAAGAAGAACAATTGTATTTAAATGAAGACACTAAATGGACTGTGGAAACAGAAGTATATCGCAGGAAGTTTGCTGTTATCATTGAGAGACTGAAAGCTACTGGCAAATCGGAGAAAGGTTACAGTGACTCTGATGAGCTTCTTAAGGATTTAATCTTAATCCAAGACAGCTTTGTGATTCATCAGCCGAAGGATCATGAACAAAAGGACTTGCAGAAATTAATTCGCCAAGTACGTTTGTTCGGCTTCCACCTTGCAACATTAGATATTAGAAACCACAGCGGCGAACATGAGGCAGCTATCTCAGAAATCCTGAAAAAAGTAGGGATTTCTGAGGACTACAGCAGCCTTGATGAAGAGAGCAAAATGAATATCCTTGTCTCTGTCTTGAAGGATCCGAGACCAATACAATTGTTAAATGAGGATTATTCTGCTCAAACACAGGAAATGATTAAAACATTCCAGATGATCCGTGATGCCCATAAAAAATTCGGCAAGCGGGCAATTACTGTCTATTTAATCAGTATGACGCAATCTGCCAGCGATTTACTAGAAGTACTTGTTCTTGCGAAAGAAGCAGGAATTTATCGTCTTCATGCAGACGGAACTGTTGAAAGCCATTTGAATGTGGCACCGCTGTTGGAAACAATCGATGATTTAGTTGCAGGACCTGATATTATGCAAACATTGTTTGAACTGCCTGTTTACAAAGACCATTTGAAACAGCATGAAAACCAACAGGAGATTATGCTAGGGTATTCAGACGGAAGTAAAGACGGCGGAACATTGACTGCTAATTGGAAGCTGTATAAAGCTCAAAGAGAAATTCATGAAATGGCAAGCAGATATAAAATTGGCCTTAAGTTCTTCCACGGCCGCGGCGGTTCCCTAGGTAGGGGAGGCGGTCCGCTGAATAAGAGTATTCTTTCCCAGCCAGCTGAAACACTCGGAGATGGTGTGAAAATTACAGAACAAGGTGAAGTATTATCTTCCCGCTATCTTTTGGAGGATATTGCATTCCGCAGTCTGGAGCAGGCGATTTCCACATTGTTGAAGGCTTTTGCTCATATCTCCAATAATGAGCTGGACCAAACACAAAAAGACAAATGGGAAACAGCGATGGAAGAAATATCTGCGGTCTCTTTAAAAAAATACCAATCATTAGTGTTCTTTGATGATGATTTTATGACTTATTTTAAAGAAGCTACACCTTTGAATGAAATTGGCAACTTGAAAATAGGGTCAAGGCCGATGAGCAGAAAAAGCAAACAGACATTTGAAGATTTACGTGCCATTCCTTGGGTGTTTGCTTGGACGCAAAGCCGCCAACTCTTGCCAGCATGGTATGCAGCAGGCACTGGTCTTAATGAATTTGCTGAGGCCAGCAGCAGCAATATCGGTGTTCTTAAAGAAATGTACCAAAAATGGCCATTCTTCCGTTCAACTATCGATAATCTGCAAATGGCATTGATGAAAGCCGATTTGACGACAGCAAGAGAATACTCATCACTTGTGGAAGATGAGTCAATTGGCACAAGAATTTATGAAAACATTAAAGAAGAATACAATAGAACAAAATCAATTCTTCTTGAAATTTCCGGTGAAGAAGAGTTGTTGGATCACACTCCAACAATCCAGGAATCTGTCTACAGAAGAAACCCTTATGTAGATCCGCTTAACTTCTTCCAAGTAGAGCTGATTAAACAGCTGCGAGATCAAGAAACGCCAGATCCAGAGCTTCTGAACCAAGTGTTGCTTACAATTAATGGAATTGCTGCCGGCTTGCGTAATACCGGCTGATATAAAAAAAGAAACAGCATTAATGTGCTGTTTCTTTTTTTTATATCTTATTTTTTAAAAGGAGCTAAAAACTCTTCGACTTGCTCAGGTGTTTTAGCGTTTGCACTGTGCAAATGGCCGATTTTTTCGCCGTCTTTAAAAACAAGCAGACTTGGAATACCCATAACATCATATTTTTCCGCTAGTTCAGGCAGTTCGTCCTTATTTAGACTGAACCATTTTTTGTCTGCATTTTCCTCGATGATCTCCCCAATGAACATATCCATTCTTGTACAATCAGGACACCATGTCGTAAAAAACTTAATAATATTTGTTTCTCCATTGTTAATGATCTCGTTGAATTCCTCTGTAGTGCTGATTTGTTTCATGATACACCTCTTAACGATAATTTAAAATAGCCATTTCAAGCTATTAACGCCATTATACACTAATTCTCGAATATTTCCTGTTAGAGGAACTGAAATTATTTACACAAAAATACCAACGGTAATTTCGGAGTAAATAGAGAAACTAAAAATAAAAAAACAAAGGAGCAATTCAAATGCTAAAAAATACATTAAAGACAGTTCTATCTATGGGGATGGTAATGAGCATCCTGACAGCTTGTAATGGAAATAATGATGATATTGATACAAATAATAATATCATCGAAACAGGACAAATCTCGACGCTAAAAACAGAAACAAACAGCAATCGCTATCCACATACACAAGCAATTAAAATCCAAGATGCTAAATATGAATTCAGAACATTTAAGCAAAATGGAGCGCCGAATGCTAATGCAAATCAAAGCAATAACGCACAAAACACTCAAAAAGCACAAAACCCGACTGCGAATAATATTCAATCAAAGCCTGCTCAGCCGTCACCTGACAGTGCAGCCAAAATCGCTGCTGAGAATAAAGGCTCGAGTGAATTTGTCGAAGCTGTTATTCGCCTGACAAATAATGAACGACAAAAAAATGGCCTTCCAGCCCTAAAAGCATATCCTGAGTTAAACAATGTAGCAAATGTGAAAGCTCAAGATATGAATGAAAAAGGCTACTTTTCCCATACAAGTCCAACTTACGGATCACCTTTTGATATGATGAGGGATTTCGGAATCACCTATCAAGCTGCTGGTGAAAATATTGCCCAAGGTCAGCAGTCTCCAGAAGAAGTTGTGAATGCATGGATGAATAGTGAAGGACATCGAGCTAATATTCTAGACAATAAATTTACACATATAGGTGTTGGTTTTGAAGAAACTGGTCATGAATGGGTTCAAATGTTTGTGAAAAAATAAGTCAATTAATAAATAAAGAACATCTTCCTTGGGAAAGATGTTCTTTATATTCATTATTCTTGATATCTTCCACTTGAATTAATACAGTCAGCTATACTATCATATAAAAATATGACCTGACGACAAATTTTTGTCATATATGTTGCCTATCTGTAATATAATAGAAAGTATGTGTAAAATGGCAATGTGTCAGTTGATTGTAAAGAGGAGGATACAAATGGCTGCTACGAAAATTAATATTGCACCAGTAGAAAACAAATACATAAAACTAACTATGTCCATTGCGGATATGGATAAGGAAAAGCTAGTAGATTTGGGAGATTCCTTTTTGCTGAAAATGAATAAGAAGAGCAAAAGTGGAAATGAATTATATTTTTCCGTGTTATTCGCTAAAAAAATGATGAATAAGCCTTCTAGAACCTCAAATCCATCTGTTGCCATTACAAAAACGAAAAATTTAATTACGGTTGAGCTAACAATTATGCTCGAACTTGATTCTATCGCGCATAATGAAGGGTTCTATTGGATCAAAACAGAAAATGCAGCATCTCCTGCATTTGAACTTTCCTATAAAATGAATGAAAGCTATTACGATAAAAAGGTAACAAATGTAATGGCTGAAACGGAAACCGAAACAGAGCAGGTTGACTAAAAACAAGCGATGCCTTTAAACAGGTATCGCTTGTTTGACTGTATAACTCAATATTTGGCCACTTAACAGGGAGATTAATTCCCCCTATTGAGGTTCTTTTTCTGCTGTTTTCGACAAAAGAATGCTACTTTTAAATCCTTAGTGGAATGGGGCGGTGGACATTCAACTCTAAAGGGAAATAGAGGCCGCTTTAGACTCCGCTCACACAATGGATTGACTATTTAGCTTATAGATTACCTCTATTCTTAAACAGCAAGTGAAAAAATCTAATATATATAGGCTATCCCCATTTTTTATCATTCTTCTATAAGGCCAAGCATTTTTAAACCGTTATAAATACCAGAATCAGTCACAGAGGTTGTTCTATGCTTTGCATAGGCGAACAGATTCTCATGGGCGTTTGCCATGGCAAAGCCTTCTCCTACTACCGAAAGCATTTCTTTATCGTTCATTCCATCACCGAAAGCAATCGCATTTTTAGTATCCATATTTAGTCTTGATAATATAGTTCCAATCGCCATTCCTTTATTGACTTTATCACTGATAACATCATATGAATGGCGGAACCCTTCAATATTCACTTGGGATAAATGAATATCAGGGAAATTTTCATACAAATGAATATCCTCTTCCTTTAAGTTGGTAACAGTGATTCCTAATATATTTGCTCTCTGATCATCTGTATACTGCTTATTGCTTCGTAAATGGAATTTTTTGCAGAATTGTTTAGTAACTTCATTCTCTGGGTTAGAAAGGAGATTATGGCTGCTTGTGTAGAGAATAAGCTCATTACCTTTCTCAACTGCGATTTTTATGTATAAATCAACTAAATCAGGGCTCATTGGGCTTTTTACAATATCCTGCCCGTTGTAGATAGCTAATGCCCCATTATAGCCGATAAAAGAATTAATCTTTAATGTTTCCCCTATATCTGCAATTTCATGAAGCGGTCTGCCTGTTGCTAAAAATACTTCCAGTCCTTTTTCCTTCATCAGTTTGACTGCTGTTTTTGTAGAATCCTGCATGGTGTCATCAGGCTGCAGGATGGTGCCGTCAATATCTAGAAATAATGCTTGGAAATTTGTCATTATGCCCTCCGGTTGTCGATCTGTTTTTTAATTTAGAAAATGCTCATTTGAAAACATTCTAACATAAAGGCGAAAATAATAAAAAGACCAGGGGAATTCCTGGTCTAAAAGATATATAGTAAAAATCATTTATGCCAAATTTTCCACCACGTTTTTTTAGGCGGTTCAGCAACTGCGGTTTGTCGGAATGAGTGTACAAGATCTTGAAAGCTCTTTTCTCTGTCTTTAATATCCTTAGCTAACTGTTCACGTTCTATTTGGATAGCCTCCATTAACATCCGGTCGTTTTTATGAAGCTGCTCAACTGTTTTATTTATTTCGCTGTTCGATTTCGACAGATGTTCCATCATGGATTTGATTTCTTTTGTAGATGTAGTTGCAGCAGTCCATTGTTTTGAGTATGTTTTTCTTTCTGCCTTTGAGATCTGTGATAATTTTCTAATATTCGTTTTAATGGATTCATAGTCTCCAGTTGTTTTTTGTGTGCTTGAATGTACCATTTCCGCAATATTTTCTATATCTTCCTTTGCTGATTCCTGATGCTCTGCGAATGCTGATGAAAGCTTTTCGATGGTTTCCGATTTTCCTGCTTGTATCTCCGTTGAAATTGTTTCAAGTACTTCTTGTTTAATTCCGTTACGTATTTCCTGCTTCACTTCATGAAGAAAATCCTGCTTGTATGTTTCTAAAGAAGACAGCAATACCTGAAGTTGATCATTATCCTCTGTATGCCTGTCTATTTTTGTTATTAAGTCATCGTTGTGGATGATTTGAATCTCATTAGCTGACTCGCCTACGTCCAGTTCAGGTGATTTTATTTGGACAGGTTCTGGATCTTGTACCACTTTTTCTTGTTTCGGCTGCAAAATCATACTTAATGTTTTTTTAACCTCTGTTGTATTTTTCTTTTCTGCAAATAGATTTTTTACTTCCAGTAAAAGAGAAAGCTCTTTGTCTGTATAGAACCGTGCTCCATTTTTCGTTCTTGGAATAACAAGTATTTCTTTAAATTTATTTTCCCATTGCTTTAAAGTTTTCGGACTTGTCGTCAGTTTTTGCGATGCTTCATGAATAGAATAAATGTTCATATTTTACACTCCCTATGATGGTTTATGAATATAAAAAATACATGAATTTATAAATGGCTATGCTTACCAATTAAATAGTGGGAGGCTAATCTCCTGCAAGGAGACAAAAGCTATCAAAACTTCTTAATAGTAGACATATTTCAGCAAGCTTCATTCCGCGATTTTCTTTTAAAAAAATCCAACGGTAAAAGAAGAGGGGTAGATTTGGCCGTTTTGGAGAAGAATAAAGGCAATACCCCCTTAAATTGGGAGCATCGAGGTGAAGCAGCCTGTGAAAAGACGAATTATATTCTTGTCTCTTTTATTCATGCTATTACCATTTAACAACTCAGAGGCAGAGGAATTACATAATCCAATAAAAGCTAAATTGAAGATATTACAAACAACTGATATTCATGCAAATATTCTAGATTATGATTATAAAAATAATAACCGCACAATTGAGTTTGGTTTAAGCAGGACCGCATCACTTATTCAAAAAATCAGGTCGCAAACTGATAATACTCTTCTGTTTGATGTAGGAGATATGATAAAAGGAAATGCACTGGCAGACTATATTGCCAAAAGTCCATTTCTTCATGTAACAGATATTCATCCAGCTTATAAAGCCATGAACTTATTGGCATATGATGCAGCGACAATAGGTAACCATGAATTTAACTATGGCCTTGATTTCTTGTTAAAGACTGTTTCGGGGGCTGATTTCCCTGTAGTTAATGCAAATATATATATTGATGACCATAATCAGTTGGCAGAGGATGATCTTCATTTTTTTAATCCGTATACAATATTGCCTTATACTCTTAAGACAGAGGATGGGAAAGAAGAAACAATTAATGTTGGTGTAATAGGGCTGCTTACACCGATTGCTGCTGAATGGGACAAAGAGTACTTCAAAGGGAATCTTATTATAAAGAACATGAGCGAAACAGCAGCAGAGCTTGTTCCTATAATGAAAAGAGAAGGAGCAGATATTGTGATTGCTCTTGTTCATGCCGGTCTACAAACAGATGATGCCCTAAAGGATAAACCGGGCAATAATGTGGTTGATGTCAGCAAAATAGAAGGAGTTGATGTCATATTGTACGGACATTCACATGGTCTTTTTCCAAAAAAAGGTGAAAAAAATAAAGATGGAATTAATCATAATGCTGGAACGATCAACGGAAAACCGGCTGTGCAAGCTGGTTTTTGGGGAAATCATCTTGGTATTATCGATTTGACATTGGAGAAAAGGGGAAGTGTCTGGAATATTGCAGCATCCAAATCGCAGGCTAAGCCAATTATCCGCATTATAAACGATAAAAAGGTTCCGGTTGTTTCGCCGTACCAGCCAATAGAGTATTTAATGGAGAGTTATCATCAGCAAACATTGGAATATGTAAAAAGCTTAAAGTAGGTAGTGTAAGCAGGAAAATTGCTTCTTTAGGGGCAAACATACTATAGTGAAATAGAAAATAAAAGGAGGTCAGAAAAATGACAAAGACATTAAGAGATGCGAAATTTTCTGTCCTAGACTTATCGCCAATAACAGAAGGCAGTACCGCAGCTGATGCCTTTAAGAATTCTCTAGATTTAGCACAGCATGCAGAAGAATGGGGCTATAATCGGTATTGGGTTGCAGAGCATCACAGTATGCCGGGCATTGCGAGCAGTGCCACTTCTGTGCTTATTGGCTATATTGCTGGAGGTACTAGCAAAATTCGTGTTGGAAGCGGGGGCATCATGCTGCCAAACCATGCACCATTAGTGATAGCCGAGCAGTTCGGGACATTAGAATCGTTATATCCAAACAGAATTGATTTAGGGCTGGGACGTGCGCCAGGAAGCGATCAGCTGACTGCTAATGCATTAAGAAGAGGCGGGAAAGGTGACGGCAGTGATTTTCCGGAAATGCTTGAAGATTTAAGAAACTACTTAAAGCCTTACGAACAGACAGGCCTTCCAGTTAGGGCCATTCCTGGAGAAGGGTTAAATATCCCGATTTGGCTGCTTGGCTCAAGCGGTTTCAGTGCGAAACTCGCAGCAGAGCTAGGCTTGCCATTTTCATTTGCTAGCCACTTTTCACCAGACTATACAATCCCGGCGTTGCAAATATATCATCAGCACTTCAGACCATCGGCAGTTTTAGATAAACCTTATGTCATGGTGGGTGCGAATGTTATTATTTCCGAAACGGAAGAGAAGGCAAAATTCCTGTCTACTTCATCACAGCAGCAATTTTTAAGCTTAATAAGAGGCAGACCAACACAGCTGAAGCCACCAGTTGAAAACATGGATGAGATTTGGAGTGCATATGAAAGAAATGTTGTTCAACAGCAATTAAAATCTTCTATTGTTGGAACTCAAGATATGGTGGCGCAAAAGCTTGAGGCTTTTCTTAATGAAACACAAGCAGACGAGATTATCGTCAATACGGCAGTTTATCATCATCAAGAACGACTAGATTCCTTCAAGCTATTGAAAGAAATTGTCATGTAGCATTATTTGTCTTTAGGTTATCGCTTGACTATATGCCCGAATATGATTTATCTTTCTTACATGTGCTATACATGGAGGTATTTTTTTGAAAACGACAATGATTTTGAAAAACGCTGATAATATCAATCAATTATTAAAAGATATAGTAAAAGAGTCTTATGAGGAAATCGAAGGGGAAGAAGTATTGCTGTGTATGGAATGCTGTGACGTCGATTTATTTGTTACTGTCGACTCACATGAAGAACTTCTCGATGCTATTAAAGAAAACTTTGAGCTTGACGAGTTCGGTGAGGTGCTTGATAAAGACCAGTATATTGAATTGATGAAAGAACTGGATGAATATTATGTTCAGCTTCATATTGATTCTGGCTTTTATGACTACTTTCCAGCAGGAACTTATACTGTGAACGGTGAGGAAGAAGAAACCGAGACCGATATTCTCGCCCCGAAAGGTATCTTTTATGCACCATTTGAAGAGGCGGTTAAAGAGGAAAAGTAAAAGGGGAAAGGAAGGCCTTTCCTCTTTTTTTATGGAGATTTCAATTCATTCTCAGGTTTTTTCCACTTTAAAATGCCATCATCTTTGTCATATTCAATAATAACGTCGGAAACACCTTTTTCTTTAATAATCTGATCTTCAATCCGATGTCTAATTAAATCAGCTTGTTCGACTGTCAATTTACTGTCGAGCTCAATGCTCAGCTCTACATGGAAATTTTCGCCTTCTTTATAAACAGAAATATCTTGAATATCTCTCACATCTGGATCAGCCATTGCAATAATACCGATTCTGCCTTCCATTTCGGAATCACTTTCCCCAATCGCGCCTGCGGCATTATCCAGAAAGACTCTGCCAACTACAAAGAACATTAAAATCCCGATGATGATGGAAGCTAGACCTTCCGCCTGATAGAAAGGAGTCATTTCGGCGATAATGACAGCAGCCATCGCAAGAAGCCCTCCGCCTGTTGCCACCAAATCTTCCAAAAAAACCAGTTTTGTTGCAGGTTTAGCTTTTTTCAAATAGAGAAAGCTGTCTTTGAAAAGATTCAAACCTTTAGAGGGAATACCTTGATCTGCCACAATTTCTTTCATTGCTTTCGTAAGTACAAAGAACTCAAGAAAGACGGCAAGAGCAAGTACGGAAATATTAAGATAAAAACCAGTCGATTCTGTTGGGTGAAATAAATGATCAATCCCTTCCCGAATGGTTTCGTAGCTCATGATACCAACAATGAGGACGGCAAATAACAGAACGAGGTTGACCAATCGGCCGAAACCTCCTGGAAAGCGCTTTGTTGGTGCTTTTTTGCTGAGAGCAGAGCCGATAAAGACAAAAAACTGGTTTGCTGCATCTCCGAGTGAATGCATAGTTTCTGCGAACATGGCTACATTTCCTGTCAATCCGAAAGCTGAACCTTTAATAATGGCAATTATAGTATTGATGATTGTTGCGTAAAGTGCCGACTTATTCCCGTTTCTTAGCAATACAATAAAATCTCTCATTCTTAAACCCTCTCCTTGAATGGTCCCTAAACAGCTAGAATTTTTTAGCAGTTTTCTAATATAAAATACATCATTCCCATTTATCTACAAACACATGCAAAGACAAGTGTGGAATAAAACTAAAAAGAAGTCTGCCAAGTGAAAGACAGACTGTAATATTATGTAAGTTAGTTCTTGGAAGTTGTGTTGATTCTCTAAAAGAATACTATCCAAAAGGAAACAAAAGCACACTAGTTCGCTTTTTCGATTGCCGCGTTCCAATCAGGAAAATAATGAAGAGCATGTCTCATTAAATCTGGATGGTTTGTTTTTATTTTCTTTTTGTTCAGTTGTTCGCCTTTAGAACGCAAACCTTGAATTGCGGCGATTACTTCATCAGCACTCATTGTCACTTCCATTAACTTACCTCCTTTAATAGAGTATCTACATTATTGACTCAAATTCAAAATTTAATCACGAGTTTGGTTATTTCCTTGGAAACCGCATGAATTGTCATTTTTCGTCTTTAGCTAAATTCAGGTTAAAAATCTATATAGGACTGCTTATTGTTTGTCGCAGAGTTTAGCAAACTATATAATAATAGGGGTTAAGTGCAAAACTGCACAGAATTTGCAGTTTTAATCGTAAAGGAGAGTGTATGGACTAATATGAAATTTAACTATTTTTCTGGAGTACTTCTGGCATTTGTACTGCTGTTCATGATAAATGTTTCGAATGCTTCTGCACATGCCTATATCGTAAATTCGAGTCCAACTGAAAACGAAAGCTTGAATGAAGCACCAGAGAAAGCGACAATTGAATTCAACGAAAAGATTCAGACAGGCTTTGCTGTTTTCAATGTTACGAATTCGGCTGGTGAAAAAGTCGATAAAGGAAATGTGGAAGTAAACAACAAGACTCTATCTGTAGACTTAACAGAGGAACTTAAAGATGATGTTTATACAATGGAATGGCGAGTTGTTTCAGCAGACGGACATTCTATATCCGGTCTCGTCCCGTTTAGCATCGGCGAGCTTCCAGAAGGTGTCGAGCTGCCAAAACAGCAGTATACTGCTGATACGAGCAGTATGGTAAGTGTGCTGTTCAATAAAGTATTTTTATACACCGGATTATCTGTATTTATGGGACTTGTAGTATTTTACCTTGTCTGGTTTAGGCCAAATACTCTTGAACAGAAAATCGTAACTAGATCAAAGCGGGTTGCTATTGTTGCTTTGACGCTGATAGGGATAAGTTTACTGTCATTCATTATTATTCAGACGCAAGTTAATGCAGGTGTTTCTTTCTTCCGTGCGTGGAGTCCTTCACTGCTGATTGAAACATTGAAAAGTACAAAGGAAGGGACAATTTGGTCCATTCAAATACTGCTGTACATCGTGCTAGTTTTAGCTGTAATTTACTTGTTTAAAAAAGGTAATGTATTAAGAAAAAGACTTTGGCTATTGCCGTTAATCAGCTTTATGGGGATTGTAGTCTGCAAAGCATTCATGGGTCACCCGTCCAGCTCTCCATATGAAAATGTCGCGATACTGATGGACTTTTTCCATCTAACATCTGCTTCTATTTGGCTTGGTGGGATCATCGTAATTATCTTCCTCTTAAAGGAAGGGGTGTTTGCGAAAGAAGGAAGCGAGCATGATATATACTGGAATACACTTCAGTCTTATTCTATGTGGGCGTTGTTCACTGTAGCGATTCTTGCTATATCAGGCGCTGTTAACGGCTCCTTGCTGATTCCTGATTTTCATTCATTAGTGAGCACCAATTACGGTATTACATTACTTGTGAAAATCGGTATTTTTGTATTAATGATCGGTTTTGGCGCCTATCATCTTGTCAGCAGGACATTGCTTTCCCGTCAGAAATTTTATAAAAAGACAATTAAAATTGAAATGGGTCTTGGTGTGCTGCTGCTTGTTATCACAAGCTTCTTTACACAATTACAAACACCGACTCTGCCGATTGATCAGCCCTTCTACGGTGAAGCTGAAATTGATTATAATGAGAACTTGAGTCTCACTGTTTCTCCAAAGAAAACGGGTATTCAAAATCAGTATGAAGTAAATCTGTTTGATAATGACAGAGACCCTCTTGAGGATCCGGAACAGATTACCATTGAATTAAAGCAAGGAGAGCAGGAAACCTCCTTCGCTCTTGAAAAGGCAGAAGACGGGAAATATACATCCAATAATCTTCAGCTCAATAAACCTGGGAAATGGGAAGTAACAGTCCATTTATTGTTCAAAAACCTAGAAAGCTATGACATTCCGTTTGAATTTAATGTTAGATAGAGGAAAGTGTAGGATTATTTCTTGGGAAAGCGCAGGAAATGACAGAATTCTCGATTAGCAGTCGTTTTTGGAGAAATTATGTCGAAATAGCATCATATGTTTGTAAAATAAGAAAAGCCGAGCCTGGTAGTAACCAAGACTCGGCTTTTTTATGTTATGTTAATGGATTCTTAAACTGCTCTTTTTAAAATAAGCGTTATTTAAACGGTATCCAACTAGCCCTGCCATTACGGTCAAGATTATATCTTTAATTAGCGGCATAACCATCCAGCCCCAAACAACAGCATAGGAGAAGCTTTCTGGGGCCTGCGCCCAAAACTTATAAGAAAAAAACATCCAGTTTGTTCCTAGGAAATAATTAATGCATAACCCAACAAAGCTGCTAATAATAAATGCTGGGATGGAGCTGTTTCGTTCACGAATCCATCCAACTGTAAAAGCCAGCACTATAAAGCTAAGAATGAAGCCAAATGTTGGACTAATTAGAACTCTTAATCCGCCTGAGAGGCCAGAAAATATCGGGAATCCGGCAAGTCCAATCAGCATGTAGCATAGCATGGCAACAGCACCTAGCCTTTTGCCTAATAATAATCCTGCCATTATCGCAAAGAATGTTTGCAAGGTGACAGGCACGCCACCGATTACTAAGAAGCTCGTTACATTTGCGCCTATTGCCATCAGCGCCACAAACAAAGCTACCATTGTAATATCAATCGCTCTCCATTTTCTCATAAGAATCATCCTTTATAAATTATGTATATTGACTAAAATTTACTATAAAGCCAGCTGTAAAATATGTCAACCTATTTTATTTATAAGTTAACTTATTTTATTTAACTGATTTACATAAAGTGAGCAGGAATGTTTGATACTAGTAATAAATAAACAAGAGGAGCAGAAAGGAGAGTTAGGATGAAAAAAATCATTCCGACCATTATAAGCATTACACTACTCAGCTTTTTATTTTCATTCCACACAATGGCAGCCCCTGCAGATAATAAACTCCCATCTTATGTGAAGTGGGGGCAAATAGCGATGACAAAGACGAAAGAAAAATATCCGAACAGTGAAATTGTCGACTATAAACATATTGGAATGGAAACACACAAAAATACTTCGACAGAGAAGTTCAAGCTAATCGTTAAACAGCAGGATAAGAAGGTGGGAGTCACGGTTGACTTGACGTTTGATACTCGTACAGAAAGACTGCTGAATGTCGATTTACAAGAAACTACTCCGTGATTAGTCATGTTAAAAACTCCACTAGAAAGTTTCTAGTGGAGTTTATTATAAGAAGATATTATACTAATAATCCTTCTTTATATTCCTTTTTCAATGTTGGCCAAAAGTCTTTGTTAGCCTCAATTAAATCGTCCAATACAGCTTTTGCAGTTTTCGCAGAAGGAAGAGTTTTGTTGAGCGTAAATGCTTGCAAGGCTTTTTCGTAAGACCCTTCAATGATCGCTTCAACAAGAATCTTCTCAGAAGCGAGCTGCTGATCGATCATTGCTTTATAGAAGTACGGAATGTCCCCAACATATTCGGGTTTAGGACCGTCTGCTGTAATTAATGCTGGTACTTCAATCATTGCGTCAGCAGGCAAATTTGGAATCGTGCCGTTATTTTCTGTCATGACTAGATAGCGTTTCCCGAGATTTTGGGCGATTGATACCGTCACATCAACTATAAACGTTCCGTGGACACCGACAGCAAAGGAATCTTCTAAAATTCCTGTTTCCTCAAACTTATCAACCGTTTCAAAAAGTGTTTTTTCTCTGCCGTCCATTACTTCATTTGCCCGTGTATAGTCTTTTTTAGAAGTTTCAACAATATAATCTGGAAACAGGTAATACTGCAAGTAAGGGTTTGGCAAGTATTCAGGGAAATGATCCATTATCAGTTTTATATTCTTAAATGTTTTAATCCAAGAAGAATCAGCATGACGATAGTCAATTTTGGAAACATCTTCTGTTAATAATCCGTGTTTATAAACATGTTCTCTTACCTCAGGCAGTCTGTCCACGCCGTCGACCTCGATACGAGTGAACCAGCCAAAGTGATTTAAACCGAAGTAATCGACAACAAGTTCGTCTCTTTCAACTCCAAGAATAGCGGCAATATTTCGCATAGTTGCAACTGGCATGTCACATATATTTAGCACTCTCGCTTTTGGACGAAGTTTGCGCACACCTTCAGCCACAATGGAAGCAGGATTGGAATAGTTGACAATCCACGCCGTTTTTTTCGCATATTTTTCTACATAATCTATAAGCTCAATCATCGGTGAGATTGTTCTTAAGCCATATGCTAAACCACCAGGGCCGCATGTTTCTTGGCCTACTACATTATGGGAAAGAGGTATTTTTTCATCGAGCTCACGCATGGCATATTTTCCGACTCTCATTTGAGCAAAGACAAAGTCAGCGTCTTCAAAGGCTGTTTCTGGATCTGTTGTTTCTGTTACTATAATCGAATCAGTATACTCAGCGATAACAGCCTTTGCAGCAACTACCACTTTTGTTTGTCTTTCACCATCAATATCATAGAATCGAATTTCTGAAAGAGGCAAATCCTCGAGTCTGTCCATTAAACTTCTAATAATTCCTGGTGTATAAGTGCTTCCTCCGCCTGCAACTGCTAAGATATATTTTTTCATTTTATAATCCTCCTAATTGTTGGTCTACTTGGTCTCGTACACTCTTGACATTCAATCCATATACAACTTGAACATTGTTACCAGATTTAATTACTCCTTTAGAACCTGTTTCCTTTAAAACCTTTTCATCAACTGCATTTGGGTCTTTTAAGATTAGACGCAGTCTCGTATAGCAATTGTCTACATTTTCTATATTCTCACTGCCTCCAAGTGCTCCAATTATTGTTGCACCTAGTGCAGTAGGGGAGCTGTTTGGTACAGTTGCTTGCGTGGTTTCTGTTTGCTTATTGCTTGCTGAGGCAGTTTCTTCTTCTTCTTCACGTCCAGGAGTCTTTAAGTTCAATTTCAAGATTAGGAAGCGGAAGATGATGAAATATAACGCAGCCATTAATAAGCCTGTTAAGATAAACATTGGCCAGTTTGACTTGGTTGTTCCTAACGGTAAATTGTACAGCAGGAAGTCGATAAACCCGTTCGCACCGATTGCATGTACTCCAAACAAGCTGAGGAGCATCATTCCTGTTCCTGTCAGGACGGCATGAACAACAAACAGTATTGGTGCTGTAAATAGGAATGCGAACTCTAGCGGTTCTGTTACACCTAATAAAAAGGAAGTAAATGCAGCAGGGAAAAGAATTGCTTTTGCCATTTTCTTTTTCTTTGCATCTGCTGTCACATACATCGCAAGGGCAGCACCCATAAGACCAAACATTTTACTAAGACCCCTAGCATCCCAGTTAACTGTACTGCTTAATACTTCAATAGTAGGATCAGCCATTTCTGCGAAATAAATATTTCTCGCACCATAGATAATTTCAGAGCCGATATGAGCGATACCTCCAAGCTCTGTATAAAGAAACGGTGTATATACAAGGTGATGCAATCCTGTCGGGATAAGAATTCTTTCAAGGAAACCATATACAAGCAAGCCGAAAACACCGAGGTTTTTAATGCCGCTGGCAATGGTGGTGATTGCGCTTTGTGCAAATGGCCAAAACTCTGCAGCTAAAGCACCAAGAATCATTGCACTTGGTATAGCGAGAATGGCGACAAATCGGTGACCTGAGTAGATGGCAAAAACACCCTTGAACTCTGTATCACAAAACTTATTATGCAAAATACCAACAAGGGCCCCAAGCATGATACCGGAAAAAACACCCATTTCTAGCACTTGCACATTCAGCACCATTGCTTGTCCTGCAGATTGCATTGATTCCAGCGGGACAAGACGCCCTGAAAGATTCAACACTTGATGCATTGCATTTATAAAAATTACAAAAGTGACAAGCCCTGTTAAGGCTGCATATCCTTTATCTTTTTTGGCAAGGCCGATCGGTATGCCGACAGCAAAGATTAATGCCAAGTTCTGCAGTAATAGAACAGCAGAGGAAGAAATAAACTTACCTGTGTTTTGAATGATTGGAATTTCCAATAGCGGAATGTATTGAGCAAGATTTCCATTTCCGAAAACATTGCCAAAAGCGATAAAAAGTCCGATTATCGGTAATAACAATATTGGTGCAAACAATGATTTTCCAAATGCTTGGAGACCATTGACCACTTTTTTCATATATAACCCTCCCTTGATACGTAAGCGTTATCAACTTATAGTTAAAGTATAGCGGTGAGATCACTTCTTTGAAAGGGCATTCAAACCATCTGTACTTTGTCTTTCAATCATGTAACATGTTACATAACAATTTTAATATTCAGTGATAATTCCCTTTTTAACAGCAAGCGCCAAAAGCAGGTCAACGAGCATGAACATATTAGATTCATAGGATGTAATTTCAAATTCATGCTGAGACTCTATCGTTGGATCAAGAACAGTAAACACAATATCGGCAATATTTGCAGTAGAGCTTTTACTGTTACCTGTAAAAAGAATAGTTGTTAACCCTCTTTCTTTTGCAATTTCCACTTTTTCAACCACTTTGGCTGTGTTCCCAGAGCGGGAGAAGATTATAAGCAGCCTGTATTTTTCGATATTGTTCAAAAATATCGCCCTGCTGTCACTTGTGGACGAATTGGAAATATAGTAACCGAAAAGCTCCAGTTTTTTTGCTAAATAATTGGAGAATAATGTAGAAAAGCCTGCTCCATAAAAATAAATCCGGTTATTTTCCTTAATGACAGACAAAAAGCGTTCAATGCTTTTTTCATTTAATGAATCAAACGTTTGTTCAAAATGTTGTTTAAACACATTAACTGTCTCTATTAATGGCTGATGAATGTCTTCTATGTATTCAGCATCATTATCAACAAGCTTCGAAGCCTTTAAATTCAGATGATAAATAAATTCACTGTAACCGCTAAAACCTAGTTTTTTACAAAGTCTGATAATCGTTGTTGTCGACACAAATAATTCAAGTGCAGCAGCACGAATGCTCAGTGTTTCGTTTTCTAATTTTTTTCTAATCAGAAACAGAAGGATATCTTTCTCAGCTTCTGTTAAATGCTTTTCATTAGCATAATCAAAGTATAGATGATCAATATTTTTCACGAATAAATCATTCCTCATATAAAGTTTTATATATGTATCTTATCAATAGGTGTGTCAGTTTAAATAGTCTATTTAGCAAAACACTTAAGATTATTGTTCACCAATACCTTAAAAACTTTGTATAAGTTTTAGAATGAAGAAAAAATGAAAGAAGTTATGTTTTTCCCATGCGTCAGGGCAAAAGCAGAAAAGCTTCGGCGATGCACATGGGAATGACTTTCTAGCTACTCTTAGTAAGTAGGAGTCTCACCAATCGGTTTCAATCAAGCTCTTTTGAGAGCTATGCTCTTTTTTTGTATTCCTAGCTAGAACATTGTTTATGTTTATCTTCTATTGTATAGGTCAAAATAGTTGAATAAGCCTATTTATATTGATTTAATAAGGAAGAAAGAATTTGCGTTAAATAGCGAAATTTTGGGGGCAATTACATGGAAATTGGAATTAGTACATTTGTAGAGACAACACCTGATACGAATACAGGTGAAACAATCCCGCATGGACAGCGGATTAGAGAAGTAGTGGAAGAAATCGTTCTTGCTGATAAAGTAGGTCTGGATATATTTGGTGTTGGTGAGCATCACAGAAAAGACTATGCTGCCTCATCACCTGCAGTTATTCTCGCAGCAGCAGCTTCACAGACAGAAAAAATTAGACTGACTAGTGCAGTGACAGTGTTGTCTTCAGCAGATCCTGTCAGAGTATATCAGGATTTTGCTACACTTGACGGGATCTCAAACGGCAGGGCGGAAATAATGGCAGGAAGAGGTTCTTTCATTGAGTCATTTCCTCTGTTTGGCAATGATTTGCAAGATTATGATGAACTTTTTGATGAAAAGCTTGATTTGCTTTTGAAGCTCCAGACTTCTGAAATGGTGACATGGAGTGGCAAACATCGTCCTTCTATTAATAACCGAGGCATCTACCCAAGACCTGTTCAAGATCCGCTGCCGATCTGGATTGGAAGCGGTGGTAACGCGGAATCAGCTGTGCGGGCAGGAATTCTTGGCCTTCCATTATGTTTGGCAATTATCGGTGGCAGCCCAGTGCAATTTGCGCCTTTAGTTCAGCTGTATAAGAGAGCAGCTGCACAGGCTGGCCATGATCCTGCTAAACTTCCAGTAGCATCCCATTCTCATGGGTTCGTTGCTGAAACAACAGAAATAGCAGCAGATAAATTCTTCCCGTCCACATCTCAGGCAATGAATGTCCTTGGCAAAGAAAGAGGATGGGGCCCATACAGCAGAGCGAGCTTTGATGCGGCAAGAAGCTTTGAAGGAGCTTTGTATGTTGGTGATCCGCGCACTGTTGCAGATAAAATCATCCATCTTCGCAAACATGTCGGCATAACTAGATTTATGCTCCATGTACCTGTCGGCAGCATGCCACATGAAGATGTTATGAAAGCAATTGAACTGCTTGGCAAGGAAGTTGCGCCAATTGTCCGCAAAGAAGTTGCTGAATGGGAGAAAACATTATAAATAACAAGTAAACCTGCAAACAAGTTTGGAAACCAAACTGTTTGCAGGTTTTTTTTGTTGACTGTACTTGAAAATAGGCAGATAAATACGGCAACCTTCCTAATAATAAGGTAGTTCCCTTTTTTTATGGATTTGAATTCTTAATAAAACGGACAAAAAAACAACAATTCAAAACAAAAAATAAGTAAAAAAGTAAAAAAACAAATAAAAACAGATGAAAAAACAAGGTGTTGGTAGTATAATAGAAACAGAACTTAAAAGAAAAGGCTTACAAGAAGGAGTTTGGAGATATTATGAAAGTCTCGATATTTATAACTTGTTTAGCAGATATGTTTTATGCCAATGTCGGAAAAAGTACAGTTGAATTATTAGAAAAACTAGGATGTGAAGTAGATTTTCCTGAGCAGCAGACATGCTGCGGCCAAGTTTCCTATAACAGCGGTTATCATAAAGAAACGAAGGAAGTCGCCAAACATATGATTAAGGCATTTGAACATTCAGATTATGTTGTCGCACCATCTGGCTCCTGTGTTGCAATGCTTCATGAATACCCCCATCTTTTACAAGAGGAAAAGGAATGGAAGGAAAAGGCAGAGGTTCTTGCAGCTAAATCATATGAACTAACACAGTTTATTGTTGATGTTTTAAAAGTTGAAGATGTTAAGGCAAGCCTGCCTGCGTGTGCTACGTATCATAAATCGTGCCATATGACTAGGCTGCTCGGCGTAAAGGATGCACCGAGTAAGCTGCTGTCGCAGGTTGAGGGTTTGACAGTTAACAGCCTTCCAAACAGTGAAAATTGCTGCGGATTTGGCGGAACCTTCTCAGTTAAGATGGGACCGATTTCTGAGCAGATGGTTCAGGAGAAAGTCGAATCGATTGAGGAAACGAAGGCTGAAGTATTGATTGGTGCTGATTGCGGCTGTCTTATGAATATTGGCGGCTATATCAACAGACAAGGAAAGCAAATTAAAGTGATGCATATAGCAGAAGTCTTGAATAGTGAGGGGAAATAATATGCCGATGAAAATAGGTGATCAGCCATTTTTCGGAAGAGTGAAAGATGGCTTGGAGGACAGTTTTATGAGATCTGCCGTCACTTCCGCCCAAGAAAGAATGCAAGGCAAGCGCCTTGCCGCTGTGGAGGAACTTGGGGACTGGGAGGAATGGCGCAAGCTTGGGGAGGAAATCCGCACACATACGCTAGAGAATCTGGACTATTATTTACAGCAGCTTAGTGAAAACACAGCTAAAAGAGGCGGAAATGTATTTTTCGCTAAAACAAAGGAAGAAGCAAACGAATATATCAGGAGCATAGTAGAAAAAAAGCAAGCAAAAAAAATCGTTAAATCTAAATCAATGGTCACAGAGGAAATCAATTTGAATGAAACGCTGGAGGCGGCCGGATGTGAAGTAATTGAAACGGATTTAGGAGAATATATACTCCAGCTTGATGACCATGATCCGCCTTCTCATATTGTCGTGCCAGCTCTTCATAAAAATAAAGAACAAATAAGAGATACGTTTAAAGAAAAGAAAGGATACCAAAAAACGGAAGTTCCAGAAGAGTTGGCATTGTTTGCAAGAGAACAGCTGAGACAGGAATTTCTGACAGCAGATTTAGGAATAACCGGCTGTAATTTCGCAGTTGCAGATGCTGGAACAGTCTGCCTCGTCACAAACGAAGGGAATGCTGGACTTGTGACTGCACTTCCAAAAACACAAATCACGGTGATGGGAATGGAAAGAATTGTCCCGACATGGGAAGAGCTCGATGTCCTCGTTTCCTTACTGTGCCGCAGTTCTGTCGGTCAAAAGCTTACAAGCTATATCACAGGTCTTACTGGGCCGAAGGAAGAGGGAGATGTAGACGGTCCAGAGGAATTTCACCTTGTTATTGTTGATAATGGCAGGTCTAATATCCTTGGGACTGAATTTCAGAGCGCTCTTCATTGTATCCGGTGCGCAGCATGTATTAATGTTTGTCCAGTTTATCGTCATATTGGGGGCCATTCGTATGGATCGATTTATCCAGGCCCAATCGGTGCAGTGCTTACACCTTTGCTCGGAGGATATGAAGAATATAAGGAACTGCCGTACGCATCTTCTCTTTGTGCCGCGTGTACAGATGCTTGCCCAGTCAAAATCCCACTTCATGAATTGCTGATCAAGCACCGCCGCAAAATAGTTGAGGATGAAGGAAAAGCTCCAATGGCTGAAAAGCTTGCGATGAAGGGATATGAGTTTGCTGTCAAGCATCCAAGCATATACAAGGCTGGCACAAAGTCAGCACCTGTTGCTCTTAAACCATTCACAAAGGATAACAGCATCAAAAGCGGTCCGGGTCCAGTCAAGCTTTGGACAGATACCCGCGATTTGCCAGCTCCAAGCAAACAAAGATTCCGAGATTGGTATAAACAAAAAAGAAAGCAGGAGGACCAGCATAATGGAGGGTAATGTCATTAATAGGGAATCTTTTTTAGACCATATCTCCCAAAAGCTGAACCGGCCGAGAAGGCAAGAGACAAAAAAGCCTGACTGGAACTACAAGCCGCAGCTGAATGTTCTAAAGAATGCTAATTCTGATGAACTGGCAGCAGTTCTGAAAAGGCAGTGTGAAGTCATTCATACAGATTATATCGAGGCATCTGCTAACAAGGTTGCTGATACAATCGAAAATATTCTTAAGTCTAATCAATTACAATCAGTAATCACATATGATGATTCCCGTTTTAATGAATACGGCCTTGGTGAATTGGCACGGAGAAGATGGGAAGAAAACGGGATAAATTCGTATATTTGGGATAATGAAAAAAAGGAAGAAAATATTGAAGCTGCTGAGCAAGCTGATGTCGGTATAACGATCAGTGATATGACATTGGCTGAATCCGGTACAGTTCTGCTGTTCTCAAACCGCAATAAAGGCAGATCTGTCAGCCTCTTGCCGAAAACATTTATTGCTGTTATTCCTAAAAGCACGGTTGTTCCGCGAATGACACAGGCAGCAACAGCGATTGCCAAGCTCGTCGCAAAAGGAGAAGAAATCGCTAGCTGCATAGACTTTATAACAGGTCCAAGCAACAGTGCAGATATCGAGCTTAATCTCATCGTTGGTGTGCACGGACCAATAAAAGCTACGTATATCCTTGTGAAAGACAAATAAATAAAAACAAATAAAAATAAAACAAAAGTATATACAAGGTAAACAATCGTGAGTTATAATAAAAACAGATAAAACAAACATAAATAAAGATAAAGCGGAGGAGAACAAAAATGGTGAAAAGTTTATGGCAAGAAGAAAAAGCATCACAGTTAGCTAGTGGACTTGATGAATTAGTATATCGCTCGAATTTAATCGGCACAGACCGTGCTGTCTGCAACTGGGGCGGCGGCAATACATCCATGAAGACAACGGAAAAGGACTTCCGAGGACGTGATGTCGAAGTGATGTGGGTAAAAGGAAGCGGCTCGGACTTAGCAACAATGAAAGCGCATAATTTCACAGGTTTAAGAGTGGACGACATTCGGCCGCTGCTTGATAAAGAAGAAATGCCAGATGAAGAGATGGTTGAATACTTGTCTCACTGCATGATCGACAGCAAACATCCTCGTGCATCTATCGAGACATTATTACACGCATTTTTGCCTTTCAAGCATGTAGACCATACACATCCTGATGCCATTATCAGCCTGTGCTGCGCAGATAATGGCAAACAAATTGCCGAAGAAATTTACGGTAACCGCTTTGTTTGGGTACCATATATCCGCCCTGGCTTTACTTTATCAAAAATGATTGCTGAAGGTGTCAAAAACAATCCAAATGCAGAGCTTGTGCTGATGGAAAAGCATGGCCTAGTCGTATGGGGTGATACGGCACAAGAAAGCTATGAAAAAACGATTTCTATCATTAATGAAGCAGAATCCTATATTAATAGTAAAATTAACGCTGAACAAACATTCGGTGGCGCTAAATACGAATCACTGACAGAAGAAGATGCAAAAGAGATTTTGGCTGCGGTTATGCCTGTTATCCGCGGGGCTGTCAGTGAAGAGAAAAAAATGCTGTTGACTTATGACAGAGGAGATGACGTTCTTGAATTTGTGAACAGCCATGATGCAAAAACACTTTCACAAGTCGGAGCAGCTTGCCCGGATCATTTAGTTCATACAAAAATGGTTCCATTGTTCGTAGAATGGGACCCGTCAACTAAGGATATCGCTGCGCTGAAGGAAGAAGTGAAGAAGGGTATAGCAGCATTTAAACAAGCCTATACAGCTTATTTTGATAGAAATAAGAATGAAGGGGATCAAATCTTTGAAACTGCACCACGTGTTATTTTAATACCAGGAATCGGTATGGTTAACACAGGTAAAAATGTTGCCATGTCCAAAGTTAGCGGAGCATTATACCACAGAGCAATTTCAGTTATGAAAGGAGCAACAGCACTTGGTAATTTTGTGTCCTTGAATGAAAATGAATCCTTCAATGTAGAATATTGGCCATTAGAGCTTTATAAATTGTCACTAGCTCCAAAAGAAGCAGAATTTTCTCGTAAAGTGGCATTTGTTACTGGCGGAGCTGGCGGTATCGGAAGTGAAACATGCAGACTTCTCGCATCACAAGGAGCACATGTTGTTCTGGCTGACTTGAACTTGGAAGGCGCAGAAAAGGTAGCAGCAGAAATCAATCAAACATATGGGGAAGAGCGTGCTATTGCTGTGAAAATGGACGTAACAAGCGAGGAAGCAGTACAAGCTGCATACAAGCGTACAGCTCTTGCTTTCGGCGGCGTTGATATTATCGTCAACAATGCAGGCTTAGCGACATCCAGCCCGTTTGATGAAACGTCATTGAAAGAGTGGAATTTAAATATGAATGTTCTCGGCACAGGCTATTTCCTTGTGGCAAGGGAAGCATTTAAACAAATGAAGGAACAAGCCCTGGGAGGTAGCATGGTATTCATCGGTTCGAAAAACTCTGTCTATGCAGGTAAAAATGCGGCGGCTTACAGTGCAGTTAAGGCGATGGAAACACATCTTGCCCGCTGTATTGCAGCTGAAGGAGGAGAGTTTGGCATTCGCGTCAACTCTGTACTTCCGGACGCAGTCTTGCAAGGATCAGCTATTTGGGGATCCAGCTGGCGTGAAGAAAGAGCGGCAGCATACGGGATCGAACCAAATCAACTAGATGAGCATTATCGCAAACGTACTACTTTGCTTGTAAACATTTATCCAAAAGATATTGCAGAAGCAATCAGCTATTTTGCTTCTTCTAAAGCAGAAAAAACAACAGGCTGCATGATTACAGTCGACGGCGGAGTTCCAGCGGCGTTCACACGATAAATGATGAGAAGGAGGACAGGAATTGTCCTCCTTTTTTTGCGGCTTAATAAGGTAGAAGTAGCAAGGAAATAAATCTTATATAGATAACATCCAGTAAATAGGGAAAAATATAAGAAACATGATTTCAAGGGTAATACTATGACAAAAGTATTACATTTTAACTGCTTTGCTGCTAATTACGGAAGTATATTGGCATATTTTGGGTTTTTCGGTCAAACCATAGGAGAAATTGACAACACTCTGGTAATCTTTGGGCAATAAGTTATAGGATGGAATCCTCCATTTATCGCATATATTCTTTTTCTTAGATGACTTAATATTAAGGGTATAAAGAGTTATTGGGGGTCGTTTTTCATGACAAGTTTAGTAGGAGCTGACGGCGAGCTTAAAGTCTTTAGGAATAATAGACATACGGACAAACCTGTCTATACTACTAGAATGGAAAAGCGAGAATTGGAGAGGAATTATTCAAGCTTAGATATAAGAGATGCTTGGAATATCAGATCCGTTCTTGAAAGTATTAAGGAAAGCTTTATAGAGCATGTTGCAAAAATAAGGAGAATGGTGCGGGAAAGCCCGGCTAAACGCCTCGTAGTTACAGGGATTTTTACTGTCTTATTTTCATTAGGAGCTCAAACTGCTTCAGCATGCATACAGGAATATACATATGAAGTAAAAAAGAATGAGACAATTTCAGAGATTGCCGCACATCACGGTGTTACAGCAGAGGCTATTACAAATGTGAACGGCACTGTATCACAAGGGGACAAAATCCTGCTTCCAAAGGTGGAAGACAAAAAAGTAACAGCAACCGTGCTTAATATCCGTGCAAAAGCAACAACAGACAGCAGCATTATCGGCAAGTTGAAACAAGGAAATACTGTCAAAGTTTCCTTCATCAAAAACGGCTGGGCCGGTATTCTTATTGATGGTCGACTCGCCTATGTAAGCGCTGCTTATTTAACAGATTCCACTGTTAAGACATCGGTTACTGGTAAAACAGCAACTAAATACGTAACAGCAGACTCTTTAAGAGTCAGGAGTGGTCCATCTACAAAAGCTGCAGTACTCGGCTCATTGAAAGAAGGAGCGAAAGTTACGGTGAAAACAGAAGAGAACGGCTGGGCATCAATCGATTATAAAGGAAAAAAAGCCTATGTAAGCAGTGCGTACTTAACGAATAAGACAACAGCCAGTGAAGCTGTCAAAAATACAGCAACTGCAAATAATTCAAAAACATATACAATCAAAAAGGGTGACACTTTTTATAAAATCAGCAAAAGTTTTGGAATCTCCGTGTCCTTATTGCAAGAAGCAAATCCTAATGTCGATTCAACTAAACTTCGCATTGGCCAGGTGATTAATATTCCTGCCATAACATCTTCTGACAGTTTGTTGAAGGTAGAGGCGACAATTGGCGGAATTAGCGGGGACGGGACAGTCCGATTTATCACAAATGACGGTGTTACTTATGCTGCTAAAACGGAAACGGATGGAATCCTAAACAGCCTATACGAAAAACAAGGGCAAAAGGTTACATTAACGGTGAAGGCAAAAAGAGGCCAGCAGATGATTATTACCGCAATCAAATAACAAAAAGAGTGCAGCCCATAATAGATGAAATGGTGTTTAGGTCCTTACTATAAAAACAAAGAAGATTTTGAAAGCTGCCGCTTTGGCAGCTTTTTTTATTAGCTTACTAGAGAAGTATTGAAAAACAGTATACAGTTTAATAATTGTAAGTGCTACAATGGTTAAATAAGGAAGGAACTCTAATATATATAAATCTATTGGCCTATTCAATCATTTGTACAGGACTGTGCGTAGAAGCATTCACTTATAGATGAGAAAACTCCGAATATACACAAAAGAGAGGAAGTGAACATCATGAAATTTATCATCTTATTCATCATGGTTTGGGCAGTTGGAGTCTTAATGGAAAGACTCATTTTTAAATTGCTTGGAGTCGAAAAAAAGAAGGTATCTGAAACAAAAGGGAAAAATGCAGACATTTGGGGTAGAGTAATCATTATTCTATTAATTATAGGTACATTGCCGTATACCTATCAATCTGATAGCTCATTAATAGGGATTGTATATTTATTTGTTATATTTGGATTTGATGCTTTTATGGAATGGAAGTACATTAAAGAATCTAAGCAATATATTGGCTCACTCATTTTTATGGTTATTATAGGAATAGCCTTTTATAGTATCTCCCCATTTTTCACAATAAATAGTTAAGGTTTCTCTGCTAAGCGATTAAGGGCTTAGCTTTTTTTATTTTTAAATAAAAAATTTTACGTATCCAAAAATAGGATGATATGGCTAAATTAGTAATAAAATTATCCGCTTTTTTAACAGTTGTGGAACCTATTGGTAAACGGTTTCATTTTATTGCGTTTTTTTTATTTTTTTCGTTACTAGCTTTAGAAAAAATAAGTATAATAACCTTGCATACATACAAGAATACATAAAGCTTGTAATTTATGGGAGGGAAGTAATGTGTATATGAAAGTTGATTCGTTTGCATTGCTTAATGAGTTTAATCAAATCTGGATGGAGTGCTGGGTTGAAAAGGGATATGGTTTTGAAATGTCTGAAATGGATGCAGACCGATTTTTAATTATTGATCCAAATGAACAAAAAGTTGGAACGATCGAATTTAAGCAATATTCTCTCAATCCAGCTAATAACATTAACAGTGTTTTCCCCTTTCACGAGCTGGAGAAAATTAAATCTCTGAAATCGGAACATATTATGGAAATTGATAAGGTTGCAATCTTGAAAAACCACCGCGGAAAAAATCTGGAAAGGCTGTTAACTTTATATGTAGAATACGCACAATCGCGCCAAATTAGTCATTGTGTCGTTTTGCTGGAGAGACTGTTTTATCGAGCGTTAAAAACCGTTTATAAAATACCACTGGAAACTGTCGGTGAAAAAATATACTATAAAGGAGATTATGTTATTCCTTCCATCCTTTATCCACGAGAAATATATGAAAATAAGGATAATTATTCTTGGCTGATTCGTCCAACTGATATTAAAAGAAAACCGATATTTAAATAAGAATGGAGAAATAGATGTCTAGTCTAAGTACAAAACGGTTTGCCTATTCCTTTATTGTTTTTTTTATTTTGGCAAACTTCCTTTGGAATCTCATCTTCAGCAGCAACCAGCAGCTGTTGGACTGGGGTGGTGTAAGTTTTCAGCTGATTGCCTGCAGTGCATCTATTTATTGGATACTATCCACTTTTATCATGGATAAAACTTCAGCAAAAAGTTTTTGGCTTCTTCTTGCACTAGGGGTGCTGTTTTATCTTGTCGGCACAATGCTTTGGAGCTATAACCAATTTATCTTAAATAACAACAGCGGCTTCGGAAAATTAGCCGAAAAGTTTTTTATCGTACAGAACGTTTTATATTTTCTGTCTCTGCTTGTACTGATTAACCAGATTAAAAGTTCGTTATTAACGATTAGATTTTTGCTCGATATATTAATTGCTATGTCAGCTGCAATAACCTTTAGCTGGTTATTTTTAATAAGGCCATTGTTCAGTCAAACGGACAATATTAGTTTTTCTTTGACAGAGCTGATATATCCGATACTAGATTTAATTGTTCTTGTAGGAGTAATTAGCCTTTTTAATACAACAAAAAGTGTACTAAGCAAAAAAACTAATTTCCTGCTGGTTGCAGGCCTGCTTACGCAAATCGTTGCAGATACGATTTTTACCTATCTTAAAGTGATTGGTGCTTATTCAGTAGGCAGTATAAATGAACCGATGTGGATTTTATCGGCCTTATTAATCGGTCTGTCTGGCATCTATCATAAACCAGCACCTGCACAAGCTTTAACGCTTAGCACCGTAAAGGATAATGAAAATATTTATATTAAACATATCATTCCTTATTTTGGTGTATTGATGCTGACATTTTATTTTACGTATTTACTATATGGTACACATCCCGTATTTCTTGGACTCTCCATTAGTATCATCCTGCTGATTATCAGGCAGGTCTTTACATTGCTGGAAAACGACAGATTAGTCGATGATTTAAACAAATTAAACGAAGGTTTGGAGCAAAAGGTTAAGGAAAGAACAGACAAGCTAGTCGAAATTATTAATTCGATGGAATACCTTGCCTTTCATGATGTTGTTACAGGTCTCCCAAATCGAAGGTATATGGAAAAGCGGCTGGCCCAAGCATTGGAGAATAATAGCTCAAGCAAAAAGCTTGCCTTTATGCTTTTAGATTTAGACCGATTTAAGCATATTAACGACAGCTTAGGTCATTCCTATGGCGATTTGCTTTTGAAAGAAGTCGGCGAAAGGTTATCGTCGAGCGTTTCTCAACATGGAGTTGTCTGCAGGATAGGCGGAGATGAGTACGCACTTCTCATTGAAAATGCTGAAATCTGCACAATTGAAGAACTCGCCGATAATATTCTTGCAAGCTTGCGAGAGTCTTATTTTATAAAAAATGTAGAATTAAATATTACGCCAAGTATTGGCATCGCCATGTATCCTGATCATGGCAGCGACTTAGATTCCCTCTTAATGAAGGCAGATACAGCGATGTATAAGGTGAAAGAGAACGGCAAAGACCATTATAAAGTTTATAATGGCTCCATGAGCATGAAATCAATAATGGAATTAGAACGCTCGATCCGAAAAGGGATAGAACGAAATGAATTCGTTCTACATTATCAGCCGCAAATTTCTTTGGAAACGAATCAAATTGTCGGTGTGGAAGCGTTAGTGCGCTGGGAAAGACCAAGTGTCGGTCTTGTTCCGCCAGGTGAATTTATCCCGGTAGCTGAAGAAACAGGCCTTATTTTGCCGATTGGAGAATGTGTTTTATGGCAGGCCTGCAGGCAATCCGTGAAATGGTATGAAAAAGGCTTTTCAGCTTTGCGGATAGCGGTTAATATTTCATCACTGCAATTTCAGCAGGAAAACTTCCTTAACATGGTGAAGACAATAATTAACGAAACTGGAGCAAACCCGCAAAATATCGAACTAGAAATAACGGAAAGCATCGCAATGGGGCCGATTGAACAAAATATGTCCAAGCTTGCATGTCTTAAAGAAATGGGCTTCAATATTGCAATTGATGATTTTGGGACAGGATATTCCTCCCTTCATTACTTAAGCAAGTTTCAGATTGACAGGCTGAAAATTGATCGTTCTTTCATCACATCACTGGAAAAAAGCGATAAAGATACAGCAATCGTGAGAATGATTGTTATGATGTCAAAAGCTTTAAACGTAAAGGTTATTGCAGAAGGAGTAGAAGATGAACTCCAAAAAGCGTTCCTCGAAGAAGTACAATGTGATGAACTGCAAGGCTTTTTGTTTAGCCGTCCATTAAATGTAGAAGACTGCGAAAAGTTGCTCGTGAAAAATGCTTCCTGACTCTAATGGAAGATTAATAATATGGTAGAAAAAAGCACGTCAATTGTGTAAGCAATTGGCGTGCTTTTTTATTGCTGTATGTTCGTTTGATACTCTTTAGGAGTAACCCCGTACCTTTCCTTAAAAATTTTATTGAAAAAACCATGATTTTGATAACCAATTTCACTCAAAATATCTGCAACAGTCATAGATGTATACTTTAGCAAATAGGCAGATTTATTGAGCTTCTGCTCCTGAAGAAGCTGTTTAAAGCTTTTACCCGTACTTTTTCTGATAAGCCTGCTCAAATAATTAGGGTGAAAGCTGAAGTTTTGAGCAACTTCGAGCAATGTGCAAGTTTGAAAGTTCTCCTCAATATATTGAAGGATATCTAAAATTGGATTGCGTTTGGCATTAGCAGATTTGCTGTAATTGTCTGTCTGAAAATGTCTGAGCATTTCTGCAAATATCAATACCATATAAGCGTTAATAATGTCTTTCGCACAAAAGCTTGGTTCATAAAATTCACATAACAACTCCTCGACAAAAGAGCTAAGTTTGTCACTGTTCTGACAATGAAATAAAAGAAATCGGTTATGCAAGCGGTCATGCGAAATCGCCTCCAGAATAAAGTCGGATATGATGCTGTTGCTTGACAGCTGTCCAAGCATTGAAGCAGTAAAATAGCTCTTGTCCATAAGTATATTGATAATAATATCCTTTTCCCAAGCATCACGAATGGTATGTGGAACATTTGTATCCATAATACAAACATCACCACACTTTAATGGGATTATCTTGTCTTGAACAACTGCAGTGCAAGATCCTGCATAAACATAATTCATTTCTATATAGTCATGAATATGGAAAGGAATGGTAGAGTACCTGGAATGCTTGACGATTTCAAGTTTTGGATTAGGAGGAGAAAATGCGTTCTCCTTTTTTTGATCATTAAACTTGAAAACATAGACTTTTTGGTTATTCAGCGCTATGCTGTCACAACTATCAAACATGGAGTTATAGTATTCTGGGTGATTTTTATAATAAAGCTCCCTGTCGGACATTGTAAACAAGCGCTTTGTTAATTCAGCTTTTTTCATGAGTCACTCCTTTCTAAAAAGTTAAGTTTGGTAAAGTAAGTGGTTATATTCAGCAATTTTAATATAAATATATTTCCATTACAATAGGGAATGTTAGCGGTTCCAATAACAGTGACACTTGAATAACGTTTTGCAAAGGTGCGGAAAAATTAGTTGGTCATAAACCGACAGTTAAGGAGTGGCGAAAATGGAGTATACAAAATTGGCAGAGAGTGTTGTCTCAGAAATAGGTGGCAAGGAAAACATCTCAAGCGTTACGCACTGTATGACACGGCTCCGGTTTGTATTAAATGATGAAAGCAAGGCAAACACAGAAGCAATTAAAAAAATACAAGGTGTATTAGGGACGACTGTATCTGGAGGTCAATATCAAATAATCATCGGAACAGGTGTGTCCAAAGCATATGAAAAGGTAACAGAATTGCTAGGCGAAGACCATAGGCAAGTTGCGCAGGAAACTCAAAAACAAGGGGGAGTATTTAATCGCTTTTTTAAACTGATATCAGGCATCCTTTTTCCAGTGATGGGTATTATGACGGCAGCCGGTATTATTAAAGGTTTACTTGCAGGATTCACGTCCTTTCAGCTTTTATCAACTGAAAGTGGAACATATCAAATATTGTATGCCTTTTCAGATGGGTTTTTCTATTTTATGCCGATCATACTCGGAGTTTCTGCTGCGATGAAATTAAACTCCAATCCTTTTGTAGCTGCAACCATTGGAGCGGGACTCGTTTATCCAAATATTACTGCCCTTTACAACGAAGGAGCTCATATTACTTTCCTCCAAATACCAGTTGTTTTGGCGAGTTATGGAAATTCTGTGTTTCCCATTATTGCTGCTGTTGCTTTGGCCGCATATTTAGAAAAAGCAATTAAAGATAAAGTACCTGAGGCAGTGAAATTCTTCCTGACTCCACTCATTGTTTTGATTATTACTGTACCAACTACTTTTATAATAATTGGGCCACTAATGACTTACTTAAGTGATATTCTTGCAGCAGGTACACAAGCTGTTTATGGGATAAGCCCAGTAATTACAGGGATTATACTTGGGGCATTTTGGCAATTGGTTGTTATCTTCGGTCTCCACTATGCGTTTATCCCAATTCTCATGAATAATATCACTACAATGGGAGAAGACCCGATTAATGCGATTTTGAATGTGACAGTATTTGCCCTAGCAGGAGCTGCAATTGGGTTTGCTTTAAAGCAAAAAGAGAAAGCGAATCGCTCGCTAGGATTTTCTACAGGCCTGACTGGACTTTTTGGTGTAACAGAGCCGATTATTTACAGTATTGCAATTCCATATAAGAAACCGTTTGTCGCAGCATTTATAGGTGGTGGATTGGCAGGGGGCATAACAGCTTTTATGAATGCAAAAATGTATGGCTTTGGCGGCAATGCGATTTTTGCTGCGCCTTTATTCATTAATCCGAAAGGAATTGATTCTAGCTTTACCGCCTATATCATTTCCGCATTAGTAGCATTCTTTGTAACACTAGCTATAACTTATATATTGACTGGTAAGCAAACAACTATATTACTTGATAAGAGAGATAAGGGCAGGGAGATATAATGGAGAAATTAACAAAATTGCTAAAGCATCAAGAAAATAATTATATATTTCCTTTTCTGTGGATGCATGGAGAGACTGAGGAAGTAATCAAAGAATATATCAATCAAATCTATGCAAGCGGGATTAGAGCAGTGTGTGTCGAGCCTCGTCCTCATCCTGACTTTGTCGGAGAAAAGTGGTGGTCAGATTTACAGATAGTATTAGAAGCTGCGCAGGAAAAGAACATGAAGGTATGGCTATTTGATGATGCACATTTTCCAACCGGTTATGCAAACGGAGCAATTATCAAGCATTATCCAGAATTAAGGAAAAAATTCTTGAAAATAAATCAGTTAGATTACCATGGACCGCAAAAAGATGCTGGCATTATCGTTAGGCATGCAGGCGGTGACAGAAATTCAATACTTTCCGTTGGAACAGATGAAACTACGTTTAAAAACGGGATGAAGCAGTCAGCAGACAAGATTGTCGGAATTATCGCTGCAAAAATTAAAGACTACGAAACTGTTGACACAGATTCACTTGTTGATATTACCGATCATTTAGAAAATGGGGTCGTTTATTGGGATATCCCTGAAGGAAACTGGCGGATTTTTATTTTAGTGGAAACATTCAGCGGCGGTGAAAGCTCAACAGAAGGCTATTTAAATCCAGTTGATCCTGACGCGACACAAGTATTAATTGATACAGTTTATCAGCCGCATTTTGAAAAATTTTCTAAGTACTTTGGTTCAACCATCGCGGGATTTTTTACAGATGAGCCGAGATTCGGAAATATAAAAGGACCAAATGCAATCATTGGAAAAACGGAAATGGTGCTTCCATGGCATGCAAGCATCCTGACCTTGTTAGAAAGTGATATAGGAGAAACAGCTAAGAAACTATTACCTTTGCTGCTTACAGACGGTACAAAGAAACAGCATAAAATAAGACATGCTTACATGAATATCATTTCCAAATTGTATGCAGAAAACTTTACAGATAAATTAGCAAGCTGGTGTATGGACCATGGTGTAGAGTATGTTGGCCATTTAATCGAGGATAATAATGCACACGGAAGATTAGGTTACGGTGCCGGACATTTCTTCCGCGCTCTTAGCGGTCAAAGTATGTCAGGCATTGATGTAGTATTGCATCAGCTTCTTCCTGGAATGGATGAGGGGTATTTCAAAACGTTCACCTCAACAGGATGGGATGGCGAATTTTTTCATTACGGCTTAGCGAAACTCGGGGCATCCCTTGGACATTTGGATCGTAATAAAAAGGGGAGAACGATGTGTGAAATTTACGGAGCTTATGGATGGTCTGAAGGTTTAAACCTGATGAAATGGATGACTGACCATATGCTTGTCAGAGGGGTTAATCACTTTGTGCCTCATTCATTTGATATGGCACCATTCCCTGACGCAGACTGTCCACCGCATTTTTATGCACATGGCATGAATCCGCAGCACCGCTACTTGCATTTATTAATGAACTACACAAATAGGGTGTCAGAACTGCTAAGTGATGGACAGCATGTTGCCACATCGTTAATCCTTTATCATGCAGAAGCGGAGTGGTCAGGTGAAGCGATGCTTTTCCAGAAACCTGCAAAAGTATTAACACAGAATCAAATCGATTTTGATATCGTGTCAGTAGACTTGCTAGAGCATGCTAATGTAATTGATAATAGGATTCTATTAAATCGGGAGAAATTCTTTAATCTTGTAATCCCATATGCGGAACGCCTGCCTTTAGCCTTTTTTAAAAAAGCTGCCCAGCTGATACGATCAGGAGCCAAGCTGATTTTCATTAATAGTCTCCCTATCGGTTCAAGTGAAGATGTTTCTGTAAAAGAATATATGAATGTGCTGGAAGTATCTGAGCAAGTCAAGGTTCTTCCATTAGAAGAGCTTGCGAGCTATATGAGAGCTGAAGGGGACTATGAAATTCTGTTACAAGAGGAAGCGGCAGGACTAAGATACTACCAATATCGTCATCAAGATAACACAATATACATGTTTTTTAATGAATCACCAGATAGTGTGATTAAGAATAAAGTTACAATCAATACTTCAGGTTATCTATACAAATATGACCCTTGGGAAAATAAATGCTGTTCATTAAGTGGAACCATTCAGAACCATATTCCTTTATCGCTCGCTCCGCAGGAGGCAGTAATATATATTGTGTCAGACTGTCAGCTGGACATAGAACCAGCTCCTGCCCGCAAGGAAACAGGTGCAATGGAATTGACTGGACCTTGGCAAGTTTCATTAGCGACAGCAAAGGAATATCCAATATTCAATAATAGCTTTCAATTGGAGGAACTAATTAATATTGCGAATCCTTCCTTGTATCCAAGCTTTTCTGGTACTGTTCGTTATCAAAAAGAGTTCTATGTTAATGAAAGTGCAACGAATTATCTGCTTGACTTAGGAGATGTATATGAAATTGCTGAAGTGTTTATAAATGGCTGTTCTGCAGGAGTGAAGGTAAGCAAGCCATACAGCTATGATATTTCCGCATTTCTTCACGAGGGCAGTAATACTTTGACGGTGGAAGTGACGAATACACTTGGCACCTCACAAAAAGACTTTCTTTCCCAATACAGAACCTTGCAGCCAACTGGTCTGCTCGGGAGTGTGAATCTAAAAACTTATCAAAATGAATAGAGGCAAAACAGGACTGGTTTTTACATCAGTTCTGTTTCTTTTAATAAAACGGTTTCATTTTTTGATTGCGTAAACTTCGAGGTTATTAGTAATATAGTATGGAAAGCTTCTAACTTAGAAGTGGGGGGATATAGATGGATACACTCCTATTAAAGCAGCTGATGGAACTGACAGAAGAAGAGACAGAGATATTATCACAAGAAAAAAAGGTTAGGAAAGATCTTTATACAAGTCAAAATCGTTTTATAATTGAAAGCGAAAAATTCCTGGATAAGAACAAAATGATAACCGTAAGGAAGCACACTAGATTTATCGATTTTCCAAAGCACAGGCATAACTATATTGAAATTAATTATGTCGTTAAGGGAGAGCTGAGGCAAAAGGTTGATAATGATTCTATCATTTTGAAAAAAGGGGAGCTGTTATTTCTTAACCAGCATATTGAACATGAGATTGAGGCATGCGGGGAAGATGATCTTATTATTAACTTCATCATTCAGCCTCTATTTTTTCAATTTATATTTCAATATTTAAACGGAGAGAACATCATTACCGAGTTTTTAATCAACAGCTTATTTAATCACACACAAAATGGACAATATTTATACTATGCTGTATCAGATGTGGAGGAAATACAAGAATTAGTTGAAAATCTAATCAAGGAAGAGAATGCGAATTCTCTTTTAGCAGAATCAAAAATGAAGCTATATATGGGACTGCTTTTAATTGAACTAGTCAAAAATACAGACAAGATTACCAAAAACCTCTTGTCTTCTTCTCAGCACTTTATAGTTGTCGAATCATTAAAGTATATTGAAGAGCATTATAAAAACGGCACTCTTCAAGAGCTTGCCGAACAGTTGATGCAGTCAAGTTCAAGTCTAAGTAAAAATATTAAAAAAGCTACAGGTTTTACTTTTAAAGATTTAATGCAGGAAAAACGGTTAATGAAAGCGAAAGAGCTCCTGGAAACGACAAATTTCCCTGTCCGGTCAGTCGTCGAAGAAGTAGGCTATGATAATATCAGCTATTTTTACAGGATATTTAAGGAAAAATATAAAAAAACACCAAAAGAATTAAGAAAAGCACTGGCAAGGTAGCGAAACTTGCCAGTTTTTTTTATGTCCATTTTTGCTATCCAGGAATTTAAGGACAATAAATAAGAAAAATAACGTTATTTTTTTATACGCTTTCATTAAGTAAAATAAAAATTAGGAAACGTTTTCAAAAGGGGAACAAGGAGAGGTAATATATGAACAAATCTGTCTTGGCTGTTGACATTGGAGCCTCAAGCGGACGACTGATGCTCGGTTCTCTGAAACAAGGGAGACTTGTTTTGGAAGAAGTGCACCGCTTTTCGAACAGCATTGTCAAAAAAGGACAATATTATTGCTGGGACTTGGAGATGCTCTTTGTCGAAATAAAACAAGGGATAAAAAAATGCATGGATTTAAATGTAAAGCCGGAAAGTATCGGCATTGATACCTGGGCGGTGGACTTTGTACTGCTCGATGAAAACGGTGAGTTGCTGACAGAAGCAGTATCTTACAGGGATGATCGGACAGACGGGATGATGGAGGAGGTTTTCGAGCATATCATCAAGGAACGGATTTACTTGGAAACAGGCATCCAATTTCAGAAATTCAATACTTTATATCAGCTCCGTGCTCTTCAGAAAACAGATAAAGAAAGCTTAGATAAAGCAGCAAAATTTTTAATGATTCCTGATTATTTCCACTACTTGCTGACAGGCAATGCAGTTAATGAATATACAAATGCAACATCCACACAGCTTGTTAATGCATTTACAAAAAAGTGGGATAAACAATTGCTTGAAGCGATATCAATCAAACCGGAAATCTTTCAGGAAATCAAAACACCAGGCACGATTTTAGGAGATATAAAAACAGAACTTGCAGAGGAATTCGGGTTTAGCTTAAAAGTTATTTTGCCTGCGACACATGACACAGCTTCTGCTGTTATTGCAGTACCTGAGCATGAGGAGACCATTTATATCAGTTCAGGCACATGGTCTTTAATTGGCGTGGAGAACAGGTTTCCAATATGTGTAACGAAAGCATTGGATTACAACTTTACGAATGAAGGAGGCATAGATTACCGCTTTCGGTTCTTAAAGAACATCATGGGTCTGTGGATGATTCAAGAAGTGCGCAGAAATTACAATAATGAATATTCGTTTGCTGAATTTGTCGAGCTTGCGAAGGCTTCAAATATTCGTTCCATTGTAAATGTTAACGATGATCGCTTTTTAAATCCCGAAAACATGATAGAAGAAATCCAAAAATTCTGTGCAGAAACAAATCAAGACATACCATCAACACCAGGTGAAGTGGCCAAATGTGTATATGACAGCTTAGTAGAGTGTTATGTTTCTGCAATTGGAGAAATAGAAGAAATCTTTGAGAAGAAATTTACAAAGATTAATATTATTGGCGGAGGCTGCCAAAATGAACTGCTGAACCAGCTCATTGCTGATGCTACAAAGAAACAAGTGTTTGCCGGGCCCGTTGAGGCAACAGCAATCGGCAATGTTGTTTCCCAATTAATTGCTTTAGGAGAAATAAAGGATATTCATGAAGCCAGGAAATTAATTAAGCATTCTTTTGATGTAAAAGGATATGAAGCAGCACAAACAATTTGAGGAGGCGTAATTATGTCAATAAAAGATAACTTTGAAGCAGCAAAAAAACAATACGAACAATGGGGTGTGGATGTAGAAGCAGCCTTAAAAAAACTACAAGAAATTCCGATCTCTATACACTGCTGGCAGGGGGATGATATTGGCGGATTTGAAGCAAATCCAAGTGAATTGTCAGGAGGAATTGATGTAACAGGCAATTATCCTGGGAAAGCAACGACACCTGAACAGCTGCGCAGTGATTTAGAAGTGGCTTTATCGCTCATTCCCGGCAAACATCGAGTAAACTTACATGCTATTTATGCAGAGACGAACGGGGAAGTAGTGGAAAGAGATGAGATCGAACCGAAGCATTTTGAAAATTGGGTAGCTTGGGCGAAGGAACAAGGGCTAGGACTTGATTTTAATCCAACTTTATTTTCCCATAAAAAAGCAGAAGACGGGCTGACACTATCTCATCCTGATGAAGACATCCGTGAATTTTGGATCAGACACTGTATTAAAAGCAGACAAATTGCAGAGTATTTTGGCAAGGAATTAGGAACGCCTGCTTTAACAAATATTTGGATACCAGACGGATATAAAGACATTCCGAGCGACAGACTCACTCCTCGTGTCCGCCTGAAGGAATCATTAGACAAAATCTATGCAGAAAAAACAGATGATCGCTACAACCTTGATGCGGTAGAAAGCAAGGTTTTCGGCATAGGATCTGAATCATATGTTGTCGGCTCTCATGAATTTTATATGGGCTATGCCTTAAAAAATAATAAGCTCTGCTTAATGGATACAGGCCACTATCATCCAACTGAAACAGTGTCCAATAAAATTTCATCGATGCTGTTGTTTTCTGAAAAATTAGCTCTTCATGTATCAAGACCTGTCAGATGGGATAGTGACCATGTCGTAATTCTTGATGACGAATTGAAGGAAATCGGACTTGAGATTGTTCGCAATAATGCGATTGACAAGGTTCTTATCGGCTTGGATTTCTTCGATGCGAGCATCAATCGTGTGGCAGCATGGACAATTGGCACAAGGAATATGATTAAGGCTCTGCTGAATGCCCTGCTTATGCCAAATGATAAGTTGAAGCAGCTGCAAGAAGAAGGAAATTTCACAGAAAGATTGGTCTTAATGGAAGAATTCAAGACATATCCTTTTGGGGCTGTCTGGGATTATTATTGTGAACAAATGAATGTACCTGTTAGAGAAACATGGTTGGAAAATGTGAAAACATATGAACAGGATGTTTTAGCTCTGCGCTAGTTTGTTAGTCTCCCCCCACAAATGAAGGGGGGAGAATTTAAAAATAAAAATGAAAACCTTTACAAAAGAGGAGAGGAAGAGTATGATTCGCAAAGGCTTTATTATGAACGTTTATCCAGATAAGCATGCCGAGTATGAAATACGCCATAATGAGATTTGGCCGGAGATGGTCGAAGCACTTCATGAGCATGGCGCAAAAAACTACACGATATTCCTTGATAAAGAATCGAGCAAGCTGTTTGGCTATGTAGAAATAGAAAACGAGGAAAAGTGGAGTCAAATGGCCAGTACAGCCATCAACCAGAAATGGTGGGAATTCATGGAGCCTTTAATGGAAACGAATTCAGACAACAGTCCTATTACTACTTCATTAGCAGAAGTTTTCCATATGGATTAAACAACAAAGATTTGCATGATGACTAAAGGAGAGAGAGAATATGGCAAAAGACAAAAAATTTGCGGCTAAAAACGTAACAGGCTGGAAAGCAACGATTGCTGTAGCAATGGCAAACTATATCGAAGCAGGCTCTATTATCGCCGCTGCCAGCAGTTTGACGATGTGGCAAGCATATTTGAATATTGACAGCATGGGGGTAGGGCTGCTGAGTGCTTTAAGTGCGAATGCTTTCGGAGCAGCGATTGGTGCATTGATTGGCGGTCCGTTAACCGATAAGTTCGGTAGAAAGTTTATCTTTAGTTATGATTTGCTTGTTTATATGATTGGTGTTGCCCTTATTGCAGCCTCTGTCAATTTTCCGATGCTGCTTATCGGGACGATTATTACAGGCTTGGCCGTTGGTGCAGGGGTTCCTGTTTCATGGACTTATATTGCAGAAGAATCTCCCCAGCACAAACGGGCAGCCCATGTCGGGACTGCGCAGCTCGCTTGGTCTATCGGTCCAACTTTAACCTTTGTGTTTGCTGTAATTTTGGCTCCACTTGGGCTTGCTGGATCAAGAATTATTTTTCTGCATTTGCTAGTCATAGCATTTGTAACATGGTATATAAGAAGAGGGTTGGATGAGTCAAAAATTTGGGAAGAACAGCAAGCGAAGGAAAAAGCAGAAGCATTGCAAGGCAAAGCAAAAACAAATGTATTAAAGGAATTGTTCACATTACGAGCGAATCGTCAGGCTTTAGTTCTATTAATCGGAATTTATCTATTCTGGAACTTAACTGCAGGTGCAATGGGTTATTTCATGCCGTATATTTATGAAAATGTCGGGGGACTAAGTACAGGGCAAGCTAATTTACTGCAAGCATTTCTGTGGCTGTTTACTGTACTAACAACATACTTCCTGTTCATGAAGCTTGGAGATAAGGTCAGTAGGAAAACACTATTTGGAGTTGGAGCGGGCATGGGACTGGTTGCCTGGATTATTCTAACATTCATGCCGATGACATGGCCGACGTTGATTGCCTTTGTTATTCTATGGGGAGCTGCAGCGGGTATTGGTGCACAAGCATTTTATGCATTATGGACAAGTGAGCTTTTCCCAACAAAATACCGTGCAAGTGCACAGGGCCTTATGTACTTTATCGTCAGGACAGGTATTGCTGTCTGGTCGTTTATTTTGCCGCTGTTAATGGACACATTAGGTTTTACTGTGGCAGGAATTGTGATGATTGCCTTTCTTGCTATTCATATGGTCATTGGTATTATACTTGCTCCAGAGACGAGAGGGAAAACATTGCAGCAAATTGAAAAAGAGCGCTACGGTGATGTGCTCGAGCAAAATTCTGTTCATAAAACGATGTAAAGTTATTGCTGGTGCAAGGGGTGCAAAGGTTATAAAACTGCTGCCCCCTTTTTTTGTAGCTTGTTTTATATAAAAAAAAAGCGACTTATGGTATAGTGAGAATACAATTCAAAAGTAAAACCAAATAAACAAAAAATCAGCACTGTAAAGAAAGGGAGATATTATTTTGCTTGTTGCAGAAAGGCGCAGAAAAATTGTTGAGTTAGTGAATGAAAGATTAAGCATTCGAGTTTCAGAACTGAGCGAAATTTTTTCTGTTACAGAAGAAACAATCAGAAGAGATTTGGAAAAGCTTGAACAAGAGCAGCTGTTAAGCAGAAGCCACGGCGGTGCGGTCAGCGTTGAAAAAGAAGCTACAGATATTCCATTCATAGTGAGGGAGATCACAAATTCAGCTGAAAAAATGGCGATAGCTGCTGAAGCAGTCAAATTGATTGAGCCAGGTGAGCAAATCTTGCTGGACGGGAGCACAACAGCATGGTATATGGCTCAGGAATTGCCTGATATGCCTTTGACTGTTATCACCAATTCTATCAAGGTGGCCCTGGAGCTTAGCAAAAAAGAACAAATTAAAGTCATATCAACTGGCGGATTGCTGCTTGCCAACTCGCTGTCTTATGTTGGTCCTCTGTCAGAACGTTCTTTAGAAAGCTATTATGTTAACAAGCTATTTTTGTCGTGCAAGGGTGTGCATCTTTCAGGCTTGAGTGACTCTAATGAGTGGCAAGCTATTTTGAAAAAGAAGATGATTGAAATCTCCTCCAAAGTAATTTTGCTTGCTGATTCTAGTAAATTCGGGGTAAAAACCTTCGCTCATATTTGTGAATGGAAGAGTGTGCATCATGTCATTTCCGATGCGAATATCCCTGTTGACTACCAAAAGGAACTGCAGGAAAAAGCGATACCTTTAGCTATTGTAAAACCATGAAACCCAATAAAATGGGTTTCTTTTTTTTTGAAAGGAATTCAGACATAAAATGTTCATAAATCAAAAATAAAGACTTCCGTTTCCTTTTGTTTTTGTTGACCTGTGTTGGATATCGCATTATGATGAAGATGTAAACAAACAACAACCATAAGCTTTAGCAAAAGTAGAGATTATAAGAATACAAAGGAGTGTGTCAAAATGCCAACTAAGGTTCATTTGGAAAACCTGGAAGGAGCCACCTTCCTTACGGAAATGTGCAATGCAGCATTTAATATGTGGAGACTTGGATGGGATGAACGAAATGGCGGTAATATCAGCTATTTACTGAAGGAGGAAGAGGTAAAGAAGTATTTAGATGTGGAAAAGGTGATTCGCACAATTCCTATGCTGACGCCAGTTGAAGAGCTTGAAGGCAAGTTTTTTATTGTAACAGGTTCTGGCAAGTACTTTAAAAATGCGAAGGATGACCCACAAAACACTTTTGGAATTATTAAGGTAGGGGAAAGAGGGCAGTGCGTTGATCTTTTATGGGGGTTTGAAGATGGCACCTTTCCAACTAGCGAGCTTCCAGCCCATTTTAAAAGTCACATAGAAAGATTAAAGGTAGACAGCAACCATCGTGTTATTATGCATAATCATGCGACAAATATTATCGCTATGACTTTTACCCATGAGCTCGACGAAGCAAAGTTTACGAAAACTCTCTGGCAAATGTGCACAGAATGCATCGTCGTTTTTCCGGATGGAATCGGCATTGTGCCGTGGATGATTCCTGGTACTTCAGAAATTGGGTTGAAAACAGCAGAAAAAATGAAAAAGCATCGCCTCGTGATTTGGCCACACCACGGTATTTTCGGTGCAGGAACAACGATTGATGAGACATTCGGTCTAATTGAAACAGCCGAAAAGGCTGCGCAAATCTATACAGCAATCGGTGATCCAACGAGAATAAAACAAACCATTACTGACACAGAACTTGCTGACTTAGCAAAAGCTTTTCATGTTACGCCGTACCCAGGAATTATTACAGCATAACGGCTCACTTATTATATTCTTATTTGTGAAATAGTGAACATATTAAGGAGGATTAATAAAATGTCTTCACATGTTTTATATGTACCGAGTACAAACTTAATCGGAAGAGGCTGTCTGAAAGAAGCAGGTGAATATTTAAAGCAGCTGAATTTTACAAAAGCACTGCTTGTAACAGACAAAGTGCTTGTGCAAAATGGTATTGCTGAAAAAGTGACAAATATACTGGAAAACAATGCAATCGAATATATTATTTTCGACGAAGTAAAGCCCAATCCAACCATTGCAAATGTAACGAAAGGCCTGCAAGTTTTTGAAAATCATCATTGTGATTGCATCGTTTCTGTCGGTGGAGGTTCGCCGCAGGATGCAGCAAAGGCAATCGGTCTTATGGCTGCTAATGGCGGAGATTTAAGAACATACGAAGGGGTAGGAAAAACGGTTCATAAATCTGTACCAATTGCAGCAGTCAATACGACTGCCGGTACTTCAAGCGAATATACGATAAATTATGTTATTACTGACGAAGAGAGACAAGTAAAGATGGTAATGGTTGATAAGAACAGCCTTGCAGCAATTTCCATCAATGATCCTGAGCTGATGACTGCAAAGCCTGACGCACTGACGGCTGCAACTGGGATGGATGCTTTAACGCATGCGATTGAAGCAATTGTGACACCAGGAGCCTACAAGGTAACAGATGCTGCTGCGTTAGCAGCTGTAGAAATTATCTTTGAATTTTTGCCTAAGGCAGTGAAGAACGGGAAAGATCTTGAAGCAAGGGAGCAAATGGTTTTTGCCATGTTTCTTGCAGGTGTAGCATTTAATAATGCAGGGCTTGGATTTGTTCATGCGATGGCCCATCAGTTAGGAGGAGTTTACGACTTGCCCCATGGTGTATGTAATGCCATGCTTCTGCCCATTGTGGAGAGGGAAAATGCAAAACGGGACCCGAGTAAGTTCCCGGCGATTGCAAGGGCAATCGGGATTAATACAGAAGGAAAATCGGCTATGCAATGTGCAGAGGAAGTGATTAAAGCAATAGAGCAATTAAGCGTTAAAGTTGGTATTCCAGCCACACTTTCTGAGTTAGGAGTATATGAAGCAGACTTGGAAAAGCTTGCTCAATTTGCCCTTGTAGATGCATGTGCCGGCGGAAATCCTTTTCAGCCTACTAAAGAAGAAGTAATAGATATGTATAAACAGATACTATAAATTCAGGAGAGGGTGCTTATTTAGCATCCTCTCTTGCTGATTGATAAAGCTCGACTTAAGAGGATCCAAAGCCAATATCCACAAAATCCTCCAATTGTATTAAGGATAATATCATCAATATCACATGCCCCCATCCTCGTTACAAACTGAAGAAGTTCGACCGAAATAGACATTGCAAGAGAAAAGCCAATAATGTATTTTAACTTGCGGGCATTGGGATAAAGGAGAGGGATAAAAGCCCCCAATGGCATAAAAGCGATGATGTTTCCGAACAAATTATTAGTAAGCATTCCTAGATTAAATGGACCGAGTCCTCTTATTTCCGTAAGTATACTCCTAAATGGAATAAAATTATAGGAAACTATCCCCCTTACTGCTTGTCTGTAACCTGAAAAAAACAATAAATAAAATAAGATTGCTAAATATAAAGCAAATAAGAAGAAACCGCCCCATTTGAAAAGCTGTTGTCTAGACACCATCCGTTAATCTCCTTTAAATGACAAAATAAATACAGCAGTTTCCGAACATTATATAAGAAAAATGAAAGATTTGTACAGAAAATGACTAAAAAAGGCCGTTAACCTATTGCTGATTTGTTTTCTTCTTGATATAGTTACTTAGGTAACTAATTTTTAATTATCTTATAAAGTTAGGAGCACCTGCTGCTATGAATGATGTTCATGAATTATTTCACTCGATACACCAGCTTGCCAGACAAATGACAAAATCATTGAATGACGCACTTCAGCCGTTCGATATATACAGTTCACAATGGACTGTCCTTTTTTTGCTGAAAACGAAAGGTTCTATGACACAGAAGGAAATTTCTGATTACTTAGCAATTGAGGCACCACCTATTACAAGAACTGTACAAAAATTGGTAGCAAATGGATACGTAAGGCAAGTGAAGGGTATCGACAAACGCACAAAAAGGATTGAGCTTACGGAAAAAGCGCTGGAGAAGTACCCAGCATGGGAAAAAGCAGTCCTGCAAATGAACCAGGATCTGAGTCTACCCTTATCCTCCGCGTCTCAACAGCAATTACTGACACTGATTTCTGATTGGAATCAGTATCTATCAACTAGGGGGAAGGAAATTGAGTAAGGAAGCATTATGGACAAAAAGTTTTATTAATATTTGGGTTAGTAACTTTTTTTTATTTTTAACGTTTTATTTTTTGATGGTGTCCCTGCCGGTTTATTCTATAAATGAACTCCATGGGAAGCAATCAAGTGCAGGTCTGATTACGACAATGTTCCTGCTTACAGCAATTGTCATCAGACCATTTGCAGGCAAACTAATGCAAAAATACGGAAAGAAGACGCTGCTCGTTCTCTCATTGGCGATTTTCTTTCTTGTGGCGATTGCCTACTTCTTGCCTGAATCTGTCGGAAGCTTATTAATTGTCCGGGCCTTCCATGGGATTGGATTTGGGATGGCAACAACTGCTACAGGAACAATTGTCGCTGATATCATTCCGAACTCCAGAAGAGGAGAAGGGATGGGCTATTATTCTATGTCAATGAACCTTGCGATGGTTGCAGGCCCGTTCCTTGGCTTAATGGCGATTAATTCATGGGGATCAAATACGTTATTTTTATTGGCTGTTATTTTTGCTGTTCTTGCGATTTTGACAGGACTGTTCATTAAACTGCCGAAAAACGCAGTATCAGCAGCACCATCAAAAGAAGAAAAGTCTCCATCTAAATTTGGCGGAATTCTTGAGCCGTCTGCGATTCCGATCAGCATTGTTGCTGCTTTGTTTGGTATTGTGTATTCTTCTATCTTGTCATTTGTATCTGTCTATGCAGATGGAAAAGGCTTGCAGAGTGTTTCAGGCTACTTCTTTGTCGTATATGCGGTAGTAATGCTGATTGGCAGACCATTTGCGGGTCGCTGGTTTGACCGTTACGGCGCGAACGTGATTGTTTACCCATGTATTCTGCTGTTCGCTGTTGGAATGCTGACATTAAGCAATGTGAACACAGCCTTTTTCTTCTTGTTTGCGGCAGCATTGATTGGCTTAGGCTACGGAACCCTCTTTCCGAGCTTCCAAACAATCGCCATCCAAAAAGCTGCACCAGAAAAACGAGGCTTGGCCACTGCGACATTCCTGTCATTATTCGACAGCGGAATCGGAATTGGTTCATTCTTAGTAGGTTTTGTCGGAGACATAATCGGCTTTGGTTCGTTATATTTCTACAGTACATTCTATATTTTGTTAGCACTTGTTGTATACTACTTCCTGCATGGAAAAGTTTCAAAACAAGCTAAGTTAATGAATAATGAACCAAAAGCAGGATAAATCATAATAGTAATCAACCCTGAGCAATTAATAATTTGCTCAGGGTTTTTTGTGAAAACAATAGAGCGGATTTGTTGTACAGAATAATTAGAATTTTATTTTTTTGATTATTGACAAATGTGTGAACTTTATATATTATCCTAAGTGAATAACAAATGTTAAGGGCTGTAACAAATGTGACGAGTGAAAGCTGAAGGATGCAGATGTGACATTTGTTACAACTTTTTTATCACAAAATGAAAGCGCTGTATTTTTGAAAGGAGGAGCCTAAGTAAAAAAAATTTAGAGATAAGGAGGGATTGTATGCAGTTGGCTTTTATACTTTGTATGATTTTAATCGTTCAGTATTTATTATCGCTTTTTCAAATTAAGCAATACAAAAAAAACATAGATAAAATTGTTAGCGGTTACAGAGGCGAAGATGGTTATTTTATGTTCTCAGGAATGACAAGAGGTAAGCTTAAACACGGAGCAATTGCTGTTTTAGTTGTGGATAGTAAATATATCATTCACGAATGTCATCTGTTAAAAGGAATATCTGTCTTAACTAAATTTAAGGAGATGGAAGATTATAAGGGAAAACATGTTGGGGAAATTGTTAGCAGTATCTATGATGAAATTCCTGAAAAGGGAAAAAGCAAGCTTCCTTCCTACAGAAATGCATTGTTACAAGCAGGTGAAAATGCATTGTTAACGATAGCTAAGAAAAAAGTGTTATTGGAAGTATAAAAAGGGGGTCAAATAATGGAGTGGATTAAATGGTTAGGAGAGCATTTTATCGGAATGTTTCAGGCAGGCGGCGAAACGTTTATGGGTTTGGTAACAGGAATTGTTCCTACACTCGTCGTCTTATTAACGTTTACCTATGCAATGATGAAATTTGTTGGAGAAGAAAGAGTAACACGAATCATTCAATTTGCTGCTAAATATACTATCCTTCGTTATACGCTCATGCCAATTCTATCACTTCTCATGTTAACAAACCCGATGGCATATACTTTTGGCCGTTTTTTACCAGAAAAGCAAAAACCCGCTTTCTATGATTCTGCAGTGTCCTTCGTTCACCCAGTTACAGGTTTATTCCCATATGCAAACGCCGGTGAGTTATTTGTCTATTTAGGCATTGCTAACGGAATTCAAGAATTAGGACTTCCGATAGCAGATTTAGCTGTCCGTTACTTTATCGTTGGTATCGTTATTATTTTAATACGTGGAATCGTAACAGAAATTATCACGAAATACTTAGCGAAAAAAGATGGCGCTGATTTAGCGTGAGAAGGGAGAAATTGTAAATGACAGCATATCGCGGTGTATTCGTATCAAAAGGTTCGGGCGGCTGGGGAGTTGGGCTATATATTGAACCGGATTCCAAAAAGAATAAGGTAGTATCGATTACAGGTGGGGGAATCCATCCAGTTGCCGCAAGAATCGCAGAATTAACTGGTGCTGAAGCGGTGGACGGTTTTAAAGGCTCATATCCGGAAGAGGAAATGGCGTGTGTGGTTATTGACTGCGGCGGAACGGCACGGATTGGTGTTTATCCAATGAAACGAATCTTAACAGTCGACGTACTACCATCATCTCCTTCAGGACCCCTCTCAAAATATATTACAGATGATATTTTTGTATCAGGTGTCACTACCAAAGATGTAGCGATTTCAGAAAGCTATAATACTTCTGCTAGTGCCCAAGAAGCGACACAAAACCCTAAATTCAATCCAAAAAATAAAGAACAATTTCAGGAAGACTATAAACAATTAAAAAGTGAAGTCGCAGCTAAGCAAAAAGATAATATTTTGCTGCGTTTCTCAAAAGGAATTGGCAATGTCACTGGAACATTTTATCAAGCCGGCCGTGACACAATGGATATCTTAATAAAGAATATCCTGCCATTTATGGCATTTGTGAGTATGCTGATGGGGATTATTAATTATACAGGTGTTGGCGATTGGATTGCCCAGGCACTGACTCCTCTTGCTGGTTCACTATGGGGGCTGCTAGTTATAGCGATTGTCTGTACCTTGCCTTTCTTATCTCCGGTGTTAGGTCCTGGAGCAGTAATTGCACAAGTTATTGGAGTCTTAATCGGCTCACAAATTGCTTTAGGTAATATTCCCCCCCAATACGCGCTGCCAGCACTATTTGCCATCAATGGCCAGGTCGGTTGTGATTTTATTCCTGTTGGTTTATCTCTTGGAGAAGCTAAGCCAGAAACGGTCCGCTACGGGGTCCCTGCAATCCTATACAGTCGTTTAATAACAGGAGTAGTGGCTGTAGTAATTGCCTATTTTGCTAGTTTTGGCATGTATTAAATACTTGGAGAGAAGAGGTTCAATGTGTTTAAACAGGATAAAAGAATACTAGTCAAAATTGCACAAATGTATTATGAGGAAGGTGCAACACAGTCGGAAATTGCCGAGAAAATTGGAATCAGCCGTTCCCTCGTCTCCAAGCTGTTAACAAAAGCAAGAGACGAAGGAATTGTGGAAATCATCATCCATGATGATCATATCCATCAATTTAGAAATCTTGAACGTAAAATAGAACGACTCTACGATTTACGAGAAGTAGTATGTGTAGAGAGTGTTGGCAAGGAAGCTTCAAAAAAACAACTAGGTGAAGCAGCTAGTGAGTATTTGCATCGAGTAATTAGAGACGGTCAAATTATTGGTATGTCCTCTGGCACGACCTTAAATGAAGTAGCAAAGACCATTAACTCCGTTCAGTTATATCCAACAGCAACAGTTGTTCCTTTAGTCGGGGGAATGGGGAACGAGCGTGTTGATATTCATTCCAACAGTATTGTCTCAAAGGTTGGCAACGCCTTTCAATCCAAGTATGAGCTGCTGCATGTTCCAGTAATGGTTGATACAAAGGAGGCGAGAGAAGTATTAATTCGCCAGCCTTCCATCCGTTCTATATTTCAGTTGGCAGAACAATCCCATATAGCCATTGTAGGTATTGGTGGCCGGCCGGAAGACTCAACCATGGTGAAATCCTATATGGGTTCTGACCATCTACAAATTACGACTGATCATGAGATTGTCGGAGATATTTGTTATAACTTTATCAATAAGTTTGGAAAGCCTGTTAGTAATGCTTGGAATGATAGGGTGATAGCTATTGAATTGGAAAAATTAAAAGCAATTCCGCTCATCATTGGGGTGGCTTCTGGTTTAGAAAAAGTTCAAGCCATAAAAGCAGCCCTTGAAGGTAGTTTAATTCATGTGCTGATTACTGATGAAGCTACAGGAAATGCTCTTGTAGAAGGATAATAGAGTTGCATATGAGCGATAAAACTCTGATTTATTAAAATATTGCTATTGACAGGGATTATTTAACAACTTAAACTAAAGAGGCGGAACAAATGACACGGTGTGGAACAAATGTAATGTTGTTGTTACTGTAAATAACTTTTGCAAATGTCTGAAAGAGTAAAATGTAAGCGCATTACAAAAATGAGGGAGGTATTTACTTATGTCAATTTACACAAAGCTTTTACAAAGAGAACGTGAAAATGCACCAATTAAAGTAGGGGTCATCGGTGCAGGCCAGATGGGATTTGGAATGATTGCTCAAATCTCCAAAATCCCAGGTATGATTGTAACTGGTATATGTGATGTAAATATTCAGGCTGCACAAAAAGCTGCTGATTTCTATTCCTCTCAATCCGCTCGCAAAGACTCAATTATCGTTACAAATGATTATCGAGAAGTTATTCAGTCAAACCATGTTGAAGTGATAGTTGATGCCACAGGTGTTCCAGAAGTAGGAGCAAATGTTTCATTAGAAGCTTTAAGGTCTAAAAAGCATATAGTACTGCTAAATGTAGAGGTAGATATTACAATTGGTTCAATTATGCACCAAATGTTTTCCAATGCCGGACTTATTTATACAGGTTCTGCAGGTGATGAGCCAGCTGCCACACTAGAATTATATGAATTTGCCAAAACGATGGGATTGGAAGTACTAGTTGCTGGAAAAGGCAAAAACAATCCCTTTAACCCGTTATCTACTCCTGATACAGCAGCAGCTGAAGCAAAAAGCAAGAATATGAGTGCCCACATGCTTGCTGCATTCCAAGATGGTACGAAAACAATGGCTGAGATGAATCTTTTAAGTAATGCTATTGGTTTAATTCCTGATAAAGTCGGCATGCATGGTGTGTCAGCAACAGTACAAGATGTCGCTGAAAAGCTTGATTTAAAGGAAAATGGCGGTGTATTGAACAGCTATGGAGTAGTAGAATATGTGAATGGTCTAGCACCAGGCGTATTTGTGATAGTGAAAAGTGAGCTGGATCCTGTTGATGAAGAGCTGCGCTACTTAAAAGTTGGTAAAGGTCCACATTATGTATTTTACCGTCCATACCACTTGGCTAGTTTAGAAACTCCTATAACTATCGCAAAAGCGGTATTAGAACATGATTCCTCCATTCATCCACTTGGAGCGCCAATTTCTGAAACGGTAACTGTCTCGAAAAGAGACATAAAAGCAGGAGAAACATTAGACGGAATCGGTGGATACAGTGTCCGAGGTGTTCTTGAAACCAATCGTGACATGAAAGCAAATGGACATATTCCAATTGGCTTAATCAGTGGAAAAGTAGTCGCAAAAAGAGATATAAAGACAGGCCAATTCCTGACACTTGAAGATGTAGAATTAGATACGAATACAACTGTTTGGAAATTAAGAGCATTACAGGACCAGCTCTTTCCTTCCAATTTAGAACAGCGTCCACTTGTGACACTATAAATGAACGATCATACAAACAGGAGGATTAGGGATGACAAAATCAGTCGTTAAAGAAATTGGAGGATTAGTTTCCGCATTTAAGGAAGATAAAATCCTGATATTATTCGGCCCGCAAGCACCAAAGGAACTCCGTGAAATGGCGGTGATTCATGAATTTGAAATGTTGGAAGGGGAGCCGTTAAAGCCTGGCGGAACGATTGCCTTTGGAGAAGAGAGTTTTACAATAACAGCGTTAGGAGATCATGCAAATAAGAATTTTAAGGAATTAGGGCATATTTCTATTTACTTCCAAGAACCTGATGAAGAAGTATTGCCTGGGGCAGTGTTTGCTTCACCATATTCCTTCCCGAACACGATTAATGAGGGAACTGTAATTTCAGTAAAATAAACAAGAGGGAAAGGGAGATTCAAGTCCATAAACTTGAGCTCTTTTTCCCTTTTTTTATCCGTTTTTCAGCTTATTATTGATTATTGAAAAATATCTGAAAATACACGCTTTTCCCTTGACTAAAAGGTAAATACATTATATGATTTTTACAAATGTAACAGTATAGAACAAATGTAAAGGGAGGAACAGTAATGATGATTAAAACATTAAAGCTTCCTGAGATGATAACAGAACAGAAACTGAAAGAGCTGTATAAAGAGTTATGGTTAATCCGGTATTTTGATGAAAAAGTTGACCAGTTTTTTGCGAAAGGCATGATTCATGGAACGACACATCTATGTGTTGGCCAAGAGCCTTCAGCAGCTGGTTCCATTGCAGTGATTGGCAGAAAAGATAAGATCGTCAGTACACATCGAGGGCATGGCCATTGTATTTCTAAAGAAGGCGATGTGAACAAGATGATGGCAGAGCTCTTCGGCAGAGAAACTGGCTATTGTAAAGGAAAAGGCGGTTCTATGCATATTGCGGATTTAGAGAAGGGTAATCTTGGAGCCAACGGTATTGTTGGAGGAGGGATTCCGCTAGCAGTAGGAGCAGCCCTGACCTCGAAAATGAAAAGAGAAAATTATGTGGTGCTTTGCTTCTTTGGAGATGGTGCTTCCAATGAAGGTAGCTTCCATGAATCGATGAACTTAGCTGCCATTTGGGATCTGCCAGTAGTCTTTATTTGCGAAAATAATCAATATGGGATGTCAGGGCCAGTTAAAGATATGACTCGGATTGAAAACATTGCCGACAGAGCCGGTAGTTATGGAATGCCTGGTAAGGTAGTGGACGGTCTCGACATGATTGACATAATGAACTCAGTCCACGAAGCGGTGGAACATGCGCGCAGCGGGAAAGGACCATCTTTAATTGAAATGAAAACATACCGTTGGAAAGGCCATTCTAAGAGTGATGCCAAAAAATACCGCACTCGTGAAGAAGAGAAGGAATGGCGAGAAAGAGACGGTATCAAGCGCTTTAAAGAGACGTTAATCAACAGTGGTGTCTTAACAGAAGAAACAGCCAAACAGCTTCAGGAAGAAGCCTATGATGATATTGAAAAGGCTGTGACATTCGCTGAAAATAGTCCAGAACCATCACTTGCTAGTTTACTAGAAGACGTATTTGCATAAAAGAGAGGAGTTTTAAAAATGGCTACTAGACAAATAACCTATTTAGAGGCAGTCAGAGAAGCAATGAGTTTAGAAATGCGAGAAAATGAAGATGTGTTTATTCTCGGTGAAGATATTGGTGTTTATGGAGGAGCCTTCGGTGTCACCCGGGGAATGATAGAGGAGTTTGGACCTGAGCGGGTCCGTAATACACCAATATCAGAAGCAGCCATTGCAGGGGCAGCTATCGGATCGGCATTAACAGGAATGCGTCCTATATTAGAACTACAATTCTCTGATTTTATTACAATAGCCATGGATCAAATGGTAAACCAAGCAGCGAAAACCCGCTATATGTTCGGCGGTAAAGGCAGTGTGCCAATGGTACTTCGGACACCAGCGGGTTCAGGGACAGGAGCTGCTGCTCAGCATTCGCAAAGTTTAGAGGCTTGGATGGCCCATATACCTGGATTAAAAGTGGTTCAGCCTTCGACAGCTTATGATGTTAAAGGCTTGCTAAAAGCAGCAATTGATGACGACAATCCCGTGATTTTCTACGAGCATAAGCTTTTGTATAAAACAACAGGGAATGTGCCAGAAGAGTCATACAAAATTGAGTTAGGGAAGGCTGATATTAAACGAGAAGGCAGTGATGTGACGATTGTTGCAACCGCTGTCATGGTTCATAAAGCACTGGAGGCAGCAGCAGAACTTGAAAAAGACGGCATTAGTGTTGAAGTAATTGATCCACGCACGATTGTTCCGTTAGATCAAGAGACAATTATAAATTCGGTGAAAAAGACGGGCCGTTTACTTGTTGTTCATGAAGCAGTAAAACGAGGCGGTTTTGGTGGAGAAATAGTCAGTGTTATTGCAGAGAGTGAAGCATTTGATTATTTAGATGCCCCAATTAAACGATTAGGAGGAAAAGAAGTACCAATTCCTTATAACCCGAAATTAGAAAAAGCCGCCATTCCCCAAGTTCCCGATATTGTAGAAGCAGTGAAAGAAACAGTTAAGAACAGGTAAGGAGGGAAACCAATATGGCAAAAGAAATATTCATGCCGAAGTTAAGCAGCACGATGGCAGTCGGTACGCTCCTGCAGTGGTTTAAAGAAGAAGGAGAATCAGTTGAAATCGGTGAACCGCTTTTTGAAATAATGACAGATAAAATTAACATCGAAGTAGAAGCTTATGATGATGGTGTGCTGTTAAAAAGATATGTCGATGCTGACGCTGAAGTGCCAGTTAACCATATTGTTGGCTATATTGGTACAAAAGGTGAGACAGTGCCTCTTAATTCACCAGGCAGTGCCGGCAAAGAAACAGAAGGCCAAGAACAGACAGACATTCAGACCGCTATAAAACAAGAGATTAATAAACATCAAACAACGGAGAAACCACGTGCAACACCAGCAGCTCGGAAAATGGCCCGCACGAATAAACTGGATTTAGTTTTCGTTAAGGGAAGCGGTCCAAATGGACGTGTTCATAAAAATGATGTGCTTTTCCATCTGGAGGATAATTTAAAGGCAACTCCACTTGCGCAAAAAATCGCTGAGGCAGCACAAGTTGACTTAAACACAGTTGCTGGGAGCGGAGCACACGGAAAGATTGTGAAAGCAGATGTAATTTCTGCGCTGCCTTCGAAATCAGCTGTATCTTCAGATTCAGAATCAGTAGAAAATCGGAGAAAAATGTCTGGTATGCGCAAAGTTATTGCCGAAAGGATGGTACAAAGCGCTTATACCGCACCACATGTAACATTAACAAATGAAATTGATATGTCCAAAGTAAAAGAACTGCGGGCATCTTTGCTGCCAGTTATCGAAAAACAAACAGGCCTTCGTTTATCGTTTACCGATATTATTGTAAAAGCTGCAGGGACAGCACTTGGTCGTCATCCTCATGTGAATGTATCGATAATAGGTGACGAAATTGTCCAATACAATGAGGTTAACATCGGTTTGGCAGTAGCCGTTCCAGACGGTTTGATGGTACCAGTCATTAACGATGTTTCATCAAAAGGACTTGCTGCAGTCACTAAAGCAGCAAAAGATATTGGACAGAGGGCACGTGAAAATAAGCTGCTCCCTGAACAACTAACAGGCTCCACATTTACTATCTCCAACCTTGGAATGTATGCAGTTGACGCATTTACTCCCATCATTAATCAGCCTGAAAGCGCCATACTTGGTGTCGGGCGCATTCAAGATAAACCTGTGGCCATTAATAATAACCTTGAAATTCGCCCGATGATGACACTTAGTCTTTCCTTCGATCATCGAGCAATGGATGGAGCACCTGCAGCAGCATTTTTAACAGAATTAAAACAAATACTTGAAAATCCATATGAGTTATTAGCATAGGAGGAATAATCATGAAAACCTATGATATCGTTGTTATCGGCGGGGGACCAGGTGGATATACAGCAGCACTGCATGCAGCAAAGCTAGGCCAAAAGACAGCTCTTATTGAGGCAGACTTCCTCGGTGGAACCTGTTTGAATCGTGGCTGTATTCCTTCAAAAACATATTTAAAGCATGCTGATATAATTGAACAAATTGAAAAAGGGAAAGAGTGGGGTATTGACTCAGGACCTCTTCAATTATCTTTAAGTAAAATGAAAAACAGAAAAGATGACGTAATTAAACGCCTTCGCAACGGCATCGCCTTCTTGCTGAAAAATGGGACTGTAGATGTTTATGATGGATATGGAACGGTTCTGCCTGATGGGAAAGTAACCATTCAATCCGTTGATAAGGAAGAGAAGCTGATGATTAAGGGCGATAAAGTGATAATCGCAACTGGGTCTGCTCCTGCTGTTCCTCCAATATCAGGATTGGACACAGTTCACTATGAAACTAGTGATACGGTTTTTGATTTGGATGAGATACCAAAATCAGTCATCATTATTGGCGGCGGAGTAATTGGTGTCGAATTTGCGACTATTTTTGCCTCATTACAATCGGATGTAACGATAATAGAAGCTTCTGACCGGATTATTCCTACAGAAGACAGAGAAGCTTCTCAATTCTTAACTAAGATGTTGGAGAAAAAAGGAATCACTATTCATACAGGTACTAAAGTGCAAAGTATTCAGGAATCGGATGGTAAGAAACTGGTGCGATGTGAGGATGCTAAGGGAAAAGAACGGACACTCTGCGCGGAAACATTAATCGTAAGTACTGGTCGCCGCCCG
>Ga0209463_1000148_pt1 | contig 66011 bp, 70 predicted proteins | sample AgamicMgSfrz_FD_187169 | JGI IMG/M metagenome (GOLD analysis project Ga0209463, IMG submission 187169) | Agave microbial communities from Guanajuato, Mexico - Mg.Sf.rz (SPAdes) (version 2) | ecosystem: Host-associated > Plants > Phyllosphere > Phylloplane/Leaf | place: Guanajuato, Mexico... | reverse complement strand
TAGCAATAAAATAACCCTTGGAACAAGGGAGTTAGCTCGGCTGTCTAAGGACGAATTCGTTAGCTATCAAAAGTAACGACTAACCGAGAAGCCCCCACTTCAAACAGTCCGTTAGGACGTTAAGTGGGGGGTAGTTCACTAGCCAACTAATCCAATAACTAGCTAGGAATCCCAAATTAATACGTGAACTAGACCCAAGAAAATCCGGGGAATTAGTTGCTGAGCTATTTCATAAAAAAGAAGAGTTTTTTAAAACTCTTCTTTTAAAATATAATACTTTTTATAAAACTATTGAATATGAGATCCAGGTGTTACTGCAAAATATAATTGACTATCTTTATAATTATACACTGAATTTGCTAATTTATAATCTGAATGTGCTGCTTGGAGCTTTTTTAAACCATTCCCTGGAACAACAGAATATGTAGAATTTAATTGATAAGCAGCTCCTGCATATTTATCGTATTTATAAGAAGGATTATCTACTTTTCCGACAGAAAATTCTTGCGTGTTAGTCGTCTCATCTGTCACTACGATACTATGTTGATATGTGGTAGTAAGTGATTCACTTAATTCAGTTGATAACCCTAAAACTGTTGAAATAATACCTCCTTTTAAGCTTACTGTAGCCCCTAATGTTGCTGCAAAACCAAACATATCTCCAGTAGATACGCCATGCTTGACACTCTGATTAAATTTATATGTTGCTGTACTATCCACAAGAGAAGAATCAATTAAAGAGTATTGTGTTTCTCTTTTTAATTTTGTTTCCCCATCAAACACATCTATGAGCGGTTGAAATGCTTCTTTCAAACTCGGAAACATCTTTATCCATGCATTTAAATTTGTAATAGGATATAATTCGAAAGTATCTGGGTCATAAGCCCCACTTATAACACCTTCAGAAGTTTTTTGTAAATATTTCTTCCCTACCTTTCCATTTGGGAGGTGTCCTGGTTTAGAACCACCAACTTCATCCTCAGAATCCATATTTGTTTCAAAATATAGAATATCTCCCATTTCACCCAATTCAGTTACTGATTTTCCGGATTGCGGTATACTCTCGCGTGGATTTTCTGGTAAAGTAGGAAAATCCGGTGAAACCGGTCCAATTTGAGATAAATTGGATGTCTTTGGCATTGCTTGTTGTTGATATACGGGTGTTTTTACATCGTTTTTTATTAAATACCCTTGAATACTATTAGTTTGCGATACTACTTTATTTTCTGGTTTTTCCGCAGCAAAGGTCATAACAGGAGAAAATAAAACAGATGTGCTTAATGCTGCAACAGGTATAATCGCGGCTAATTTTTTATACGATTTCATGTGTGAACGCTCCTTTATATATAGTTAAGTAACTTACTTTATTATAACTAGAAATTCAGACATAATAATACCTGTAAAATGACTAAAGTAAAAGGTTAAAATTAACATTTTAAATGTTTGCTGTTTGTGATTTTTTGAAAAACTTATAAATGTCCAACACGGAAAATTAATTAATGAGAAAATCCGCTTGTTTGCAAAACTTGGGAAGGGTTTAATTGAAGCAAAAGAAACCGAACAAGATCCTTTTGTATCTTTACAAGCTGTTATACCATGGAACCAATTTGTTTATTCGGTAGAACAAGCTGAATCGTTAGCGAGGCCTGCAGGATTCGATTATTTAGAATTACTAGATACCTATTATGGACAATTTCTCAAGTTTGCCCCGCTTATTCGTTTCAATCTTCTGGTATCACCCAAACATTATGTGAAGCACTTGAAATCTTAAAGGAACTAAATACATCCAAGAAAAGAAAAGGTCCTGAATGTGCTACCATTGATTTTCTCAAATCAAAATTGAAAATATATAAAATTGACAGAATGCTTCTTCTTTAAGTATATGAAAAGCGATAATCCAGCGGTAGATAGGGGATGAAAGGTTACTTTTGTCGTGGGACGGCGAAGCTCTCACTTCCAGTTTTATTCCGTGGCGAGTAGTTCACACAAATAGTTATTAATATGTATTTTCAATAGGCTTAGTGACAGGGTAGCTGCTCTAGATCACAGGGTTTTTTCCATTAAAAGTAAATAACGAGATGAATGCTAGGATGTAACTTTAATTTCTATGGCACTCTCTTTTTTTATTTCAAAATACAACTTAATCGTATTTGAAACATGTCAACATAGTTGTATATATTTTGAAATCAATATTCTATGAGTAACGAAAAATCCTTATAAATAAGGTTTTGCGCAATAATTTTTCTTATTCCCCCTGTTCGAGGGGATAGGGTATGGCAACCCCTGAGACCAGCTTGTTGCTCTGAAAGAATAAATCATTTAGACATTTGGGCTAAATGTCAAATAACCTTTTTTGTTTTTCGTAATATCACAAAATATAAATTCCACTCGAAGATGCTGGTTCTACCCCATCGCTATCAAGCTAACAAAATAAAATCCCCCTAAAATGAAAAAATACGCTATTCTTTTTGTAGAATTATAGGAAAGGATGGCGTTTTTTATGTCTGTTTCTAACGAATTACAACAATTTGCTCAAGAGATTCAAAGTGCCCTATCTCCAAATATCTTACGGAATCTTGCTAGAGATGTTGGCTTTGTACAACGAACTAGTAAGTACCAAGCAAAAGATTTAGTCGCTTTATGTGTATGGGTGGGCCAAAATGTAGCTATGACTTCTTTAACTCAGTTATCTAGCTGTTTAGAAGCATCAGATGAAGACAAAATTCAGTTTGTATTTTCGAAGAAAAAGAAAGTATCCTAGACATGAATGAGAAAACGACTGTATGATATAGTCGTTTTCTAAAAATAGACAAATACAAATGAGTAGTAACTTGCTATACAGTTAAAGGGAGTAGTATACATAATACCATGTTTATTAGAAATAAAGATATGTAATGATGCGTATTTTTATTTTAGAATGTCCTCTTCTTTTTTGGCAGAAGCTAGTTGGGGGTATGGGGTTAGTCCCCATGATTGACGTAACGATACATGAAATACGTGGAATCAATGGACGATTGTACAGGCGGTTTGGCACGTATACTATTCGGTGTAAGCTGAAGAACTCAAAGATTTCCTTTTTTGTCGTCAGCTTAGCAACGATATGTTGACGTGCCGAAAAAAGTTGGGCAAGGATGGAGAGGGCTGCGAAACAAAGTGGAGTGGCCTCCTCCAAAGGTGGAGATTTTTTGAAGAGAAACGGAAGAAAATACAACCTGTTCCTTGCAGAACTTTTAGCCTTTTGGGGTATAGTTGCATAGTCTGTCATTGAAAAAGTGAGAATATGGTATAATAAAAGAACAAATAACGGTGAGAAAAGTGAGGGAGAACGATGAAAAATCATGATATCGTGAATGGTCAAATTCTCCAAACGAACAAGAAATGGTCACATTTGAAGCAGAATCAAAAGAATTTGATCGCAGAATGGCTACAAGAAGAATATCGAGGTTTTATCGCCATGATGTATTTGCGAAAACCTAAACGATTTGAAGAAGAATATATGATAGATAGTGTGATGGAACGAATGCAGGCACGTGATATTTGGATACCGTATGTAGAAGTAAGGACGTATTTCACACGTAAAAAGGGAAAGTGGTATCGGAAATTAGAAAGTGAGTTAGAAAACAGAAGAATCGAAGAAGAGGAACAGATAAAAAATGAAAGCATCGGAACGCCGATTTGTTAAGGTAAATAGGGATGTATGAGAAAAGACGTACTGAAATACAGTACGTCTTTCTGTGTCCGTAAGCCTTTCGGGAGAAAGCGCAATTCCAATGTCGATTGTGTCAGATAATCGGTATACAATCGTTATAGATGTAGGATGAAATGGGGAAGCCCATGTAGGACTTTAGTCCGCCTTTAGGCATGGGATGAAAGTATCGTGTTTGCATAGCAAAACATGATATACTTCATTTATAGTCATGCAAAAGACTCTAAAACAACTGTTCTCTGAAAACAGAATACATGTGAGGTTGGAGTAGCCAATGCTTCTACTCCGTAAAATGTGTTAAGTCGTCAAGAACAAGACGTTAAAACATTTGAGAACCAACAACCTGTACGGTATGGTCACAGTAACGTAGCCCACGAACCTATATGGTCTGTTGTGGGAGTCGTGATGACACACCGCAATCTTGCACGTCAGCGATACCAGAAATGGACTTTGCCTTTGGTAGCAAGAATCCCACTGACGTTAGTCAGCTTTCCCCTTTAGGGGTGGGAGTGTCAATATATGTGCAATACGTTTTTTTTATACGTTTTCTAGGTAATGTATTTTTTGAGAGCAATCATACAATAAGGACAAAACAATGTATATGGACATGTCTTGCCCTCATTTTGAATGGAGTTAAGGAAAAATAAGCAATGACAATCCCACGAAACAGTGTAGTTTTGGTGCAAATAAAAGTAGTAGGATGGGATTGTAATGTTAGGGTGTACAAAAAGAAATTTTTCATGCATAGAATGGTAAAATAGAGGGGACAGGTGTATAGAGAATTCGAATCTCTTCTCTATCAAGAAGAAAGATAGCACATGACAAGAACGACTAATGGATCTAATTTTGACTATAGGCGACAACTACAGGATGGGTGAATCTATATAATTTTGTTAATTTCCGAAGTGTTTTTTGTTTCTTTTGTAAATAGGAAATATAAGATGTAGACGTGAATAGCCTCCCATGCTGTATACAATATGTTATACAGTATACATACATTTCATCGGAATGAAAACGGTAACGAGAGAGAAAATATTCTATTTGAAAAGGGGAAAAATAGAAGAATGAAATCAACAGGTATTGTACGGAAAATAGATCAGTTAGGACGGATTGTGATACCGAGGAAAACGAGGCGTACGCTTGATATCCATGAAAAAGATGCCATAGAAATATTTGTAGAAGAGGAAAGTATTATTTTACAGAAATATAAATCGGATGGTACGTGTCTCGTAACAGGAGAAATTTCTTCCCAGAATATCAAACTAGCGGACGGACAGCTAACGTTGAGTCCAGAAGGGGCGAAACAGCTTCTGGAGGAATTAGAACAGTATCTGGAACGAATTTGAAAATACGAGGGGAATGAAGGATGGAGAAAAAATCACAACCTGTTTTAAAAGAAAGAGCTAGAAATACCGTATCGATGCAGGAACGGTTATTACAAGAAGTCATACAAAAGAAGAAGGTCATTTCGTTGATTTTAATCAATGGATTTCATATGAAAGGAATCGTAAAAGAATATGATGCATTTTCTATTTTGATAGAATCCGACAACAAAAATCAACTGATTTATAAACATGCGATTTCAACGATTCGTCTCTAACAGAAAAGAAGCATGAATGCAAGGAATCATGCTTCTTTCGAAAAATAGACAGATACATAGTTAGTTGTTTACGGCTTCTTTTAATACTTTTCCGGCTTTAAAGGCAGGTGCTTTTTTCGCGGGAATGATAAGAGACTCCCCAGTACTTGGATTCCGTCCTTCTCGTGCAGCACGTTCTCGGACTTCGAATGTACCGAACCCAATGAGCTGGACATTGTCCCCATTTTGCAACGCTTGTTGAATGGATTCTAATAGGGTATCTACAGCTAAACTGGCTTGTGATTTTTTTAGTCCTGTTTTGACTGCTACTTGCGTAATTAATTCTGTTTTATTCATATAGCACCTCTTATTGTAAGTTGTATTTGTTTTAGTATAAGGGGAGAAGGAGAACGGTGCAAGGTAGTTTGTAAGTGTAACATGTTAGATTCTCTGCGAACGAAAAAACGTGTATGTGAGAACATACCCTGAAAAAAGAATGAGGAGAAAGAAGATGACAAATGTTTTTAATATGGAGCGCAACGATCTTGATTATGAACTCGAACGAAGTGCGGAAATACTGAGAGTATTGGCACATCCTGTCCGTTTACAAATTGTGCATCAATTAATCAGGAAAAAGACTTTAAATGTTACCGAATTACAACAGATTTTAACATTACCGCAATCTACGGTTTCACAACATCTCCATAAAATGAGAAATCATAAAGTGTTATCACATGAACGTAAAGGAACAGAAGTATTTTATCGAGTGGACGATAAACAAGTGAAACAAACGCTTCACATACTGATGGGCTAAACAGGTAGCTTCGTGTATCTGCCTAGTTATGTACGGATATAACAATAAAACGAGAAGAGGGGGCTTCTATGGGAGGGAATTTATATTACACGCATATCACAATAAAAGAACTCATTTTTATTCATGCCTATGTGACAGGGAAAGAAATTCCCTCTTCACAAGCATTACGAATTCTAGGACAATTTGATCCGGAAGAAATCCCAGGCACAATTAGAGAAACACGTCGGTATCGTATACGGAATAATGGAGAAGAATTGTTCCAATACTATAGACAGAAACATCCGAAATTATTTGAGAAACAAAGATTATGCACGTACGAAGAGTTGAAGCAACGAGCGGTGTATTACTGTTCGGCCCATTTGACGATTCACATGTAATGTAGGGTGTACAGGAGAATATGCTGATCATTCGAAAAAATAGGAAATAAACCCAATTCTTTATCCGAGATGGTGAAAAGCGAACGCTCAGATTCCTTTCTAACAGTACGAAAAGGGATAGTTAATGCATGTATATGTTGAAAGATGAAAACGACATATACAATGTGAAGAGTGTGTATAAAGAACAGCTTAGGAATAGTATAAAATTTCACGTACTGTAATGTAAAAAATAAAACCCTTCCAAAAAATCCACAAGGGGGTGCTTCTTCTCTCCTTTCTCCACTACAATAGATATATAAATTCTTTGCCCATCCCCTTTTTCGGAGGGATGGGCAAAGAATTCCAATAGAATATGAAACAGAAAGGTGACTCACGCTATGCATCAATCGTTAGTGAATTTACGAGTCAATTATTTGGGGTGAGAGGAAATGAACAAATTCTAATGCAATTTTTGAACGTGACGTTAGCATCTTCGCTCTCTTCCCCCATTCAAACGTTGAAAATAGAAGATCCTCATTTACAACGTGAATACGAAAACGACAAGTTGTCCATTCTAGATGTATTAGCAACTTTAGATGACGAGACCCAAATTGCAATTGAAATACAATTGAATGACCAACATGATTTTCTGAAACGTAGTTTGTATTACTGGAGTCGCTTATACGCTTCTCAAATGCAAAAAGGTGGTTCATATGATGCATTGCGAAAGACGATTACCATTAATATTTTGAACTTTCCGGTCTTTCTAGAATACGAAACGTTCCATACAACAGGGAAACTGTGGGATATTGAGTTACAAAAACTACTGATAGACGATTTAGAGTTGCACATCATTGAAATTCCTAAATTAATGGCGCAATGGAAACAAGAGCAAGTAAATCTGTGGGAAAACGATGTTGCACGATGGTTACTTTTGTTATCTGCCAATGAAGATACACAATTAACGCATACGCTGGAGGAAATTGCGATGAACCGAGATCCGATTTTAAAAGATGCGATGCAAAAATGGGAAAAGATGAGTCAAGACCCTGTATTCCGTATGTCATATGAAGCGAGACAAAAGGTTCTGATTGATGAAGCTTCTAAATATAAGTATGCAGAGAAAAAAGGCATAGAAAAGGGACGTAAAGAAGGAAAAGAAGAAGGGCTTCAAGAGGGAATAGAAAAAGGCATGGAAAAAGGAAAATTGGCCGAAAGAGAACAATTAATCCGTGGCATGCAAAAAAACGGTATGGATTTGGAAGATATCGCTAAATTTACGAATACGGATATATCGGATATACGCCATATGTTGAGACAATAACACAGAGACACCCACCATGCGATGGGTGTCTCTGTGTTATCGCTTGATTATTCAGAATATCTTTAATATCTTTTTCCCCTTGCAAAACAATCGATTATACTGTTCCTGTATACTTTGGAGTTGTAAACTTAGTCCTTTTGCCAATGGTGTCATCTTGCGGTCTTGTTGTAAAATGAGCAATAATTGCGACACTTTTTTAAACATCACGTGAATCTCATATGCTTCTTCTAGGGGTAGAACCAGCATCATTAATCAACTATATTTATTCAGAATATTAAAAATTGTCAGTTTCACTCGGAGATGCTGGTTCTACCCCCTTTAGTCAAAGATTGAAAAAATGAGAAGACAATGAAAGTTTCAGAGGAAATCCCCATGAATGCGTTTGTGTTGTCAAGACAATGGAGCGATGTTTTCCAAATAATTCAACCAGAGTATATGTATCCGAATTATGAAGTGAAAATCGTCAATCAAAACATATACGATAGTATGAAAGGTATAGAAAATACCGTGTTTATTGGGGAAATAGATAATTTTGGTGCATACGTAAAAGAATGGAAAAAACTTGATGAATTACAGATAGTTAAATATACAAATGTGAAAGCAGAAGAATTGGGTAGTAAGTATCAAACCTATAAGGGGAATCAAAGTTTTTCTAGCGGACTCATGTTTATGGGCTTCTTCGTTGGAATTGCGTTCTTAGCAATGATGGCAAGCTGTCTGATGTTTAAAGTCTTGTCTGGTGCATCCAAAGATTGTACACGTTATCAAATGCTTCGTAAAATCGGTGCTCGTCGAGAGGTATTAACACAATCGATTTATAAAGAGTTATTCTTTGTATTCTTAGTCCCAGCAATTGTGGGTATTGGCCTCAATATCCTTTGTACTTTTCTTCGTGCTTTTCTTTGCTTCAACCATTTCAGATACAAGAGCATTCATGACTTTTATATACTCGTGACTACTTTGTTCCAATAGCATGATTTGTTCTTTTGTTGGAAGCAATTTAACTTTAACCGTGATGGTTTGTGGCACAAGTTTCACCCCCTCGTTTTGTGATTTTTAACATATTGTTTTATTGTCTCACTTGATACACTTCCAGCAGTAGAAACGAAATAAGAACGCGTCCATAGGCTCGGCAAATGTTGAAGATGTGGAAACTCTTCTCTCAAACGTTTTGATGTCACTCCTTTCATTTTTGCCATTGTATCAGCAGGACTAAGTGTTGGTGGTGTATGTAAGAACAAGTAAACGTGGTCTTTGTCGCATTCCATTGCAGCAATAGAAATATCCAATTCTCCGCATATTTTTTGAATCAACTCTTTGAAACGTTCTTCTACTTTTGTGTTAAGGAATATCTTTCTTCTGTATCGCGGGCAAAACACAAAATGATAGTTAATTAATGACACGGTTGTTTTGGTTCTTCTATAATCATTCATCATGTTTGCATCGTATCAGTTAAATCGAAAAAACTGCAACACGAAAAATGAAAAAATAAAAGATACCAACATTTTGGATACTTAGAGTGCCACAAACCTTGCGGTTTTTAGTAGCACTCCTTATCCAACCTCACTTTCATCCCATGCCTAAAGGCGAGGGCTTTCTCGTTCGGGAAGAGCTGTAAGTTTGTATTTGGCCATTTGTTTCTGATTTCGTTTTTTATTTGAGCTAAATGAATAGGATCATCCTGTTTTTCTAAAGGAGAAAGACGAATCCATCCATTATTTTTGGAGAGTATACTTACCTTTTGATTATTTTTAGACAACAATCCTTCATCTAGAAGAGAAAGCTTTTTCTTCATCTGTTCAATTAGCTCTGAAATAAATGGTTCTACATCCAGAGGCAATTTTAGTGCTTGAAAATGTTCTTCTTTATAATCATCAAAATCCTGAGGTAAATCTTCTTCTGGATTACGATATCTATTTGCTCCCTGAATCCAAATTTATTTACAACGGAGTTTACCTTTTAAAGATTGTAAGACAGCGATTTCATAATTAATTCGATTCACCCGTCGGGTTCCATTAGTATCTGTTTCAATAATCGTATCCTTCCATTTTGGTTGAATTACACCATCGATTGGAACATCATCTTTCGAGGCAAAATATCTTTGGCCGCTATTGGCATATTCTCGTATTACTTGAATAGCATGAATAACCGGTTGATGCATTTGGTTATTAGATCGAAATTCAAGAATGTCTAATAACTGAGGAATAGCACGACGATAATGATTTCCATATGATGCATGCATTTTTATATAAACTTTCTCCCTGTATATACGTTTATTCCGTTTCAGTTCTTGTAAAATATCTTGAAGAGTTTGAGGATCTGCTACAGAATATAAAATTTCGTTAATAATCCCGTCGGGATGCTTAATCATAGCTTCTAATAGATTAATAATATATTTATTCTTGCCTTGAACCTTTTTCATTTCTTCACTAATTTCTTTATCTGTTTGTTTAGTAGCCCTTTTACCGATTTTATGAGTAATATCGATAAGTAAATCAGCTAAATGGTCTGTCACTTCTGACTGTCGGCACCAAAATAATATAGATAACAGGGTGTACCGAATTGGTTTAGGATGGGCACGTAAATCCGTTAACATTTCTGTCGCAGCCCTCAATCGATATTTTTTTAATAGTTTGGAAGGTATATGTTGAAATAAATTTAATGGTATTTGAAGATGGCGAATGGCCAATAATTTTTGTATTTCTTGATGAAGGGTTTTTAAGCTGGCACGACCTGGATCAGCAAGTAAATCACGAAATGTTAAAAGTTCATTTTCTTCTAACTGTTCGTCGTTATTTATATCAATAGATGATTCAAGAAAAGAATCGATTCTAGATCATGTGGATTCTGATAAGTTGTGACATGTTGATTCAAAGAAGTTGATCTCGTAGGTGTTAATTGCTGAATCAATCATTCGATTCAAGCGACCGAGAGTAGGAGGTTCTATTTTCCATTTGCGAAATTGTTCATATGCTTTTGTTCTTAAATAATCTGTGTCATGAGTAAAGTTCAATTGGTCTACCAACCATTTTTGGAATACAGGCATATCATTGACCGTGAATTCATGAAAACCAAAAGATTCCCTTATTTGCTTTCGATGATAGGTAAAATTTCGTTCTTCCGCACCCCAACGGTAACTATCGAATAAATCTGGCGAAAGATCTAATTGTTTTGCAATATATGCAATCACTACTTTAGGTATATCCTGTTTTTTAATCGGAAATCTAGCTTCATGTTGAAAATATTTTAAAAGGACAGCAAAACCTAGGCGGCTAGCACCTGTTTTATTACCAATTAACTGTCGTTCCATCGGAACTAAAATAAAATATTCAATGAGTTCATCGTCAGTCCAGTTTCTTTTCATCATTTTCCTCCTTACTTTATTTGTCTGTTTATATTTAGTGTAAGGAAAAATTAGTAATAAAAAAAGCCTTCTTTCAGGCTTTAAATTTTATATTTCAAAAAGTTACTTTGCGGTCTATAACAGCAACCCTGTCACTACCCCGTATAAGAGATAAATAAACATGAAAGTAAGAATCCCTGTAAAAAACAAGGATTCTATCAAAGTATTTGCCACTGATAATGAGACGTTGTGTTAACCTGGTATATATAAATATACATGATTCCCTATGCTTCCCTATTTTTCTCCAGCACCTACCTGTCTAAGTAGTTTTTAAAAAAATCAGATTTATAACTAAATCAAAATATTTTTACTAAGAGAGCTTCAATATAAATCTGAAATTTCTGATATTTCACAAAACCCAATTTTATTAATGAATTTAACCCAAGAATTAATTCAGAATAATTTTAGTATATTCTCACAACTTATTCTGTAAATTTTTCTAATATTGTTCTGAAAATACTCTATTTTTATAGCTCTTCCTTTGTTTTTTGACTAGAGTGCTGGCTCATCGTGTGGGGACAAAACCTCACGATTTAAAATGTAGCGTTATAACGAATAAAAACAAATTTAAGATGAAAAAATAACTGAGATAAATACCTCGGTTATTTTTTCGTTTTTTATTTATTTTGAACTAATAATTTTGTACGAACTTGTGAATCTTTATATTCATCTAGTAACATTTTTACTTCTTTTTGGTTTGGATCAATCTGGTGTAAATATTATTTCTCCGACTGTACAATTTCTGACTACACCAGAAACTATTTTTTCAAGTGGACCTTCATGCGAGTCACTTTGTGACAAAAAAAACACCTAGGGCCATTGCCCAAATCCACTCAATCCTTGAGAAACTATCCCAAAAATAAACAGTCACATCTTTTATCAGATGTGACTGTAATTTATATTTACTTACCTTGATTTAATAATTTCGCACGCATTGTTGGATTGTTATAATTTTCCAAAGACATTTTTACTGGCTGTTGACTTGGATTATCATCATTTTTAACTGTTACAAAATATCCTTCTGAAGCATGTCCTGCTACTCCAGAAAACTTTGTTACTACACCTTTTACTAATACTTGTTGATTTGTATCATCTAATTGAATGTATGATGGTAATTTATTAAAAGTACTATATTTTTTAACAAGTTGATATAACTTTAATTTGTATCTACCATCATAAAAATTCATATCAGCATCTATCGCCACATTACTTTGAGTATCTGTTCCTTCAAATTGTTGTTTATATACTGTTGAATACAATTTAACTGTTGTATGAGGAGCTACTTTTATATCTTGAGATGGGAATGTAACTGTTTCTGTTTTTGTTGCTGTATTACTTTCCGTATGTTTATAAGAAGTATCCACTTTCATTGTAATTTTTTCTTCTACTCCTGCTACAAATGGAACTTCTACCTCCGCTTTTGTTTCAGAAGCTAAACTTACAACAAGACCTTCTTCATTTCCCACAGTAAAAGTATTAGTTGTTGTATAAGAAGAACTTGGTGTTTTATAAGTTTGGATTTCACCAGTATTCTCAGGATCTTTATTAGTAGCTTGTGCTAAAACTACATCTTCTGGAGAACCATCTGCTATAGCTGATGCTTGTAATTTTAATTCCCCACTTCCTAAATAAGTATACTTTAAAGAATCTACTGAGGTAAATTCGCCTAATGGAAATTCACCACTTGGGTCAGTAACACCCAAATCTTTTAAATGAAGACCTCTTGTACTTAAATCATTTCCTACAGTAGTAAGCCAATCTTTAATTTGTTGTGCAGTCACTGGATTTTCAGTAGCTAACGTATGAATAGGTACTGTTTTAGCAGTCGCTGGATTTTCTGCCGCAAACGTTATAACAGGAGCAAATAAAACTGAAGTACTTAATACAGCAACTGGAATTACTTTTGCTATTTTTTTATACGCTTTCATTTGTATATCCTCCCTTTGCAAACAAGTTTGAATTTCTTATCTTCACTATACACCCATAGTTAGCTTTCTTTACATCCTTAAAATGACTGAAGTAAAATCCTAAAAACCTTCTTGAAGGTTTCACCATACATGTGATCTTAAGTCAATAAAATAGAAACAGACAATCTCAATGCATTCCCAAATATCTTGTTCTTGAGCATGTGTTGCGTACTGTTACTGATAAATGAGCTCTTTTTTTAGACTTCACGGAATGATGCGATACAAGCAGTATCATAACAGTTTCCTTTTCTTCTTATGCTACAGTTCATTCCATACTGTTCTAATTGATTTTGATAATCCAGAGAAGAATATTGACTTCCTCAATCAGAATGATGCAAGATGAAGCCTTCCGGTTTTTAACGAAAATAGACTTGTTGTAAAGCTTTCAATACCAATTCTTTTGTCATTGTACGATTAGCATGCCAGCTTACAATTTTTCTAGAGTACAAGTCCATCAGAATAGCTACATACAACCAGTCTTCTTTCGTTGGTACATATGTAATATTTACTACCCACACTTGATTTGGCTTATTTACCTTGAGTTGACGATTTAACACATTAGCATGTGTTGAATAAGAATATTTGGAATTTGTAGTGGCTTTATATTTTTTTACAGTTCTTGATTGTAATCTTGGTTCTTTCATAATTCTGGCCACTGCTTGTTACGAGATTCGTCTTCCTGCTTGCAGCAATAAGGAGATTATTTTAGGGTTTCCATATAAGCAACGCGATTCTAGGAAAATACAGTGTATTTCTTTCATTATTTATTCTTTTTGTATTTGCCTGAGACTTTTCGTGTGATGTTCCATTTGTAATATCCGCTTCGGGATACATGTAGAACTTAGCACATCTTCTCCACTCGTTATGTGAAACGGTGTTGATGGATAAATTGAAATTTTACCGATGGTCTTTCGAGAAGATGTGCATCGCCTTTTTTAACGTATTCCCCGAAAGAATGCTCCTTCCTCAAGCGTGTGAAGGGCGTAGCCAAACGATAGGTGGGAGATGCATTTCGGTTTGGCCTAGCCAAAAAATTTTGATAAACTAGCTATATGAAGTTCTTTGATAACTTGATATAGAAGGTTGCAGGAAGAAAATAGCGTGCGAAAACCAAGCCATTCGGTTCCTGCGTAAAATATCAACCGTACCAAAAGAGCGTCCATGCGTTGGACATCTAGGGGGGGAACACCCCGAAGTAACGCTCAGGGAGACGAAAGGTTACTTTCGTCACGGAACTGAGAAGCTCCCACTTCAAGCTTTGCTAAGTGGTGAGTAGTTCACGATTTTATTTTCTTCCTCCAAATCTCGAATGCGTCGCTCCACCTCTATTATTTGTTAATCTTCAGAACGAAACATTCGTTGCTTTATATAACTTTGGGATTTTGCTTATATTTCTTTACCCAGCCGTGAAGGGTATTTGCTGAAATCCCTAATTCTCGGACAACTTGAGCTACAGCCTTTTTTGTTGTGAAGATATGTTTTACGCTTTGGCGTTTAAATTTTTCGTCATATTGTTTTATTTTCTCCATATAGACACCTCATTTGCTTCATTTTGTATATAGTAATCTGTGTCTACTTTTTAGTCTAACATCACTAAGGACAGCTAAATGCTGTTCTTTCCATTTTATATAAGGAAAAATAATCCAATATAATAGCAAGTATAAAATATCAAATCATATACCATACTAGTATGGTATATGATTTATGAAACGATAGATGCGCGTACTTCTCTCAATCCCCCAAATTGTTATCCTACACCTGGAATAATAGCGCATAGCTCATATGAAAAATATAAAAAACAGATATATGTTTCTAAACAGACAGGAGTGTATACGATTTTATGTTCGCAAAGGGGCTTAAAAATATAATTACCAACGAGACAAGCATTAGTGGTATAGATTGTCTAAAGGGCAAAATCATTTATCGTGGTTATGATATTACATTTTTGGTTGAACAATATTCTTTTGAAGAAGTTGTGTATTTATTATGGTTTCGGAAGTTTCCTAATCATTCCGAACTTAGTGATTTTACGAAACAATTATGTGCAGAGCGTCTGTTACCCTCTTATATTTACAATATAATACAAGTATTACCCTCGAATATGCATTTTATGAATCAATTGGAAACCATTATATCTTCTCTGAGTACGCCCAGTTCCACACATACACCTTATAAAGAGTCTATACGCTTAGCGGCGGCCTTTCCCGTGATTATAGCAGCTCTATATAGAAAACACATGAACATGCCCATAATTCATCCCGATTTCCAATTAAGCCATATTGAAAATTTTATGTATATGTTAACAGGTACGGTACCACATCGTATACATGTAAAAGATTTAGAAACATATCTAATATTAACAATGGAACATGGCTTAAATGCATCCACTTTTACAGCGCGTGTAATTGCATCAACAAATTCTGATATGGTATCCGCTGTAGTAGGTGCAATAGGAGCATTAAAAGGGGCTTTGCATGGTGGCGCTTTAACAGAAGTACTGTATATGCTATATGAGGTTGAAGATCTTCAACACAAAGATATAACAGCTTATTTGCTGCAAAAAATACAAAGTAAACAAAAAATTATGGGGTTCGGACATCGCATGTATCAAACAAAAGATCCCAGGTCTGAACAATTAAAAAAATTACTATTACAAACAAAAAACAAAGACTCATTAAGTCAATTGGCATTTTTTATAGAAACAGAAGGCACTAGACTATTACATGCACATAAATACGCATTGTATCCTAACGTAGATTTTTACGCGGCTGTTGTACTCAAACAAATTGGATTGAATCCCATACTGTTTACACCTACTTTTTCTATGAGCCGTATTATCGGCTGGATTGCTCATATTATCGAACAGAGGGAAGAACATACCATTTTCCGTCCGAAATCTAAATATGTCGGGGACTATTATTGTTGAAAATGAGACATCACAAATCGTTGATAGTTTTTCCGCATGTGCTCTGGCTCATACTTTTATCATAATCGGCTGATTCTCCGAACCTAGTGGATCCATAACTCAAATTTCAGCCAAGATTATAAAAAAACGTTGCTTTATGATTGAAGTGAACCCTGAGAACGAGACACCTATCAAAACACTTAAACCATCTGTTCCCTAAATTTTTTAGGGGATAGGTGGTTTGATTTTTCTTGAATTCGCACACAATTGTAGTAATGAATGTATTCTAGCACAATCTTTCGTACAGTTGTGTTAGATACTTTTGTTATCTTTTGTGAATAGAAATTTTCACTTTTTAAATGACCAAAGAAGCTTTCCATGATGGCATTATCATGGAAATTTCCTCTCCTGGACATACTGGTGTTAATGTCTTTTTCGGTTCTGTTGCAAAGTTTTTGAAAGTACGCTAAACTTTTGCAAAATAGAGTGAGGAGAATCCACAATGAGATATTTTAAAGGGAAACAGTTCAGGAAGGACATTATTTTAGTAGCCGTTGGCTATTACTGTTGTTTTTCTTTAAGCTATCGGGATGTATCTGAAACCTTGAAAGAACGTGGTGTATCCGTTCATCCTACAACCATCATGCGTTGGGTGCATGAATATGGAAATCTCATCTATCAAATGTGGAAGAAGAAAAACAAATCAGCACACCATGCTTGGCATTTGGATGAGACGTATATCAAAGTCAAAGGGGAATGGTGTTATTTATATCGCGCCATTGATAGTGATGGACATACACTAGAATTTCAACTTCGAAAAACACGTAATCATCAAGCTGCTTATGCTTTTATGAAAAGACTATTCAAACCGTTTGGAGAACCATCGGTTCTTACGACAGACAAGGCTCCTGCTTGGCTTTGTGCATTTAAAAAATTACATAAAGACGATTATTATACACATACCAGGCACTGTACGATTAAACATCGTAATAATCTCATTGAACAGGATTATAGACATGTCAAACGTCGATTTGTGAAATCAGCTGGATTGCAAACTCTTCGTCATGCCTCTCGTACCATCAAAGGGATCGAAACGATTCAGGCTATCTATAAACAGAGGCGAAATTTACAAACAAATTTCGCCTTTTCAGTATACAATGAATTACAAAAATTAGTAGCTACTTCATAAATATTTTCTCTCATTTCTCTACCCGTTTAAACTTTTTTCCAACTTTGCAACAGAACCGAAAAAACAATGAATCAAAAACAAAAACTATACCTAAATCTAGTTCGGTATAGTAAAATTACATAAAAAAATAACCACTTTGGCGAGTGGCTCCAAAAAGAAGGAATGGTTGCCGTACCCCTATAAGGTGACATCTAATACAATAGAGTTGTGCTTGATTATTTCCTACGCTTTTTATAATTGTTGATTATGCCAAAAGTTGAGTGGGAAATGTTGTGTTTCATGATAGGTTTCAAATTCGTATCCTTTCTGTTTCAATCCTTTAATGATTTCAGATACAGCCGCGACAGATTGTGGGTGTATATCGTGCATGAGAACAACCTCTATATTTTCTGTCGCATGCGATACAACATTTTCTACAATTTGAGGAACAGATTGGCTCAAAGGTAATGCCGTCAATTTCCAATCATTTGAATCGATTGTCCAATCCCAAACATGAAACCCACTTTGAAGAACTTGCGTTTGCATATCAGCCGTTAATCCTGGTTTTGATCCATAGGGAGGCCGAGTTAAAGTTGGACTCACACCAATAATATGACTCACAATTTGTTGGGTAGATTTCATTTCTTCCACATATTGTTTTTGTACATACAGCGGCTTATACTCATGCGTCATACTGTGTAATCCTACATAATTTCCTTCTGCATATTCCTGTTTCACTTCATTAGGATATTGTTGAGCATGAGGACCAATTAAGAAAAAAGTGGCTTTTACGTGGTTTTCGTTTAATATATTTAATAATTCATTTGTGTATTTTCCCGGACCATCATCAAATGTTAAATAGACCACCTTTCTGATCTTCCCATTATATTGCTCCGGTATATTTTTTTTCATAGATGTAATAGGTTGTCCACTAACCAATTGTACGGCATATGCAACAGGTGCTGAGAAAAAAGTAGTATAAATACCATGACCCATCCATGTGATACCGCTGCATACAAATAATATTAGCAGACTTCTTTTCACCACTTTTCTCATAAAACCTCACGCCCTTTCCAACTTATAAACTTACTATCAATACATATAAAAATTGTATTTTAAAATAACAATGTGACATACCGATATGATACAAAAAAGCCTATGAAAATAAAGAATATCGCAGAATGTATATTTCGAATTCAAAATATGAGTAACAATACATTTCCACGGCCTTCAATATAACACAGTTTTCAGGAATTTATATTAACAAATATGTCCAAATCATAAAAAGGGGGGAACATAAAAATGCACAAAAAAAGACAAAGACCTCGTGCATCAGACTTTTTTTACATAGTTTGTAGGGTGTGCATCAAATGAATTGACATTTTTCTTTGCGAATACATATAAAAATGTTAGGAAATATCCCTGATGTAGTAAGCTGATAAGGTATATGTAACAAGGATATGGCAACAAAAAGCAAAATAGGGGGCCACATAAAAACCAATTAAAATTGAACTACTCACCACTTAACGTCCTTACGGACTGTTTGAAGTGGGAGATTCCTGCGAACACCAGTTATCTTAACAGGCTTTACCCGTAGTCCCTACGGTGAGAACATAAGTCTCTTGTACGTTGACGCCCCACACTCCCTACTTTCGCTTGGTTTTCGCAACTTCGGCAAGAATGGGGCTATAGAACGTTGAAGATTTTACAGTTGCAACGTTTTTCTGCAACCAACTTCATATCTTCAGTTTTCGAAAAGCAATCTGTACAAGGAAATGATAGCAGACATGTTGGCTAATGCCAACCGCCATTCCTCTCCCACCTACTGAATGTATGTTTGGTGTATAATAGTCATATACCAAAATGGAGGGGAATGAAATCATGATTCATAAAGCCTATAAGTTTCGAATCTATCCCAATCAGGCACAAGCTATTCTCATCAACAAAACGATTGGGTGTTCTTGCTTTGTATTCAATCATTTTCTATCCTTATGGGATCACGCATACAAAGAGACAGGAAAAGGCTTGACCTATGGTACATGCTCTGCCAAACTACCTAGCATGAAGAAAGAGCTTGTTTGGCTCAAAGAAGTGGATCGTATTGCGATTCAGTCATCTGTTCGCCACCTTGCGGATGCGTATACACGCTTTTTCAAAAAACAAAACAGCGCACCGCGCTTTAAATCGAAGAAGAACAACGTACAATCTTACACCACAAAACAAACAAATGAAAACATTGCCGTTGTAGGAAACAAAATAAAATTGCCAAAACTAGGCCTTGTTCGATTTGCCAAAAGTCGCGAAGTAGAGGGGCGTATTCTACATGCTACAGTGAGACGGAACCCTTCTGGTAGATATTTTGTGTCACTATTAGTGGAAACAGAAGTACAAGAACTTCCGAAAACACATTCTTACATTGGAATAGATGTAGGACTAAAAAATTTTGCCATTTTGTCAGATGGAACAACCTATAAAAATCCGAAGTTTTTCCGGTCATTAGAAGAGAAGTTAGCGCAAGCACAGCGTGTTTTTTCTAGAAGGATAAAAGGATCTTCTCGTTGGAATAAACAACGAGTAAAAGTAGCTAGCATTCATGAATACATATCAAATGCTAGAAAAGATTACTTAGACAAAATCTCAACTGAAATCATCAAAAGCCACGATGTGATCGGTATAGAGGATTTGCAAGTATCGAATATGTTAAAGAATCATAAGTTAGCAAAAGCAATTAGTGAGGTATCTTGGTCGCAATTTCGAACCATGTTGGAATATAAAGCAAAATGGTATGGCAAACAAGTCATTGTCGTATCGAAAACATTTGCTTCCAGCCAATTATGTTCTTGTTGTGGATATCAAAATAAAGACGTTAAAAATCTCAACCTACGTGAATGGGACTGTCCTTCTTGCCTGACACACCATGATAGGGATCGTAACGCAAGTATCAATCTAAAGAATGAAGCAATAAGGCTTCTAACCGCAAGGACTGCGGGGTTAGCCTAATCAATTAAAGTTCGATAGAACTCTTTACTTAGGAATCCCTCACTTCTAAACGAAGTGAAAGTGGGAGTAGTTCAAACCGACTTTCATTTGTTCTATACACATTCTTTTTTTGTTGCCCTATTTTTGATAAAATATCAAATCATTCTTCATCTTGTAATTTCTGAAAGAATAGAAGACACAGCTTTGCCACATAAATTTCTACATCAACAAGGAAATCTTTTTGAATACATACATTGTAATGAATCTTATTTATGAGAAAGGAAGTTATTGATGGCAATGAAGAAAGTATTTCAAAAAACTCAATTAAAACATTTAGTATATTTTTGAGGTATATTCATGTGTAGTTTAAACAAACTATACAAAAGTGAATTTATGTTTAAGGAAGTGTATATTATATGATTTTTGAAATTGTGCAGCACACTCCCATATGGGTATGCCTATTGTTCGCTTTTTTACTCTCTAGGGGCATTTCTGCTTCTCAAGAGAGAAAAGTAGATATTCCTAAATCGCTTATCGTTCCAACTATTTTTATTTTGTGGGGAGTATATAATATTTTTGCAAACTTTTCATTTCGTTTGTATGCTTTCTCGATTTACATTGTATGTCTTGGCGTTGGCACATTTTTAGGATATAAGCTTTATAGTAGAAGACACCGTCTTTTTTTAAAAAATGGGGTGCTGTTTCACACAAAAAACTATATACCATTGTTAGTTATACTAATTAATTTTATTATCAAATACACTTTAAATGTCTATATGTATATCAATGCGGATGTGGTCCATAGTTTGAATTTTATTTTTTTATATACGATAGCTAGTGGTATTACCGCTGGACTTTTTTGCGGAGGAATAGTAAACACTTATCAGCAAAAGACTAAATTATTAGGAAAATCAAGATAATATTCATTCTGGACTTCTTGAAAAAATACAAATTTCTACATATATAGGTCGAAAAATAGAATGTTGTATAAGAATGATTTCTTGACAATCCAACGGCTAAATCCACAAGCTAACTAACGTCAGTGAGATTCTTACTACCAAAGGCGAAGTCTATTTCTAGTATCGCTGGCGTGCAAAATTGCGGTCAAATGTGTTATAGCGTTGTGCTTGATGAATCCATACATATTACGGAGTAGAAGAATTTGTTACTCCCGCCACCTATGTATTCCGTTTTCAGAGAACAAGATTGTTTGAGAGATTTTACTTGTCTATTAGGAGTCGTTCTACCATTTCAAATACTTGATGTACAAAACGTACCTTCAGTATTTTATCTGCACATCGCATTTGACCGCATCCTCATCATAACCCAAAATAGAGCTATCACACCGTAGTGGGCTTTCCCGTTCGGAAAATCTGTAATTTTTTTTATCATCAAAATAATAAAGGACATAGAAAATGAGGTGAAATTCATATGAGTAGTTCAATTCTAGCTTATCTCAAGAAGGCGATTTGCATACAAAAACACTAAAAGAATACACCAGTCATTTAAAAGATTTTGTATATTGGTTTGAAAATGTATGGGGGAAACATTCTGAAGATACTCTTTTCCATCCAATAGAAGTTACTGCTCGTACTATTTCTCGATACCGAGAACATATGCAAATTACACGATTACTAAAACCTTCTACGATTAACCGGCGCATTAATTCTATTAAACGTTATTTTGACTGGGCTAAGCAAAAAAGTCTTGTACAAACGAATTATTCAAAATCAATTAAGTTTGTGCCAACAGAAAAAACGAGTCCCAAACGCATGTCAGATAAAGAAGAAGCAGCCTTAATGAATGCTGTTGAGAAATATGGCACACTACGTGATAAGACAATGATTATCTTTATGCTTCATATGGGTCTGCGTTCTATGGAGGTTTGTGATATTCAAACAGAAGATATTGTGATGAGAAAAAGGGGAGGTCATGTCATTGTTCGATCTGGGAAGCGAAATAAACAGAGGGAAGTTCCTTTAAATAGCACAGTTCGTTTAGCATTGGAAGAATATATCGCATCAAGTAATATTTCACAAAATTATTTGTTTCCTTCTTCTAAAACAGGAAAACGACTACACGAAAGATCTCTCCGTCATATTCTCCAGAAGTATATGCGCCTGGCTAAGTTAGATGATTTTAGTGCCCATGATTTAAGGCATCGCTTTGGTTATGTAATGGCTGAACGTACACCATTACATCGTCTTGCACAAATTATGGGACATGATAATTTAAATACCACACTGATTTATGTGAAAGCTAAGCAAGAAGACCTACAGGGTGAAGTGGAGAAGATTTCCTGGATTTAAGCGATAAATAAAATAATATTATACGCATTTTGCCATTTGATACAAACTAATACTTGTAACAGGGGGACAAAGATTATGCCTGTAGATTTTTTAACATCTGAGCAAGAGAGTAAATATGGTTGTTTTTGTGACACTCCAACATCAGAACAATTAGCAAAATATTTTTGGTTAGATGATACAGACAAAAAACTGATATGGAATCGTCGTGGAGAACATAATCAACTTGGTTTTGCTGTTCAATTAGGAACCGTTAGGTTTTTAGGAACATTTTTAAGTCAAATACAAGCATGATGTCTTACCGTCATACTTCTTTTTTTTTACAAACGAATCGTAGAAATTGCATGCTTATAAACCAATTGATTTTGATAATCCGATTCTATCCAAATGGCGTACCTTTCATATGAAATCCATTTACTAAGATGACAGAAATAACTTTTTTCTTTTGCATGGCTTCTTGTCATACACGCTCCTGCATCGGTAAGGTATTCCTGGTACTTTCCTTTTGAACAATTTTTATTTTAAAACCCTTCCTTTTTTAGATTGTGTGGAATTTTTGCAACAAATTTCTTTAAACTGTGCGATAATCATTATGCTGATAACAACAAGCAAGACCCACGAACTAATTTTACTACTAGCAACAGGCCTCCAAGAGTCATGTTGATTCGGATATTGCCATGCGCCCAAAAAAGTCGCCATATTTTCTGCAATCCATATAAAAATTCCAATACAGAAAAATACAAAAAGAAGTGGCATTCTATATATGTTGTTTCGCACTGTGAATTGCACATAAGTTTGAGTAAAGATAATACATAAGAGAATCGTCAAAATCCAACGTAAATCTAAAATAAAATGATGTGTGAAAAAGTTTAAATAAATCATCACTCCAAGTGGTAGTGTATATATATATTTGGGCCAGTTATTCATCTTTAAATGAAATCTATTCCATGTTTGGCAAATGTAACTAGCCACACTTGCATACATAAAACCACTATACAATGGCACTCCGTAAACTTTTGTCCACGCTTCTTCTGGATATGACCACGAGCCTATATGAACTTTAAATATTTCCAATAGCAGTCCGATGACATGAAACACACTGATTATTTTTAATTCATCTGTTGTTTCTAGCTTATATTTACGCATAAGATATTGCGTCGTCAAACAAATAAGTAGTATAACATCGTAGCGATGCATGCCAGGAATGGAAAATACCTTTAACACAGCAAGTGTTGTAAAGATAACGACTGGAAAAATGCAAGATAACGCTTGATAATAACCGAAATAAAAAAAGTCTCGTATATATTTCATGTTTCCACCTTCTAATTGAGTAACGTTCTATTCAATGTTGACCTAAAGTATATCTCGTTGTTTTTGAAGGAGTTTTTTGCCCATCCTTTCGAGAAAAACGGGAATTAAGAAAAATATAATGTGAGAAATGCTGGTAAGTACGGGTTTTTAGTTACTTTTGAAACATATACAATTGCATTGACATGCATTAAATAGGATTAAGTTGTATTTTTGATATAGTGGCTTCGTGTAGCTTACTCCGCCATTCGGGGATTTGGGCAAAAAGTCCACCTGTTCCTTTTGAATCCTATGCATATGCCCAAAATTTAAAGTTTTATTGCACACGTGCTGGTATGAGGGGTGTAGCAACAGAACAGAAGCGACAATATCCTCTATTTTCGCTTCTGCACAACTAACCATAGCGTCTTTTTACAAAAAAACAAATATCCCCCTGCTTAAAAAACGGTTGTGATGGTTAATTTGATTATAATCATCGTTTTCATAACGTATTACGAATGTATCCAAGCTTTTTGTAACCGTAGTTATTTGTTCGTACAAAAAAGTAGGGCTCAATGATTGGGGAAATAAAGCATTGAGCCCCGAGAATGGAATGAATGGAGGACAAACAAGTTTATATCCTCGCAAGAATTAAATTAGGGTATACTTATTTTAACATAGAAGATATCCAATAATTTGTATAAAAATTGCGTTTTCAAAAGGTAAAAACTACACCTTGTGAACTACTCAGCACTTAGCAAAGTTTGAAGTGGGAGCTTCTCAGTTCCGTAACGAAAGTAACCTTTCGTCTCCCTGAGCGTTACTTCGGGGTGTTCACCCCCTAGTGTCCAACGTATGGACGCTCTTCTGGTACGGTTGATATGTTAGGCAGGAACCGAATGGCTTGGTTTTCGCACGCTATTTTCTTCCTCTAAATCTCGAATACGTCGCTCCATTTCATTTGTTTTTTTGTCCTCAGAACGGAACGTTCGTTGCTGTATCACCTTGGGCTCTTGTTTGTATTTCCTTTACCCAACCGTGAAGGGTATTAACTGAAATTCCTAATTCTCGGGCAACTTGAGCTACAGCTTTGCCCGTTTGTAAAACATGTTTCACGATTTGACGTTTAAATTCTTCTTCATATTGTTCTATTTTCCCCATGTAGACACCTCGTTTGGTTCATAATAACCTGTGTAGTCTAACATCATTTACTAGTGTGTCTGTTTTTCGGACAAAATAGACACATTACATTTTTAAAAATTTCTAGGTTTTATTATGAAATTTCTTTATGATAATAAGTGAGCAGATTAAGGTAATGGTTACTTTTCTGCATGATCTGATTGTAACAAACAGATGTATATAATAGGTGAGGCGTAAGAAGAATGTAGTTAAAGAATGGTGATTAAATGTCTAAGCGATGCGAGAGGAAAAATATACTGGTAAAATTCAGAGTCATTCTGATATCTTGAAATAAAAAATTGCGCTCAAATCTGGTACATTCTTCTCTCTATGAATATATTTGTTGTAAACAGCACGATAAACATACAAAAAATTGTACGATTCAAAAAGAATGAAATTTCCGAATTTTATCTTTGCATTTGTTTTTTATTATGATATGTCAAACTATTATATACGACATAGTTTGATAATTTTTGTGAATAGAAGGGAAAAGGGAGGAATTTAAATATGAAAGGGTATGCAATAATCAGTACAACAGTTCTAGCCACTATGTTAATAACAGGATCGTCCACATTGGCATATGCTGCAGAAAAAGAATCAACTACGCAATATATACAAACTTCTTGTGTATTTTCACCTAACTTTATTGAACAAACACAAAACCTAGATACTATTCCTATGAATAATCTAGATAAAGCAGTTCAAGCTGCGTTGTTAGGACCTGAAGTTAAAAAATTAAAAGTATTTGATCATGAATTCAATGTAAAACCAGCTTATATTTCTAAAAAGAACAATCAAACTGTCGTGAATGGCCAAATTTCGCATCATTTAAGTTATCGTCTAGATGATCAAGTATATTATCGATTTGTAAAAGAAAATGGAGAGATTAAAAATTTAGAAATTAAAATCGATCGTGGTGGATGGACGAAAATTACGGCACCGATAGGTGCAATCATTGCTCAATATTTTGGTGTTCCAATTACGCCAGAGCTTTTATCACAAATTGGTCAACAATTAGGATCTCTAACAGATGGAAAATGGGAATACGCTTCTGAAGCAATTATTGCCGCAATTGGTTTATATGTAGAATAAAATATCCATATTTGCACAATTTCTATATAGGTTCTTGACACTCCGATCTCTAAAGACGTATTTCTATGTTGTATTCGTATTCCATCAATTCACTACATAAACATCCTCTTTTTAGTTGGAATGAGCTTGTTTTTAGAGTATAAAATTGAAGATTAGATTGTCATATAAAAAAGACTGCTGTTGTTTTAGTCTTATCCCTGTTAAGTAGACAGTATTAAAAAGACTACGCAGCCATCGATATTCTATCGGAGCTCGATGATTGAGTCGTTTTTGGAAACGTTTATAGTTATAAAAGTAAATATATTCTTCAATTGATTGTATTAAATCCGCTTCTGTTTTAAAATGCTTCAAATACAACATCTCCGATTTAAAATGGGAGAAAAATGACACGATACAGGCATTATCATGGCAGTTTCCTTTGCGAGAGTGGCTGCCAATGATACCTAAATCTAAAAATCGTTTGTTGTAGGCATGAGATGTGTACTGGAATCCCTGATTTGAATGGAGAATGGTTCCACGCACACCTCTTTTTTGTGCCAACATTTCAATTGTATCTAATACAAGTTCCTTATCATTACGCTTGGATATTTGCCAAGAAACAACTTCGATATTATAAATATCTTGTACAACAGAAAGATAGCGGAAGCCCTCTTGAAATCATAGGTAGATAATGTCTGTAACAAGCGCTTCATTTTGCTGGCGACCTTTGAATTCACGGTTTAAAACATTTGGAAAAGTATTAGAATAATTCCCTTTAAAGAAGCGACGCTTCTTCCGAATAATAGACTGAATGTTAAGCTTACTCATTTGAGTATGTATTAAATGTTGTACCTTTTTGGCCATGAAAAATCCCCTCCAAGTAATAGTGTAACATCCATGTGTATACATGGTCTTTTTCACACTGTCTACCTAAAGGGGATAATATCAGTTTCACACAGCAGTCTTTTTTATATGACAATCTGATAAACCCATCTAGAATGCTAAGTGATTTATATGTTTCATATCTTAAAATTCTCTATTTGTTGTTGCAGTTCATAAATCTGTTTTTGTAATAACATTATTTTTTCATCTTGTTTTTTGTCTGTTTTTGAAGGGGAATTTTGATTTTTTACTGTTTCATCTATAGCTAATTTGGCAGCATACGCCTCTAAAATCTCACCTATTGTACTAAATAAACCACCTAAAAATGCAACTTTTAAACTATCGGCTATCTCAGTCTTATTGGAATCATTTTGTTGATTCATAACAATATCCTTTCTAACGTCATGTTATTATAATGATGTATTTTATGAATCGTCTGTTTTGGTGGTGCAAACCAATATTTTGTTTTTATCTGAAAGTACTATTCCATAGGGATTTAAACCTAAATAAAAAAGAGCCACATGACTTATCTAATCAAGTCATGTGGCTCTTTAAATGGGTTGGAAGGCAAGTAAATATATACCTTCGCAGAAATTAAATTAGGATACATTTATTATAACATGTCAGCTATTATAGATAATACATAAAATTACCTTTGCCAAAGGACAAAAATAATGAGTGGTAGTGATAATAACGATTTTGAATGAACGGAAAATTGACAGGAATCGAACTTACAAAACTAGATAATAAGAGCGTAGGCTGTTAATTAAGGATATGGAGTGTATCGTGCAGTGTAGTTGATATCTATTTCCGACCCGATTTTGGACAAAAAATAGATATTCTAACATGGGGAATACATGCTATCTTTAAAAAGCAAGGGATAGCGGAAACTGTTTCTTGCAATATGTCTAAATCGCTTTACGGGCAACCATTGTAACAGAGAAAGCTGAGCATGATTTGCGATTGAATTGCTGTGGTAGCGAAAAGAAGAGCGTTTGCTCTTCTTTCAGGCGCCAAGATCGAGACAGGTATGTGTGATAGGGAAAGTTACATATGTTACTTGGCGCTTGAAAGAAAGGTTAGTATGTATATATAAGAAGAGTGTATGTTTTAAGAATCATATATGGGCGAAGGAATGAAGAATGCAAGAATATATAAGTGTGGTGGGTAATTATAGATATAAGGTATTCTATGCATTCTTCAATCTTCTGAAAGAAATGTTGGAGGAAAACAGTTTTGATATAAGTGTAATTGCTTACCAAGTTGAGGGCCTGAAATAAACAGTTCGTATCTTGTGTTTTCCAGCCATTTTTAGTATATACATTATTTTGGTTTTTAAAACCAAAATAATGTATCGTCTAGAACTTTTTTTGCGAGATAAGCATATATTGAAGTGTAGGACAACACCTATTGATAGTGCTTTTTTAAAACCTTCCTCTCTATATAATATGTAAGAGCAGCCATTACTTTGGTTGTTCTCTTTTTGCGTATGTTTGTGGAAAGGAGGCATAGATATGAAAAATGGTCATATAAAGTATATAGAAAATATATGATGAATTGGCCATTTTGACAAAGTAAGGAGTTGAGATACGGATGGACAGCTTTTCTAAAATTATTTTATCAAATGGGCAAGAATACATTGTACCAATTCAGCTTGGTATATTGATTGGAAAGACATTTGTAAATGGAGAGGGAGAATTTCTTGATACATTTGTTTTGCTTCCTCATATAGATGTGGAAACAGGAAATGAAATGCAGGTTGCTTTAAATCCACAGTATATAGTATCAATTGAAGAATCTAGTATACGAATAAAACCTTACGTACCTTCGGTATTTAAAATTGAAAACCTCAATAAAGATATAAAGTGAAAGCATCCTTCCGGATGCTTTTATTTATTTTGCAAGAGAGATGCATGGAATAAACAAAAAGAATAAGCTATCATCATTGGTCCGCTCATTTCCATAATAGGAGAAAATTTTGTAAGCAAACATATCGATAAAAAGAAGTTGGAGCATGTAATTCCAATGTTTAATGGGGTAGAAGGTAATATAACGTCAAAGCAAAGTAGAGAATCAAAGACTCGCTTACGAGATAAAATAAGGGTTGAATTTAAAGGAGGAAATGTAAAGCGCAGCTGCATTATCATCTGTGGACGACAAGCAACTGCGCGATGAAAGGGTAAGAAAAAATAAGTTATAACCAGAATTGGCTTTTGGAATGTTAGGGTACCTTTACTATAACAGGCAGTATGCAAACGTAAAATGATAAAAATGGTCTTTTTTAAGAGTAAATAAAGAAGGTTCATGTGAATAGAGACGGTGTTTATCATTTTAGCCAACAAAACTCCTTCCTCAAGAAGCCTAAAGGGGCACAGCCCAGTGATTAGGTTAGCTTCCTGTTATTCCTTGCTCGACATACAGAAGTTGTGACTTCACTACCTATTGAATGTATGTTTTTCGCAGAATAGTCATATTCCGAATGGAGGTAAGTCATATAAGATTCATACAGTCTTTAAGTTTTGAATCGATCCTAATCAAGAAAACGATTGGTTGCTCTCGCTTTCCATCGTGTGACCCTAGATAACTATTTTTAAATATACTTAGGGGGATGTTTAGAAAATCTGAATCATTAATTATTATTTTTCTAAGTTTGCTATATAAGTTTTGATTGCTTGCAATAAGAATTCTTCCTGTCCCATGCCAGCATCCACTGCCATTTGCACTATTTTTTGCTTAAATTCATAATCTGCATGAAAAGTTAATGGTTCTACATTACTTTTAAAGTAAATCCCCTCTACATGTGGAAGTATCATGCCGGATTTCATATGAGAATGTAAGTATTTAATTTCTTCTTGAAATTGTAATGGATCTATTTGTAATACGAAAGGTTTAATTTCTAATCTGATAGTATCAAATGAAATACTCAATCGCATATTTGTTACACCAAGCTCTTTATAAAATAAGTTTATTAGATTATAAGTGATAGAATTAAATAATTGGGGCTTTTTAAATGAAAAAGATAAATACCCTCGTTTCGTAATTACCGCTTGTTTATGGAAAGGTTCGAAGGAATAATCATGTTCCTTATAAGTAGATAGAGGGAAAGTTTCTTCATCCTCTGTAAGAACCTTGCCATCTGCTCCATTAACCTCTATTACTCTAGCTGTTTTTCCATTATGTAGATTTCTTAATAATTGATATAAATATATATCTTCACCTTGAATCTTGGTAACGAATGTTTTGCGTTCTTTTGTTTTCGCTTTTTCATAATCAAGCATAAAAATCTCTAGCTCATCTTCATCTATAAGATATACTTGTTTTCCTCGTTTTTCTCCCATTACCGCAGGCAATTTTCCAGATTTGATGTATGTAAAGATAGTAGATGGTGCAACATTAAGAATTTCTGCGGCTTCTTTTGTGCTAAGGCCAGTAACCGCATTTTTATTTTTTAAACGCTCAATATCCTCTAAATAAAAAATCTTACTACCAAATTGTTTCCAGTTGTTTTTATATACACATTCTAGTAATCCATCTTTTTCTTTTTTTAATATCGTCTGTACGGTTACTCCTAATAAGTCTGCGGCCTCTTTTGTCGTTACAGTAGGTTTTGTAATAAATAAGAAATCTTGTGTCATGAAAGGACACCTCCACAACTATTGTTTACTAATATTTTAGATATGTATATATCATATCAGAATCTGATATATATTTAAAATAAGAAATGGATTTTATTAATTATTATATACAATCTTATAACCTATTAACTTTTAATTTTTATTTAAATATTGATTTGCTCTTCATATAAAACAATGCGTATGTAATACATTCAATTCATTTTATTTATTAAAAAATAATCATACATTTACTAATAAATTACAAAAAAATAAAAGTATAAGTAAATAGGGAAGAATATAGTCTTCTTACAGAAATTATATTGGTTATCATTTGTATAATTGATAGAAGTAAAATAAAATGATATTTATAGTTAATAAAGATACATATATACATAATATCTAATAGAAAAGGTGGAGTTGAGCTATGTATAATGAAAGAAAAATAGAAATTTTACCGATTATAAATAAACAAGGTCAATGTATAGATTCATATGTATATAATACAAGAGATATCATTACTTATTTACATAACAATGATTATGTAAATAATGTAGAGGAGAAGATGGAGGTTGCAGAAAAAGAGGGAAAGGGGAAATATACATATTTAAGTGATTTGGAAGTCATGTATCATTTCGTACATTTACAAAAAGATATGGATGAGAAGAAGAATAGAAAAGAGGATACGAAAAAAAGTTATATATCTGAAATCTTGTCATTTTGTCAGTGTATGGTTCAGCATGCAGAAGAATTTGAATTGAATGGGGAAGAGGTGCAACAAAATAACTCTTTACTGAAAACACTACAACCTTGGCATATTCGTAAATACAATTCTTGGTTGAAGGAGGTAGCGAACGGTAGGCATGGAGATACCTATGCAGTTGCGACACTTGCGAAGAAAACCGTGCTTATTCGTTCTTTTTTAAAACATCTTCATGTGTTTACTTATATCGAAAAACCTCTTCATGAAGAACTACAGCGCGCAAATGTAAATGAACAGGATCGGCCAAATCGGGACCTATCTTATGATGAAGTTATGAAAATTTTAGGGTTTTATAAAGAAAGAGGACATGTAGTAAACTATACCATTTTACTTGCCTTGGCAAGTACTGGTGCCAGAATTCAAGAATTGTGCACTGCAAAAGTGAAAGATTTACATTATGACGGAAAGTACTGGTTAAAAGTCACTGGAAAAGGGGATAAAGTACGTGAACTTTTCATTTCGGAACATTTATACGAGTGTATGTGTGAGGTGAGGCGGAGAAGAGGATTCCAAACGGTATTGGAAAAAGGGGATGAGAGTCCATTATTTATAAATCAAAGAGGAAATGCTTATAACTCTAAAACATTATCGAATCAGGTAACAGATATGATTAAAAAGACAAACTTAGAGTTTTTACTGCATCGCGAAAATCCAGTAACGGCTCATACATTCCGTCATGCCTTTGCAATTATGGCAGTTGAACAGGGGAATGCTGATTTGTATCATTTAATGCAAACACTTGGACACGAAAATATCCAAACAACAAAAATCTATTTAGAGAAACATATGAAACGGAAAAATAATGTGGGTACTTCTTTTGCGGATATGTTGCAATGATTGAACGCCCCCCACTTCAAACAGTCCGTTAAGACGTTAAGTGGCGGGTAGTTCACTGTCCGCTAACATAACTGATAAGATCAAACTATCAATTCCACTAATATAAGTCCATATTATCGGAAGAAACTTTTCTTCATCTAACTGAAGTTTCTGCTCGAACAATTGCAAGGTACGGAGAACACATGCAAATTAACAGGTCTCTAAAGCCAGCTACAATCAATAGAAAAATCAACGCTATTAAGCATTATTTTGACTGGGCAAAACAGCAAAGAATTATTCAAACTGATTATTTCAAGTCAACTAAATTTGTTCCAGCAGTAAAAACGAGTTCGAAGCAAATGACGGATAAAGAAGAATCCGTCTTAATGAATGCTGTTGAAAATATGGTGCGTTTCGTGATAAAACTATAATCATTCTCATGCTTCACACGGGTCTTCGATCCATGGAAGCTTATGATGTTCAAATAGAGGATATTGTCATGAGAAAAAAAGGGGACACGTCATTGTATAATCAGGAAGCAAAATAAACAAAGGAAAGAGACAATCTGTCGTTAGTTATTCGTGAATAGTAACGGGTGTATCAAGGGGGACTAAAGCAGAGAGCTCTAATATATGTTCATTATACATTCTAATACATCCATGAGATGTATTTCTACCGATAGAAGCGGCGTCATTTGTCCCATGCACTCCATAAGTAGGTTTGGATAATCCCATCCACATTGGTCCGTATACATCTGGAGGATGCTCATCCTTATTAATGATTTTGAATCTCCCATTAGGAGTAGGTGTTAATATTTTTCCTACGGCAATGGGATACGATTTTATTAATTTAATTCCATCATAAAGTTTTAATTGATGTGTTTTCTTTGAAACATCAATCCATAGGCCCATAATAAATACCTCCAAATGGAATAAAAAATGTCTATTATGAACTATCCATCACTGAATGTCTTTACGGACAGTTTGCAGTGGACGATTCCTACGAACACCGATGTATTCACTGGTTATCTTAGCAGACTTTATCCCTAGTCCCTACGGCGAGAACATCAGTATCTTGTACGTTGGCTCACCACACTATCTATTTTAGTTTGGTTTTCGCAACTTTGGCAAGCGTAGGGAGATAGAACGTTGAAGAATTTACAGTTACAACGTTTTTCTGCAATCAACCTCATATCTCCAGTTTTTGAAGAATAATTTGTATAAGTAAATACTAGCAAACATATTGGCCTATGCCCATCGTCATTCATCTCCACCTAAAATTGGTGTTTCACATCTCCATATTTTTGAGAAAGGAGTTTTCTGTTGGAACACGATAAAATAAGGAAGAGACTGAACAAAGAGCGACTACAACTGATTATTCTCGTCAGTACTATTTCTTATCTTTTATTTTGAATACATCCAATATATATAGGTTTTATCTACTAACATAGATCGCACTCCACCTTTTACCATATGTTTTCGATATACGAAAACTGTAGTTGTATACTTGTCACCATGTATATAGCTTAGATCGCTCAAAAGCATAAATTTAAATAGCAGGCATATGATGGAATAGTAGTTGGGTAGAATATATAATTTGCTAATTTTAGGGGGCATTGTATGTTAATCCATATCATTCAAAGTACGGATACATTATGGAAAATAGCCAGCTTTTATCATGTATTGCCAGAAGCGATTATGCACGTAAATCAGTTGTCCACCCCAGATAGATTACTAATCGGACAAGCGCTAATTATCCCTACTGATAAACATTATCATATTATACAACCAGGAGAAAACATGTTTCAAATTGCTCAAACATACGGTGTATCGTTACCCGAGTTGTTACAAATAAATCAATTACATGATTTGAATTATATATACCCAGGAATGCAAATTATTATTCCTGTAAATAAACCACTTATTGATGTGAACGCTTATACAAATACAACAGGAGAAGCCGCAGGGAAGTTGGTACTTGAAGTAGGAAATGAATTAACATATGTTTGCCCTTTTGCCTATATTATGAAAAAAGATGGTAACATCGAACCGATTAAGGATGAAAGAATGATCACCTCTGCTGTTAGAACGCATGTTAGTCCCATGATGTGTATTACAAATTTTACTTCTAGAGATCCTGGATCCCAATTAGCACATATTATTTTATCAAATGAAGATATTCAAAATCGTTTACTGTCTAATGTAATAAATACAATGAGAGCGAAAGGGTATCAAGGGTTAAACATAGATTTTGAAAATACGTATCCGAATGATCGAGAATTGTATAATCAATTTTTACAACGTGCAGTAAATCTTTTACACCGACAAGGTTATTATGTTTCAACCGCGTTAGCACCCAAAACAAGTGCACAACAACAAGGAATTTTATATGAAGCTCATGATTATGCTGCACATGGAAAAACTGTAGATTTTGTGGTTTTAATGACGTATGAATGGGGATATAGATTGGGGCCACCACAAGCAATTTCTCCCATTCACCAGATTAAAAAGGTATTAGACTATGCAGTATCTGTGATTCCAAAACATAAAATTTTGATGGGGATGCAATTCTATGCTCGGGATTGGGTACTACCACATGTGCATGGAAAAGAAGCAGAAACTTTTAGTATGCAGGAAGCCATCCGGCGTGCTGGACAGTATCAAGTGCCCATTCAATATGATCAAATAGCTCAATCCCCTTTCTATAGATATGTAGATGAATTAGGACGTCATCATGAAGTTTGGTTTGAGGATGCGCGAAGTACACAAGCGAAGTTTGATATGGTAAAAAGATATGGCTTACGAGGAATAAGTTATTGGGTACTTGGATATCCATTTCCTCAAAATTGGACATTACTTACAGACAACTTCAAAATACGTAAACTTCAATAAGAATGGTTTTATATTATAGTTTACGAAGAAACATTCTTGTAAATCCATCACCTAGCAAAGAAAAATGAGATCGTACGCGGCCTGTATGTTTAAAACATAGAAACTGTTCATGCTGTATATAAAAATATAATAAAATGAAATGAATATAAATCATAAGAATTCATCTCTTTCTTGGGTGACATGGTTATATATGGTCAATAACTAGTAGAGAGTATGGACTTTCTTACATATACTTTTTGGTGAATCCTTACAGGATGTAGAAGTACGTTGTAATTCCAAAATAAACCAATAGATAAATTGAATGTTTTGTGTGGATATCGCAAATACTAACGATACATCTAGATTACTCCCATTGAAAAGGTCACTTTTAACCAGAGAGAAAAGTGACCTTTTCTGTGGTGGCATATTTTCTTCAGATGTTGTATATACTATATCATGTTCCTGTTAAGATAACACTCGATGTCTATTACAACCATAGTGGATGCGCATCTGACTTTATACCTCAAATGCGCTTTTTGTTATTCATAGCTATATTTTACAATTGCTTTTCAAACGAGAAAGCCCATCATCTTTAGATATAGGATAAAAGTGAAGTTGAATCAGAGCATTCGAGAGAAAAAACCTCTCATCTCATGTATTTGTTCGATATACCTAAAAGGAAAAGATTTGATATATGGTACATGCTCTGCCAAATTTTTTGCCATAAAGAAAGCATTGGTTTGTTGAAAAGAAATGGATCATATTGCGATGCAGTCTTCTGTTCACAACCTCGCAGATGCTTATACATGATTTTTCAAAAAACAAAATAGTGCCCCGCGCTTTAAATCGCAAAAGAACAATGTACAATCTTATACCACAAAACAAACGAATGAAAATATTGCTGTTATAGAAAACAAAATGAATTGCCCAAAAATCGTGAAGGCAAGGGGTGTAGTGTACATGTTACAGTGAGACCTTGTAAATATACATACTATACAGTATAATTATAGTTGTTATAACATACTAACATTAAGATGTTATAACAGTAAAGGTAGGAACAAACACAGACGAACATGTCGTAGTAAAGTAAACCAAAAAGAGATACGATACCGTATTTTGTATAAGACAATGCCACGTAGTAATTGTTCTTAAGTATCTGCAAAGTGAGGAAATGTAAATGACTATAGTAACTATAGGAGGTGCACTAACGATGAAACCAGTAGAAAGAAAGGTAACAAAGATAGGAAATTCTTTAGGAATAACGGTCCCACAAGAAATTATTAATTTGTTAGATGTTAATTTGGGTGACATCGTTAGTCTAGAAGTAAATGATAATAATGATGAAATTATTATCAAAAAACAAAAAAAGGTATCGCTACCTAAGGATGTTGACCCTGCGTTTTTGGATATTGTTTCTGATGTATTCGAAAGATATGATGAAACTCTAAAAGGTTTAGCGAACCGTTAGAGAGGAAGAAGTAGTAAGATGAATGCAGTGAAATATATAACAACAACTGAAGTAATCCTTCTTAATGAACTTGCCATTAAGAGAATAACACCAAGTGAACCTGTAGGTGTAAAAGAGTTGGGGCTTTTAGAGTCTGCAATAAACCGTCCTAAATCTTCAGCATTGGGGGATGATGCTTATCCTACGATTTTTGAAAAAGCTGCCGCTTTATTTGAATCAATAGGGAAAAATCATGCTTTTTTAAATGCAAATAAACGAACTGCATTCATAGCTATGAACTTATTTTTAGGTTACAATGGTTACAAATTAGTAATGGGACAAAAGTTTGCTGAAGATTTTACAGTGGATATGGTTAATAAGAAATACACTTTCGAACAAGTAGTAGCTATTATAAAAGAATACTCAGTAGAACGATAAAGACATAGAAGTGAACGAATCTATGTCTTATTTTTATGTAAAATGCATCATTTTTTGATAGGGGGCAGTTGGACTAAATTAAACATGTAAACTTCTTTACTTCGTCTCAATTCAAAAGAATACTTTTTATTTTGAGATATAAGGCTTTTTAATTCGATTACTAGTAGTATATAACCTAGTCTGGAGCTAAGAGTAAGCATACATGAAACTGGGCATAATTCGGTCATGAATACGGTATTAACTCATGTAGTATGAAAGATCTAAACTGGATAAATACCTTTTTATTTTATATCTCAATAACATAACATTACTTTTGATTTTGAGACAATATTTTTTAAATTTTAATGACTACCCATAAGATAGGTTATGTAAACTAAAAGGCGGTACTAATATTCTCAACAGGATACATCCGATTGAGAACACCTATTAACAGCTATTTGTGTGAACTACTCGCCATGAAATAAAACTGGAAGCGAGAGCTTCACTGTCCCACGACAAAAGTAACCTTTCTTTCCCCATCTACCATTGGGTTATCGCTCTTCACATGCTTAAGGAAGAAGCATTCTTTCAATAAATCCGTTAATGGCTGTTTTTTCAAACAATTGTGACCTTTCTTCGTAAATAAAAACTTTCTCAATATAAAACCATTTAATTTTATATATTTTCAATTATAATTAAGATAAATCTCTGCTATGATTCCCTTTCTACAGAACGGATTATGTCAAATATATCCGTTCTTTTTATTTTATGATTTTTTAGCTTCATAGATGTTCTGTTTTTACAATTTCATATCACATTCATATGTAAACAGATTATTTTAAAGTCTGTTCTTTTTCGTGTATACAAGTACAACTTTAAACCTTTTCATGAATTCAAAAATTGATTAACTATAATACAAGTATTATCCGCGACTGTAATGTCGTTTATAATCATACTATATTTTGTTTTTACAATGTTTTGGTCATGAATAGATTAGTTCCAATACTCTTTCGATGAATATGTTTAACTAGGGGTACCGCCCAACATTTTGGAAAAGTCCCGCGCTAAGGATTTTTGAACTATAAGAAATCTTCTGTATACATGGGATTTTTATGAATTAATAAAAATATCGATGATGAGCCCACAAAAATACATACCATTTGGGAAATTCCTCTTTTGTTACATTCTTTCAGTGTACGTTTAATATACTTATTATTTTTTGTCTTTGATAAAGTACAAAATAAGTTTGTTTCACTATACTAATGAATATTATCGGGTAAGTGATGTGTTTGTAATACAACACAAGTTATCGAAAAGGAGGAAAATACATAGAACAGGAGAAGAAAACTGAGAACACTGTTCAGGGATACACATCGGGTATTAGACAGTGCATCAACTTGCAACAGCATTTGGAGAAATGGGGCGAATTGAGAAAACTCTCTTTACGCTAGATTACATATCTAATAAAGCGGTAAAAAGACGGGTTCAAAAGGCTTAAATAAAGGAGAAGCAGTCTATGCATTAGCTAGAATTGTATTTTAGATATAGAAACTATTAAGGGGTATTGTAATATTTCGAACAAACTCATAAGGTTGTTCGAAATATTACTGGATGAATAAACCGTTTTATTTGTCATCTTATAAGGGAACTGTATATTGGTGATACGCAGTTCCTTGATACTGTCTAAATTGATTATAAAAATCTAATTTTCTTTCTTGTACCCACCTTCCTGGCAAAACTTGCTTTTGCTTCATATAGGTTTGAATTACCCATCCTTGCAAAGAATCTGGGCGTACCAGATACTTCTCCCCAATATGAGGTGGTAATGCAACTGGGGCTGGTGCATCCATTGCACCTGGTGGTGCTAATCGGTAATATACGTTTCCATTTTGTTGAAACATATCTTCTAACTGTAAAAAGGTCGTTCCCATATATAGATATTCATCTTGTGTGCTATATGTATGTTGCACTTGTCTCTGATCAGCCTGCGCAGATATACACGGTATAGAATTTATAGCTAACAAGATGAACAAACTACTACACCATTTTATTATTTTATTCATAAGAACCCTCCTATATTTTTCATTATGTAACGATTCAGAATAGAATATAGTACATATAATAATTTAGAGTTTCCCCCCACAAAACTCTATGTGAATCATATAAAACTAGTAAAAAAGATGCAATCCATTGAAGTTGAGAAATAAATTTATCATTTTAGCCATGAAAGCTCCTCCCTCAAGGATCCTGAAGAGACACGAGACACATCCCAAGTAAGTAGATGAATTGGCTTCGACAAGGGATGGATCCCTATTATTCCTTGTTCGACATTCGTAAATCCTATAAGTTTCGTATCTTACACTCTCCATTTGTACAAGTCTTATATCTTTTACGCCAAAACTCTCGATATATAATGAGGATATATCATTCTTTTATTCAGTCGAGGGAAGGATACAACAGTATGCTCTCTTATTCCCTCCTATATCTTCACACATAACATGTAAAGGAGGCGCTGTATATATGATTTTCTTATATCAATTTGATGTAAAAGAGAATGGCATTCATTTTGTTTTAAATGAACAACTCGCTACTGATATACTTCCACAGTATGATGTTCTGTTGAGACCATTGGTGATATCTTTGGCTGAAACGTTACAATTATATTGTTCAGTGAGTAGAAATTCTACCTTGTTAACGAGTCACATACGAGACAATGGTGAAATAGAAGTGGTGTTAAACCAAGAATTAGAACATTGTATAGATGGATATACAAAGGACTACATAATTTTGAGGAATGGAAAACGAATTGCGGATATTTTAATAGAAGTTAAGAATGCTCATACCGTATACCACTAAAGTTTGTGATTTTTCATGGTTATTTTATTATAATGAATTAATTTAAAAATGAGTATAATCAAATTCATCTTTCAGCAGGTTTTTGTAGATAATGATAAAAGCAGCATATGAAATTTAAGAGATGCTTTTGGTCCCAATTATTGCTCATCGTACAACAAGTTTCTAAAATGGCACCACTTGTCAAAAGACTAAGTTTACAGCTCCAAATCATATAAGAACAATACAATTGATTATTTGGTAAAGGAAGAATTACAATCTATATTGGCTAAATAATTAGTCAATAAAGGGTAGGTATCTCATACAATGAGGTACCTACCCTTTATTGTTTCAAAATATGGTGTATGCCCGATAGTCCCATATTCGTAAATTTTACAATATCTTCGATATCCATGACACGGATCAGTTGCTCTCTTGCGGCCAATCTTCCTTCTATACCAATTTCACGAGCCTGTACTAATTTAACTTGTTCATCTGCTTATTTTAAGAGAACCCTTCCTTTTCAATCAGATATTTCACCTGATGGGCGTTTCATAGCCTTATCAATTGATAAGTAACGTTTTCGTCTTTGCGCATGAAAACCATTCACTTCATTCTTTTCTTTTGTTAGACAGGAATCTGAACGTCCATTTATTTCGCTTTCCTCAAAAAATAAAACAATTGTATTAAATTCCAATAGAAGGGGTAAATATTGGCTCCTACAAAACAAATAAAAAATCCTGGAACGATAACCCGCGATATGTTCCTTCCTAGTTGAACTACTCCCCACTTAACATCCTTACGGATTGTGTGAAGTGGGAGATTCCTGAGAACACCGGTTATCTTAGCAGGCTTTACCCGTAGTCCCTACGGTGAGAACATAAGTATCTTGTACGTTGACGCCCCCCACTCCCTACTGTAGCTTGGTTTTCGCAACTTCGGCAAGAATGGGGCGATAGAACGTTGAAGATTTTACGGTTGCAACGTTTTTCTGCAACCAACTTCATATCTTCAGTTTTCGAAAAGCAATCTGTACAAGGAAATGATAGCAGACATGTTGGCTAATGCCAACCGCCATTCCTCTCCCACCTACTGAATGTATGTTTGGTGTATAATAGTCATATACCAAAATGGAGGGGAATGAAATCATGATTCATAAAGCCTATAAGTTTCGAATCTATCCCAATCAGGCACAAGCTATTCTCATCAACAAAACGATTGGGTGTTCTTGCTTTGTATTCAATCATTTTCTATCCTTATGGGATCACGCATACAAAGAGACAGGAAAAGGCTTGACCTATGGTACATGCTCTGCCAAACTACCTAGCATGAAGAAAGAGCTTGTTTGGCTCAAAGAAGTGGATCGTATTGCGATTCAGTCATCTGTTCGCCACCTTGCGGATGCGTATACACGCTTTTTCAAAAAACAAAACAGCGCACCGCGCTTTAAATCGAAGAAGAACAACGTACAATCTTACACCACAAAACAAACAAATGAAAACATTGCCGTTGTAGGAAACAAAATAAAATTGCCAAAACTAGGCCTTGTTCGATTTGCCAAAAGTCGCGAAGTAGAGGGGCGTATTCTACATGCTACAGTGAGACGGAACCCTTCTGGTAGATATTTTGTGTCACTATTAGTGGAAACAGAAGTACAAGAACTTCCGAAAACACATTCTTACATTGGAATAGATGTAGGACTAAAAAATTTTGCCATTTTGTCAGATGGAACAACCTATAAAAATCCGAAGTTTTTCCGATCATTAGAAGATAAGTTAGCGCAAGCACAGCGTGTTTTTTCTAGAAGGATAAAAGGATCTTCTCGTTGAAATAAACAACGAGTAAAAGTAGCTAGCATTCATGAATACATATCAAATGCTAGAAAAGATTACTTAGACAAAATCTCAACTGAAATCATCAAAAGCCACGATGTTATCGGTATAGAGGATGTGCAAGTATCCAATATGTTACAGAATCATAAGTTAGCAAAAGCAATTAGTGAGGTATCATGGTCGCAATTTCGATCCATGTTGGAATACAAAGCAAAATGGTATGACAAACAAGTCATTGTCGTATCGAAAACATTTGCTTCCAGCCAATTATGTTCTTGTTGTGGATATCAAAATAAAGACGTTAAAAATCTCAACTTACGTGAATGGGACTGTCCTTCTTGCCTGACACACCATGATAGGGATCGTAACGCAAGTATCAATCTAAAGAATGAAGCAATAAGGCTTTTAACCGCAAGGACTGCGGGGGTAGCCTAATCAATTAGAGTTCGATAGAACTCTTTACTTAGGAATCCCCTACTTCTAAACGAAGTGAAAGTGTGGGTAGTTCAAGTCACGAGTAAAGACAATACGTATTCGAAAGTGAGATTAAGCATACTAAGCCTGATTTTAAAAAGTCACAAAAAAAGATACATCTATCTTTAGATACAAAGATAGATGTATCTTTAAAGAAAAACATGTAAACTGTAATATGCGATATTACAAAATTTCAGTTAATGAATGGAATGAAAATATATTTTTGTGCTGTATGAGGTGTTAGCACCCGGTGGGTGCTTGGCTATTCGCTAGATACTTGTTAGGGTGCTCAGTTAGTAAAAGATACAATGAAACAAGTCAAAAATAGTTATAGAAATCAAAGAAGATTGTATTCCATAGTGCTCAAGGATTACAGTTTACTAGTTACATAATCATGTAATCTATCTCATGTTCCAATTTTTCTTAATTATGTAAGAAAGCCAGCGTACCTACTAGCTTTCTCTTTCACCGATGCCTATACTTATGACCAATCACGCTACACTCATCGCGCTCATGCAACAATTTCAAGCTCCAGCTAGTACTCTAACGTCATACGTTATTTTCTGCTGCTTACTCTATTCTATGCACAATTGTATAAAAGGGGTCTTGTTCTTTCTACCTCAATATCATTTTTTCGTTTCTTTTTCCAGTCCGTCAGGACGCCACTGTTTTCTACGTTATTCCTTTGCCAATCCCCTCAAGATTGCAGATACATGCACACACACAAAGCATGTATCTGCAATCATTATCTTTTTATTTTCACATTCTCTTACGGACCGTTGGTCCGCTTTCTATTGCTCCCACCGTTATACCGTTATGATGCTCTTTGTTTTCTCTTTTCTGTATGGATTATCGGTCCACTTATTTTTTGTTTCATTTCCGGACCGCTGGTCCGTTTACACTTACACACATAAAAATACATAAAAGAACCCAGTACCTCCAACAGGTACTGGATTTTCACACGTAAACGCTCATGATCCCCTATAAACTAGGTGGATTAATCGCCACACCGTAAGGACCCGAGCCCACCGCGATGGTCGCCACCTTCGCGTACGAGGATGCGTCGATGACCGACACGTTGGCACTGCTACCATTCGTCACCCAGACCGTGTTGTTCGCCGCGTCCACCGCCACACCTTGAGGACCCGAGCCCACCGCGATGGTCGTCACCTTCGCGTACGACGACGCGTCGATGACCGACACGTTGGCACTGTTAACGTTCGTCACCCAGACCGTGTTGTTCGCCACGTCCACCGCCACACCTTGAGGACCCGTGCCCACCGCGATGGTCGTCACCTTCGCGTACGAGGATGCGTCGATGACCGACACGTTGGCACTGTTACCGTTTGTCACCCAGACCGTGTTGTTCGCCGCGTCCACCGCCACACCTTGAGGACCCGTGCCCACCGCGATGGTCGTCACCTTCGCGTACGAGGATGCGTCGATGACCGACACGTTGGCACTGCTATTGTTCGTCACCCAGACCGTGTTGTTCGCCGTGTCGACCGCCACACCGACAGGAAACGTGCCCACCGTGATGGTCGTCACCTTCGCGTACGACGACGCGTCGATGACCGACACGTTGGCACTGCTATTGTTCGTCACCCAGACCTGGTTGTTCGCCGCGTCCACCGCCACAACGTTAGGAGCCGAGCCCACCGTGATGGTCGTCACCTTCGCGTACGACGACGCGTCGATGACCGACACGTTAGCACTGCTATTGTTCGTCACCCAGACCTGGTTGTTCGCCGTGTCGACCGCCACACCGAAAGGACGCGTGCCCACCGCGACCTCCAGTACAGGCGTATACAACTCCCCATCAATCACGGAGACACTGTTACTACCTACGTTCGCCACAAACACATTCCCCACCGGCACCGGCGGTCCTCCCGTCGCCCCCGTTGCACCTGTCGGCCCCGTAGGTCCCGTAGGCCCAGCTGGCCCTGTTGGTCCATTGTCGCCTTTTTGCCCTTGGATACCCTGTATCCCTTGCGGTCCTTGGAGTCCCTGCACCCCTTGTGGTCCGGGCTCTCCTTCTGGTCCCTCTGGTCCAGGCGGTCCTGGTACGCCTTGGGCGCCTTGTGATCCTGTTGGCCCGCGAAGCCCTTGTGGTCCTGGTACTCCCGGATTCCCCTGTGGTCCCGTTGCGCCAGTCGCTCCTGGAGTCCCCGCACTCGCCGCCGCCGTGCGCGTCACCTCTGTAGATAAAATGTCAAAGAGCTGATTGCGCCCTACCCCGCTCATGATTAATTCGGAAATAAAGATCGACAACGTCGTATATAAAGACTGTAACATCGTGGCAATCTGATAGGCCTGCGGCAATGGCCCCGACCCTAACCGGTTCCGAAGGACAAGCAACAGAAATAACAAATACCGCGTCGCCTCCACACCTTGCGCAGTTGTGAAGGTAGCTAGTATAAAGTTATATAATAAGATGACACTATTCCGAAGCGCCGCCGTATTCTCCGCATTGGGATTACTGAGATACGTATTAATGGCAGCTTGAAACTGTTGCATAAGAGCAATAAATTCCGCTTCCTGCGCCGGTGTAATAGGAATTGTCGGCACAAGCATGGGCGACACCTCTAGGTTGTCAAACTCGTTTGTCATATGTGTTCCCTCCTATATGCGGATAACTGCAAGTCCCCCTGCACTACTTAAAAAGAGGATACTCCATCCTATGAAAAACAACCTCACCAAGTGCTAGGAAATATGATTATTTTACCAAAAAAGAAAGCAAAAAGGTAAAAATAACAAACAATCACATGATAGATTCCTAGTTCCCTAGTTTTCCCAAAATTCATACTCTCCTACTCTATTACTGCCGCATTCTCCTATCTCCCATTTACATCTAAAACAGATGCATACTACCCCTTTACTCCCCAAAAAATCCCTATCCTTCTTTTTCATACGACTGCCCGCACAAGCTTTGCTACGCCTACGTTTGTCGTCCTACGATTTCCTGTGATACCATTGTCACATGTGGAAACAGCGCTCCTAAAACACCTCTCTTTCTTCCTACATACCACCAAAAGAAGCCCTTCTCCTATTGGCCATTTCCCGCGAAAGATTCTTACAGTTAAGAGATTCACAGATTTCTTTTTCCCCTCCCTATGAGGTACAAAATCAGGTTCTGGTGCAAATAAATGAAACCAAAAGCGAGGATTTCCATCAGACTCTGTTTAATGCCGTTAATCCAAACAGTGACTTGATAAAGATATTTTGATTTTGGACAGACTGATTCTGCAAACCAATCTGTTTTTTAATCATATACTATGTGCGTTGTCTTATTTGGATGTCTGCCAGAATCTTTTTTCCTGCTTCAATTTTTCAATAGCAATTGGATAAGTTGTTTTTTGTCAACTGTAATCATACAAGTTTTAGAAACATGAAAAGACTGCAAAGCTTTCTTGAAGAAATGCTTTGCAGTCTTATGATTTCTCATTTTACTGAGTTACAAATCAATCGTGCTTCCATCAAAATCAACGGTACGATATACATACCCACTGTCTTTTTACTTTTATATATGGTTCGTTAACCCTCCATGAATCGTTCGCTTGCTTCAGATGACGTAAGATACGCTTATCCAACTCAGGACCATATTGATGAACCCAACACATAATGGTTGCATGAGCTAAAGATAATCCTCGTTCTTCCATAGAGACAGGACTAAAAAGAACACAAACAAGTCTAGCAGTAGAGACTGTATTAGCATCTATTAACAAGCTCTGCAAGTTAGACACAACGCACAACCAAATCGGCTTCGGTACATTCGAATTGCAAGAGCGTGCTGCTTCTGAAAAGGGCGCAGCCCATTCCTACTGGAAACTCATTAAAAGAAGCGGTAAAAGCTAAATAAACACTATTTCTGCAGCAGTATGAAATCATTAGGCTTCATGCCGCTGTTTATTTTATAACCGAATCGTGGAAATAGCATGTTTATATACCAACTGTTGTTTTCCTTCCACCTCTACCAAAATCGAATATAAATCATATCCTTGTATGATTCCTTTTATATGAAAACCTTTCAACAAAATCAGCGTAACATTCTTTTTCTCTTGCATCGCTTCTTGCAATAACCGCTCCTGAAATGATACTATATTTTTTGTTCTTTCCTTTTGAAGTACTTGTTGTTTTCTTTCCAACGTATTATTCCCCCTTTAGTTAGACTCTTACGAGATATTGTTCTAATTCTTCCAAAAGCTGTTTTTCTCCTTCTGAGCTCAACGTCAGCTTTCCATCCCTTAGTTTGATATTCTGGGAAGATACCTCTCCTATAATAGGACAGGCCCATATCCCTTATATTTCTATAGAATAATGACTTCTCCCTCTACAAATATTTCTAGCGAATCCTTTTTCTCGGTTTGCCATACCATTCTGCTTTGTATGCCAACATCGATCGAAATTGTAACTAAGATACTTCACTACTTGCTTTTGCTACTGTATGATTCTAGAACGTATTCGCTACTTACAAATCCTCCATACCTATCACATCGTGGTTTTAGATAATTGCAGTCGAGATATTGTCTACGTAATCTTTTCTAGCATTCGTTATGTATTCATACATGTTAGCTACTTTTACTCGTTGTTTATTCCAGCGAGAACAACCTATCGTTTTGTTGATTAAAATGGCTGGTGCTTCACTTGGATAGATACGAAATGTATGGGCGGTATGAATCATCATTGGACTCCCCTCCATCTCGGTATAGGACTATCTTGCGCAAAACACACGTTCGATATATAGTGTAATCTCAATTTATGTATGTCGAATAAGGGATGGCAATTCATCTCCCACCTACTCACTGGGCCGTGCCCTTCACACTCCTTGAGGAAGGAGTGTGAAGGGCTAAAATGATAAAAAGGGGAAATAGGGTATCTCTCCTTTTTGTATATTTTGGACATTTTATTTTTGAGCCGCATCCTGATCTTGATGATATAAAACAACACGCTGATGCAAAGGCTGCACCTTTCTGTTTGTCCCAGAATAGAGGGTTTGAAATGCTTTGATTTGTTCTGGCGAAGCCTCTACAACTTCTTTCATCACGTACCATTCTACATTTTCAGAAAGCGGTGGGGTTGTCAAAGATCCGAGATAATGGTAATAACTTTTATTGACCGGAATCATCGAGGTAATGTCTAATATTCCGACTTCTGTATTTTTCTGTCCTGCTTTTACATGATCTAGCACATCTTGAAACCCTTTATTTTCTTTCCCTTCTTGAAAAAGCACACCAATGACTGCTAGGCGTCCATCTTGACTTTTATGAACAAAATGAACTTCGACAGGGTAATGTTTCCCATTTATGGTATGTTCACTCGGGGCATGAAAATGAAATTGTGTAAATGCAAAGGTTCGTCCATTGATTTGTGCTGTCCCTGTATCATCCAATTGAATGGTGTGTCCATTATCTTCTTCGTCCTGTACCGTGGTATTGTAATCGAGTTGTATGTCTCCTGCATCCTGCATTGGAACGATTTTGGATGTATCAATATTAATAGGTGATTGTGCGTCTCCCGATTCTAGTTTCCAACGGTCTTGGTCCTGATAATTGAGCTGTTCTGTTGTTACGTGTTGTTTTGGTTGAGAGCTTGTATCTTTTTTAGATTTAGATGGCTCCGGCTTCCCGCATCCCTGTAAGATAAAAAGACAACACACTGCCATTAGCATTCCTTGTTTTTTCATCATATATGTACCTCCTATTTTATTTAGTTGTAAATCAAGCACCTATGTATGCTAGACTATAATTTCTTACTTTGAACTAACCCTTGAAATAATGTGTAATCTTCAATCACTTGATGATAATAGGTCTCACTCCATTGTAATAACTGTTGGGAAAACTTTGGATTTTGTTTCATAAATGCCACAGCATTTTCTGCAAAATGATGGGGAACATATGCTGGGTTATAATCCTGATCCGCCCGTGCATGCATACGAGCAAATGCTGTTGCGGCGTATTGTACAAATTCTTCTATATCCGAAAGTTGATGAAAATCTGCTGACTCAAACTCATGATACCAAGGAGATAATTTTTTTACCGAATAAGACCGCCCTTGTGTATACAAAGTTCCCAGATGCGAATCGACTTTCACACCTGTTGCAAGCGTCGCTATACGCGTACGCTCCGCGTGCGATGTAAACCAGCGGTTATATTCTTCTTTAGATAATTGGCCTTCTGCAAACATCGCGGGTAGTTGCTGTTCTTTGACTTCCAACAAGGTATCATCTTCTGGTCCTGCTGTATCTCCTTCTATCAAGACATACAAAATATCTCTGCCCACACTGCCGATACCTGAATTTTGTTTATGCACCACATCTTTACAAATAAAATACCCGTCTGACTTCGTATCAACGAAAGATGCTATACTTTTGACATACTCGTTCCATCCTCTTGTAAAATCTTCTTGTTCCCCTGTACGAAGAGAAACGAAAGAGGGCTCATTTTGAAAAAAAATGCGCTTTCCATTTTGCAGTAATGTAGTCTGCCTAAGAAACGCCTCATATGTATAGGATGTCTTCATTTTTTCGATTTGTTTCTGGATAAATCCATTTTTCAATTGTTCATTACGAAGTTCCTTGTATTTTTCTGTTGGATTTTCGCTAATTTTTTGTAATGTTGTTTGATAGGTTTGTAAAAATGTAGAAGCGAGTTGTTTTTGTTGTACTGTCGATACCTTGATATGAGGCAATTTATCTGTAAACAAAAAAATACTACTCATAAAACGAAGAATATCCCAATAAAACGGACCGATATAAGAATTCTTAAAGTCAGTGACATCAAATCGTAAAGTCCCCTCACGATTATCAAAAATAGCTACGTTTTGAGCATGCGCGTCTCCTTCTAACCAGGTTTGAATGGGTGTGTATTGATTCCATTCAACTGGTATCGGAATGGCTCCGGTTCGTAAGTCACTATAATACAAAGGTGTTGTTCCTCTATAAAAGTTAAATGGTGATTCCATCATTTTTTTATATTTGTTTGCACGGATTGTAGGATTTTGGATAAAAACATTGGCTTCTTGCAGTTGTTTCTGCAAGTATGTTTGACGTGCTTCTTTGCTTGATGCATATTCTGTTTGTTGTTTAGAATGGGACGTATCCGGCTTACTTGTATCAAAAGAACAACCGGCTGTCGCCAATATACTAGTTGCAATACATAGGTATAAAATTCGTTTCATCACTCGTTCCTTTCTATATTTTATTTACAGTTTGTTTTTTAATAGCGGTACCCAAAACCGATTTTTCCGCATGATTGAATCCACACGAAAAAAGACAATATATGCCTTATGCTTATATTGTCCGTTTCTTTTGGTACCTATTAAATAGGTAGTGTGAAAAATAATATTTGTTGTAGAGATATTCATTATATCGAAAAAAGAGAGGAGCAATCCGCAGAAAAAGTTCTCTTGACAAAGGTAAGCTTCACACATTTATGGTATCCTCTCTCTTCTAATGTGATACTGATAATCCCATTTATCGTTTCCATAGAATAGAATCTCCCAAATACAAAGGTCCCTTTTTACCATAGGTTTGCGACAATTGAAATGTTGCCTCTAATTGGATTGTAATCGTTAGGATATCTTCTTCCGTAGTCTGATACAAAAAGATTCCTGCACCCATGCTGTCTAGACAGCACGAACGCTTTAAAACGTTCGTTCATGTAGACGAAGGAGAAGTAAACTGATTTCGGCGAATAATTCGTCTGATTCATCTAAATAATCAAAATAAAAATTCTTCATCTTAATGAAAAGGCATGTCCAACCTTTTTTCTAATCGTTCTACTAAACCCTACGCATACTGATACAAAATGGCGATTCCTTTCCTATTTAGTAGTCTATGTGCCTAAAGTAGCGAAGAAGCAAACCCTGTGTATTTTTTAATGGTTTTATTTTAAATTTATTGCGGTACGTGAAATTTTATATTATTCTCTAAACATGCTCCTATTTTAGGTTACCTACAACCGTTCTATCTGCAAACTTCCCCTCCGCCCTTTATGCGTACTCATCACGTTGTATATGTCGTTTTTATCTTTTACATATAAATGCATTCTCTATTCCTTTTCGTGTTGTTAGAAAGAAATCTGAGCGTTCTTTTTTCACACTCTCCGCAAGGGAAATGGATATTATGCCCATATTATAATAGGGAGAACAATCAGATGAAATATACGGATTAGAGATGTATCTTCAAATGAGACGAACAGTAATACACCGCTCGGTGTTTTATTTGTACATCGCATTTGACCTCACTCTCATCCCAACCCTAAAGTGGGTGCTATCGCACCGTAGCGGGCTTTCCCGTTCGGAAAATCTGTAATGTGAATTTCCATCCATAGAATCCCCTTCTCCTCGTTTTATTTTTGTATCCGTACATAACTAGGCAGATACACGCAGCTAGCTGTTTAGCCCATCAGTATGTGAAGCGTTTGTTTCAGCTTGTTTATCATCCAATCGGTTAAATTTCTTAGCTGTTGTAGGACGCCCTGCTTGTTCACAAAAAGTATCCCGATTTGTTTGCAATTCATCCCGAGAAATTAATTGTTTTCTATAATCTGCATACTTTTCACTTCCTTCTATGTTTGAACTACTCCATTTAATGTCCTTATAGACTATTTGAAGTCGGAGATTCCTGCTACCAGTAGTCCCTACGAGGAAGGCCGATTTTGTCGGCATTAAACATTACATGAAAAAACATTTAGCATATTATATCAAAAATATACTTTCACCCATACATGTCTCTCCTATTTCCTCATACAATATAGTATCTCAACTGAAAGGAGACCTCTGTATGCACTATAAAAATAAACTGCCAAACTGTAGTCCCAAACGCCCCTTGGCAATTCTCTTTTCACCCTATAAATCTGTTCAAAACATCATGTATCACACTCTTTCAAAACAAAATCAATTCGTATATACTAATGCAGATGGTTTGGTTGAATATAAAAGTTCCAATATTCTTTCACCTACCGAAGTATCTTATTTCAATTTATTTATTAACGGCGTTATTCAGCCTCTCTCAACCTATACTGTTGAAACTGGAAAATTAATCTTATTATCAGAAGAGCCACCTTCCTTGCATACCCCTATTACATTACAATTCATTACTATTTATCCTTAAGGAACACAATATACTCTCGCACATATACTACAATGGGACAGCCATTTTAAAGTAAAGGAGGATTTTTTCATGGCATTACAACTCATGAAACTTGCTATTACAGCTTCTACGTCCACAAATATTGACCCTGAAAGTTTGCGTTTTTTCTATGTTGCTACAGCTCCCACTACAGCTGGAAATACATTAACTATTGATGCTGCAGACTTTTTCCAAGATGATGGATCCGCTGTTACTACTTTACCCGCCCTACCTACTGATAATAGTTATGTTAATGTATTTGTAAATGGTGTTTTGCAAATGGGTGATATTTCAGTGTATACACCAGGTGCAACAGGCGTCGGCTCATTGGCCATTACTGTTCCAGTTGGTGCAGATGATTTAATTACAGGAACACCTATTGTTTTGGAAATTGTACAATTTACACCAAGCGCTACGACAACAGTTACAACATAGTAAAAAGGGCCACCAATATTGAACTGGACCCTTTTTACTAGACAAATATCTTAAGCATTGACTAAGGATTGAACTCTGTATTGTACAGAGAGCAATCCTTTTAACTTTTCTTTAACAAATTTGTCGAAAGAATTTTCCTTTTCAAAGTGTGTGAAGGGCGACAGCCTAGCGGTAGCTAGAAGATGCATTTCAGCTTAGCATAGCCAAAAATTTTGATACACTCGCTGTATGAAGTTCTTTGATTACTTGATATAGAAGGTTACAGGAAGAAAATAGCGTTTGACACTCCCACGGCTAAAGCCGCAAGTCCTACACCTTACGGTGTAATGGATGGGATTCTTGAATGACTAAGCATTTGCAGTCCATTTCTGTTTTGAACAGCCTTCAAGATGAGGGTGTGCCATCACCCCTCCTAAGACAGACCATATAGGTTCTTAGGCTGATTGACTATTACCGCCAACCACAGTTGCGTAGCGAATATTCATCGCCCCAAAGATATCACGATGTTTCTCAAATCCACATTGGCACTTATATTTTCTGTCTTGCACCTTGTTCTTTTCAGAACATTTCGGACATGTTTGACTTGTATAAGAAGGGTTCACATATTCGACCTTTATGCCAACTAATAGTAGAAACGAAATAAGAACGCGTCCATAGGCTCGGCAAATGTTGAAGATGTGGAAACTCTTCTCTCAAACGTTTTGATGTCACTCCTTTAATTTTTGCCATTGTATCAGCAGGACTAAGTGTTGGTGGTGTATGTAAGAACAAGTGAACGTGGTCTTTGTCGCATTCCATTACAACAATAGAAATATCCAATTCTCCGCATATTTTTTGAATCAACTCTTTGAAACGTTCTTCTACTTTTGTGTTAAGGAATATCTTTCTTCTATATCGCGGGCAAAACACAAAATGATAGTTAATTAATGACACGGTTGTTTTGGTTCTTTTATAATCATTCATCATGTTTGCATCGTATCAGTTAAATCACAAAACTGCAACACGAAAAATGAAAAAATAAAAGATACCAACATTTTGGATACTTAGAGTGCCACAAACCTTGCGGTTTTTGGGGTCTGTGTAGCAATGGAACCAAATCACGCAATAAGTATTAAAGGAAGAATTAAACTTGGCTTATCATCAAACCGTTGAAAATTGGGACAATAATCCTGCAGTTCAAATAGAGACGTTTGCTGGTAAACAAAGAATTACTCTTACACCTCTACAGAAGCTTCAAGAATCAGAGACACTAGAAATATAAAAAAAACGGATACAGGATATGTTACCAAACATAGATATTCCTCAACTATTATTAGAAGTAAATCGTTGGACTGGGTTTATGAATGATTTCCGACATATTAGTGAAGCTAAATCAAGGATTAATGAGTTACCCATAAGTATTTGTGCATTACTTATATCTCAAGCTTGTAATATAGGATTACTTATCCAAGCATTGCAACAGAATGGAAAACCAACCATGTTAGGGTGAGCGATTGGAGAATTGGGACGGATTTTTAAAACACGTTATTTGCTTTTATACTTAAATGATGAGAATTATCGTCGGAAAATTCTCACGCAATTAAACAGAGGAGAAGCAAGACACAGTTTAGCTAGGGCTGTATTTTATGGAAAGCGAGGAGAGCTTCATCAAGCTTATCGAGCGGGCCAATAAGATTAATTGGGTGCACTGGGGTTAGTCGTAAATGCGATTGTAGTGTGGAATACTCGTTATATGGAATCAGCCTTACAAGTTCTCCGAAATCGCGGTCATACTCTGGACGATAATAATATTGCTAGGCTGTCTCCACTTGGTCATGAACATATCAATATAGTAGGGCGCTATTCATTTATACTTCCTGAAGAAATAAAAGATGGCCGATTGCGTAATTTAACATATAAAGAAGATCGTTTGATGGAATAGAATAGGAATCCTATATTTCTACATGATATAGGATTCCTAATGTCCGCTAATACTTATTGCGTGATTTGGTTCCATTGCTACACAGACCCCATACGTCACGAAAGCTTAAAGAAAAACGACAATAGTAGCCGTCGGCTATCAAAATAATATCTTTCTTGTCTACTCACTCTATTTTGCGAAATTTTCACTTATTTTCAAACTTTGCAACAAAACCTGTTTTCGAATTGGAAATATGTATTTTGGATCCTTTTTTATCTAAATAATCCCAATAATTACGCTTTTTTCTAATCCGGTGTGACAATTGGACGCAGTTCATCTGTTGTATAAATAAAAGATGTAATTGTTGCCTTTATGGCTGCTCCATAATTTTGACTAGCAGCCTGCTCTAATTTTTGAATCGCTTTTTTTAGATTTTCACCCGGAATTATAGTGTATATCTCTTCTCTTTGATAAACAGCTACACGATAGTCAGCATATGGATAAAGATTTGCTTTTGCTGGAAAGGTATCAGTCATAATTTTTGTTGTTTGATCCGTAATCGCTGTTGTTGTTGTGAATTTTTGTGAAATACTGCCGGTAATTTTCCCGGCTATTTTTCCAATTGTAGCTTGAGCAAGTTCTCCACCTAACTCTACGCCAACCGAATAAGCAAATTCTTTTGCATTTGTATTACTCACACCATGTGTTTCATTTATAGACCATGTGTGAGGAACGGATTTAGGTTGTAATCGATTATAAATTCGTTTCCAGCGCGTTTCTTGTTGAAATTCAGTTCCAATTAGCACATCTTTTGTATTAAATCCAAAAGATGTGTATACAGGTCCAGTTGGTATTAATTGGTTAAGTGATTCAGCATATAGTATACCATCTTTTAATACTAATGTTTGTCCAGCGATTTTAATTTGAATAGCGTCTGTACTTGAAATAAGAGCTTTTTTAATATTGGCAGTGTGAAATTCTATGGGTTCTTTCATAGGATCTTTATCAGCTTGAGGATAATAATTATTATCTGTTGGATTTAGTGATAGAATTTGTCCACTGGGTATTAGCTTTCCAGTTGCATCAGAATCTGCCCAGGAGGTGAGCGGTGTTATAAATAACGAAGAACCTGCTAAGCAAACAATCGGAAATATTTTCAATGAATTCTTATTCATAGTTTTACTCCTTTTAAATAGTTTCATCATGTTACTCCCTTTAATATAGTAAAAATATGTGAATTAATAATGGTGTGAATGTAATATTAATAGTATCAGAGATACTATTAATATTACGTATTAAATACGTCCCTTGTAAAAGGTATATTTAGCGTTTTCTAAGTTGAGGAAAACACACTCGTCTTCAAAATTCTACAGTTTGTGGAAAAAATAATGGAATCATTATTTGATTTTGGGTTTCTTTGCCCATCGCCATCAAGCTCAGGAAAACAAAATACCCTCAAACCGAAAAAGGGGATATTTCCTTTTTCAGTTCTGCTGCAAAGTTTTTAAGCGAAAGTGGGGGAGTCCAAAGAAGTAGAATTAGTTATAAAGTCAATCACGTTTCTGGTCGTAGTCCATCTCCATAGTATCGAATAAAAAAGAAGAACCCCTTAAGAATCTGTTTTAAGATACAACTCTAAATACATCTGGGAAAAATGACTTATGTCAAAGGGAAATTATATACTATGAATCTTTTCTAAGCTACGTATATAATTAGCCATACAGATTTATAATGAAAATTTTAGGAGGGAAAAATATGTATCCAGTAATTTGTCCAACATGTCCACCAATTGATCCAGAGCTACTTGTATATTATATGTAAGATAAAACCAAGATTAAAAACTAAGAAAGCTCTTGCTCTGTTGTCCTATACATAAAGCAAGAGCTTTCTTTCCTATTATATTTTACAAACTGTTTTTCATATGCTTCTTTTCGCTCAGCCAATTCATCTCCCACCTACTCACTGGACTGTGACCCTTCACGCTCCTTGAGGAAGGAGTCTTCTTGGCTAAAATGATAAAATAAAGTAAATTGATAATATTTATTTTGAATATCAAGAATTTACCTTAAACATTCACAATAAGTAATCTAAAAATCCCACTGCCTAATCAGGCAGTGGGATTTTTAATTGATTTTGCAGATACTATAATATAAGGCCTTACCATACCATTTCAGGAAAATTATACCTTTATGAACAAAAATATCATTTGAAAGAATTTGTGTAAATCAATTCCTCCAAACGATATGAAGATGTATTTCAATAAATCATTTTATTCAAAAGCAACACAAGTTTTTTATCTCTTAATGGGTGAGTAGTAACAAACTGTTTTTCGGGAAAAATCTCATCATTTCACCATAAGAAATTAATTTGGATATCCATTCTTGATTCGGATGTTCACATGTTATATCTAATGTTTTTAAAAATTGTGTTGTATGCTGACAAGTTATGAGAGCTTCTGTATTTTTATCTGTTTCTTCTAATACTGGTATCAACATTTCTAATGCATACATTTGCTCCTGAGATAATTTATAATTTGTAAATAGATCCATAAATTCAGTGCCTTTGACTACGTCAATCAAATAACCAGTTTGTTGTAGGTATGAAAGGAACTGTTTCCACTCTAATTGAATAGGATTACAAATATGGAACGTTTCTCCTTTACTTTGTTCTGTGCATGCCAATTGCACAATTGCTTTACTTCCAAAATCGACAGGTACCAAATCAATGTAGGTTGGAAGGTCCGGAGCCTTTTGTAATAGTAAGAGAGCTTTTATCAAACGATAAAATGCATTGCTCTCTATATTTTGTTGGAATTTTCCATCTTGTGTACGACCTACTAAATTTCCTACTCGATATACCGTTGCTGGTACACCTTCTTTGATTGCTTCTCTAACTAATTTTTCGGCAAGAAATTTGCTTTCTACGTATACATTCTCTACTTGTTGTCCTCGGTCAAAATCTTGTTCCGAAAACATGAATGAGGCGGAATCATCTGAACGATGTCCAGCAACGCTGACAGTAGAAATATAATGAAATCGTGCGCCAGCCTTCTTACTCATTTGTAATAAATAGCGAGTAGACTCTACATTTACCTTTTGAAAATGTTCTCTATCCCCATAATGCCGAACATCTCCCCCACAATGAATAATGGTATCAATATTACGAAGTAATGTCTTTTGCATGTCTGCTGTCAGACCCACATGTTTTTCACTTAAATCGCCCTCTATCACTTGTACACGAAGCTTCATTTGTTCTAGCGTCGTTTCATCAAAGTAAAATTTCATCTTTTCCATGACTCTCTGCTCAACGGGTTCGGCATGTTGTGAACGAGCTAAACAATATACTGTTGTATGTGGTAAACATAATAACTGGTGCAAAATATGGGCACCTAAAAAACCTGTCACCCCAGTTAATAACACACAGCGAGGATATTGTTTTGAAATCTGTAAAGGAATAGGCTGTTTACGAATTGCTTTTGGTTGCTGTATGTCATAATTTTCATTGCTACTCTGTTCATTTATATTGGCCTCTATCGCCTTATGTTGTCTATCCTTTTCTATTTTCTCTGCTAATTTTTCGATTGTCCGATACTGGAAAAAATCTTGTATATGCAAAGTTGGAAAATAGGGCTTGAGTTTGACTAAAGTCGGCATAATTTTTAAAGAATGTCCACCTAATGCAAAAAAGTCATCTTGCAGTCCGATAGGTTGCACCCCTAATACTTCCTCCCATACTTTCGCTAGTATGATTTGTGTCTCTGTAATGGGGCGTAAAAAATTCTTTTGTTTTCGATATTGTATAGCATATTGTTCTGTAAGTTTTGATACGTCGATTTTACCATTTGGTGTGATCGGTAATTCATTTACACATACATAGCCTGTTGGCACCATATATTCTGGAAGAAGGCTAGATACATGGTTGTACACTTCTTCTATATCTATGGTAGTTTTATCATGGATTGTAAAATAGGCATGTAATTCTTGCTTTTCTTTGTTTAATAGCACCACAGCTTGTTGAATTCTTGATTCTTTTATAAGGATATCCTCAATTTCACCTAGCTCAATCCGATATCCTCTCAATTTCACTTGACGATCTCGGCGTCCCATGTATTCTACATATCCCTCTGGAGATAGACGTACAAGATCTCCTGTACGATATAAAAGGGTAGCGGATTCTATAGAAAAAGGATTCGATACAAAAGCTTGTTTCGTACGTTCCGATTGATTATTGTACTCAATGGCGGTTCCCACACTTTCGATGTATAATTCTCCGATTACACCTGTAGGACACAGTTGCATATATTCATTTAAAATATAAATTTTTGTATTAGCAATTGGCTTTCCAATTGGTACATGGACCATATCACTGGTTACATGTTTTGAAATTGGATAATACAAAGAACTAACAGTTGTTTCTGTAGGGCCATATTCGTTGACAAGCAGTACCTTATCGTGAAGCTTGGATTGCCAGTTTCGAATTGACTCTGCCGATGCAGCTTCTCCTCCCATACTGAGCACACGTAATGGGTGCAACTGTTGTAATTGTGTTTCAGACAGCTCTGTTGAAAGTTGTTTAAAAAAGGCTGTTGCTACATCTGAAATGGTAATACAGTAGGTAGAAATAGCCTGACAATATGCTTGTATTGAGAAACGTTGTTCCTCATTGAGTAGATGTAATCTCGCTCCCGTTAATAAAGCAGAAAAGATTTCTGAAACAGATGAATCGAAACTATGTGAATAAAACTGTGAAAATACATCTTTCTCTGTTACCTGAAAAGTACGAGATCGCCATTCAACTAGATTCAGTACCCCCTTATGTCTTAATAGTGTTCCTTTTGGTTTTCCCGTTGATCCGGATGTATAAATCATATAAGCTGTATCTTCTACTATATTCTGGTTTAGAACGTCTTGAACCATAGACGACTTGAATAAATTTTCAATCGAAACGATATGTCCTGGATAAAATGCTAGTTCCTCTTGCAGCTCCATTTTTGTTATAGTCACAGTTGTTTTACTGTCTTGTAAAATATACTGTATACGTTCAAGCGGATATTTTACATCAATTGGTACATATGTAGCACCTGCTTTTAAAATTCCTAGCATAGCTATAATACTTTCTACACTTCGATGCAAGAAAATCGATACTCTATCACCTTTTTGTACCCCAAGGCCTATCAGACCATGTGCAACTTGATTGGAACGCTGATTAATTTCATGATACGTATATACTCTATCTTCCGTAGCAAGGGCAACAGCTTCGGGCCTTGTATGCACCTGTTCATAAAAACGTTCTTGTATAGAATGATAAGAAGGCAGGGATAAATCGGTATCATTCAATTGTTGATACAAAACATGGTCTGTTTTAGGTAACACATCTAATTGGCCAAATGGGGTTGTAAAATTTGTTTGTATCAATTGCAATGTGCGAACAAATTGTTCCGTAAATCGTGAAATAGTTTCTCTTTCAAATAAATCTGTAGCATACTCAAAATGCAGAAGTATTTCACCATCTATTTCTTCACATGCCAAAGATAAATCGAATTTACTTATATTTGTATTCACAGGATGTATCTGGTAACAATACGGAGGGTGGTGTTGTATAGCATCTTGTTGATAACTAAACATGGTTGAAAAAATAGGATTCATATGTTCTCCTCGTTCAGGATTTATATCTTTAATAATTTGGTCAAATGGATAGCTTTGATGTTGAAAAGCCGACAAACATGTTTCTTTTACTTTTTTACACAATGCTTCTATGGTAGAAGCACCTGCTGTATGTACACGAATGGCCACAGTGTTGACAAAAAATCCTTGGATATCTTCAAATGCCTCCTGTTGCCTTCCTGTTACAGGTGTTCCCACTACAAGGTCTTGTTGTCCCGATACTTGTTGTAAAAAATGAATATACGCAGAGAATAACAATATATATAAAGATATTTGCTCTTGCTGTGCCAGATGTTTCAATCCTGATACATCTGACTTATTTAGTTTTGTAGAGAATATATCACCACGATGTGATGCTATGCTCGGACGAATCCTATCAAATGGTAAAGCTAGAGAGGGTGGTGCATCTTGTAATTCCTGTTTCCAATACCTTTTTTCCTGTTCCCATATACCTGCAGCAAACTGTTTATTTTGCCATTCAACATAATCAATGTATCTCATAGCTGGCTGGGTAAAGGAAATCACCCTATGCTCAGATAACTCCTCATAGATAACAAATACCTCTTGTAAAAATCGTTGTAGGCTCCATTCATCCATAATAATGTGATGGAAATTGATATATAACCAAGAACAATCCCCGTTCTCTGTAAATAAAATGGTTCGGTATAAAGGTCCCTGTTCTAAATCAAATGGGGTATAATCGATCTTTTGTATAGATGCTAAACGATACGCCTCTTGTTGTTCTTTTTCAATAGTTTGTATATCGATTTCATGAACGACCTGATCCATCTCTTCTTGTACACACTGCATCGGTTCTCCGTCTTTTTCTATAAATCTAGTTCGAAAGATATCATGCCTTCTCATCATTTCTACTAAGGCTTGTCTCAATAAGATGGCTTGTATTCCGGGTTGTATGTGCACTTGAATTGGGATATCATACGTACGATATTCTGGGTGCTTTTTATATAAAAACCAGAGTCGTTGTTGTGCATGAGATAGGGGATAGCTTTCTTGCTTAGGCACTCTCATAACTGGGTTCTTATGTTCTATGGGTCTTAGTTGGTCTATATAAGCAGAACATGCATAAATGGTTCTGTATTTGTATAGATCTTTAAAAGTAATTTTTACATGTAATTGTGTCTCAATCCGATTTATTAGTTTTACTGTTAGTAATGAATGACCACCTATTGTGAAAAAATCATCCTCAATACTAATCGTTTTAGTCTTTTTTTGTAATACATCTCCCCAAATTTGTTGCAATAGTTTTTCTGTATTTGTATGGGGGGGAACAAATATTTCATCCTGATTTACCAATGTAGCATTGAATACTGCTAGTAAGGCTTTCGGGTCTATTTTTCCACTAGGTGTCACAGGGAAACTATCTACAGGTTGTATAGCATCTGGTATCATAAATTTAGGTAATGTCTTTGAAAGAAACTCTCGTAAATCAATTGTATTTATATTACTATTTTCTAGTTCCTTATAAAAAGCAATTAATTTTTGAGGCTCATTCTCATTTTGGTATACCGTAACAACTACCTGTTGAATAAATGGATGTTGTAACAATCGTTCTTCAATTTCTTCTAATTCAATCCGATATCCTCTTATTTTCACTTGTTTATCAATTCGTCCTAAAAATTCAATTTGGCCATCATACGTCAAACGTCCCTGATCCCCACTTTTATATACCTTTGTTCCAGATGCATTTGGAATATGGATTTGGACAAATGTTTCTTTTGTTTTTTCAGGCTGATTCATGTACTTTATTGCTAAACTTTTCCCACCAATATAGATTTCACCTGGTACATAGGGTGGACAAAGTTTTCCATTTTTATTTAAGACATAGATATTTGTATGAGATAATGGTTTTCCGATAGGTATATGTGTTTGTTTAGCATGTAATGGTTGTGTGACTGGATAGGTAGTCGCACACACCGTTATTTCTGTCGGACCATAGGCATTCACAATTGGAATATCTAAATCTACTTTCGCTTGCCAGTTTCGAATCATTTCTGGTAAAAGCGTTTCTCCTCCTACAAATACATATTGTAATGTTTTTAACTGTTTCAACTGTTGAGCAGATGCTTGAGTTAATGTATGGAAAAACACAGTAGGTAACAGACAGTACTGGATTTTCTGCTCATGTATGACTTCTATAAAATGATCAATTGATTTTCTTTCTATATCTGATAATAGATGTAATCTACCGCCCGTTAATAAACTGCCATAGATTTCCCATACAGATGCATCGAATATAAAAGAAGCGAATTGTAAATGTACTTGTTGTTTTTGAAACCCATACTCTCCTTGTAACGAATGAATAAATTGCAGGACACTTTGATGTGAAATCAGCACTCCTTTTGGATTACCTGTTGAACCAGAAGTATAAATAATATATGCCGCATCGTATGTGGTGTGTTTACTCTGCAGTTGTTCCGTTACTATTTGTTTAGAAAGCGTTTCATACATGATAATAGACGTATTGGATGAAACATGTGGCAGATTCGTCTTTTGGTTCGTAATGATATGTGTCGATCCACTGTCTTGTAAAATGAAATGGATACGATCTACTGGGAAATCCGGGTCGATTGGTACATAAATTCCCCCTGCTTTTAACACGCCTATCATGGAAATAATGGCATCCATACTTCGGTGCATAAGGATACCGACACGCTCTTGCTTCTGTAATCCTTTTTGTAATAAAGCTTGTGCTACTTTATTGGACTGCATCTGCAATTCTTGATAGGTAAGACTTTGTTTTCCCATTGTCATTGCAATATCAGAAGGGTTTTCATTTGCTCGTTCATCAATAAGCTTATCTAACGTTTCCGAGACATTATAAATTGCAGGACCTCCAGCATTTTTTTGGTAAAGTGCATAATCTTGCGGTAACAGTAAATCTATATCTTGCAAAGGTATAGTGTGATTTATTATGAGCGTCTGCATAAGATGTTGAAATCGTTCTACAAATGTTTGAACATCTTTTTCAGTATATAATGCTGCATTATAGTCCAGTTCAAGCTGTAACTGATTCTCTTCTGTTGGCATCATTCGCCATACCATATCAAATATACCTACTCTTTTTTGATGGGTAATAACCTTTGTTTCTAACCCCTTCAGGCGGAATTCAGGTAATTTCACCATATTAAATACAGTTGAATACAGATTAGAATGTATTTGTTCTTGTGTCGTACGTAATTGATTCATCACATGCTGAATAGGATATTCCTTATGTGCTAGCGCTTCTTGTACCAAAACATCTATTTTTTGAACAAGCTCTAAAAATGTTTTGCCTGGTGAAAATTGAACACGCAAGGGAATAGCATTTACAAAATAGCCAAACACGTTTTGTTCCTGGGTATTACGTTCTCTCATATTAATTGGCATTCCTACTATCAAATCAGTTTGATTTGTCATTTGATGTAATAAAACAATATACATACTCAGTAATACGCGATACTTACTGATAGAATGTTTTTTGGAGAAATCATGAACGGCACAATTGAGATTAAAATCGAGTATTGTTTGATAAGCTCCTTCCTTATACGAACCTTTCAAAGGTTTGGGAATGCTCGAAGGAAACTCACTCCACGGCAAAGACCCTTCTAATTTTTCACACCAATATGTTTCAGAAGTAACATAAGAATCTGTTCCAATGTAATTCTGCTGTTTATGTAATAAATTTTGATATAAACCAATGGTAGAAATTAGTGTTTCTTCATCTATTGCATTAGAAGCATACGCTTCTTCTAAATCCTTCAAAAATAAACCTAAGCTCCACCCGTCAAACATAATATGATGAAACACGATGTGAAGCAAGTGTTCCTTTTCTTTTAACTTGAACAATTGAACGCGAAATAAAGTATTTGATGCAAAATCAAATGGTGTATGAAGCATTTCTTGTAATGCATGGTCTAACATCAGACTTTTCTCTTCATCTCGATACGCACACCAATCGTAACATGTCATTTTTACCTGTATGTCTTCTTGTATGATTTGCTTAGGACCTTTTGGTGTAGCGATAATATTCATCTGTAAGGCCACGTGCTTATTGACGATACACTGTAACGCTTTTTGTAATCGTGGAACATCTAATAATCCTTTGATTTGAATAGAAATAGGCTCATGATATAAGCCTGTTTTGTTATCCATTTCATGTGCAACCCATAATATTTTTTGATTTTCTGTAAGATAGTATTGTTGAGGATAAGCTACGTAAGTATCTGTTGTTTTTTTACCTGTCTTCATGTGATTCCTCCTTCAATATATGAAAAATAAGACCGACGTTATCGTACCACATACATGTGAGAACAAAATGAAATGCAGATGTAAAATTGAACATAATAAGTTGAAAAACAATTCTCCTAATTTTCTTTTATTACATCCGTAGGAATTATTTAGAAAAATAAAGTTGGACTAAAAATAATCTTAACTTATATTTTCAACATTATTACATTAATTGTAATATATTGTGTGAATTGCTATAACTTTCTTTTAAGGGTCACGGCAACGATTCCTTCTTTTTGGGGCCGCTTAAAAATAGTCGCAATCCTTTTCATAAAAAGGCTGCGACTATTTTAGTCTAATTTGCAAATTTTAATCGTTTAGGTGAAATGGCCATGCCAAATTGAATGTCAGGTGGTTGGCGATTATCATCTAATCTATATTTGCCGAATCGATTGATATGAAACGTAAGATATGGGCTCAAATCCGAAAGCACTTCTTCATCTAATTCATTTCCTTCTTGAATGTATTCATGTAAAATACGGGTAAGTTGAAAAACATTGTAGAAGATCACACAATTTGCAATGAGATGATTATATTTTATTGTTTTCCGTTGTCTTTCCCGATGATTTTCTGCAATAATTCCATCTTCTCCAAAGAATAACCATTTTGTAAACCCGTTAAAAGATTCGCTTTTATTTGTAACCGCTTGAATTATACTTCGTAACTCTTCATCAGATAAATATTTTGATAAAAAAATGGAGAGACACTTCATTGTATGAGGTGCCTCCCTGTTATTGTCCCAAAATATGGCGTATATCCGACAAATCCATATTCGTAAACTTCGCAATATCTTCGATATCCATACCATTTTTATGCATACCTCGGATTAGCTGTTCTCTTTCAGCTAATTTCCCTTTTTCCATGCCTGTTTGAAGTCCTTCTTCTATACCAACTTCACGAGCATGTGCAACGGCAGCCTTCTCATCTAACAAGAGTTTCTCCCGTGCTTCATACTCTCTACGAAACTGCTGATTATGACTCATATTGTCCCATTTTTGAATGGCTTGCTGTAACGTTTCATCGTGTTCCATTGCAATCGCCTCCAACGTTTCTGTGAGATTCTGATCTTCATGTGCCGCTAATAAAAGTAACCAACGTACCAAAGCATCATGCCACGGGTTCACTTGTTCATTTCGCCACTGCGCAATCAGCTTGGGTAATTCAATATGATGAATTTCTATGTCTTTACTTACTAGCACTTCTTTTTCTACATCCCAGAGAGTTCCCGTTGTTTGGAATCCATCATGAATTGGAAATAAAATGAAATCTAATACATTAATAGTAATGGCTTTCTGTAACTTACTATAAGGCATACCTTCTTGCATTTGTGAAGCATAGAGCTTTGACCAATAATACAAAGATCGTTTTTGAATATCATGCTTATTCGCAATCTGAATTTCTATGTTCACGAAGTCTCCTTTGCCAAGGGTCGCACGTACATCCATAATCGATAGTTTATTCTCTTTATATTCTTTGTGGACATGTAGGTCTTCCAGCGTCAAACTCGTAATTGGAGATGGTAGCGTTTTTTGTAAGACTGCATTCAAGAATCCAATTAAAATATTTTCATTTCCTTTTGTACCAAATAATTGTTTAAAGGCAAAATCAATACGTAAATTGACACGGTTGTTCATCTGGGTGCCTCCATTCTTTTGATTTCCTATCTCTATCATATCAAATCTCTTTGAAAAGAACGAACGGGCATCGAAGGAATATCTCTATGAAGGGTGTTTTTAAACCACTAAAGTAAGACAACAAATCCTGCACGATGGACGTTTATGCAATGTCGAACAAGTAAGGTGGCACTCTGCGATTGCTTGTTCGAATCCAATTCATACCCACCTACTTGCTGGGCTGTGACCTTTCACGCTCCTTGAGGAAGGAGTCTTTTTGGTTAAAACGATAAAGTTTTTTGAAAAAATAATTTAATTATGAAATGTATAGGTTTATATTTTAGTACAAGATATAGATTTGTTATAATGAATAATAGGGTGTATATAGATGTCAAATTTGTGATTTTTTAATAGGGGTAGAACCCCACATCCATCAACTTAAACTATATGTTTATACAAAAACTGATCTTTCCATGTAGTTTTTTATCATCTTTTATAGATATCATAAAAGTAGGCATATCAAATAAACCCTGACGGGTTTCAATTTTTTTACTATAACTATACTACCTGATGGATTGAAGTGGTATACTCTATTGAGAGTAACTACAACATTATGTACTTTAAGTGTGCAAAATATCTTGTCAAAAACATGCAAAATAAAATAGAAAGCGACAATAATATTCTGAAAATTACTGATTTGATCGGAGATGCTGGTTCTCCCCCTTATACAATACGCCAGTCAACACTAAATTGGTATTTTTTGTCTTATCCCCCTTTTTCGGGGGTTGCGCACAGAAACCATCATAAAAAATCTCTCCTTTACCTCTTTTTATCAGTGTTGACACATAAAAAGAGGTTCAGACACAAACACAGCCTGGAAAAAAGCAAAGCGTATTAATACGCTTTGCTTTTTTATTTATCGAATTTGAGCTAATTTTTGTGTACGAACTTGTGGATTATTATATTCTTCACTTGACATTTCTATAGTTTTACCA
>Ga0209463_1000147_pt1 | contig 66072 bp, 51 predicted proteins | sample AgamicMgSfrz_FD_187169 | JGI IMG/M metagenome (GOLD analysis project Ga0209463, IMG submission 187169) | Agave microbial communities from Guanajuato, Mexico - Mg.Sf.rz (SPAdes) (version 2) | ecosystem: Host-associated > Plants > Phyllosphere > Phylloplane/Leaf | place: Guanajuato, Mexico... | reverse complement strand
AAATCCAAAAGATTTTCGGACCTGTCCAGTTGGTCCATCGCAATGTTACCTTTCCGAAAGACCAAAATCTTTCAGAAAACAGCATACTTGCGGTTCTCGAGCTGACCGACGGAACACCTCTATTTATCGATGGGATGAGCCAAACAGCAGGAAAAGAGGAAGTGAAATTTACTGCCTATGGCACAGAAGGAACGCTCGTGCTGCATAATTGGTCGGAGCTTTATGGAGCAAAGCTTGGCAACGACTTCGAAAAGCTTGAGGAAAACACACCGGTTTCTTCCTTAATGAATGAATTAGCAAATGCTCTTCATAATAAGAATGCAGATTTACCTGACTTTTTTGATGGGTATCAAGCACAAGTTGTACTCGAAAGTTTGCGAAATTAAAGCAGCAAAAAAAAGCAGCTGAAGCTCAGCTGCTTTTTGTTATTTATGCTCTGAATTTTTTCAAAGAAACTTTGCCCATATTTGCTTTTGCAAAGATAATTGTCAGTACAAACGGAACAACGATTGCGACAACCATTGCGATTGCAAATGCAACCATATGCTGCGGTTGGATTGACAGGATACCAGGAAGTCCGCCGACACCAATCGAATTCGCCATAACATGTGAACCAACTGAAATTACACCTGCAATCATGGAACCAATCATGGCTGCCAAGAATGGGAAGCCATACTTTAAGTTAATACCGAACATTGCCGGTTCTGTAACTCCTAAATAACAGGAGATGGTTGCTGGAATAGATACTTGTTTCTCTCTTTCATCTTTACGGTTGATATAAATCATTGCCAATACTGCGGAACCTTGCGCAATGTTAGATAAAGCAATCATCGGCCATAGGTTTGTTCCATTGAATTCGCTCATCAGCTGCAAGTCAATGGCATTTGTCATATGATGCAGGCCTGTAATAACAAGCGGTGCATAGGCAAAGCCAAATACCGCTGCAAATAACCAGCCTAATGAAGAAGTTAATCCAGAATATACAACATCAGATATGAATGAACCAATTTGCCAGCCGATAGGGCCCAATACAGTGTGAGCTATAAGAACTGTCGGTACTAAAGCTAAGAATGGAACAACAATCATGCTGATTGCATTTGGTATGACTTTACGTAAACGCAGCTCCAGGAAGGAGAACAAAAGTCCGGCAAAGATAGCAGGAAGGACTTGAGCCTGATAGCCAATCTTATCAATATGTGCAAACCCAAAATCCCAAAACGGAATTTCTTGTGTGCTTGCAACTGCATATGCATTTAGCAGCTGTGGTGAGACCAGTGTAATACCTAGTACAATCCCCAATATTTGCGTTGCGCCCATTTTTCTGGCCACAGCCCATGTAATACCTACTGGGAGGAAGTGGAATATAGCTTCACCAATTAACCAAAGGAAATCGTATGTTCCTGCCCAAAATTGGGAAACCTCCACTAAAGTTTTCGTACCGTCTTCAATCATTTTGATTTCACCGATGATGTTTCGGAAACCAAGAATCAAACCACCAACTACGATAGCTGGAATTAATGGTGTAAAGATATCTGCTAAATGAGCAATCATTCTTTGCAGGAAGTTCATATTTTGCTTCGCAGCTTGCTTCGCGTCATCCTTTGATGTATCGCTTACTCCTGCAATGCTGATAAAGTCATTGTAAAAGGAAGATACTTCATTCCCGATAATAACCTGGAATTGTCCAGCTTGTGTAAATGTACCTTTAACTAAGCCGATCTCCTCCACTTTTTTAACATCTGCCTTTGAAGGCTCTTTCAATACAAATCTCATTCTTGTAGCACAATGAGTAACAACAGAAATGTTATCGCTTCCACCGACATGATCAAGGAGCTGTTTTGCTGGTTCTGTATACTTGCTCATAGTTCATCCTCCTTTTTTCCGTAAACAAAAGTTGTTTCTATCTATACTAATATGATTGCGATTACATAAACATGTATATACAAGTAAACTGTTTACGCTTTCAATTATATGTTGTATATACATGTTGTGTCAATTCTTTTTTCCCTAGATTATATTTCCATTTTTATAATAAAAAACGGTAGGATATTCCTTAATATACCCCTAAAAGGAAACACTAAATTTGATATTCAGCTATTCTAAAAATATAAAAGGGTAAAAGAGCAAGATGCTCTTTTACCCTTTGTTTCAGAAAATTATAATTAAAAAAACAACACCAACAAGCATACTGACATACAGATAGTCTTTGCTTGTAACTATTGTCGTTTTGTAATAGCTTCTGTCCCTGTTACCGGTAAAACCTCTTACTTCCATTGCCAGTGCCATCCGTTCTGACTTACGGACAGCATGCGTAAGAAGTGGAACTGCATATCTTTTAAAGGTTTGCCAACTGGTTTTATGTCTGTGACCTCTTACTCGGTGAGCCTCCTTTAAGTGAATAAGTTCAGTCTGGAACATCGGAATGCAGCGAAAACCAGCCATAAATCCATATGCCCATTTAGGCGGAACTTTAAGCTGATGCACAAGACTCATCATAAACAAATGGAGATTTGTGGTAGAGGTGAAAAGCAAACCTATTGTTACAAATGCAAGCATTCTTAATGCGATGGCAAGTCCATTGCTGGCACTTTCCTCTGTTATCCGAAACCATGCCCATTGCCATATTTCATTCTCTCCTTTTCCAAATGCTGCGAGCATCCAAAAGGTAAGTACAAAAAAAATAAAGTAAGGAGTCATTACTTTCATTATATACTTGATTGTCCAACCACCTATAGCAATGCCTAAAGATAAGAATGCCATCCAGATTATCAATGTTTTGTGCGGAGTGCTTACTAACATAAGCATAAACATTACCGCAATATGGGCTAACAGCTTTACACTTGGATTAATATGAGACAGATACGACTGATTTCCCTCCATTAGGGAATTCCTCCTTTGCTTCCTGCCTGTATACATAATGCATAGGAGGGATGATTGCTGTATGTTCCAACAACTGTGAATTTGAAAATAATGAGAAAGGCTTACCGTCATAAATAAGACTGCTTTCCTTTAAGAGCAATACTCTGTCAGAATGCTGGTCAACAATATTCATGTCATGTGTGGCCATTACAATCGTGGTTCCCTGTTCCTGCCTCTTCTTCAGCAATCTTAACAGCTTCTCTGTCGTTACTTTATCCTGTCCAAAGGTAGGCTCATCAAGAAAAAGGATGTCTTGATGAAGCAGGAGCATTGTGGCGACACTTAACCGTCTTTTTTGGCCAAAGCTTAAGTTAAATGGATTATAATCTTTATGCTTAAAAAGGCCAAATTCCTTGAGAAGTGCCAAAGTTTTCGCCTCAACAACCTCTTTTTTCCACTTATGCTGTTCTCCTGAAAATGCAATTTCCTTATAAACAGTCTGAGTGATGAACTGCCACTCGGGATTTTGAAAAACAAAGCCGACATGCTCATACAATTGACTGTCTTTCCAATTTTTTAATTCTCGCTCTTTAAAAGTGATAGTGCCTTTGCTTCTTTTTTTTAGATTTGCCAGCACCTTCAACAGGCTGCTTTTCCCACTTCCGTTTTTTCCAATAATTGAAATCCATTCCCCTTTGCCAAAACGGAAGTTTAGATTATTAAAAATTTCTTTTTTCTCATATGAAATGGAAAGGTTCTGCACCTCCAAAAGGGAACCAAGTCCCTCTTGGGCTGTTCTCTTTGTGTTTGCTTTCCTATGCAGATACCTTTCCCTTAATTGCATACTTAAGGGATGGCTATTGTCATTAATTATTTCATCCCACTCAAATGGATAAATCTCTGGTCTCCATATGCCAGCTTCTTCTATTTCACTTTGGTAGTCGCTCAAAATGCTTTTAGGATGACCATCGCCAATTATTCTTCCTTCTTTATTTAACAGAATAACCCGGTCTGCCCACTCTATGCAGCCATCCAAAACATGCTCGACAATAATCAATGTCTGCTCTTTGCGTTCCGATATTTGCTTGAGTAATTTGAATATCTCTCTTCTGCTAAGCGGATCCAGCTGTGCGGTAGGTTCATCCAAAAACAACACTTCTGGTTTCAGGGCTAGTATACAGGCTAAGGCAAGGCGCTGCTTCATCCCTCCTGATAAAGCATCAATCCTTGTATCAGGTTCAACCTCAAGCCCGACCACATCCAGCAGCTCTTTAATTATAGAGTTCATTTGTTCCTTTGGAACCTGTTTATTTTCAAGACTAAAGGCTATTTCATCATCTACATGCTGCATACAAAACTGGGTGTCAGGATCTTGGAATAAAATCCCGACACTTTGCTTTCTGTTTGCTTCCCCCTTCAATATTGCTTCCATATGCTCTGGAATAATACCTGCGAGGACGGCAAGCAATGTTGACTTACCGCTCCCACTAGGTCCAAGAATCAGGACTGTTTCTCCAGGGTGAAACTGTAAGGTAATATCTTTAAGTACAGGCTCTGTCTGACCATAAAACTGGACAGACAAACTTTTACATCCTAACAATAAACTCATCCTTATCATCCTTTGAAGCTTTTTGTTTATTGATGGAAAATTGGTCTAATGCACCAGTTGCAAGTAAGCGGTCGACTATAACTTTAGCAAGCAGTCCCCCTAGCAGCATGCCGCTAATGATTTGAATAATAAAAGTAAGCAGTAATGTTCCGGATGTATAGTACCCAAAGCCGTTAGCAATAATGCTGTACAACATACTCCCTACAGCTGCGAATGCGCCTGAAAGCATTAATACAGAAACATGGTATTTTCTGTAGCGGAAAATAGCAAAAGCCACCTCCGCACCAAGTCCTTGAAATATACCGATCAACAATGCTGACAGACCAAAGTGGCTGCCAGTGAAAAGCTCCACGGCAGCGGCTGCAACTTCAGAAATCAAAGCAGCACCAGGTTTCTGGATAATATAAGCCACAATCGGACTTGCTATCACCCATATTCCAAACATAAAGTTAGAGCCAACGGGACCGACTAGTGCAGAAATTGGCAAATAAAGGCTAGACCATCCTAAGTATAAGACCCCGCACGCAACGGATAGGACAACCATCAACACTACCTCTTTAATCTTCCAATTCACTTCACTTTAACCTCCAATTTTACAGGCCATTCCTCGATGGTATATGCCATATCCCAGAACTTATATTCCATATGGCAGCTTATCAAGAAATACTCCAGCAATTTTTGCTTTTGCTTCTCATTTAGACTTCCAGCTATTTCATCAAGACGTTTGCAAAAAGTACTCGTAATTCCCATCGAACCACCGCCGTAAAAGACAATCCAATCGTAGAAAGGATGGCTTGGGTCTGGATTCACTTCTTCGAGGAGCCTCTTACCAATCTCTGCATATGTCCACGGACACGGCAGTAATACAGCGAGTATGTCTGCGATTCCTCCCGTCTGAGCAACTGTCAGCATATGACGAATATAATGATGTGCGCTTGGAGATAGAGGGAAACCCTGCAGTTCCTCATACGTGACTCCAGCCACTTCACAAAAATTATTATGAGGATGAATTTCACTGTGCAGCACAAAGGAAATCTGCTCATTGAACATTTGCATATCCTCTCTGTTTTCACATTTAGAAATAGCTGTTCCATATATTTGCATGAAAGAATTTAAGTACTCAAAATCTTGCTTTACATAATGGATAAGCTGTTCCTTTTTTAAGTCTCCAGTTGCGATCCCTCTGACAAAGGGGTGTTCAAAAATAGCCTCGAAAATTGGGTCTGCTTCTTGACGTAATTGCTTTGAAAAATTCATCACTTTTCTCCTCCTTTTGTGTTTAATAGGAAAATAGAGTGACCTTAAACTGTAAAAAAAAGGCCACTCCAAAAATGGAGTGGCCTATAATAGTCAATGAAAAATAACCTAATAGATACCAACTCCACTTTCCTACGCTAGTACGAACTAGATCAGGTTCAAAGGGTCCAAGAACTTCTTGTCTCAGCCTCGATTGGCTCCCCTAGTGGATTTTCCTATTAATTTACCTATACTTTACATAAACAGCTTTATACTGTCAATGGAGTATTCAAAAAAATCAGAATGTATTTTTGTCTTCCTCTTAAAAAAAAGCATATAAAACGGTCATTGGGATAACACTATAATTAATGTTTAGTTGTGATAACAAGGGAATTAAATGTTACAAATAAGTGAACATTTATCTGCTTCGAAAGCGTTTTACATATCACATTCACAAAACAGACATAATTATGTGAAAATATTCACAAAGTATGTATTATAATGAAAATATAAATTAAATCTTTTATTCCAGAGGAGCTGAAAAAATATGACACCTTGGAACCAAGTTTATGATCCATTAAATAACTTATGGATCTCCGCTATCATTGCTGCAATACCGATTCTATTTTTCATCCTCATGTTGACTGTATTCAAATTAAAAGGTTATATCGCAGGAGCATTGAGTATTATCGTTGCAGGAATTGTTGCTGTTTTTATATATAAAATGCCTTTTGTTTTAGCACTCATGTCAGCATTATTCGGTGCGCTTGCAGGAATTTGGCCTGTCGCTTCCATCGTCTTTGCTGCTATTTTCCTTTACAAAATTACTGTAAAGACTGGGAAGTTTGCCATTATAGAAAATAGTATTTCCTTTATCACATCAGACCAGCGCTTACAGGTATTGATTGTAGCCTTCTCATTCGGAGCCTTCTTAGAGGGGGCAGCTGGTTTTGGAGCACCTGTAGCAATAACTGCCGCAATTTTAGTTGGACTTGGCTTTAGTCCCATATCTGCGGCAAGTCTTTGCTTGATTGCCAACATTGCTGGCGGTGCATACGGAGCGATGGGAATACCTGTAACAGTTCCATCACTCCTGACAGGACTGGATGGACTTTCAGTCGGCCGATATACCGCCATCATCATCCCAATTCTTGCCGTAGTTGTCGCCTTTCTACTCGTGTTTATCATTGACGGCTGGAAAGGTATAAGACAAACATACCCGGCAGTGCTCGTATCTGGTCTATCCTTTGCCATCACCCAAGCATTAGTGCTGTACTTTATCGGAGCAGAGTTAGCAAATATATTCGCGGCAATTGTCAGCCTCGTGGCACTTGCTCTGTTTCTGCAAAAATGGCAGCCTAAAGAGATTTATCGAGTTAATCAGAAGGAGAAAACAGATAGTATGGTGAAGTACTCATTATCTGCTATTGCATATGCTTGGCTGCCATTTATCTTTTTAACTATTATTGTCACTTTGTTCAACTTATCTATATTTAAAAACTTGTTTATATCAGGTGGACCATTGGAAAAATTAGTGCTTCTTCTGCCCATTCCATTCCTGAATAATAATGTTATAAAACTGGCACCAATTGTACCAGAAGCAACCCCATATGCAGCTGTGTTTAAACTGGATTTGTTTTCATCTACGACAACAGCAATTGTCATTACAATCGTTGTTGCCAGCATATTGTTTAAGTGCCGGAAAAAACTGCTTGTAGAGACAACTAAAGAAACAGCAAAAGAACTGTTAGCTCCTGTACTGACCATTTGCAGTGTACTTGGATTTGCCTATATATGCACTTACTCTGGCATGTCCTCTACACTCGGTCTTGCCTTTGCATCAACAGGTCATATCTTCCCGTTATTTGCACCATTATTAGGTTGGTTAGGAGTGTTCCTTACAGGCTCTGTTGTCAACAGCGGTTCTTTATTTGCACCACTGCAAGCTGTCACAGCTACTCAGATTGGCATTGCACCAGAAACGATGGTTGCGGTCAACGTAATTGGCGGCACAATGGCCAAAATGATATCTCCACAGTCGATTGCTGTAGCAGCAGCAGCGGTAGGATTGGCTGGCAGAGACAGCGACTTGTTTAAAGTAACTATTAAGTACAGTATTTGTTTACTTGTATTAGTAGGATTAGTCAGCTGGATACTATTCTAAAATATAAATTACCTAAAGGAGAGAGTTACTTATGAAAAAGCAAAATATCAATCGTGTCGTATTAATTGGAACTGGTGCAGTCGGATGCAGCTATGCTTATTCTTTCATCAATCAAGGAGTTGCTGAGGAGCTTGTGCTGATTGATGTCAATGAAAAAAGAGCTGAAGGGGAGGCAATGGATTTAAATCACGGAATTCCATTTGCACCTAATCCAGTAAAAGTTTGGAGCGGTCAATATGCAGATTGCAGAAATGCAGATTTGGTTGTTATCACTGCAGGCTTGCCTCAAAAACCAGGTGAAACACGTCTTGACCTAGTAGCGAAAAACACTGCAATTTTTAAAACAATTGTCCGAAGTGTAATGGACAGTGGTTTTGATGGGATTTTCCTTATCGCAACAAACCCTGTTGATATTCTGACTTATGTAACATGGAAAGAATCTGGGCTGCCTAAAGAAAGAGTAATTGGTTCTGGAACAACACTTGATACTGCAAGATTCCGCTACATGCTTGGTGAATACTTCAAAGTTGATACTAGAAATGTCCATGCCGCCATTATTGGAGAACATGGAGATACGGAATTGCCAGTTTGGAGCCGCACAACAATAGGTTTGGAAGAAGTTGGGACACTAATAGCGAGGAACAGCCAGTACAGCCAAAAGGATCTTGATGATATTTTTGTTAATGTTCGAGACGCAGCCTACCATATTATTGAGAGAAAAGGCGCAACCTATTATGGGATTGGAATGTCTCTTGTCCGCATCACAAAAGCTATATTAGGAAATGAAAATTCTATCCTGCCAGTATCTGTTTATCTAGATGGAGAGTACGGCCATAAAGATGTTTATATCGGTGCACTAGCTGTAATTAATGTGGATGGTATACGTGAAGTGGTCGAAATTCCGTTAAACACAGAGGAACAAAAGCAATTCGATCATTCTGTTAACGTTTTGAAAGAAACAATGTCTACCGTAATATAACGATAAGAAGCTAGAATTCCCCTGATGTTTTTTGAGCATCAGGGGAATTATGTTTTATACTCCATAAATTTGAACATGCTAATGCTGTACCTGTATTTAACAACCTTTTGTGAAAAGTTGGAAAAACCATTGTCTGTTTAACTTTATTCTGCTAATGTCTAGGAGAACAGTACTTATAATACCTATCTATACTATGGAGGGACAACCAGTTGATTAAGCTCATTTTCATAAAAGTATTGGTTTTGTTCCTCCTTCTTATCACCATCCTTTTTATCTGCAGGAGAATTCTTGCAAATAAGATTTTTAAGAAGAACAGAATCCACTCTAAAAATGGAATTGATCAGGAACTCATCATTGACATTGGGGGAATAAAGCAATACTTATATATAAGAGGTCAAGATACTGACAATCCAGTGATTCTTTTCCTTCACGGCGGACCGGGCATTTCTATGATTCCTGTACTTCATAAATATCAATTTAAATGGGAACATGATTATACAATCGTGAACTGGGACCAGCGTAATACTGGCAGGACATATTTTCTTAATAAGAAGAATGCAGATGCTGTCCTGGCTTCATTATCCACTAACAGGCTAGTAGAGGATATTCATGAAATTACTCTCTATTTAGCAAAGCGATTTAACCAGAAGAACATTATTATTATGGGACATTCATGGGGTACTATTATTGGAAGCCAATTTGTACAACGCTATCCTGAATTAACAAAAGCCTATATCGGCATATCTCAAATCGTTAATTTGAACGACGGAGCAGCTCTAATGGCTGCTGAAATACGAAAAAAAGCCCTAGTTCAAGGGGAATCTAAGGATGCTGAGATTTTGGACCGTTTGCAAAAGGGTTTACATGATAGTCTGAAAGCAACTGAGGCTGCGGTCATAAAAATGTATAAGGTTGCCAAGAAATACTTCTCATACGTAGAAGATTCTCTTATTTTCATAAAGGTAGCACTAGTATCACCTTATTTTTCGCTACGGCACTTAACCTATTTTTTAAGGATGGATAAGCTTCAAGCCCCTTTATCTAAATATGCAATCCAATATGATTTGCGGAAACTTCCTACCAACTATCATGTGCCTGCCATTTATATGGTTGGGGAATATGATTTGCATTTTAATTATCTATTTGAGAAATATTATCCAATGATTGAAGCGCCTTACAAGAAACTTATCACAATACCAAATGCAGGGCATAATGTCATGATGGACAACCCTGACGAATTTAATAGAGCTATTCAGCAAACTTTGCAGGAACTGCAGCAAAAAGATTCGCTGAGCCATTAAACCTTCAAAACCTATTCTTTTAAGCGGTTTTGAGGGTTTTTTTCTGTTTTGGGTACGATGAATTCAAAAAAGACCATATTATGCCGCGATAAATAGTATAATAATTCAAAAGATTTAAATAAAGGGAGAGTGCCTGTAAATGCCTATATTAGAAAGATTAGAGGAATTATATCCAGAAATGGTTGAACTGCGCCGTCATTTTCACCAACATCCTGAACTTTCCTTCTACGAGCACAAAACTTCAGAGTCTATTGCCAAACGTCTTGCCGCTCTTGGAATTGAGGTTCGTACCCACATTGGTGGCAATGGTGTTGTCGGTTTAATCAAAGGAGGAAAACCTGGAAAAACAGTTGCAATCAGGGCAGACTTTGACGCACTTCCATTACAGGATGAAAAAGATGTTCCATATAAATCAACAGTTCCTGGTGTTATGCATGCGTGTGGACATGACGCACACACCTCTGTCCTGCTTGGTATTGCTAAAGCTTTGGCAGAACATAAGCACGAGCTTAAAGGTAACGTTCTTCTGATTCACCAGCACGCTGAAGAGGTTGCTCCTGGTGGTGCAAAACCAATGATTGAAGCTGGCTGCCTGGAAGGTGTCGATGCCATCTTCGGCACACATATCTGGTCATCTGTCCCGGTCGGGAAAATTGGATATAGAAGCGGGGCAATTATGGCTGCTGCTGATAAATTCGATCTGAAGATTCTTGGCAAGGGCGGCCACGGATCTGCTCCTCATGAAACAGTCGACCCGATAGCAATTGGTACGTCTGTTGTTCAGCAGCTCCAGCAAATCGTCAGCAGAAAAATAGATCCCTTGAAATCAGCTGTTCTGACAGTTGCTACCTTTCAAGCAGGAACTGCCTTTAATATTATTCCAGATACTGCAGCCATTTCAGGCACAGTGAGGACTTTCGAACGGGAAGTGCAAGATGCAATCATTTATCATATGGAGAAAATCATCAAAGGGATTTGTGAAGAAAACGGGGCAAGCTATGAGTTCTCTTATGAAAAAGGCTACCCCGCAGTTATCAACCACCAGGCAGAAACAAACCTGCTTGTTAAAAATGCGGCAGCTGTAATCGGTTCAGAAAATGTTATCGAGACAGCACCTGTAATGGGTGGGGAGGATTTCGCTTACTATTTGGAAAGAATACCCGGCACATTCTTTTTTACTGGTGCTGGAAACTCTGAATTAGGTGCAGTCTATCCTCATCATCATCCTAAATTCGATATTGATGAAAGGTCAATGCTGATAGCCGCAAAAGTTCTAGTTGCCTCTGTGTTAGATTACTTAGACAGCAGCATATAAGCATTCAGGCTGGCAGGAACTTGCCAGCCTTCTCTTCATTCATCGAAATAATCTCTCTCCCATTCCTCTAAAGGAAAGTGCTGGTACGTTTTTAGTTCGAGCCTGTTTTCCCTAACAAATTCTATACCTTCTTCTTCTAAAAGCTGACTCTGCAAAGTGCTTCCTTCTTCTTGTTTTATCACAATTTCACCTTTCGCATTAACCACTCGATGCCATGGAAGCTGGTGTTTTCTGCTCGAAGTGTGCAGAATTCTTACCACCTGCCTTGCACCTCTCGGACTCCCTGCGGCCTTTGCTATTTGGCCATATGTCATTACCTTTCCATATGGTATAGATTGAATAATTTCAATTACTTTCGCTGTAAATGGTGTCATTATTTTAGCCTTTACCTTTATAGTTTTTTTAAATAACACTTTCATCCTTTAGTAAAATTCAAAAAATCTGGAAATGCTATTCAGGAAATTAATATTTATATTATTAGATTAAATGATGAGAGGGGAAATACGCAATGAAACTGCAAGCTGGAAACTTTTATTGGCCAACTACATTCCCAGAAGCTCCTGTTTATCCTGCTTTAGAGGAGGATATTAGCTGTGATGTCCTGATTATAGGAGGCGGAAGCTCTGGTGCCCAATGTGCCCACTATTTAAAGGATACAGGCTTGGATGTTGCAGTAGTAGACAAACGAAAAATTGGAGAAGGCAGCACCTCAACAAATACTGCTCTAATTCAATATCTTGGTGACAAAATGCTGTTTGAGCTTGTGAACAGCTTTGGTGAAGATATGGCTGTCAGGCATTTAAAGTTATGTGAAGAAGCGATCAATGATATAGAAAGCGCGGCAGCCACACTTGATATTACCTATGATTTTATACGAAGAGACAGTCTTTATTATGCAAGTTATCCAGAAGATGCTGCTAAGCTCGACAAAGAGTACGGGTATCTAAAAAAGCACGGTTTTCAGGCGGTCATGCTGTCGGAACAGGAAATCAAAGAGAAATACGGCTTCAGTAAGTACAAAGCACTTTACACATATAACGACGGGGAGCTGAACCCGTTCAAATTCAACCATGCACTTTTAAACGGTGCTGCCCAAAAGGGCGTATCTATTTACGAAAACACAAGAATAAATGGCAAGAAGCTAGACAAGGATCAAGCTGTTCTTTATACAGATAAGGGGCACTCGATCACAGCAAAACATGTAATCTTTGCAGCTGGCTATGAAAACCTTGAATTTAAACAGGAAAAAAACAGCGTGCTGTCAAGCTCTTATGCTGTTATCACAAACCCTGTCGAGGACTTCTCGAGCTGGCATAAGCGGACATTAATATGGGAGACGGCCCGCCCCTATATTTATATGCGCACAACTAAAGATAACCGCATTATTATTGGCGGCCTAGACGAAAACACCGCTGTTGCCGAAGAGCGTGACTCAAAAATTATCAGTCGCAAAGAGAAGCTTATAAAAGAATGCAATAAACTTTTCCCTGATCTAAGTATTCACGCAGACTACTATTTAGGTGCCTTTTATGGCGGGACACATGATGGATTGCCAATAATAGGCGAATACGAGGAATTTCCTAACTGTTATTTCTTAATGGCATATGGAGATAATGGTCTTGTTTACAGCATGGCATTAGCCAAAATTCTTCGTGCTGTCATCACAACAGGCGGTCATCCAGACCTTACAATCTATGAGCGAAAATGAACATGAGTAAAGGCACATTAAAGAGGCTTATCCCTTTAAGGCGCCTTTGCTTTCTATTTTATCGTGTGCAGCCTTCTCTTTTAAAGGGCGCCAATCATGATGATTATACCTGTTTCTATAAATTTCTTTCTACAAAAAAGCTGAACTATTGTTACTGTCCAGCTTTCCAATGGTTAATCTTTCAATTTCACTGTAAAAGGTTCAAGCTCGATTGAATTGAAATACGTGGAAAAATTGATACCAAGAACTGTATCCTCTAGTTTAAAGTTTTCTATTTTTCCCTCTCCCTTTAAATCAAAGACAGACTGGAAGTGAAGCTTTTCTCTATCTAATACCTTCAGTTTATTTCTTGATATAGAGTGCCCTTCTGGCGGGAAAGGATTGTCTTCATCAATGTCCTTCATATGCTTCTCGTCAACTAAAGTTAAGGCATATTCTAGATTGTATTTTAAGTCTGATTTAGATGCTTTGTCTAAAGTTCCTGTTATATTGTAGTCTAATATCAGCTTGTCTTTTTCTTGTTTTACACTGTTTACATGAAGTGCTAAATCTGACCTATTACTCGCTAACACAAACCCTGATTTATTTAAATTCTGATATAATGTGTCCTCATTTATGCTAAGCTCTGGATAAAAGGTTATAGTCTTTGCCTCTTTATCCAGATTATATATTTCGGAAGCGAAAGTCTCTATGAAGTCTTCAGGGGAATCATCAACTAATTGCGAATTGAAACCAGAGATTACTTCATTGCCTTTATTATCAACCGCTTTGGACAAATATACCTGATCATGTTCATCTGGATTTGATATACTGTAAATTAATGTAGGATTTTCAGAGCCTTCTAGTATTCTCTTTGTCTCTATGTAACTGCCATTCTCGAAGATCTCCTTATGAGCAAAATTCATTTCTGTGAATTTCCTTTGTTCAACTGGTACAGAAAACTTCCAGTCTCCTTTAACACCATTAATATAATGAATAGTTATTGGCAGTTCCATATTCTCCTTAATATCCTCGTATGGGTAATTCATTGTCCAGTGAAATTCAAACCCGTCCTTAATTTGATTAAAATTACTAGTATGTCCATCGAGCCACGGGTCTGTATCCCCTTTGTAATCCTCAAAATTCATATCAAAACTTATTTCATCAGGTTCATTTGCCGGCCATTTCCCCTTCTTGTAGACTTCTCCTACAATCGTCACTTGAAAACCGTCAAAATAAGCACTAGTCACCTTTAATGTCACACCTTTTTTGGTAATAGTCTCATTAAGGTTAGTGACCATATCCTCTTCTGCCAGCTTCATGCCAAGCTTGTCGTCAAATTTTTTGTATAACTCTCCTATTATTGGCGTTTTTGCCAGTACTTGATTGGCTGCTGGACTAACAAAACCTGATCCGATGATAATTGTGGCTGCCGCAGCTGTGAGTGCCCCAAAAATTATCTGTTTTTTCCGGCGTGGTTTCTCCGCTTGTTTTATTCCTTGAGAAATTGCTTGAAATACTTCCTCTTTCGGCACATCGACGGAGTTCACTTCCTTTATCCACTTCTGTCTATCCATGGATCATCTCCTCCTTTAAGCATTTTCTTAACGCCTGTTTTCCTCTGCTTAAGTTTGTCTTGACCGTTCCTTCCGGCAGCTCCATTACTTCACTGATCATTTTGATTGAATAATCATGATAATAAAAAAGTATAAGAGTGGTCCGGAAGCTTTCTTTAAGCCCTTTAATAGCATCCATGAGTTCATATGTCGGCTCTATGCTTGGTGATGTTTGCTTTGAGAGGATTTCTTCTGTCAGTGGAATGACATCTTTTCTTTGTCTATGATGATTCATTGCACAATGAATCACTATTTTTGTAAGCCATGTCAGGAAATACTCTGGATTCTTTACTGTTTTTATTGATTTAAATGCTTGATATGCGGCCTCCTGGACGATATCTAAGCTGTCTTCTTTATTATGTACATACAAATAGGCAGTCCTGTATAATCGCTCATAATGTTTCTGGAGCAGTAATTCCAAAGCCTTGCTGTTCCCTTTTATCGCTTTTTTAATTAGCATTGTTTCTTTATCCTTCAATCTTCATCTTCCCCCTTCCCTTATTAGTGAAAAAAGTAAGCAAAAAAGTTTCATTTCCTTGTTTTTTTCCAAGAAAAAAGCCGCCTTTCTTAAGGCAGCTTAACAAGTTAATCAATGTCCGCCAAGATAGGCTTGCTTTAAATCATCGCTTTCTAGCAGCTCAGTAGCTGTTCCTGACAGCACAACCTTGCCTGTTTCGATGACATAGCCCCTGTCTGCAATGGACAGAGCCATATTGGCGTTTTGTTCTACTAATAATATAGTTGTTCCTGTTGCATTTATTTCCTGGATAACTTTAAATATTGTCTTTACAAACAGCGGTGCCAAGCCCATTGATGGTTCATCTAGCAAAAGCAGCTTTGGCCGTGCCATGATAGCTCTTCCCATCGCAAGCATCTGTTGTTCCCCTCCGGAAAGTGTTCCTGACAGCTGTTTCTTCCGTTCCTGTAATCTCGGAAATACTTCATATACTTTTTCCAGGTCTTTTTTTATTTCATTTTTATCATTGCGCAAGTAGGCGCCCAGTTCAAGATTTTCTTCTACTGTCATGTTGGAGAAAACTCTGCGTCCTTCCGGTACGTGGGAAATGCCTGCTTTAACAATGGATTGGGCCGCTTTTCCTGAAATAGGCTTGCCTAAATAATGAATGCTTCCCTTCTTAGGCTTAAGCAGTCCCGACAATGTTTTTAAGAGGGTGCTTTTTCCTGCACCATTCGCACCAATAAGTGTCACGATTTCTCCTTCGTTCACTTCGAGGCTGACTCCCTTTAATGCTTGTATATTTCCATAATAGACATTAATGTCTTCTACTTTCAGCATTATTCTGCAACCTCCTCACCTAAATATGCTTCAATTACCTTGGGATGATTGCGGATTACATCAGGAGTACCCTCTGCTATCAGCTGTCCATGATCCAAAACATAAATGCGTTCACAGATTCCCATGACTAGGGGCATATCATGTTCTATTAACAGAATCGTCAAGTCGAACTGTTTTCTAATAAATGCAATCAGCTCCATGAGCTCATGTGTTTCTTGCGGGTTCATCCCTGCGGCAGGCTCATCTAGCAAAAGCAGCTGCGGGCCGGCTGCAAGCGCTCTGGCAATTTCGAGCCGACGCTGCTGGCCGTACGGCAGGTTTTTTGCTTTTTCGTCTTTATAGCGTTCAAGCTGAAAAATCTTCAAAAACTCAATCGATTTTTCTTCCATTTCTCTTTCACCTGCAAAATGGGAGGGAAGGCGGAAAATGCTGCTTAACATGGAATGCTTAGCTAAAGAATGATAAGCAACCTTGACGTTGTCCAGTACAGTCAATTCATTAAATAAACGGATATTCTGGAAGGTTCTGCTGATACCGCGCCTTGTGACTTGGTATGGCTTCAGACCCTTAAGCTTCTTCCCAGCAAAGAAAATCTCTCCCTCTGTAGGTGCATAAACACCTGTCAGCATATTGAATGTCGTTGTTTTTCCTGCACCATTTGGGCCGATAAGGCCAATCAATTCACCACGGTTAAGCTCCATATTGATTTCCGATACCGCTTTTAATCCGCCAAATTGAATGCCTGCACCCTTCACTTGCAATAAGCCATCATTTTTTGTCATTTGGGCCGCCTCCTTTCCGCTTAAATAAATCAGTGATTTCCAATGTACCCATTAACCCTTTAGGACGATACAGCATCACAATGACAAGAACTAAGCTGTATATAATCATACGTGTCGATGGATAATCCTGAAGGTATGTGGACACGATTGTCAAGAAGACCGCCGCAATTACTGAACCAGACAAGCTTCCCAATCCACCTAAAACTACAAAAATTAGGATGTCAAAAGACTTCAAGAACCCAAAATTGGTAGGACTAATAATATAGAAATTATGAGCTTGCAGTGCACCGGCAATACCAGCAAACAAAGAGCCGATTGCAAATGCTGCTACTTTATAATAAGTCGTGTTGATACCCATTGCGTCTGCAGCAATTTCATTTTCTCTAATAGAAATTGCGGCACGACCATGCCGGGAGTTAGTAAAGTTTACAATAACCAAGATAGTAATAAACAAGCAGATAAATGCAGATGTCCAAGTTGTCAAATGAGAAACCTGCATACCTGCAGCCCCGCCAACATAATCAATATTCAGGAAAAAGATACGAATAATTTCTGCAAAGCCCAATGTGGCAATTGCTAAATAGTCTCCTCTTAGTCTCAATGTCGGAATACCGACCAGCAATCCAGCTAGAGCTGCAACTACACCCCCTGCGATGATTGCAACAGGAAAAGGCAGCTGAAACTTCATCGTTACAATTGCAGACACATATGCACCAACAGCAAGGAAACCAGCATGTCCTATCGAAAACTGACCTGTTATTCCAATAACTAGATGCAAGCTGACTGCCAGGATGATATTGATTGTTATAAGGATAATCATGTTGCTATATAAAGAATCAATTATTTGATAAGTTATTAAATATTGAATGACACTGTAGGCAATAATGGAAAGCACCAAAAACACCCAGAAACTTTTTGATTTTTTCATTGTCTTCACCTACACTTTCTCTTTCGTATTCTTGCCTAAAATACCAGAAGGCCTAAAGATAAGAATTAAAATTAAGATGATGAATGCAGCAGCATCTCTCCACAGCGAGAAGCCAAGTGCACTTACGATTGTCTCAACAAGACCTAATATAAGTCCGCCCACCATTGCTCCAGGAATAATACCGATTCCTCCAAGAACCGCAGCGACGAAAGCTTTCAAGCCTGGAATAACTCCCATCAACGGTTCAATTTTTGTATAATACGCCCCAAAAATTACGCCCGCAGCTCCAGCGAGTGCCGATCCAATTGCAAAAGTAGCAGAGATTGTTCTGTCTACATTAATTCCCATTAATCTTGCCGCATCCATATCATGAGAAACCGCGCGCATTGCTTTTCCTGTTTTTGTCTTATGAACGATAAACTGAAGAATAAGCATTAATGTAACCGAAGTCCCTAGAATTAACAAAGACTTACTGCTGATTTGAGCACCAAAAATTTCAAATGTTTTAGTTGGCAGTACATTCGGGTAGGCTACCAAGCCCGCTCCCCTAAAATAAATAAACACATATTCTATTAATAACGAGACTCCGATGGCAGTAATAAGCGCCGCTATCCTAGTAGCATTTCGCAGCCTTTTATAAGCGATCCTTTCAATAATTACCCCAAAGACAGCACATGCTGCCATTGAAACGATTAATGCAGGGAAGAAGCTTAGGCCCCAACCAGTGATAGAGTAAAAGCCAATAAAGGAGCCAATCATAAAGACATCCCCATGGGCAAAGTTTATAAGTTTAATAATTCCGTAAACCATTGTATAACCTAATGCAATAAGTGCGTAAATGCTGCCAAGAGAGATGCCGTTGACAAGTTGCTGTATCCATTCCATTTTCTCTTCACTCCTTTTTTCCAAAACTAACCTTTTTTCTCTCTAAAATATAAAATAGGGAGGATGATCCCCCCCATTTTTTGAACTATTAAGGATTAACCTTTGAGTTAAAGACTTGTTTTCCATCCTTATATTCAAGCACTGTTGCCGATTTAATTGGGTTATGGTTCTCATCAATTGTGACTACACCAGTGATTAAGGACAAGTCTTTTGTTTCAGCTAATGCATCTTTCACTTTCTCTGAATCTGTGCTTCCAGCTCTTTCAATAGCATCTTTCAACAAGTATACAGAATCATAACCAAGTGCATTGAATGCGTCAGGGCTCTTGCTGTATTTGTCATTAAAAGCACTAACGAATTTTTGAATGTTTTCATCTGGATCTTCAGAAGAATAATGGTTTGTGATATAAGTATTGTTCAAGTTTTCAGCACCAGCAAGTTCGATAAGCTTTGGTGAGTCCCAGCCGTCTGCTCCCATAAATGGAACAGTGATGCCCATCTCGCGCGCTTGCTTGATGATCAAGCCAACTTCCTCGTAGTATCCTGGAATAAATACAAATTCTGGATTTTCTCCTTTGATTCTTGTCAAAGTGGAATTAAAGTCAGTATCTTTTGCGACATAAGCCTCTTCAGATACGATTTCCCCGCCGTTTGCTGTAAATGTTTCTTTGAATGCAGCAGCTAAACCTTTTGCATAATCACTCGCACTGTCAGCAAAAATTGCTGCTTTTTTAATATTCAGTTTTTCTGTTGCGAAGTTTGCAGCAACATTCCCTTGGAATGGATCGATAAAGGAAGTTCTGAAAGCATATTCGTTCACAGAACCATCATCATTTACTGTAACGTTAGGCGCTGTTCCTGACGGAGTAAGCAATACAGTCTGTTTATCGTTGGCAATCTGCACTTGAGCAACTGTATCACCGCTTGTTGCTGCACCAATGATTGCTGATACTTTATCTTGCTCTATTAATTTAAGAGCTCCGTTTGTTGCTTCGGTAAGATCTGATTTATTATCAACCTTTACAGGCACGATTTTCTTACCATCGATTCCTCCGTCTGCATTGATTTCATCAATCGCTAAATCAATTCCACTCTCTAATGATTGGCCATATGATGCCACTTGACCTGATAATTCCAAATTGACTCCAAATTTTATTTCATCACTGCTTGCACCGCTGTCACCTTTTGGACTGCACCCAGCCAAGATTCCTGCTGCTAAAGCAGACGTTGCTAACAAATAACTAAGCTTCTTCTTCATGTTTGAATTCCCCTTTTGTTTAAGTATTCCGAAAATAATATCTCCAAAAAGCTATTTCTCTATCTCTTTGAAACATGATTACTATTCTAGTACGCTACTGTCTTTGTTGTTCAGTATAACTTCTGATTAGTTTAATAAATCTGAAAATTTGAGACAGTTTTGTTCAAAAATAGTGCTACTACCTATTTATCGGTACTCTTTCGTTATTTATTAGAACCAAATAATTCATATTCACTAATAGTATTTTGAAAAATGGAACTAATGTGATTATTATATTAACCTCAAGTTAATATAGAAAGCAATACCTTAAAAATACCAATTTTACGTTATATCTCTTTACACAAACAGTCACTTGCAGCTTGTAAAAACCCCTGAAAAGATAATTTTCCATTGTATTTTTATTATTAAAGTTAAAAACGTCAGATAATATGACATGTATTTTTATAAAATCATTTGTACTTATATTTACATATCCTCTTCAACTTACTATTAATAGGCCATTATCCATATATACTTGCTTTTAGAGAAAGAGATCCCTTATTCTTCGTAAACCTTAACTTGTCATTTAACATTACATACTTTATGAACAAGCTTGTTCAAAATCCTCTTAATTTTTTAATTTTTTTCAAAAAAAACTCATTTTTTTACAAAAGATAGGGAAAAGAAGAAGTAAAATTGTGATTAGGAAGGGAGAATACCAATGAAGATATTTCCCATTATGTTTACTGCCAGCTGCCTTTTTCTTACCAGCTGCAGTACAGAAGAACAAGTAAATAGTGCAGGTAATCCAAAGGCTTCTGCTAGTAGCAACCAAGTACAAGCAGAACAAACAGCTAACAACACTGATGCCTCACCTGACGATTATAATAGAAGTGTATTAACAGATATAAGGAAAGAGTTGAAATTAAAAGGTACTATGCTGCCACAAAGCTTACCCGTACAAAGTGGTAATTACCTTGGAGCACATATTGAAGAAAATACAGAAGAAGGCTACAGCCTTCACTTTTACGAGTCTGTATCCGAAGAATCAAATCAAGCTGGTGAGCCATTAGCAGAGTTTACAGCAGCTGTAATGGATAAGAATGAAGACAATAATTTGTTTCCTGCTTTTAACGAAAAGGATATTCCCGAAAATATGTCTGTCGATTTAGGCTACGGTATAAAGGGAGTGTTAGAAGGGGCAGCTGGAAGTACATATCTTCAATGGAAGGAAGGCAGATGGCTTTTGCAGATAAAAGCTGTGTCTGCTGACAATCGTGATTTGAAAGCTGATGGCAAAAGAATAGTTGAATACTTAGAGGAGCATAAGCTTCCCGTCCCTCATGATAATGGCAGAGTGGAAGTCAGCTATCCAGTAGAGGAAAATAATGCTGAAATTGAAATTATATGGGAGGATGAATCAATTTTATATACACTTTCGACTACAGGGGAGCCTGTTGATGCATTGAAGATGGCTGTATCTGTAGAATAGCAAAAAAAAATCCGCTGCTAATAGCGGATCTCAGGCTCGTGGCAAAACGCTCGCTTTCTGCGTTACTCTCCCTTACTCGGTGCTTATTTAAGACAATAATTCCAGCTCATACCAAGGGTTTACGTCAGGTCAAGACAAGCGCTTTTAATCGCCTGATTTCATTTATATCTTCACTTTCATTTGGGTGCAATCATCACATTGCATCATATTTTTGACAATATCTTTGTTGCGCTCTTTGAATACTTCATTATGAGAAGAAACCATCGCACTAGTGTTGGCATCCGGCTGAATGAATAGCTTTGCCTTATTCACCGCATTGGCTGCATCTTGAAAAGCACCTGCAATCAGATGAACCTTCCCATCATGTTTTAAGATGTCTCCGGCGGCATATAATCCTTCAACAGATGTCTCACTGTTTGCATTTCCAGCAATATAAAAATCCTCAAGCATTTTTATTTCTAAATCGCTGTTCTTCAATAATGATGAATCCATTTCATAGCCATGGTTAATTACCACTTCATCAACATCAATCAGCCCAATTTCCTCTGTCTGATTATTTGTGACTTCTACTGAATCAATCGTATCATGACCTTCCCGAGCGATTAGCTTTGTAATCGAGGTATGGAATAGACATTCTACCTTACTTTCCATAAGCTGTGTCGCTTTAGCCTCATGTCCCTTAAAGCTGTCTTTTCTGCATGTTATATATACTTTTTTGGCAATTGGCTCTAATTCAAGGGCCCAATCTATTGCTGAATTGCCTCCACCTGAGATAATTACAGTTTTATCTCTGAATTGCATCAGTGATTTAACTGTATAGTTCAAGTTGGAAACCTCAAATCGTTCAGCACCCTCAATTTTTATTTTTTGAGGAGTAAGTATTCCGCTGCCGACAGCAACTATTACTGTTTTCGAATAATGCAGCTCACCATTAGCTGATTCTAATATAAAACATCCTTCAGCATTCTTGCGGATAGATGTAATCTTTGTATTTAAAGCGACTTCCGGATTAAAAGTTAGCCCTTGTTGCACTAACTGTTCCCTTAATTTTTCACCTGGAAGTGGTGTAATGCCGCCTACATCCCAAATCATCTTTTCAGGGTACAGATGGAGTTTTCCTCCCAAATGCGGCAAAAATTCAATGATTTTTGTCTTCATTTCTCTTAAACCACTATAAAAAGCAGAGTAAAGTCCTGCTGGTCCACCACCAATAATCGTTATATCGAATATTTCCGTATTTTCCAAATTACTTCACTCCTATGGTTTGGGATTAAATTGATTCTCATTCTCAATTAGTATCATAACCCGTTTTTAAAATTTTTACAATGGATTATTGACAGAAATATGAAACGATAATAAGATTTACTTGTTCAAAAATGATTATCATTCTCATTAATTTAATAAATTGAAAAATCAAAGGAGGATAATGATGGGGCGATTATATACAGAGGATATAAGCATCAGCTATGGTGAACGGCTAATAGTCAAAAACCTTGATGTCGTTATACCGGATGGAAAAATTACGACAATCATCGGATCGAACGGCTGTGGAAAATCTACATTATTGAAAGCAATGACGCGCATCATCCCGCACCAGTCTGGTTCTGTCTTGTTGGACGGCAAGCACATAAGCAAGATACATACGAAACAGCTTGCAAAAGAAATGGCTATACTGCCCCAAACACCAGAAAGTGTCGCGGGATTAACAGTAGGAGAACTAGTATCCTACGGTCGTTTCCCCCATCAGAAAGGATTCGGAAAGCTATCACAACATGATATGGAGGCAATTGATTGGGCATTAGAATCAACCAACACAAAGGAATTCAAGGACAGGTCTGTTGATGCGTTGTCAGGCGGTCAAAGACAGCGCGCTTGGATTGCGATGGCTCTTGCCCAAGAAACAGATATTATCTTTCTAGATGAACCGACAACTTATTTAGATATGGCACACCAATTAGAAGTGCTCGAATTGCTCCAAAAACTTAACGAAGAACAAGGCAGAACAATCGTAATGGTCCTTCATGACTTGAATCAAGCCGCAAGATTTGCTGACTATATTATAGCAATGAAAGACGGCGAGGTGGTTAAAGCAGGCAACCCGCGTGAAATTCTTACAAAAGACATTTTACGAAGAGTCTTTCAAATCGATGCAGAAATAGGGGAAGACCCTCGTACAAAAAAACCGATTTGCTTAACATACCATCTTATTAAAGGAGAAAAGAATAATGAAGAAGTTGTATATGCCAATGATTCTGATCTTATTGCTAGTTATTAGTGCATGCGGAAACAAAGCAGCAGAAACTAACAGCGATGCAGAGAACACAGACAAAAAATCGGGAACAATTACATACGAGTCAGAAAATGGACCTGTTAAGGTACCCGCAGATCCGCAGCGCGTTGTCGTATTATCCACCTTTGCTGGTAATGTTATGGCACTTGGAGTGGATGTAGTTGGGGTTGATTCTTGGTCAAAGCTAAATCCAAGATTTAATTCAGAACTGAAAGATGTCGAAGAAGTAACAGATGAAAATCTGGAAAAAATAATTGAACTAAAACCTGATTTAATTATTGGATTATCAACTATTAAAAACGTAGATAAGTTAAATGAAATAGCCCCAACTGTTACATATACTTATGGAAAAGTGGACTATTTGACACAGCATCTTGAAATTGGAAAGCTTCTAAATAAAGAAAAAGAAGCACAAGATTGGGTGGATGACTTTAAACAACGAGCTGAAACGGCCGGCAAAGATATAAAGGCAAAAATAGGGGAAGATGCAACAGTAACTGTCATCGAAAACTTTAATAAGCAAATGTATGTATTCGGCGATAACTGGGGCCGCGGAACAGAAATTCTTTATCAAGCGATGAAGCTCAACATGCCGGAAAAAGTTAAAGAAATGGCACTTGCCGACGGATATTATGCTTTATCATCAGAAGTTCTGCCTGAATATGTAGGCGATTATTTGATTATCAGTGAATATGCAGATCAAGATAACTCTTATCAAGAAACAGAAGCGTATAAAAATATCCCAGCAGTAAAAAACAACCATGTGTTTGAGGCAAATGCAAGTGAATTCTACTTTAATGATCCTTTGACACTCGATTATCAATTGGAATTCTTTAAAGAGCATTTTCTAGGAAACTAGCCTATTACTAGGATTGCATGCTGCGCACAACAGTGCGCAGCATATTGTTTATACAAATCTAAACAGAAAAGATGATAAAAAATGACTAATTCTATTTCTTTTGTATGGAAATTATTAATAGGTGTCTCTCTTTTGATTGCTTCATTTATCATCTCAATGATTTTTGGAGCTGCTGATACATCGCTTAAGGACTTATGGCTTGCTATATCTTCCGATCACGCAACTCAAAACAGCAACATCTTGCGGGAGATCCGCCTTCCCAGGGAGGTTGCTGCAATCGCTGTCGGATCTGCTTTAGCCGTCTCTGGCGCTATCATGCAAGGCATAACAAAGAACCCTCTTGCCGATCCTGGTTTGCTTGGGTTAACAGCTGGTGCGAATTTTGCCTTAGCTTTATCTTTGGCACTAATCCCTTCCTTAAACTATTTTAGTATAATGTTAATTTGTTTTATCGGTGCTGCTATTGGCATGGTTCTAGTTGTTGGTATTGGTATGATTCGTAAAGGGGGAAACTCTCCACTTAAACTCGTATTGGCAGGATCAGCTGTAACAGCCTTCCTTACGGCCATCGCAGAAGGAATCAGCCTGTTTTTTCACATCAATAAAAATGTGTCGATGTGGACGTCCGGCGGACTGATTGGCACATCTTGGGGGCAGCTAAAGGTGATTCTTCCTGCTATCCTTATAGGGATTGCCGTTGCCTTCTTTTTGTCCAGACAGCTTACTATCTTAAGCTTAAGTGAAGATGTAGCAGTCGGGCTTGGGCAAAAGACAGCCTTAGTCAAAGGATTGTTATTTGTTGTTATTATTATTTTGGCGGGAGCCGCTGTCGCTCTTGTTGGAAACATGGCGTTTATTGGACTTATGGTTCCACATATGGTCCGTTGGGCTGCAGGAACAGATTACAGGCACCTCCTCCCTATTACAGCAATTGCGGGCGGAATATTTATGCTCATGGCAGACACTGTCGCAAGAACGATGAATGCTCCATACGAAACACCTGTAGCAGCAATTATTAGCATTTTAGGCTTGCCTTTCTTTTTATTCATCGTCAAAAAAGGGGGGAGTAAATTCGCATGATATCTACTGCATTGCTGAAAAAACAGAAAATAGTTATCACAGTGCTTGCAGCACTAATATTTTTGACAATTGGAATCAGCCTGAGTGTCGGATACGCTTCTTTCGGCCTGTCACGGCTTCTGCCTACACTGTTTGGAAACGGTACATTTGCAGAGGAATTTATTCTTTATTCTGTTCGGCTGCCAAGAATAATTGTCACCCTGCTAGCAGGGGTTGCCCTCTCTCTTTCTGGAGCAATCCTGCAGGGAATCACGAGAAATGATTTAGCAGACCCGGGCATCATTGGCATAAACGCAGGTGCCGGCGTTGCTGTTGCCGGCTTTTTCTTGTTTTTCCCGATTGATGCGGGATCATTCGTTTATATGATTCCAGTTTGTGCATTTGCAGGTGCTATCGCGTCTGCCCTGCTTATCTATTTCTTTTCATATGATAAAAACCTTGGTTTTCAGCCAACTCGCCTCGTACTAGTTGGTGTAGGCTTTTCTATGGCTTTATCTGGAATCATGGTTGTTCTGATTTCTTCTGCTGAAAGAGAGAAGGTAGAATTCATTTCGAAATGGCTTGCTGGTAATGTTTGGGGAACTGATTGGCCGTATATCCTTGCTATGCTCCCTTGGCTGATTATATGCATTCCCTTTACTTTATACAAAGCTAACAAGCTGGATGTTCTTACTTTCAGTGAGCCTGTCGCAATAGGTATCGGTGCATCAATCCAGAAGGAGAGAATTGGTTTGGCAATCGCTGCAGTTGCGCTCGCTGCAGCTGCAGTTTCGGCAACAGGAAGCATCTCTTTCATAGGATTGATGGGACCTCATATTGCGAAAGCTTTAGTCGGGCCACGGCATAAACTTTATTTGCCTGTAGCACTGCTGATAGGGGGACTATTCCTGCTAGCTGCGGATACAATTGGTAAGAATATACTTGATCCAGACGGAATTCCGGCTGGAATCATGGCAGCTATTATCGGCGCACCATATTTTATGTATTTACTGTTCAAGAAAAAATAGCATTTAATAAGTATATTAATATAATGATATGTTTTCCTTGACTATTTAGATTTTTCCAACTAATCTAGTATATACAGATATTTCAAAATAAAAATTAAAAATACATTTCTTATCGAGAGAGGTGGAGGGACTGGCCCCGCGATACCTCAGCAACAGATTCTCAGGTAGAATACTGTGCTAATTCCAGAAGCGCAATGCTTGAAGATAAGAAGAGCCAATGTGAATGTTCGCCTCTTCTTATTTACAAGATGAGGCTTTTTGCGTCTTTAGGCTTATCTTCTTTCTTACAACAAAATATTAACGAAAGCAGGAGTTAACCATGACAAAAATATCAAACCAAGGACCATTTAGAGCAGATCACGTTGGCAGTTTATTGCGCCCTGAAAGCTTACATAATGCAAGAAAAGAATTCAAAGAAGGCATTATTACAAGAGACCACCTTCGTGCTGTTGAAACAGCAGAGATTAAGAGAGTTGTCGATAAACAAATTGAAGTTGGCTTAAAAGCAGTAACAGATGGAGAATTTAGACGCACATGGTGGCATCTTGATTTCCTCGAGCACTTGGACGGAATGGAAGGTTATGTTCCAGAGACTGGTTACAAGTTTGATGGTGTGGAAACGGAAAGATACAATATACGCAATATTGGCAAAATCGCATTCAATCCTAATCATCCTTTCATCGAAGATTTCAAAGAGTTTAAAGAAATTGTCGGAGACCGCGCTGTTGCAAAACAAACTATTCCTAGTCCGAATCAGCTGTTCTACAGCACAATCAGGGATGAGTCAATTTATCCAAACTTAGAAGATTTCACTAAAGATGTTATCCAAACTTATCGTGATGCTATCAAAGCCTTCTATGATGCTGGTGTGCGTTACTTACAATTAGATGATGTTTATATTGCCAGACTTTCTTCCCCTGAACAAACATTTAATGATGGAGAATACAGCAGGGAGCATTGGATTGACTTAGCGCTTTATGTTATTAACAGCATACTGGAAGACAAACCAGAAGATCTTGTTGTTACAACGCATTTGTGCAGAGGAAACTATCAATCAACTTGGGCATTTGAGGGGAGCTATTCTTTAATAGCACCAACTTTGCTTGCAAGAGAGAAGGTTAACGGCTTCTTCCTTGAGTATGATGATGAACGCTCAGGTGACTTCAAACCGCTTGAACATATTCCCCACGGAGGGGCAAAGGTTGTGTTAGGCGTGGTTACGTCTAAATTTGGAGAATTGGAAAATAAAGATGCATTAAAATCCCGTATTCTTGATGCTGCCAACCATCTGCCTTTAGAGCAGCTCTGCTTAAGTCCACAGTGCGGTTTTGCGTCAACACATCACGGCAATAAACTGACTGAAGAGCAGCAGTGGGAAAAGCTGAGGTTAATAGTAGAAGTTTCTGAGGAATTGTGGGGAGCGAAAGAACCAGTAACGAAATAATAGACTCGGAAGGCAATCTATATGCCTTCCTACTTTTCACCTTTTAGTTTCCTCATCTGTTTAGTTTCCTGATATTACTCAAGAATGATATCAGGTTGCCACTTTAACAAGAAAAGGAAAGGACGATATATGTCCTTTCCTTTTCTTTACGGATTTTTCACAAGGGGGAACTGTATTTTTACGGTAGTTCCTTCGCCCTTTTTACTTTCGATGCTAATTTTCCCGTTATATTTTTCAACAATATTGAAGCATATCATCATACCTAGGCCGGTTCCCTTGCTTTTTAAGGAATAAAATGGCGTCCCTAAGGATTGGACTTCTTCTTCTGACATTCCACAGCCATGGTCAGTCACTTTTATTTCTACCATTTCTTTTTGTACCTCTGTCTCAATAAATATCGGTTCACCATAAGGCGATGCTTCCATTGCGTTTTTCAACAAATTGATCATTAGCTGCTTAAATTCGATTGCATTAACTAAAATATAACAATTTTTCTGTACATCACGAAGAAATATATTGTTGTCCCTAAGAATTCCATATGATTTCACTAGATCTGTCACACTTTGGAGCAAATAGTCTACTTCAACCTTCTCCAACTTAATATCATTATCCGGCTTCGCCAACATGAGAAACTGGGAAAGAACGTGTTCTGCTGTGTTCAGCTCGTCAATCATCAGGCTGTAGTTACGTTTTGAGCCTTCGTCCATTTTCTCCTCTTGCTGGTACAGCTGCAGAAATCCCTTTACAACTGTCAGTGGATTCCTGATTTCATGAGCAACTGCTGCTGCCAACTGGCCTGTAGTTTTCAGCCTTTCTGATTGCTGAAGCTGCTTATAATACAATTGCTGCTTCTTAATTCGTTCATATGTTAATAGAAAAATACAATATAAAAGTGCTTGGCTGCCTAAAAAGTTAATTACATTACCTGGAACATTGACACCTAACAGACCAAATGTCTCTGCCTTGTCCATAAACAGAATATAGCCATACCCAAGCAAGTAAAGACATATATTCATTACCATTGAAAACACAAACAGCTGTTTATCAAAAAATAAGATGGAAATCGCCGGGATAAAACATACAAAAATAAACGAAGACCATGTATCAGGATATACATAAAAAATCGTGTAAAAATAGGCAGTTCCTACGATGATGATTAAGAAATTAATCCACCATCCAGATATCTTCGGATACAGCAGCAAAAGCACTGATAATATGGAAACTTCGACTGCATTTAGGTAATTTCCAAAGCGCAAGCCCGCTGTCTCCATGAATAAACTTGCAATCATTCCTGTAACCATGAACATGATTATAACAGTTATAACCCCATAATATATCTTTACATTAAAATCCTTATATGAACTCATGTTATATGCACCTTTTATTTAATTTCCATACACCCTTAGTCTACCAAACTGGCAAGCGCTTGAATACGCTTTTCCAGTTATTTGTTATGTTTTTATCAGCCTTTAGCATCTTTGTTCCAATACTTCATTACTTTTATGCACTTTCGCGTTGAAGTGTTAAAAGTTTTTGTTGACGACCACCTATATATTTCATATAATTACCACAAAATACAAGGGATTGGAGATTATGGAGATGAAAGAGTTTTTCAACAAATTATTGACTGGGATCAGTATTGGAATTGTTGTCTCGTTAATACCAAACGCGCTATTAGGGGAAATATTAAAACTCCTGATACCATATATACCTTTCCTTCAAAATGTGTATGATATTACCGTATTTGTAATGAGCTTGCTGCCAGTGCTCATTGGCGTGATGGTCGGAATATCCTTTAAGCTCACCTCTATTCAAACAGCAAGTGTCGGCATTGCCGCAATGGTCGGGAGCGGTGTTATCCAAAAGACGGCTGATGGGTTATTCACCTTAAATGGCATCGGGGTAGTCATCAACACAGGATTAACCGCTGCATTGACAGTTTTATTTGTCCGATTTGTAGGGGACCGCCTAAAAGCTTATTCCATCCTGCTCTTGCCTACTTTAAGTATTTTAGTACCAGGCATGGCTGGTTATCTTATTTTGCCTTACATACAAAACACAACAGGAATTATTGGTACGGGGGTTCAGCATGTCACTACCCTTCAGCCAGTATTAATGGGCGCTATGATTGCAGTCATTTTCTGCATTATCATCTTGTCTCCAATTTCAACGGTTGGCCTTGCCACTGTCATTTCCTTATCAGGAGTTGGGGCTGGCGCTGCAAATCTCGGAATTGTCGCAGCAGGTATCGGTCTTGCAATTGCAAGCTATAAAGCGAACGCACTCGGAACGGCGCTGGCACATGTGCTTGGCTCACCAAAGATTCAGATGAGGAACTTCTTTATGAAGCCTAAGATTTTGTTTCCAATGCTCATAACCGCTGCTGTGCTAGGAGCAATGGCAGGATTTCTAAATATACAAGGAACACCTTACAGTGCCGGCTTTGGTCTGTCTGGTCTTGTAGGCCCGCTAAACTATATGCATCTAGCTGACGGAGGATGGACATCTAAGAATATCACCATTATGATCACCGTATTCTTTATCGTGCCAGTCCTTCTCAACCTCGCTCTAATTTATATATTTGCAAGAAAATTGAAAGTTATTAAAGCTGATGATTATAAGCTTCATTTTGACTAAAGAAAAAAGCCGTTAAGGATTCCCCTAACGGCTTTATATTTTGTTTACTTACCTAGTTACAGCGATGATTCCTTCTTCGTCGTCCAGCACTAATTTAATTCCAATATATGGATCAATATTTAGATACTCTTCCATCCATAAGCGCAATGCTTCAATGATGTTCTGGGCAATCAGTACTTGCTTTCGTCCCTGAACATAGGATTCAGCCGAGAAGCCATAATCGTCATCGTACATTAGCTCTACTTCTACATCTTCCGGACGGACTTGTTTCTTTCTTGAAATATAAACACATAGTGCGTTTATAATATCCTGCTCTGGAATGATTAGTTTCTCCAATTATTTGCTTCCTCTCTTTTTTTCTTTTTGAAATAAACAAATATTTTTCTGATTACGCTAATCAAGATAACGATAGCCAAAACGTTGATGATAAGACCTAAAATAGACCCCAGCATACCCATATTTGCAAAGAGACCGCCAAACAACAAGCCAGCTAGTCCTCCGATCATTAACCCTCTCATCAAGCCGCCAGAAAAGAATCCTCTATTGTTAGATTTAGTAGCTGTTGTTGAATTATTTGTTTGCTTCTTTTGGAAGAAGGAGTTCGTATTTGTGTTTGTGTTCGTATTGCTGTTATTTGTGTTAAAGCTTCGTTTCCCAGATTTGTAGGATTTTGCTTCTACTGTTGTTGTCTGCTCATGGAACACTGCACTTCCGACAGGTGAAAAGATAAGACCAAGTGTTAATACTGCTGTTAAGAGTTTCTTCATCATTAATTGTTTCCTCCACTTTTCTTTTTGTTTTTTTTATGATTGGCAATATATACAGTGATTATTTACTTACCGCTTATATTACTATTCCCCCTTTTTAGTAAAACAAAAAACCTCTACCGGTATGGTAAAGGTTTCAAAATAGTCATATTTATCCCTTTACCGTTTATGGCAAAGGTCTCGCAAACAACATACATGTTGCCAGTTTGGCCGGTGGCATTGGTTTTGCCACGTATTGACGACGCAACTGTCAGCTACTCCCCTTTGGAGTATTCAAATGTTCATGAGTATTACCTCTATGATGATTCTATTTTACTAAAAATATGGGCTTCAGTCAATAATGACCTAATTGTTTCAATAATCAAGCGGATTGACTAAAAAAAGAGTGAAAATTTAGATATTTTATCCATACAATAAACACACAAAAGTGATAATATAATTTCAAGGCAAATCCATGTCATAAAATCTAACGCGAAATTGCATATATATTAACTCTATATAGCTTCATAAATAAAAATCACACGAGAATAGGCAAGGAAGGATGAGGATGAATGAGTTTAGAGGCATTGAATGAACGAGTGAAGACAGATTTAGCTTATATAAATTTTGGCGGGCCAGATTGGATGCAGCCATGCACGCATGAGGATGGACATGTGTACGACACAGTCATCATTGGTGGAGGACAATCAGGATTAGGGGTTGCTTTTGGACTTCTGCGCGAACGTGTCAGTAATCTTCTCATCATTGATGAAAATCCAGAAGGCTATGAAGGACCGTGGGATACGTATGCAAGAATGGTTACATTGCGCACACCAAAGCATTTAACATCCATTGACCTTGGCATTCCTTCCTTAACATTCCGTGCATGGTGGGAGGCACAAGCAGGAGTGGAAGGCTGGGAACAGCTTGATAAGATTCCCCGGCAAGACTGGATGGATTATTTACGCTGGTATCGCAGAATTTTAAATCTGCCAATTATTAATGACACAAAGCTTCAACTCATTGAACCGCTTAGTGAAGGGCTGCACTGCCTCCATGTTAGCAAAAACGGTAACCTTGAAAAACTGCTGGCGCGAAAAGTTATTCTTGCAACTGGCATTCAAGGAGGCGGCGAGTGGCATGTTCCCTCCTTCATATCTGAATCCTTGTCAAAGAGTCTCTATTCGCATACTTCTGAGTCTATTGATTTCACTAAGCTAAAAGGGAAAAAGCTGGCGATTTTAGGAGGGGGAGCTTCTGCTTTTGACAATGCTAATTATGCCCTGTCTAAGGGTGTCGGCGAGGTACATGTATATGTCCGCAGAAAAGAGCTGCCGCGAGTCAACCCAATTAGACAAATGGAAGTCTCAGGGATGATTGAACGCTATTCTGCCTTTTCCGACGCAGAGAAATATACTGGAATGGCCCATTTTTTCAAGCTTAACCAGCCGCCTACTAATGATATCTTCGAACGGGCCAGCAATTGGTCCGGATTCCATCTTCATTTAGGTTCTCCGTGGCTCCAAGTTGAGGAAGATCAAGGTTCAGCAATTGTAACTACACCTCAAGGAAAGGAAAAGTTTGATTTCCTAGTTATCAGCACTGGCCTGATTACTGATCCAGCACTCCGTCCTGAACTTAAAATGGTCGAAAAGCATATCACTCGATGGAAGGATATATATACTGCGCCTAAGGATATCGCCAACCAGCTGATAGATGCCCACCCATACCTCAGCAATGGTTTTGCCTTCATCAGCAAGGACAAAGCTGGAGAAGCACTTCTTTACGGTCTGTTTGCCTTTAATTATTCTGCACTTATCAGCTGCGGTCTGTCAGCTTCCGCACTGTCAGGCATGCGCTGCGGAATACCGAGAATTGTTTCAGCTGTAGCAGATGAGCTGTTCCTTGATGATCGAAAACAAAAGCTTCAAGATTTCTTATCCTATGATGTAGAGGAATTTGTAGGGGAATGGCCGAAAAAAAAATCAGCCACATTAAATTAAGAAATAAAGCCAAAGGCATCCTTGCCTTTGGCTCTTTTTTATCGTCTAATGAAAAAACACTCATTGCATATTTTATGTTTAAAGCGGTGCGGGAGCTCTTTTCCGCAAGTTTCGCATACATTCTGGCGCAATTTAACGCCTGATTTTAATTGTTCATGAATAAGATCGCTTATTTCTTCACGAACTCTCTCCCAATAATATGCCTCGGTTGTTTTTTCTATTTTATATAAAAAGAGCAAGTGCAATCCCACTGATTTATATGACAGTTCCAGTTCTTCGAGGCTTGATTTATTGATGACTGGATCTGGTAAGTCATTATTCTCCACAATAGAGAGCATTTTGCTTTTCCACTGTGCCCGCAAAGCAGGCTCATTTGCCGAGAACGGCAGACGCAAAAATCCAAATAAATCGTCTAGTGACAGCCTAGCTTCCACCATTGTGTCCCTGATCATATCATATAGGAGCATCTCATCAGCTAATGTCGCTTTTTTAGTTCCTTCTGGATTTTTGAAGTTCTCCCATAAATAAAAAAACAGACTTAAACTGTTGGAGTATTTTTGGAACCTCTTTAAGACCGCAGAAGTCGGGGCAATGGTGAAACCATTGATTTCCTCATCCTTTTTCTCGAGCAGCCCCTTCATCACTCTCGGCTCACTCGCAAATGCTACCCGGCCCACCTCATAAAGGCCTCTGCGTCCTGCTCTTCCCGCAATCTGCTTTACCTCCTGAGACGTGAGTAACCTTCGTTTAGTGCCATCGAACTTATCATTTTCAAGGAAAACAATCCGTTTAATCGGCAGGTTCAATCCCATTCCAATAGCATCCGTACAAACAATAACAGACGTTTCTCCATCTATAAACCGATGCATCTGTTTTTTTCTTGTCTCTGGCGGCATACTGCCATATATCATGCTAGTCTGTCGTCCCATCTTTTGAATCTGGGAGGCGGTCTCCAGTACACCTCTTCTTGAGAAGCAGACAAGTGCGTCACCTTTTCTCGTATCGCTCAGCTTAAATGGTGATGATTCCACCTTTAACGGAGTATCCCTTTCATATTCCTTAACATCCACATCAGAATCACCAAGCAAATCCAGTATCATCGTTTTTGCATGAAAACTGCAAATAATATGTACTTCCTTCGCATTTGCTTTAGTAATTGCCTTATACCAGGAGAAACCTCTGTCTTTGTCAGCAATCATTTGTGCTTCGTCAATAACAACAACTTCATAAAAATCCTTCTCACGGAACATCTCCACCGTACAGGATAGATGTTTCCCTTCCTTCGCAAGCTTTTCCTCCTCCCCGGTTATTAAGGAACACGGCACTCCATCCTCGTTCAGCCTTTCATATATTTCCAACGCCAGTAAACGAAGCGGGGCAAGATACAGACCACTGGCTGCTCTTTTCATTTTTTGAATAGCATGAAAGGTTTTTCCGGTATTTGTTTCACCAACATGGAGCTTATATTGAATGTCCCTGCCAGCGGGAGGATTATATTCCATACCGAAAATATCCTCGAGCATCTTTTTCTCTTTTTCTTTACGTCTTCTTTTTTCTTCTCGCTCTTCTCGTTCGCGCCGCTCTCTCCATTCCTTATCTTTGACATAAAGGTCCCTATGGACTTCTAAATCAAAAGGTATATCTATTAATTTCGTAAGATCTGCAAGCCTTTCCTCAAGAAGGTCCTCAAAGAAGTCAGACGCAATATCTTCAAATGATTCACTTGCTAGCTCACGCAAATAGGAGAGGGGAACAGTTTTTTGAGTACGCTCGAGATATTCCGCTAGCAAGTGTTCAGGTAGACGCTGTTTTAACCAATTTGGACCAAAATCATCTAAATAGGCTATAATCATATCCTCATAAGCCGTTGTTCTGTCCTCTACAAAATAAAATTGGTTATAAGGCATATCTAGTTCATTGTATAAATAATCCTCAAATATAACGTCATCAGAAGAAAGGATAATTCCATTCCCTTCTATTTCTACTTCCAAATGGCAGCCAATTAAGTAACGCACATATAAATATAAATCCTCATAATGCTTTCCAAGCTCCTGGTCAATATAATAGGAGAATTTACTGTTCAGCTTGCGGTTTTTTTCGGATAATTCTTGTTTTGCCTTCCATTCAAGATATTTGTCCCTAGCTTTTAGATAAACAGCTTCCCATTCGTATTCCTTACCTGCATACAACGTATCTAGCCATGTTTCAAACATATACGGTTTTGGATCTCTGGTTTCCTGCCTGAATAACTGCTTGATCACTTTCTTTGTCAGGCCTTCGGTTTCTATCCCCTTTTCCTCCAGATAATCTTTCTTTTCCCTTGCAGATGCCTCACTTGCTGTCATGTTTATCCAAGTATTAAGCCATATTTGGTGGATAAACTCTCCTCTTTCCCGTAAATATTGCTCATATGAAGGCATTTTTTCTTTATCCTGCAAATATCTTTCTATATCTTCTATTAACAGCTTTTTCGTTTTTTCTACCGATTTGTCGTAATATCCTTCAAGTAGTTCACTCATTTAAACAACCTCTTCACTTAAGTCTTTCCTTTAGTCTCTTTCATATAGGAAAAATCAATTCAAAAAAGACCATTTTTATGGTCCTTCTCTTCATCCTTAGTTTATGATAAGCATATTTGATTCATCAAACTCCCAGTCCGGCCCATATGCAACTTCCCAATAATAACCGTCCAAGTCCTTGAAATAGCCGCTATAACCTCCCCAAGATGTTACCTTAGGCATTTTTGCTACTTCTGCACCGACCTCAGCAAGCTGGATGAAAATAGCATCTACCTCTTCAATAGACTTTGCATTATAAGCCAGTGTGAATCCTGGAAACCCTCCAGTCTCAGCTAAAGAAGGCGGCTGTGCTTCATTTATATCTTTGGCAAGAAGCTCGAGGGGATAAAGCTCTAATCTGGAGCCTTGATTATTAAAAAATACAATTACAGGTTCCGCATCCGTACCAACGACAGAAGCCTGAAAACCTATGGATTTGTAGAATGCCAGTGAATCTGCGATATTTCGTACACCTAGTGCGATTAAATTGATTCTGTTCATATGTCTCCCCCTGTCCATTTCCTATCTATATTATTTCGCTATATCAGCAACATATCCCTTTGTTACGGGATGTCTTTTAAAAAAGCACATTCCTCTCAGGAATGTGCTTTTGTTATTTATTTCGTTAAGCTTTCCACAACATCGTCAATGATTTGTGTGTTGGCAATAGAGCCAGAGTATAACCAGCTAGTTTCAGGACCGTATTCGTAAACATTTCCGTTCTTCACGGCAGGAATATTAGACCATAGCGGATCCTTCAATGTTTCAGAAGCTTCGCCTTCACTGTTAATCAAGAATAAATGGTCCGCATCAAGCTCTGCAAGCTTTTCAAGTGAGATAGAAGACCAGTTTCCAGTTGCTGTTTTCGAAATTTCTTTAACTACTTCCGGTACTGCTAATCCTAGATCACCGTACAATACTGCACCGCTTGAAACATTTTCCCCAACAATAAATAGCTGTCCGCCAACAAGCCAGATCGCTGCTGCAGATTCGCCTTCAGCAGACGCTTGAATGCTTGCTTTTGCCTCTTCTGCTTTTTTATCATACTCAGCCAAGACTTTTGTAGCTTCGTCTTCTTTACCTAAAACTTCACCAACTGTTTCTAGTCTTTTTCTCCAATCATTATTGTTTTCTTCTGAAACAACATATGTTGGCGCAATGTTTGTATACTGCTCATATTTTGCACCTTCTACAGTAGCGGCAGACGTCATCAGCAGCACGTCTGGTTCGAAGCTCGCAACAGCTTCATAAGGAAGCTCCGAGTCAATTGTAGGAACATCCTTCAATGATTCTTGCAGATAATCCTGTACGCCGGCGCCATCTTGGATAGACCATTGCGCAGCAGGTGTTACACCAAGTGCAACAAGCTCATCCTCTAAATAAGAACCAATTACTGCTTTTGGTTCTGCTGGAACTGTCACTTCGTGTCCCATTGCATCTGTTAATGTGCGGTCTTTTGTTTCTTCCGCAGTATCTGTTCCTGTATTCTTATCTGAATCACTTTCATTGCCGCATGCAGCTAAAATAGTAAATACTAATAATAAACTAGCAAATAAAAGCGATTTAACCGTTTTATTGGACATTATGTACCCTCCTGAGTGTTTATTAATTCATTATAAGTGATAACAATTATCATTTTCAATAGACTATGTATTTTTTTATCGTTTTCTAGTAAAATTTATTAAAGAAAACGACAATTTTTTTAACAGCCTTAGAAGTTATTTTTATTTTGCACTAATTACCTATTTTTATAAAAAGGAATTATGAAATCTGGTCGGAAAGTTGGTCCCTTTATGCAAAAAAATAAAACGGGTGTACAAAAAGATATTTACAGACCAAAAACAGCAACAGCTGTCATCCTTTTTGGCCTCGCCCTCCTGCTGGCATCGATGTGCTTATCCATTATATATGGCGCTGCTAACATCAATGTTTCGACAGTATGGCAAAGTATTTTTCATTATGACCCTGGGTCTACTCAACATCAAATTATCCATCGGCTTCGTTGGCCGAGAGCAGTTGCTGCTGCCTTAATAGGAGCATCCTTAGCAGTATCTGGAGCCATTATGCAAGGGATGACAAGAAATGCACTCGCATCCCCTTCTGTTATGGGAGTAACCGCTGGAGCGGGCTTCATGATTGCAATAGGTTTTGCCTTCCTGCCATCTGCTTCTAATCTAGTGCTATTTCTACTAGCATTTGTAGGCGCCGGCTTGGGCACATTGCTGGTTTTCTCTATCGGAGCGTTATCAAAAAGAGGCCTTACTCCAATTAAACTGGCCCTTGCAGGCTCAGCGGTTACCGCACTGCTAAGTTCTATCTCAACAGGTATCGCTCTGTTCTTTGATATAGCGAAGGATATAAGCTTCTGGTATGCAGGCGGAGTTGCCGGGGTTCAGTGGGTAAGCATCAAGCTGTTTCTGCCTGCCGCAATCGTAGGTCTGCTTATTGCCCTTTTTATCAGCAGATCCATCACTATACTAAGTTTAGGAGAAGATGTTGCCGCAGGTCTCGGACAGCGGACAGGTATCGTTAAGTTCCTTGGCACAATCGCCGTACTACTGTTAACCGGAGCTGCAGTGGCAGTCGGAGGATCGATTGGTTTTGTCGGTCTCGTAATACCGCATATTGTCCGCTTTATAGTCGGTCCTGATTACCGGCTTATTATCCCATGTTCTGCTGTTGTTGGCGCCCTTCTATTAGTTATATCTGATGTAGGCGCTCGCGTCATAAACCCGCCTTTTGAAACGCCATTAGGGGCGATCACCGCATTGATCGGCGTTCCATTCTTTCTTTATTTAGCCCGCCGTGAAGGGAGGGGATTATGATGTCACAGACAAAATGGAACACTAAGCGCTTTACCATAACAGTTATAAGCCTAATTGCAGCGATTATTCTTGTATTTTTCCTGAGCTTGAACTTGGGTATTATTAAAATTCCGCCATTAGAAGTGCTGCAAGCCTTTATGGGGAAAGCTTCACCGCAAAGCACAAATATATTGTTCAACTTTAGGCTACCTCGCATGGTTATAGCTATTTTAATAGGAATGGGCATGGCAATTGCTGGATCCATTTTGCAAAGCGTTTCACGCAACGCTCTTGCTGATCCAGGAATAATCGGTATCAATGCAGGTGCGGGTTTTGCTGTCATTCTCTATATTTTCTTCTTCCAAGGATCTATTGGCTCAGACGCTGCATCTGTTTATATCATGCCTTTCTCTGCTTTGCTTGGGGCATTGCTTGCTGCAGGACTAATATATGTTATTGCATGGAAGGATGGCGTATCACCAGTAAGACTTGTGCTAGTGGGAATAGGAATCAACTCTGCGTTCGGGGCATTAATTATCATTTTTCAGTTAATGATGGATCCACGCGATTTCACGCAAGCAACCATTTGGATTACCGGCAGCATTTGGAGTGCTAGCTGGGATTACGTTTTTGCAGTGCTCCCTTGGATTTGCCTGTTCGTTCCTTTAGCTCTTTATAAATCCCATAAGCTGAATTTATTACAACTTGGAGAAAATACTGCTGCAGGATTGGGAGTATCGATTGAACGAGAAAGAGGTATACTCCTCTTTATTTCAGTAGCCCTTGCAGGAGCATGTGTTTCTGTGGGCGGAGGAATTTCATTTCTCGGTTTAATTGCTCCCCACCTGGCAAGACGAATTATCGGTCCTAGACACCAGACGCTTCTTCCTGTAGCTGCACTTATAGGCGCATTTTTACTGCTGACTGCCGACATGATTGGCAAGAATTTAATGGCACCTACGGAAATACCAGTCGGACTTGTTGTTTCTTGCCTTGGCGCACCGTATTTTATTTACCTCCTTATAAAAGATTAAGAAAAAAAGGAAAAGGCATTTATCGCCTCTTCCTTTTTTTGTGTATTTATTCTAATTCAGCTTTTGTATCTGAAATATGATTGTCGTAAAAAGACCCCAGAGATGTGCTGATATACGGTGCAAGCCAGAGAAAACCAATTCCAAGTGTTATCACAGATAACAATCCCCAGCCAATAAAACTTAAATATAGAAGGAAGTACTTCCACTTATAACCGACCATTCGTTTGCGGCTTTCCGTAATTGCTTCAAAAACCGAATAATCAGGATGATCCTTTAGTAAATAGTATGTTTGTGAATAAGATATCGATTTGATAATGCCAGGTACGAATAATAGCAAAAACCACAGAAACAAGAAAATGCTTTGCATAATGGATGCACCAATAATTTTCAAGCCTAGGCCGAGCTCTTTATAAGGATTAAATATATCCGATACTTTGGGCGAATTCCCTCGTGCCAAGTCTAAAAAGTACCAAACTGTGGCAATTGATAATGGAATGAGCAGCACCGATATGAGAGTGCTCACAATAGTCGCTCCTAATGGAGGTGCATCCTGCAGTACCCAAGCCTCAAATCCGCCGCTTAATGGAACCTCAAAAAACATTGGAACTAAACCGCTAATAACAAAAACTAGAAAAGTAACCAATACTGCAGGTCCCCAATTTGCTCTTAACGCATTTAACGCTTCTTTTTTTATACTTCTAATTTTCATTTAATTATCTCCTCCAAAATGATAAATTGCAGCAACTTTTTACATAATTTTATATTAATTTCCCAGGAAATTTGCATGCTTCGTCAATTTATGACAAAGCAAACTACTCCTTTTATAGGTGAACTCCACTATATTGTATTCACTTATAAACAAGCTAGAACAAAATATATCATACATAATTATCAAAAAACTTTGACATACTCTTAAAAATGAGTTAAAGTACCATAGGGACGAACAATTTTAATTAAACATACTAAAATATTCGTATTTAGGAGTGTAAACTATGGATAACGTATTTGATTACGAAGATATACAGTTAATTCCCGCAAAATGTATTGTGGACAGCCGTTCAGAATGTGATACATCTGTAACATTGGGCGGACATACTTTTAGATTGCCAGTTGTTCCTGCTAATATGCAGACAATTATAGATGAAAAGGTTGCAGAATATTTAGCTGAAAATGGATATTTCTATATCATGCACCGCTTCCAGCCTGAAACAAGAAAAGCATTTATTAAAGATATGCAGAATAAAGGATATATCGCATCAATCAGTGTAGGAGTTAAAGAAGAGGAATATGGGTTTGTTGAAGAACTTGCTTCCGAAAACCTAGTTCCTGAATTTATCACAATAGATATTGCCCATGGCCATTCTAACGCTGTAATTAGTATGATTAAGCATATTAAACAGCATTTGCCTGCTAGCTTTGTTATTGCTGGTAATGTCGGTACACCTGAAGCGGTCAGAGAGCTAGAGAATGCAGGAGCTGATGCAACTAAGGTTGGTATCGGACCTGGTAAAGTATGTATAACAAAAATTAAAACAGGATTTGGAACTGGTGGCTGGCAGCTGGCAGCACTTCGCTGGTGCGCAAAGGCTGCGAGCAAACCAATCATCGCTGATGGCGGAATCCGCACACATGGTGATATTGCAAAATCTGTTCGCTTTGGTGCTTCCATGGTCATGGTTGGTTCCCTCTTTGCTGGGCATGAAGAGTCTCCTGGAGAAACGTTTGAAAAAGACGGAAAGCTTTTCAAAGAATATTTTGGATCTGCTTCTGAGTTCCAAAAAGGAGAAAGAAAAAACGTCGAAGGCAAAAAAATGTTTGTCGAGCATAAAGGTTCCTTACAGGATACATTAATTGAAATGGAACAAGACTTGCAGTCTTCTATTTCCTATGCCGGCGGAAAGAAACTTGATGCAATTCGCAATGTTGATTATGTTATTGTTAAAAACTCCATTTTTAACGGAGATAAAGTTTATTAATAATAAGAGCAAGCTGTCATTAAGACGCTTGCTCTTATTATTTTGTTTCACATGAAACATTGTTCGTCTCTTTTCGACAGCCATTAACCCCTCCCTTCTTCACCTTTCCTTTTCACAACTTCCAATTATTACAATCATCCAAAAACTAGTATGAAACTTCAGGGAAATCTTATAAGATGAAGAAAGGAAAAGATACTTATCAGTATTACTTTCACAAGTTAACCAAGGAGTTACACTATGGAAAGACAAAGACAAAATACATTTCTTTCATTTGGCTTCATCTTCACCCTGCTTATTACTTTTGTTTATTATATATGGTTATTTCTATTCCAGGAAAATGAAAATGTATTAACATTCGGAGCAAATATTCTTTGTATTGCAGGCAGCTTTTTTGCGTCTTTATGGCTTTTGCGTACTGCCAAAAAAAGTGAACAGTCTGTAAAAGCGTTTTGGTATCTATTGTTTTTTGGTAATATGAGCTTTATGCTTTCGGAAGTTGCTTGGTTTGTCCAAGAAAGTATTCTTAAGCAGGAAATTCAGTTTCCAGGTTATCTGGATATTCTTTATTTTATACAGGTACTTGCCTTCTTTGGAGCATTTTTATACCATCTTTCACTAGTCAAAAGGAAGTTGCATGTTGCCCGTTTTCTATTTGATATTGCTATATTAATGACTGTTGCCCTTACTTTCAGCTGGCATTTTATCATAAGTCCCATTATTGATTCAGCGCAAATGTCACATTTTGCGCTAGCGGTAACATTAGCATATCCACTTGGCGATTTAGCTGTTCTAGCTGGAATAATCCTGATAATGTTCGGTCCTAAGTCATTTCTTTCTGGCCGCAGCATCATGTTTATTTTGACAGGTCTATTATTATATATCTTTGCAGACAGCTGGTACTTTTACTTACAATTTCATGGTAACTATCGATCTGGGGATTTTGTTGATCCCTTGTTTTTATTAGGCACTCTGCTTGTTGGCTACGCTGGCAACTTATATAGGAATGCCCCACAGGAAAATCCTAAATTAAGAAAAAGCGATTACCTGCGCGGGGATGTTCTCCGCACAGCCATGCCTTATGTTAATGTTATCATCTTGTTTATTTTTATGATTACAAATTCAGAAGGTATGGATGCATTAACAATTGGGACAAGTGTTTCTATTTTGCTTGTAATATTAAGACAAATTCTGATTATCACGGAAAACAGGAGGCTCGTATACAGTCTTTATGAACAAACAGAAAAGGCGGAGTTAAATAAACAGCATTTTCAATCTCTTTTTGACTACCATCCGGATGCAGCTTTTTCACTGGACTTAGATGGAAAGTTTGTCAGTATGAATACTGCCGGAACAAGAATGTTCGGAATGACAGATGCTACTATTAAAGGGTTAGCGAGCACGGCACTCTTAAAGGACGAGGAAGAAGAAATTCTTAAGCATTACGAAAAGGTGCGTGAAGGCCTTTCTCAAGTTTATGAAGTAGCAATTGAAGGAGATAATGGTCAAGATCATTATTTAAGCATCACCAATATTCCAATTGTCGTAAAAAATAAGATTGTGGGCATTTTTGGTATTGGAAAGGACATTACCGCATTTAAAGAAAATGAGGCTAGAATTCAGTTTCTTGCCTATCATGATCCATTGACAGGATTAGCTAACAGAGCAAAATTTGAATCCTTTCTTCTTGATACCATTGAACAAGCACAGGAAGTAAAGGAGAAGCATGCGGTCATTTTCTTAGATTTAGATAAGTTCAAAAACATCAATGACACATTAGGGCATGATATTGGCGATAAACTCCTTCTATCTGTATCAAGCCGAATTAAAAACAGTCTTCCCCCTGCAGCTTTAGCAGCTAGACAAGGAGGCGACGAATTTACCATTATCCTCAAGAATACAACGAAGGAGAGTGCCGAGCATTACGTGAAGGATTTGCTTGAGTCTTTAAAGCTGCCACATGATATTGGCCAACATCAGCTTATAAGTACACCAAGCATTGGCATCGCCCTCTACCCTGATCATGGCAAAACATCTGTTGAATTGATGAAAAACGCAGATACAGCCATGTATCAGGTAAAAGAAAATGGCAAAGGCTGTTACTTATTTTATTCTGAAGCTGCCAAAGTCTTCACGAAAAAACTGCTATTAGAAAAGGATATGCCTAATGCATTGGAGAAGAATGAGTTTTTCCTTCATTATCAGCCTTTGATGGACTTATCAGCAGGAAAAATAACCGGCACAGAGGCGCTCTTACGCTGGAACCATCCAGAGCTCGGAATATTGCTTCCAGGCGAATTTATACCGATTGCTGAAGAATCAGGCTATATATATCAACTCGGTGAATGGGTATTAATGGAGGCTTGCAAACAAGCAAAAAGATGGAATGATAACGGCTCTGTTATAAAAATGGGAGTTAACCTGTCTCCGAAACAGTTTTATCAGGAAAATCTTTCAACCATTGTTGAACAGGCGTTAGCAAGCTCTGGACTAGATCCAGCAGCTTTAGATTTAGAGATCACAGAAGAGACCGCAATTACCAATTTACAAACAGTCATTCCTAAATTGCATGCTTTAAAAGCTCTAGGTGTTACTATTTCCATTGATGATTTTGGTACAGGGTATTCTTCCCTTTCATATCTAGCTGATTTTCCAGTCGATACTGTGAAGATTGCAAAAGAGTTTATAACCAATATGGAGGAAAACAAATCTAAAGAAACCATTATCTCTTCCATTGTTAATCTGGCAAAGAGCCTCAACTTAGATGTACTTGCAGAGGGTGTGGAAGAAGTTAATCAAGCCTTGCTTCTCCAATCGATAAATTGCCACTCGATGCAAGGATTTCTTTTCGGAAGGCCATGTGATAAAGGCGAAATGGAAGCTTTGTTAAAGAAACAACCTTATATATCTCTATAGCCAAGGGCTGACGAATTGTCAGCCCTTATTTTTAGAATATTTGCCTTCCTCTCCTTTTCTTCTATACTTATAGGCATAGTCATCAAATACTGCTTTAGAGGTGTTTAAAATGAAAATAGGGATAATAGGATTAGGTGACATAGCTAAAAAGGCGTATCTGCCTGTCCTGACAGAACGGGAAAATACACAATTAGTACTTTGCACAAGGAATGAGGCTGTCCTCCAAAAACTTGCTGAGAAATATCGAATTCAAGAGAAAGTACAAACAGTGGAGGAATTACTATCAAGAAACATTGATGCTGCTTTTATCTCTTCTGCTACAGAAGCTCATTTCAAAACAGCTGAAATATTGCTTCAGCATGGAGTTCATGTGTACATCGACAAGCCTGTCTCCTTACATCTGCATGAAACAAAGAGAATAGCAGAGCTGGCAGATAAATCTGGACTAATTGCAATGGTTGGCTTTAATCGCCGGTTTATTCCAGTAGTGGCGAACCTGACGGAGAAAGGGAAGGCTAACTTGATTCTCATGCAAAAAAACCGCTTTGCCTTACCTGATTTACCAAGAAGATTTATTGTCGAAGATTTCATCCATGTCATTGACACCCTTCGCTTCTTAATGAAGGAAGAAGTCACTGCAATTAACGTCGAAAGCTCAACAAACGGAGAGTCTCTAAACCAGCTCATTGTTCAGTTGATTGGTAAAAATTGTATTGCCATCGGGATAATGAACAGAAATGGTGGTGTTACAGAGGAAATAATAGAGTATCATACTGGTCATCACAAATATGTTGTTAATAATCTTGTTGAGACAGTTCATTATCATAATAAACATATCAATCTAACTAAATCTGGCGATTGGGAGCCTACTTTATATAAACGCGGTTTTCACCAAATTACCGAGCATTTCCTTGACTGTGTAGAAAATAAAAAAACACCCGATCCATCCTTCAAAGATTCCCTAACTACCCACCAGATTTGTGAGCAAATTGTTAGAAGCATTACTGCGAATAAATAATTGGTTAAGAAGCGGACAGCGGACAGCTGTCTGCTTCTCTTTATATTCAAAACTTATTTAGCTTTTATTTTGCTGGTCTGTGGAGGTTCCTCCCATGAGCGTATTCAAATACGTTCTTCATGATGGTTGAAAACTTTGCAGGCAGATCATTTCTTAAGCTGAAAGCTGTTCCTAATGAGTTTCCTCCCAAGGAAAAACTGCAAAACAAACTTATACAATACATCATTATCTTATCAGAGAAAGGTGGAATCTTAGATGTTGTCACATTCCCGCCTGATAGTCCGGGAACCTGGGTATCATTATGTAATATGTTATTTTTAAACTTGTGGCAATCTCCTTGGCAAGCTTGCCTCCTTTAGCAAAATAAGGGCTTGCTCTGTTTCTTTAGCACATTGAGTAAATCCATTTATAACAAAAAATCCATAAACTAGTAAATTTGGCCATTGAATCATTGGGATACTTTTTTATAAAATAGGCATAATAAAGCGTTTTCATCATTAAAATTGTGTATACAGTTTAAACAGCATGTGAAAGGACAGCCTATTACTGAGAGAAGGGATGATTTATCCAATGAAAATGGAAGCGTTTCCAACTGTTGAAGGCAACTATAACCTACAAAACTATGATGAGATGTATGAACAATTTCAGTGGCAACAAGCAGAAGAACATTTTTCATGGCATACAACAGGAAAAGTCAACTTGGCTTATGAAGCGATCGACCGGCACGCAGAAGGTTTAAAAAAGGATAAACCAGCCCTTTGCTACCTCAGCAGCACACGAAATGAAACGTATACGTTTGGTGACTTAAAAAAGATGTCTAATAAAGCTGGCAATGTGTTAAGAGATACAGGAGGTGTTAAAAAGGGCGACCGTGTATTCATCTTTATGCCCCGCTCACCAGAGCTTTATTTTGCCTTATTAGGAGCGATTAAACTCGGTGCCATTGTAGGCCCTTTATTCGAGGCATTCATGGAGGATGCGGTCAAGGACCGCCTATATGACAGTTCAGCGAGTGTTCTCGTCACAACACCGGAGCTAGTGAAAAGGGTGCCTGTCAAAGACCTTCCCGCCTTAAAAACAATCTTCCTTGTCGGGGAAAATATTGAAGAAGATAATTATTATTTTGACTACCAACAGTATTTCCAGGAGGCATCTGATCAACTTGATATTGAGTGGGTAGACCGAAATGATGGCTTAATCCTTCACTACACCTCTGGTTCAACAGGTAAACCGAAAGGTATTTTGCATGTCCATAATGCGATGATCCAGCATTATCAAACAGCTAAATGGGTATTGGATTTGCAGGAAGATGATATTTACTGGTGCACTGCTGACCCAGGCTGGGTGACAGGAACGTCATATGGTATTTTTGGTCCTTGGCTGACTGGAACGACCAATATTGTTGTTGGCGGCCGCTTTAGTCCTGAAGTATGGTATAAGACTATTGAAACCTTTGGAGTAACTGTCTGGTACAGTGCACCAACATCTTTCCGCATGCTGATGGCTGCAGGTGATCCTCCTTTAAAAAGTCATAATCTTTCTTCCTTGAGGCATGTCTTGAGCGTCGGAGAACCTTTGAACCCTGAAGTAATTCGCTGGGGGAAGACAGCCTTCAAACAAAGAATTCACGATACGTGGTGGATGACCGAAACCGGTGCACAGCTTATTTGTAATTATCCTTGTATGGAAATGAAACTGGGATCAATGGGAAAGCCCCTTCCTGGCATAGAAGCAGCCATTCTTGATGATGAGGGTAATATTCTGCCTCCAAATCAGATGGGGAATCTTGCTATAAAAAAGGGCTGGCCATCTCTTATGCACACCGTTTGGAACAACCAAGAAAAGTATGACAGCTACTTCCCTGTCTCTGATTGGTATATCTCAGGGGACAGTGCTTACGTAGACGAAGATGGATACTTCTGGTTCCAAGGACGTGTAGATGATGTCATTATGACCGCCGGAGAAAGGGTTGGACCATTTGAAGTGGAAAGCAAGCTGATTGAATATCCAGCTGTCGCTGAAGCAGGTGTCATCGGCAAACCGGATCCAATTAGAGGGGAAATCATTAAAGCCTTTGTAGCCCTTGCTGATGGATATACAGAATCAGATGAACTAAAAGAGAAAATACGCCAGTTTGTGAAAACTGGTTTAGCAGCACATGCAGCACCTAGAGAAATCGAGTTTTGCCAGAAGATTCCCAAAACCAGAAGCGGCAAAATTATGCGCCGTGTCTTAAAAGCCTGGGAGCTTGGACTGCCAACTGGCGATTTATCAACAATGGATGATTAAAAAAAATCACCCCAATTGTCGGCAATTGGGGTGATTCTCATAAGCTGTCTTTATGCTTATGCTTCTTTTATTTTAATGTGCGCTTCAAAAATTCCTTCGTACGCTCTTGCGTTGGATTCATAAAAATTTGCTCTGGAGTGCCTTGCTCTGCGATAACCCCTTTGTCCATAAACACAATACGGTCTGATACTTCTCTTGCAAACTCCATCTCATGTGTTACGATCAGCATTGTAAGTCCTGACTCCGCAAGCTCCTTCATAACTTTCAATACTTCTCCAACCATTTCCGGATCCAGCGCTGAAGTAGGTTCGTCGAAAAGCATAACATCCGGCTCCATCGACAAAGCCCTAGCGATAGCAACACGCTGCTTTTGTCCGCCTGACAGCTGTTTTGGCTTGGCATTTATATACCGGTCCATGCCAACGACCTTTAAGTATTTCATTGCTATCTTTTCTGCTTCCACCTTAGAACGCTTTAACACCTTGACTTGACCTACCACACAATTGTTCAACACATTATGGTTATTAAAAAGATTGAATTGCTGAAACACCATTCCCAATCTTCTCCGATAGGCAAAAATATCATGTTTATCATCAAGAATGTTCTCTCCATTAAAGATGATTTGACCGCCGCTTGGCTCTTCTAAAATGTTGATACAGCGAAGAAGGGTCGATTTTCCGGAACCTGAAGAGCCGATAATGCTGACAACTTCTCCTTTATTTACCGAGAAGTCAATGTCCTTTAACACTTCATGGCTGCCAAAGGCTTTGCTTAAATGCTGAATATCTATGACTTTTTCCATTGTCTCTTCTCCTCTTTTATTGCTTCATTCCTGGCTGTGCATCCAATTCCTCGCCAAGCATTTTATAATTATCTGGTCCCTCTAATTTTCTTTCGAAGTAAAGCAGTATTCTTGTAACAATAAATGTCATAACAAAGTAGATGATACATGCTACAAAGAACGATTCAAAATATCTAAAGTTATTGCCCGCAACAGATTTTGTCATGAAATACAGTTCGGAAACTGAAATAACGTTCAGTACAGACGTGTCTTTAATATTAATAACGAACTGGTTGCCTGTCGCCGGCAGGATGTTGCGGATTACTTGTGGCAAGACGACATTCATCATTGTTTGGATGTGATTCATGCCGACTGCTTGAGCTGCCTCAAACTGCCCCTTCTCAACAGAAACAATTCCACCGCGGACGATTTCTGCCATATATGCTCCCGTATTAATAGATACGACAATCACCGCTGCAAGCAGTACATTCATGTCGATGTTGAAAGCTAATGCAGAACCAAAGTAAATGACCATTGCCTGTACAATCATAGGCGTTCCGCGGAAGATCTCAATATATATAGAAAGTAAGATATTAATAACTTTTAAAATAAATTTTTTAAAGCCGCGCTCCGGCACTGGTATTGTTCGGACAATTCCAGCGACCAAACCGATAACTGCTCCAACAATTGTACCAATCAATGCGATGTAAAGCGTCATGCCTGCACCGCGAAGGAACATCGGCCAGTTTTCGGAAATAATTTTTACTATCCAATCAAAACTCATTGTTCTCCTCCTTATTCATCATAAAACCGACTGCATAAAAAGACAGCCGGTCTTATGTAATCATTATTTTGCTGCAGGTTGGTTTACAATTGCATCATCCATGATTTTCGTACGGTCTTCTTCTGAGATGCCTTTCAATATTTCATTGATTTTATCTTTAAGATCACTGTCTTTTTTAAGCCCTACAGCAATTGCTGTATCATCTTCTGATGTTTCAAAGCCATCTTTGAACTCAACCATTGCAAAGTTTTCATTTGAATTTGAAGCACTAACCGCTTCTGGACGTTCTGTTACATACCCGTCAATTACACCTGACTCAAGAGCAACACGCATTGCCGGGAAGTTATCCATTGCCGTCTGTTTAGAAACACCTTTAATTTGGTCAATAACAGAGTAATGGAAAGTATTTAGCTGTGCTGTCACTTTGGCGCCTTTAAAGTCTTGAATAGATGTTGCTCCATCATATTTTCCGCCTTTTTTAACAACCATCACCAAGTTGGACTTATAATAGTTATCTGTAAAGTCAATTGTTTGTTTGCGCTCTTCTGTCGGAGACATGCCTGCAACAATTGCATCAATTTTGCCTGAAGTCAATGACGGAACAAGTCCATCCCATTCTGTTTTGACAATAACTAGTTCTTTTCCTAATCCATCAGCGATTTTTTTCGCGATTTCCACGTCATAGCCTCCTGCATATTCAGAAGTGCCGTCGATCTTAACCGCTCCGTTAGAATCATCGTTTTGTGTCCAGTTGAATGGTGCATATCCTGCTTCAAGTCCTACTTTAAATGTATCTGCATCATCCCCGGATCCGGACCCATTGCTTGTCCCGCATCCAGCTAAGAGAATAATAGCCGAAAGCAACAATAAAAATAAAAATGGTGCTTTTTTCTTCATTTGTTTTCCCTCCACATGGTCTGTTGGGCACCTAAACAAAAAGCGACCTGAGATACACTCAGGTCGCAATATTATAGTTGCCCTAAAGTCCTCTCTTTGTTTCCAATTGAGATAGCACAACTCAATAAACTGGGAGTTTATTGAGACAGTCCTGCAGCTATTGACTGCAGACCCAGCAAACAATATCGAGATCTATTGCTCACTTCGGCGATATTTCCTTCTCTTTAGCATCATTGCATTCTCAAGCTCCGCTTAAAGACTGTTAAATATCGCGCCTCTACCTCACTGATAAAAAAGTGAGGTCTAATTCATTCAGTTATATCTTTTAGGCTACATGATGCTGCTAAATCTGTCAACCTCGTTTTCCTGTGAATATATTGGAAATTCCGTGGAAGAACGCGTTTTATAAGCATTTTCTACTTGTTCCACTTCCCTTTAATCTATACAGCTAAAGACCTACTTTATACACCAAAGCCAATCGAAGAAGCAATTGAAAGGATAATGGCCTTTATAGGTACAATCCTTCGCTTCTGCTGTTGTCTTGCCGACTACATAAAACTCATTGTTTAAATTGCCGCTAAGTACTAGCTCTACATCCCCTGATTCCCAGTCAAAATCCTCTCGGTCGAATTTGAACTGTCCTTTTTCTGCTTGCAGCATTAGGCCTTTGCTATCTAATTTAGGAGCAATTCCATTCAGTCTGATAGAGGAAATATTAAACTTTAAGGATTGATATTTCTTCGGCAATGTTGCCTTTACCGTAAAGGTACCTTTATTCCCTTTTATCACTTTTGGCAACACTTCAAGTGAAACAGGTATATAAACTTTAATTGTCTCTTCTTTTACAGTTGTCAGACCCGCACCGTTTGTTACTTTAATGCTTATCTTGTACTCTCCTGGCTCATTAAGCTGGACAACGTCACCTTTTTTGTACGTTTTCCCATTAATAACAGCCTCTTCTGCCGCAATGCCTGATAAATCATCCTTAGCATCATAATCTAGCACGAACTTCGTTCCAAGCTCATAAAGAGATTGCTTATTAATTGAAATGACTGGTGCTGACTTGTCTATCTTTACTTCTTCAGTTTTCGCTGACTCTTTGTTACCTGCAACATCAACTGAGTAATAGGAGATTTCACTGGTTCCTTCTTTGTCTACTGTAAAGCTTGCTCCCTCCACATACTCTGAGCCGTTGATAGAGTAGTATGTTTTGTCCACGCCGCTCAAATCATCTTTCGCAGTCAATGTAACAGATACCTCTTTATTTGCCCAGCCCTCTTTAATATTGGATTCTGTAGCTGGTGCTGACTTGTCTATCTTTACTTCTGCTGTTTTCGCTGACTCTTTGTTACCTGCAACATCAACAGAGTAATAGGAGATTTCACTGGTTCCTTCTTTGTCTACTGTAAAGCTTGCTCCTTCCACATACTCTGAGCCGTTGATAGAGTGGTATGTTTTGTCCACGCCGCTCAAATCATCTTTCGCAGTCAATGTGACAGATACTTCTTTATTTTCCCAGCCCTCTTTAATATTGGATTCTGTGGCTGGTGCTGACTTATCTATTTTCACTTGTACTGTTTTTACTTCTTCTTTATTATCAGCTGCGTCTACGGAATAATAGGAGATTTCACTGGTTCCCTCTTTGTCTACTGTAAAGCTTGTTCCCTCCACATACTCTGAGCCGTTGATAGAGTAGTATGTTTTGTCTACGCCGCTCAAATCATCCTTCGCAGTCAATGTAACAGATACTTCTTTATTTACCCAGCCCTCTTTAATATTGGATTCTGTGACTGGTGCTGACTTATCTATCTTCACTTCCGCTGTCTTCGCTGCCTCTTTGTTCCCGGCAATGTCGACAGAGTAATAGGAGATTTCATTCGTTCCTTCTTTTTCAACCTTAAAGCTTGTTCCCTCCACGTACTCTGAGCCATTGATAGAGTAGTATGTTTTGTTTACGCCGCTCAACGTGTCCGTACTTGCTAGTTGGACATCAACTGACTGCGCATATGCAGGCAGTTCATTGATTGTAGTCACAGGTGATGTCTTATCCAATTTAATAAAGGCCGTTTTCACTTCTTCCATATTTCCTGCTTTATCAATCGAATTAAAAATAAGCCTATTAACTCCTTCTTGGTCGATAAAGACGGATGTCCCCGACTGAATTGGCCCATCATTTAAGGAGTAATAAGTGTTCGCTACTCCTGTTTCATCATCTTCAGCTCCTAAGAGCACTGAAAGATTTTCATTAATCCATTGTGAAGGTGCATTGCTTTTTGTCACAGGAGCCTGTGTATCAACAATAAGCTTCGCTATGACTGTCTCAGAAGGCTTCGACTCCCCAAAGGAATTGCTGTATGAAGTTACATAATATTGATGGTTTGCAAGAGTCAGGTCTTTCAATTCATATGATAGGTTGTTCAAGTTTTCAACAAGCAAAACCGGCTTGCCATCAATAATTTCGTATAGGTTATAGCCGTTTGCATATGTGACAAAATCCCATGAAATTCTGGCACTTGTTTCGCTCAATAATGTCAGGGATGCAATTGGTGCTTCCATCACTGGATAAACAATTGTTTCAACGAATGATTCAGACGGCAAGGACTCACCGAAACGATTGCTGTATGCTGTCACTTCAAATGTGTGTGTATCTTCTGAGAGATTATAAACTTTATAGCTTAGCGCTGTTCCGCTGTATAAAAGTTCCCGCTCCCCATCTTTCAACCTATAGACCTTATAACCATTAGCCCATTCAGATGCTTTCCAAGAGAGTGTAATATTGTTAGCATTAAAAACACTGCCACTGACAGCTGGCACTTGTACAGTTGGCCATGTCAAGTTGAACGTAAGCGAACTCATCTCAAGTGAATCGCCAAAACGGTCACTGTAAGATTGTACAATAAATGTGTAGTCGCCTTCTGGCATATCTTTATAAGTTACCGATGTACCTGTAACAGTGCTTTTCAACACTTTCTCACCGTCAATAACCTGATAAACTTTATAGCTTTTTGCATATGCAGACGCATTCCATTTCAGGACAATGTCATTGCCATTTGCAATAGTCTTCGTCAAGTTTTCTGGTGCCTGCATTACCGGCCATTCTAAGTTAAACTCTAGTGTGCTTCCTTCAAGTGATTCTCCAAAACGGTCACTGTAGGAAAACACAACATACTCATAATCACCCTCTGGCATGTCCGTTAAGGACGCTGATGTACCGGTTGTCTTCTTGACTAAGGTTTTCTCTCCTTCAGAAATTTGATAAACCCGATATTCTTTTGCATAAGTAACAGCATTCCATTTTAAGGTAATATCATTACCGTTACTGATTGTTTTTGTTAAATTCCCTGGTGCTTGCATAATTGGCCATGTAAGGTTAAATTCCACTGTACTTCCTTCTGCTGATTCTCCAAAGCGATCGCTGAAGGAATGGATAATATATAGATAATCGCCTTCTGACATATTGGAAAATACGGCACTTGTTCCAGTTACTGTACGGACTAGCTCCTTCTCTCCATCCTTGTATTGATAGATATTATAGCCCTTTGCATAGGTAACAGCATTCCACTTCAATGTGATGTCGTTCCCGTTTGTTACAGTTTTCGTCACGTTTTGAGGCTGCGCCATTTCTGGAAATAATAGTGTATCCTTCACTTCGCCTCCAACAGGAGACTCTCCAAACAGGTTAGAATATGCTTTTATAACATAATGGAACTCACCTTCAGGCAACTGAGTGAGTGTGACACTAGTTCCTGTCACTGTTCGTTCTAATGTCTCTTCTCCATCTAGTACTTTATAAATCTTATATCCGTTAGCATATTGAACAGATTTCCACTTCAGGGTAAGGTCATTTCCATTTGAAAATGTGTATGTGACACCCTCGGGAGCTGCAAGTACCTGTCCGCTTAGCGTCACCTCAAGTAATGTTCCTTCTTCTGATTCACCAAAACGCGTTGAATAGGAATAAACCTCATACTTATATGTGCCTGGCTGAATATTAGCATAAGTAACACTTGTACCACTCACATTGCTCTTCAACACCTTCTCCCCGTTTACAAGCTGGTACACCCGGTAGCTGGAGGCATATTCCGCTTGGTTCCAGCTTAACGTGAATGAAGATGGATTTAATGTTGTCTGTACTAGCTCTGACGGTGGAGCAAGCTTTGGATATGCAATCTTAACACTGACCGCAACCCCCTCTACCGACTCGCCAAAGCGGCTGTTGTAAGCATATACTTCAAATACATTGTCACCTTCGGGCAAGTTCGTAATCGTTGCCGTTGTGTTGGAAACTGTTGCTTTTAATGATTTTTTCCCATCAATAACTTGATAAATTTTATAGCTTGCAGCATTTTCTGTTTGCTTCCAAGTAAGCACCGCATCATTTCCATTTTTCAGCTCGTACGAAAGATCCTCTGGTGCAGATAGCTTTACTTGGTCAAGCTGAACGGACACTTGTGTTCCTTTTTCTGATTCGCCAAACCTTGTGCTGTTCGTATGGAGCTCAAACTGATAGCTTCCTGCTGCTAAATTCGTATACGTGACAGTTGTTCCTGTCACAGTGCTTTTTAGTACTTTCTCACCGTCGACAATTTGATAAATTTTGTAATTGTTTGCATTTTCTGCAGCAGACCAGTTTAACACGATATCGTTTCCATTTTGGATTTTATATGTTAGTCCTTCTGGAGGATTTACCGCTACTGTTTCTATGCTGAAAGAGAGTTTTGAACCTGCTTCAGACTCTCCAAATCTGTCACTGTACGAATATATTTCATATTCATGATCTCCGCCAGTTAGCTTCGACAATGTAACTGTAGTTCCTTTCACTGTTGTCTTTAGTGTTTTTTCGCCATCTGCTATTTCATAAATTTTATAGGCGTTAGCATATGGAACTGCATTCCAGCTGAATACAGCATCATTTGTATTTTGGATTTTATAGGCTGCATTTTCAGGTGCTGTCATGATGATGGAGCTCACCTCTATATCGGCCTGGCTGCCATCAAGTGATTCCCCGAAGCGGTCACTAAATGCAAACACTTTATAGATATAATTTCCGGCAGGCAAATTAGTAAAAGATGCATTCGTGCCTGTTACTGTCTTTTTTAGTTCAAGTTGACCGTCAACTACTTCATAAATCTTATAGCCCGTTGCATAATCTGAAGCTTGCCATTTAAGATTAACATCTGTGCCATTTGTAATGGTAAACGTCAGATTTTGCGGTTCCTTCAAAATAGGATGGACAAGATCAACATTGACAGGCTCACTCTCAGGAGACTCACCATAAAGTTCGTTATAAGCTGTTACAGAATAAGCATAAGCTCCTTCATCAGCCTTTTCGATTGTAAATGATTTTGCTGTCGTGGAAGTCAGCAAGGTTTTTATTCCAGATTTTGTTATATAAATATTATATTTTTCCGCATAGGAAGATGCTTTCCAGGAAAGGACAACATCATTTCCATTTTTCACTGAGGACAAAAGGTCTCCTGGCGCCTGCATGTCTGGATATACTATTTCGGCACTCACTGGTGCAGATGGCCCTGACTCACCATCATTCGTTATTGTTGCAACCACGTACCTGTATGCCCCTTCAGGAAGGTTGCTTATACTGAAATTTAAAGACGAAGTCACGCCAAGCAATGTAAGCTGACCGTCTTTTATTTCATAAACTTTGTATCCTGTTGCTCCGTAGACTGCACTCCAAGTCAATTTCCCATCATCTGGTGAAGATGATTGATAGGTCAGGTTACTTGGCGGCAAGATGCTTTCATTTGCCGCTGCCTTTGTTGCTCCAACTGGAAATGCCAATTGGTATACAAGGATTGTAAATAGTAAAAAAGACTTTAAAAATACTGATTTTCCCCTCACCCAATACTCCTACCCTTCTTGTAAAAAAGGACAATAAAAAAAGACCCCGCAGAAGGTCCATAGAAATGCCAACTATGACTTCTTGTGGTAACCGGCTGCCATCATATCTGTCAAACAGACAATATGTATTAGGCCCATAGCTTTGCGTCTCACAGTTTCCCATGATTTGCCCTTTTCACTTTGATTTTTTTTGATATTCAAATACTGATGTTATTCATTAAACAGTACTTTTATACCACTTAAACTCTAGTATAATAGGACTACCGAAGAATACAAGAAAATTTTTCAGATGATCAAAACAAATAAAAAAACCGAGAACAATGAAGCCTTATCTCCCAACGTTATCGCCCAAAAATATTCCACATATTTCCTCATTTTATTAGATGTGGAAGTCACTCTACGCTAATGTTCTCTGAATGAAAAGCAATCTACAATGGCAATTGGCATGAAGGAACATTTAAAAAGGCAAAAAATATTGTTAATGGTGCTGTTTAACCTATCGGGATGCCTCTACCTTTTTTATGTATAAAAATATTTAAAATTAATTCTGAAAATTCAGTTGACAAAAAATCCTTTTCCATTTAAATTAATATACAAGATTAGCAATTGGTTAATCTATTGAAAATGAATAGCAAAAAATCTTATCTAGAGAGGTGGAGGGACTGGCCCTTTGAAGCCTCAGCAACAGGTTACTATAACACTGTGCTAATTCCAGAAAGCAATGCTTGAAGATAAGGAGAGACACGAGTTCATTCAAACCCTCTTCTTATGATAAGAAGGGGGTTTTTTACTAGCTGTTAATTTGATAGTTTCCTTGTCTGGAAGATTCTAACTTTTACTAAAAATACTAATTATTAAAGAAAGAGGGTTTTTTATATGTCAAATAAAAATATTCCATTCCGCGCAGATCACGTTGGTAGTTTACTTCGTCCACAGACACTTCTTCAAGCAAGAACAGACTTCCAAGATGGGAAGATTACTGCTGAAGAATTGTACGATATTGAAACTAAAGAGATTAGGCGTATTGTCGATAAACAAATCGAAGCTGGATTAGATGTAGTAACAGATGGTGAGTTCCGCCGCAGATTCTGGCATACAGATTTCCTTGAGCAATTAAATGGAATAGAAGGATTCGTTCCTGACAAAGGATATCCATTCAGCAAAGGCGAAACAGAGCGTTATAGCATTCGAAATAAAGGGAAAATCTCTTTCAATTCTGATCATACGCAAATTAAGGACTTTGTTCTTTTCAATGAGATTGTCGGAGGCCGCGCAGTGGCAAAACAAACGATTCCGAGTCCGAACCAGTTGTTTAACATCGGCATCCGTGATACAGAGACATATCCAGACTTAGAAGAATATACGAAAGATATCATCCAAACATACCGTGATGCAATCCAAGCTTTTTATAATGCTGGTGTGCGCTATCTTCAACTTGATGATGTCTATATTGCAGGTCTATCTTCACCAGATATCCCTTTCAATGATGGTAAATACTCACGAGAAACGCTGATTGAACTTGCTCTTCGTGTCATTAATGAAGTTCTGGAAGGAAAACCTGAAGATCTGGCTGTATCAACACACTTATGCCGCGGTAACTACCGTTCTGACCATGCATTTTCTGGCAGCTACGATATCATTGCACCAACCTTGCTTGCTAAGGAAAAGGTTGACGGCTTCTTCCTGGAATATGATGATGAACGCTCAGGAACATTCCAGCCTTTAAGCCATATTCCTAAAGAAGGGGCAAAGGTTGTGTTAGGGCTTGTTACTTCAAAATCAGGAGAATTGGAAGACAAAGAGGCAATTAAAGCCCGAATTAAGGAGGCATCCCAATATATTCCTCATGACCAGCTATGCTTGAGTCCACAATGCGGTTTTGCTTCGACTCATCACGGCAATGAACTGACAGAAGAACAGCAGTGGGAAAAGCTGAAGTTTATTGCAGAAGTTGCAAAAGAAGTTTGGGAAGACAAAGAAGAAAAACTAACTGCTGCTGCAAATGCAGAGCAAGCATAAAAAATATATATAGACAAAAACAGGCCTCCGTGAGGAGACCTGTTTTTATCTAACTTATGCAGTTTTTTTGAAAGTAGCGTAGTACTTATCTTTTTGCTTTGAGTCAAAACGTCCTTCCCATTTGGACATGACAACTGCCGCTAAAGAATTACCTACTACGTTTACAACAGTGCGGGCCATATCAAGAAGTCGGTCAATACCTGCAATAAATGCTAAACCTTCTAATGGAATTCCGACAGTTCCTAAAGTTGCCAGCAAGACAACAAATGATACCCCTGGTACACCAGCAATACCTTTTGATGTAACCATCAGCACAAGCACTAATGTAATTTGCTCTGTTATGCTCAATTCAATGCCGTACATTTGGGCAATGAACAAGGCAGCCAGCGCCTGGTATAAAGTTGACCCGTCCAGGTTAAAGGAATAGCCTGTCGGTACAACAAATGATACAATATCTTTCGGACATCCGAATTTTTCCATTTTCTCAATAACTTTTGGCAATACACTTTCTGAGCTTGATGTTGAGTAAGCTAGAAGCAATTCATCCTTTAATACTTTCATGAGATGGAAAATATTGATGCCGACTAATTTGGCAATTCCGCCAAGTACAACGATGATGAAGAAGATCATTGTCGCATAGACAAGAATCATTAATTTTCCAAGTGGAAGCAATGATTCAACACCAAACTTGGAAACAGTCACTCCAATTAACGCAAATACTCCAAATGGAGCAAATTTCATGATAAAGTTCGTCACCCAGAACATCGCATCTGCGACACCTTCAAAGAAGGCGAGCACAGGTTTCCCTTTATCTCCGATGGCTGCAACACCTAAGCCGAAGATAACAGAAAAGAAAATAACCGCAAGCATATCAGCTTCTGCCATTGCCTGGAAGATATTGCTCGGTACGATGCTGACAAGAATATCCAGCATACCATGGCTTTGTACTTCCTCCGTTGTCTCCACATACTGGTCTATATTCCCTTTTGTAAGGGACGACATGTCAATGCCATCACCAGGTTGGAAGATATTCGCAGCAAGCAAACCTACGATAATAGCAATTGTGGTTACAACCTCAAAGTAAAGCAGGGATTTTCCGCCAAGCTTGCCCAGCTTTTTGAGATCACCAGTGCCGGCAACTCCTATTACTAATGTAGAGATAATGATCGGTACAACAATCATTTTGATCATGTTAAGGAAGACAGTTCCGATAGGCTGTAAATATTTCTCTACACCCGGATTTCCGTAAAAAACTGCCCCAACAATGATCCCCAGCACCAGACCAACTAGAATCTGGTAGGCTAAAGTAAATTTAAACTTTTTCTTCATTAATTTTCACCTCTTTTGTGTTAACCTTAACGAAAACAGTCAGGATACTACACATTGTAAAGGCTACTTATAAAATCCGACAAAATCCTAAATATAACGCTTTTTTAACCTATCTAAATTTTTGAAATTATTAAATATTCTAGTGGGTTTTACTATATTTTTCCAAAGTTTCTAAGTAGAGTACTTGAAGGAATTTTTTTATATTAACCTTCACTTTTGCAGAATCTCCTCTTCCTTCCTGAATATGAATCATATGATTTCTTATTTCCTGGAAATCAAAGTAACGGGGAGCGTAATACTCAAACTCTGGATTCGTATAATCAATAGCACCTAGTGATGCCAGATTATTAATGGCAGTTAAAATAGTTCTGCGAATGCGCTGTTCAATTGCCTTCGTTTCCTTTTTCACATCAATGCCTGCTGCATTTCTAACAGCAATTTTTTCATATAGTTCCTTTAAGGGCGGCAGCTGAGGCGAGTGTCCTCTTTCATTCACCAAATATTCAATAATAGAAACAATATCGTCACTGCCTGATTCCCCTATAATTCCCATAAAATTCAAAATGGACAAGACAATTTGTTTAACACTTTGCGGCTTTTGTAACGTAGTGTTAGCAAGGCCAATATTCGCAAGTGACTCCTGTATTGTCAGAAGTGATTCCTTCAGCTTGCACTGCTCTACTATTTTTTTCAATATGCTTTGCACTTCAATCCTGTTGATTGGCTTATGTATAAAAAATTCAACGCCCTTTTTATATGCCTCACCAACCATTTCTTTGTTCACAATTTGAGATATCATCACAAACTGTCCTTCAAACCCTTCTCGTTTAAGCTGGTCAATCGTTTCTATTCCATCCATTTCTGGCATCAGCAAGTCTATTAAAACAACATCAGGATGCATGGTCATAATAGCTGATAAGCATTCCTTTCCATTATCAGCTTCTCCGATTGCCACTCCGAGATCTTCCTCTTCAATAATATTCTTTAACATGGTTCTGCTCGCCTTGTCATCGTCAACGATATAATAACGCAGAATGATCAGCTCACTTTCTTAAATGTTGCGTTGGTATAGAAATACGGAAAATCGCTCCTATTTCCTGTGATTCTACTTCTATTTGTCCATTCAGTTTTTGGACTATTTCTTTAACATGAGATAAACCGATTCCGGTAGCTGCTACTCCCTTTTCGTTGAATTTTGTCGTATATCCTGGTTCAAAAAGAATGGGAATATCCTCTTTTTTTATACCTATTCCTGTGTCCTGTATAACAAAGCAGGTCTGGTCAGCTGCTTCATATAATTGTATTTTAATAACTCCTTTGCCTTCAATTGATTCAACTGCATTTGCTGCAAGGTTATTTAAAAGCGCAAGCAATGGGATATGCTTCTCTGTTTCATAGTCAGAAGACATCTTTAGCTGAAAGCTTATTGCCTTCTTTAAAAACTCTCCGTATTTTTCATTTGCCAAAATGACTAATCTCAATAATTCAGACAGAGTAAGGCTGGTTTCCTTTTTCTGTGAAGTAATCTTCGAGATTCCTGCTAACACCCGCTGGGAATCTTTTTTGACCTCGTGGATTTCCTGGGCAATTTTCAAAGCTTGAATACTTAACGACATCTCTTCTTTATTCTTTAACTTTTGATATAAGTCATAGCTGGATGCTGTTATTTTTTCAATATGGTTCATTGATTTCTGCAAATATAACGCTTCTGCATATAATTCTGAGCCGACACCAAGCATTTCCTCTACCCGCTTTTTCTGTTCAGAAACAGTAATGGACGCGATTAAGCCAGCAACAAAATAGCTCCGGAATAAAGCCACTCCGCTCATCAGTGCCCAGCTCCTAAAATCGACATTTATATTTGTCTCCATCTCATGACGCAGAAGCTGTTCAGCACCGTTACCTAAAAACTCAAACAAAAAAGCCCATGCTCCCAAATGGAAGGGCATTGTCCTATATCGCTCCACCTTAATGATATGAAAGCCAAGAGCATAAATAAAATAAAAAAGAAATGCTGGTATATGGTTTATCATACATTGGACAAATATCCCATCTCGAAAGACCACATCTTCCATTGTTCTGATAATTACTACTGTAAGACCTGTAATTGTGCCAGCCTTCCATACCGTTTTAGGCTGCCAGATCAATATAAGCATAAAAAAAGTAATACTGCCTAAACCAAAACGAAATGCTTCTCCCTGAAAGGGGACAACTTTCACTTCACTCGCTATTGTGGTTAAGATAGCAACAAGTGCCAATACTGCCCAATTTGGGAGGGATTTTCTGAAAAGTTTATTTCCAATAAACATGGATATCTCCTAATAATGTCTAGTTTTTTCATTGAAGAACAAGTTTATTATAGCATTCTCCATTACCCTTGCTTTCATTGCCTTTCTTGGATTTTTTTTAATCCTTGATTATGAATAAGACATCGGTGTTACACTAAGAAAATGAAGACAAAGGAAGTGAATTCATGGATTTTTACCAAGGGAAAGAAACACTTACCGCTCTTGAATGGATTCTCCGTGCCATTATTGCTTTTATATTCATGGTTATAGTCGGAAGAGTATTGGGACAGCGTACCATATCGCAATTAAGACTGATGGATTTTGTAATTGCACTGATGATTGGCAATATCATCGCCCATCCCCTATCAGATGAAAAACTAGGACTTAATTATTCCATGCTGACAATACTCGTCCTTGCTGTCCTTTATCTCGGAGGAACAAAATTAGTGCTTAAATGGCATTGGTTTCGTAAAGTCATTAACAGTGAGCCTATTGTAATTGTTCAAAATGGAGAAATCCTATATAACGGGTTAAAAAAAGCAAGAATTTCCATTGATATCCTGCTTGAAGAGCTGCGTGGAAAGCAAGTGGAAAACCTAAAAAAAGTGGCTTTAGCAATATGGGAGCCAAATGGAAATATGTCGGTTTTTCTAGAGCCGAAATATACATCTCTTACCCCAGCTTCTCTCCACATTGTAACAGCTTCTTTTGAACTGCCAAAAACGATTATTCGGGATGGCCAGATTTCCGGAAAGGAGCTCGCAAGCTGTGGAAAGGACGAATACTGGCTTACAACAGAATTGAGAAGCTTGTATCAGGCAGATGTAAAAGATGTCCTGCTGGCTACCATTGACAATCAGTATAACTTGACCATCTTCTTCTATAAGTAAAGGTGGTTACCTGTTTTTTTCTGCCTTTCTCTACATCTTACTTGCATTATCCTTACGGTATAGTTCACGGCTTTTATATCCTGCCCCTAAGATCAGTTTCATCTCTTCCCGTCTCTTTTCCTTAGTAGCATCCTGCTTTGCACTGTATACATAGCGAGCCCAATCCTTTTTATATCCAGGGGTAAGAGATTGGTAAAATCCAAGCAGATTCGGCAGCTCAGTCAGGTCCCTTTCAATTTGGGTGACATAATCAATATAATCGTCAACACACTGACTCGCCTTCGTTGACGGTGTATTTTTCATCTTAGAGTCTTCCTTCAGTCCGACAACAGTAAATGTTTCATCCATACCAACCATTCTGCTGAACTTAATATTGCTGCTGGCAATAAATCCATCCTCATCAGCTCCAAGTCCGCCTAATATTTCATCACGATGAATATAGGTTGGATAGAGCTTATTTCCCTTTTTGGGATATGCCAGGAACAAATAGCCGCCTTTGTTTAAATAGTCTTTCTTCACAACTTCATCAGCAAGCAATTTCATTGAATCCATGTTAAAAACAAAGGCAAAAATCAAGTCGTAAGATTCACCGGGAACCAGCTCGGTTCCATAACTTTTAAGCTCGTCCAAATATGTACTATCTTCAGGCATATGGAGAACTGTCTTTTTTTCGTATTTATGCAGGTTAAGTTTCTCTGTTATTGTTTTAGCCAATACTCTCTCCACTCCTTATATAAAGTAATGTTAATTACTTTGCCTATTTTAAGCTAAACAAGTGATGCTGCCCTCATTATAGGCAGCATCACTTCATATATGCAAGGCATTAAAGGTAGGATTTAAGTACCGCAGTAAGTTTGGTATGGTGCTTTTACAGCAGGCAGCTCTGCATATTCAGCCTGCTTTGAAGTATGGGCATATGGTTTAGACAGGATATCTAAGAGCTTCTCCAATACTGTGTAATCATCACGCTCAACCGCGGCCTCTAACGCTTCTTCCACCCTGTGATTTCTTGGAATAACAGCCGGATTACTTTTTCGCATCAGCTCTTCTGATTGAGCCTTTGTTTCATCCTGTCTGTTGAGCCTTTCCTGCCAGTGCTTATACCACTCTTTGTATTCTTCACTTGCCAGCAATGCAGTGTCATTCTTTTTTGAAAAGGTAAGTGCCAGGAATGTATTCGTGTAATCCGCTTGATGTTTCTCCATTAACTCAAGAAGAATATTAATTAATGCTTCGTCTTCCTTCTCCTCATTAAAGATCCCAAGCTTTGATCTCATGCCAGCAAGCCAATTCTCTTTATACAAATCCATATAGCCTGAGATCTTTTGCTGTGCCATCTCAAGCGCAAGATCGTCATCTTCATGAATAAGCGATAATAGACTCTCTGCTAATCGTGCTAAGTTCCATCCGCCCATTACAGGCTGGTTTCCATAAGCATAGCGGCCTTCTACATCAATTGAACTGAATACTGTCTTGGGATCATAAACATCCATAAACGCACAAGGTCCATAATCAATCGTTTCCCCGCTGATTGTCATGTTATCTGTATTCATGACACCATGTATGAAGCCGACAAGCTGCCATTGAGAGATTAGCTTAGCCTGTCTCTTAATCACTTCCTCTAGCAAGGCAAGATATCGGTTATCCTCCTTTTCCAGCTGTGGGTAATGGCGCTTTATAGCATAATCGGCAAGAGAGCGGATATCGTCAATAGTTCCCCATTGAGCAGCAAATTGAAATGTTCCAACACGAAGATGGCTTGCTGCGGTTCTCGCTAAGATAGCGCCGGGCAGCCTTGTTTCACGGAGGATGCGCTCACCTGTTTTCGTTACCGCCAAACTTCTCGTTGTCGGGATTTGTAATGCATGCATTGCTTCACTGATAATATACTCCCGAAGCATCGGCCCAAGTGCTGCACGCCCATCCCCGCCGCGGGAATATGGTGTCCTGCCTGAACCTTTCAGCTGAATATCAATCCTCTCTCCAGTTGGGGTAATTTGCTCCCCCAAGAGAATTGCACGCCCATCTCCAAGCCTGTTGAAGTATCCGAATTGATGACCTGCATATGCTTGAGCTAGGGGATCTGCTCCTTTAGGGCTGGCATTTCCGGCGAAAACTTCCGCGCTGCCTTGTTCCTGAAGCGCTTGAGCATTTAAACCTAAATCTGCAGCTAATCCTTCATTGAACAGAATAACTTTAGGTGCTGCTGCTGTGGTTGGCATTGTTCTAGTAAAAAACATTTCCGGGAGCTGAGCATAGCTATTATCTAAGTTCCATCCAGCTTCATTGCTTTTAGTCATGATATCTCCTTTATTATAAAGTAATATTCCTTACTAATGTTTGCATCATTACACTTATTATACCGTTATTTAGGAGCATTAGCTTTGATTACTTAGAAAGAGGCCTGCCCCCTGACAGCTTCTTTCTAAGTAATTTTAGTTTTTGAAGAAATCCTTTAATGGCTGGAAATCATCTGCGAGCTCGATGCTATTTGGCTCAGCTTGCAAAAGTTTCTCGACCAGCTTTTCTAATTCGCCGATATCCTTTGTGTCTGTATATTCAATGAAATTTAGCCCGTGAAGCCAATCTGTATAGGAATGCTTAGCTTTTCCATAACTATTCCCAAACACTAAACATGGAGTTTTGGTTAAGATGGAAAAAATCATTGCGTGTAATCGGTCGGTTATCACTATTTTGCTTGAGCCAATTTTATCGAGTGTTTTCAAAAAGTATTCTTCCCGTTCATCATAATCAATGGTATCTACCTCTGAGAGCACTGTATCTGTTCGCTCCACAGGTCCTTCCTTTTCTGCCCAGGCCATCAATTCAGAAATAAAGTCCTCATCAGTGACCTTCTCCTTATCTGCCCTTAATATAAACAGTACCCCTTCCCGTTCAAGTTCTTTCGGAACGATATCAAGGGAGAGAACCATATCTGGAGTATAAATAACATCTGTCTCAAATGTTTCCTTAACAACATCTAAAGTTTGAGATTCTCTAACCGCAATAGTCAGATTGCGGTTTTGATGATAGGCATCCTGAGATTTTTTTCTTTCTGTATTCCCTGCCTCGTTTTCTTCAAAATAAACAGATTGTGGAAGGGAAATGGCTTTGTAGTCCTTGAAAACCTCGAATACCTTTCGTCTATCTTCTTCAATTTCCAAATACAGACTTCCTAGA
>Ga0209463_1000146_pt1 | contig 66185 bp, 63 predicted proteins | sample AgamicMgSfrz_FD_187169 | JGI IMG/M metagenome (GOLD analysis project Ga0209463, IMG submission 187169) | Agave microbial communities from Guanajuato, Mexico - Mg.Sf.rz (SPAdes) (version 2) | ecosystem: Host-associated > Plants > Phyllosphere > Phylloplane/Leaf | place: Guanajuato, Mexico... | reverse complement strand
AAACAAGAGAGGTGAAGCTTTTCTTGCCGTTTTTTTCCTCATAAAGTTAAAGTCACCTCCTAATACATATAGGAATGCAAAAATATACAGCAGGTTGATTTGCCTACTTCATCTTAATGTATGCTGAGGCATGCTTTAATGTTAATAAAGGAGCTTTTGTTTTCATATGTTTCTCTCCAAAAAGATATTCATATAGCCGCAGACCTATTCTATAAAATAAAAAAAGCACTGCCAAATTAAGGGCAGTGCTTTTACAATCAGCCTAAGCTAGATAATATAGACTTTTAATCTTAAGAAATAATATGGAAGCCTGAATCAACGTGGATGTTTTCACCTGTAATTCCTCTTGCCATATCACTGAACAAGAATACAGCTGTATCTCCCACTTCATCAGGAGTTGTTGTTCTTCTTAGCGGCGAACGCTCTTCAATCTCTTTTAGGATCGAGTTAAAGTCACTGATACCTTTTGCAGAAAGAGTGCGGATCGGACCTGCTGAAATAGAGTTAACACGGATGCCATCCTTACCTAAATCAGATGCTAAATAACGGACGCTTGCATCAAGGGAAGCTTTTGCCACACCCATTACATTATAGTTTCTAATTGCACGTTCTCCGCCAAGGTATGTTAATGTAACGATGCTTCCGCCTTCCGTCATCAAGCCTTTTGCTTCCTTCGCTACAGCAGTCAAAGAATAAGAGCTGATATTATGCGCAAGCAAGAAGCCTTCTCTTGTTGTATTCATATAATCTCCTTGCAATTCTTCCTTGTTTGCAAAAGCGATGCAATGAGCGATTCCATGAATTGTGCCAACTTCGTTTTTAATCGTTTGAAAGCATTGTGCGATATCCTGGTCATTTGTAACATCACATGGCAAGACGATGCTGTCACTTCCTTCAAGAGTTGCAACAAGATCACGAACACTCTTTTCCAGTCTTTCTCCAGCATATGTGAACACTAGACGAGCACCTGCATTATGAAGAGATGTAGCAATCCCCCATGCAATGCTTCTTTTGTTCGCTACACCCATTACAACATAGGTTTTGCCCTTTAATGAAAAGCTCATATTTTATCCTCCTAATATATATCACAAGTTATTAGTACCTAGTACTAATTTTACTATACTATCTTCAAAAAGAAAAGCACTGTTACAGTAGTCATTTTGTTTATTTTTCCACTGTAACGATTACTAAACACGTTCTAAATTTCTCTTCAATTCCCTAACATATTCCTCTGATCCCGTTACGATTAAATGATCATGCAATTGAAGCTCCGTGTCTCCATGAGGAATAACCGAATCTCTTCCCCTAAAGATACGTACAAAAATAACATCGCCAGTGAACGGGAATTTTCTTAATGTCATTCCTTCAAATCCTTTGTTCTTAATTGTTATTTCATGTAAAGATGTCTCGTTATTCCCTAACAATGCCAGAATGCTTGGAGATTGTATCATCGCCTTAAGCAGTGCTTTAGTTGATGTAAAAGATGAAAACACTTCAATCCCTTCACTTTGCAAATAGGCTTCTCTATCGAGGTCTTCCATCCTGCAGATAACCCTATCAATCCCTGTCTTCTTTAATAAGAGGCTCATTCTTTCATTATCGCTGCTGTCACCAGTAGAAACTACTACTATGTCAGATGCCGATATGTTCGTATCCATTAATACTTCTTCGGTATAATTGTCCAATTCTGTTATCTCAAACAAAGAATCTGCAATTTGAAGATCATGTTTTTCTTGTTTTTTATGATAGAACTTCACCTGATAATAAGGAGACTTCAACTCTTGGTATAGCTGCATTGTTATCTGATTTACACCAATGATAGAAATATTTACTGCCCTTTCCCCTGCTGTTTCTTTAGGGAAAAGCTTTTTGAAAACGATTGGTGTGATAATACAGGAGATGATTGCTACTAGGATGAATATCCCGCTCATCTGCGAGGTTATGATATTCATTCTTTCTCCTATCGCTGCGGCTGCAATCACTAGTGACAATGTTGATGTCAGTAAAAATCCTGATGACACTATCGTCCTGTTGTCATACCACCTTTTCAAATAATAAATAGGCAGCATCTTGCTTACTAACAATGCAAGCAATAAGAGCGGTATAAACAAAAGGAGCATCGGATCTGTAAATAGCGACCATAAATCCATTTCAACACCAATCATCACGAAAAATATCGGAATTAAGAACCCATAGCCAAAAGAATCTAATTGATGTACAAGCTCTTCATTCGGTGACAAGAGCGACACGAGCACCCCTGCCAAAAAAGCACCGAGAATATTTTCTGCACCGACTGTTTCAGACAGCGCTACTAAGAAAATGATTAATGCAAATACTGCCCTTGTGCCTATTTGAACAGTTCCTCTAGACATGGAATCTGCAGTGTTTTTGTTTTTGAAGCGAATGCCTGCAAAATATAACAGCACCCCTGCCGCAAATAGAATTAGTAACAGCCATGTGTTACCTCCGCTTTCATGAATGGATGCAAATACTGCAAGCAAAATCATTGTTGCAAGATCAGCAATTACTGCTATAAGCAAAATGATTTGCCCTATTGAAGTTTTCATTATATTTGCTTCTTTTAATGTTGGGACAACAACCCCAAGAGAAATGGTGGAGATAATAATAGTCATCAAGAAAACACTGTCTACAAAGCCTGCGAGCACAAATAGATAGCTTAAAATAACCGATAAAGCAAAAATAGCGGCAAAGATGATGAAAGCTGTTGAAAACGGCTTCGGTTCTAGCCTCCCGTTCGGCAATACCTCCCTTTTTTTATTGCTGGAAAAGGACTTAAAATCTATCTCCAATCCGCTTAAAAACATCAGAAAAATAAACCCTAATGTTGATAATGTCTCAAGCCAAGTATCCTGCTCAACAATATTAAATCCGCTTTTACCAATAATTAAACCCATGATGATTTCTGCAACCACAACAGGAATAACATTCAGCTTCAGCCGGTGCAATATAATCGGTGTCAGCAATGCCACGATTATAACAATCATTAATGACATTACAGAAGCGCCGTGTTCCATTTCATTTCCTCCTTGGTCATCACTTTTTTCTTTTGCAAACTAACTTAACTAGTTAAAAATCCCATAAACATCGTCGCCATCCCAAAATAAATCAGAATGCTGATAATATCATTTAATGTTGTAATAAATGGACCAGATGCAACTGCAGGATCAATTTTTAATTTATTCATCAATATAGGGATTATAGAACCTGCAATCGTCGCTACAATGAGTGTTCCTAATATTGATGCACCTACTAGCATTCCTAAATAGAAATTGCCTTTCCAAATATAAACGACCAATGTTACAAGTATTCCACAGACTCCGCCTGTTATTAGTCCTGTTCCCGCTTCTCTCAATACCAGCTTAAGCTTGTTTTCCTTCTCCAATTCACCTGTTGCAATCCCCCGCACTGCAACTGCCAGCGCCTGTGTCCCTGTGTTTCCAGCCATCCCTGCAATAAGGGGAATGAAAACTGCCAGGATGGAAACCTTGTTCAACGTCTCCTCAAACCTGCCGATTAAGCTTGCTGTAAACATTCCTAGAAACAGTAGAATTATTAACCATGGCAACCTTTTTTTAGCAGCAGATACAGGATGCTGGTCGACAGAATCCATATTCGATACGGCAGCAAGCTTGGAATAATCATCAGAAGCTTCCTCCTCCAAAACGTCAACAATGTCATCAATTGTAATAATCCCAATCAGCCTTTGTTTAAAATCGACTACTGGCAAAGCAAGAAAATCATAATCCCGCATTTTTCTCGCTGCATACTCCCTTGACTTGCTGACAGACACAGCATAAACACTGTCATTCATAATTTCAGCTATAAGGGTGTTATCATCACTTACAATTAAGCTCCTTAATGAAACTACACCAACAAGATGTTTTTGTTCATCCACCACATAAATGTAATAAATTGTTTCTGCATTGGGAGCTTCAGTTTTCAGCAAGGTCATTGCGCTTGAGACAGTCATATGAGAATACAGGCTGACGTATTCAAGTGTCATGATGCTCCCTGCGGTTTCTTCCTCATAATCCATAAGCGCCTTGACATTGCTTGCAGCTTCAAGCGGCATAAGGGCTATATAACTTATAGCCTGCTTTTTCTCAAGGGCGTTTAGAATATCTGCTGCATCATCTGCGGACATATGTGTAAATATATCAGCCACATAGGAAGGCAGAAGCCTTGCAAACAGTTCCTGATAGTCACGGTCCTCCATCTCAAGATGCTCAAATAATTCAGCAATCTCTTCAGGTGCCAAAAAATGAAATACACGCTCTTGGTCTTCTTTCTCCAATTCCTTAAAAAATGAAGCTTGATCATAAGGATGCAAATCTAAAAAATCTTCTCTGAATATTTTTAAGTTTTCATTTTGTAAAGAATGGAGGATTACGTCTAGTTTTTTCTCATGGATGCTCTTTATATCTTTCAAAATAGACTCCTTTCAAAAGTTTCCTTCTATACTAACAAATCTCATAATATTTGTCGTCCATCTAAACCAATATAAAATACAAGTTAATTATTCCTTTACAATTTCATTAACGATAAAATGAGAGGGCTATTATATATTCCCGATTCCTTTTAAGGTAAAACTTTCACTTGTGCCCTCATAATATTTTGTTTCCTACAAAAGATAATGGATACGAAGAATGGAAGATAAGAAAATGGGAGGAACGAAATGAAACTGGATATTATCGGTGATATTCACGGCTGTTACGAGGAACTACTAGCACTAACAAAAAAGCTTGGCTACAATTGGGACTTAGGTTATCCTGTCCATCATGAGGAGAGGAAGCTTGCCTTTGTTGGTGATTTGACAGACAGAGGTCCCCGCTCTCTTCGTGTAATAGAGGTTGTCTGCACTTTAATTGAAAAAAAACTGGGGTTTTACGTGCCTGGAAATCACTGTAACAAACTTTATCGCTATTTTTTAGGAAGAAAGGTCCAAATCAAACATGGGCTAGAGACAACAGTTGAAGAATTAGAGCAGCTGAAAAAAAAAGAGAAAGAAATTATTAAAAATAGATTCATGAAGCTTTATGATACATCCCCTTTATACCATGTTCTAGATGATGGGAAATTAGTTATTGCTCATGCTGGGATTAAGGAAGAGTTTATAGGCAAGCACTCTGAGAAGGTAAAAACATTCGTCCTTTATGGTGATATAACTGGAGAAACTCATCCCGACGGTTCGCCTGTCCGCCTGGATTGGGCTGCTTCCTATGCTGGGAAAGCGGTAATTGTATATGGACATACGCCTGTTAAAGAAGTGCGTACGATTAACAATACCTTTAATATTGACACAGGAGCTGTGTTCGGCGGTCAACTTTCCGCATTAAGCTACCCTGAAATGACCATTCAATCTGTCGCTTCCTCTATGCCTTATATAGCAGAGAAATTCCGTACTTTTGATTAACAAAAATAAAGGAGACTAAAGATTTACCTTTAGTCTCCTTTATTTTTTATGTAAACAATCTTTTCATATCCTCAGGAAGACCGATGGAACATTCCAGTTCCCTGCCTGTAATTGGGTGAATAAATGCAAGTTTTGAGCAGTGCAGCGCCTGTCTCGCAATCTCATGGCGAGAACCGCCGTATAAATCATCCCCCATTAAGGGATGCCCTATATAAGACAAATGCACACGAATTTGATGTGTTCTGCCAGTTTCTAAAGAAAGCTCAACAGCTGCAAAATCAGACAGCTGGCTTAAAACTTTGTAATGAGTAACAGCAGTCTGACCGTCCGCTCTTACTTCTCTTTCGATAATACTGTCATTACATCTGCCGATAGGTGCATTAATTGTGCCGCCTTTATGTACAAATGTCCCTTCTGCTAATGCTGTATAATTCCGCTTAACCAAACGGGCCTTCTGTTGTTCGCTCAGAAGGTGATGTACATGGCGATGCTTTGCAATAAGGACAATCCCCGATGTATCTTTGTCAAGCCTAGTGACAATATGTGTCGTTGCCGCAATGCCCTTCTTCACATAATAGCCGAAAACAGCATTTGCGAGACTGCCTGTAGGATGCTCTCTTGAAGGGATGGTATTCATCCCGCTCGGTTTTTCTACTATAAGAAGATAGTCATCTTCATATATTATCTTCAGCGGTATATCTTCTGGAAGCAACCCCTCACTCGGCTTCTCGACAGGGAAAGATACAGAAACCCGATCACCCCTTTTTACCATATAACGGACATTCTGCTCTCTATCATTGACAGTTATTCTGCCGCCTTTGAATTTAATATCTGTCAGAGCAGACTTGGAAATTGATCTTTCTTTCAGAAACTCCTTCAGTATTACTTCCCTGTCTTCTTCCATAACCCAGTCTAACTTAAATGTCACGTGACTTGCACTCCTCATCGTTATGTTCATTCTGAGATGAAAGAATCATGAACCCTTTTCCAGAAAGGAAATGATCGATATCTTGCAAACCGTATTTTCTCCTCGGCAACTCGATAGTGAATCGATTTCACCTTTTTATGTAATAACGTCAAATGATCGATGGAAATGCGAAAATCAGGTTCATTAACAGGTCTAAGCACACAAGTATGATGCTCAGGAATAATAAGCGGTGAACCTACTGTACGGAAAACACGGTTATTAATTGATGCCATTTCAGCTAATTGAATGGCTCTGATAGACGGGTGAAGCAGAGCTCCCCCTAATGCTTTATTGTAGGCAGTGCTTCCGGAAGGAGTAGACACACATAGTCCGTCTCCTCTAAACCGTTCAAAATGCTCTCCTCTGATTTCTACATCCATAACAAATGTGCCATCAATACTCTTTACAGTAGATTCATTCAAGGCCAGATATCGTGTTTCCTTATCTTCATCCTGGTATTGAACAGTCACTTCAAGCAATGGATATTCGACCACACTGTATGGTGTTTTTGCTATGGCAATAACAAGCTTTTCAATTTCATCAGGCGTCCAGTCTGCATAGAAGCCAAGATGGCCTGTATGGACACCGACAAATGCTGTTTTATCCAAACGGCTGCTGTAACGGTGGAATGCATATAAAAGAGTACCGTCACCACCGACTGAAATGACGATATCCGGCTCTTCTTCCTCATATTCCAGCTCAAAATCCAGTAAATACTGCTTTAACCGCTGTACTAAATTATCCGATTTTGAATCACCTTTTGAGGTTACGGCAAATTTCATTTTCGATTAGCTCCTCTTTTAATTTACAATCATTTTTTCCTGTCCTTCTTCTCCTTTTTTCGATTGAAAAAAGCTTGTGCTTCCTGGATTTCCCCTCTGATTAACGACATTTCCTTATCCAGGCGGAATGCAGCTTCGGCAGCTCCCTGAAGCCTCATTTGTATGTCTTTCGGGAATTGCCCTTTATATTTATAGTTAAGCGAATGTTCAATGGTTGCCCAAAAGTTCATGGCAAGCGTCCTAATCTGTATTTCCATCAGGATTTTTTTCTCTCCATTGATCGTCTGCACCGGATAAATAATAACAACATGATAGGAGCGGTAGCCGCTTTCTTTTCTGTGGAGAATATAATCTCTTTCCTCCACAATTTCGAAATCATTGCGCTTCCTTAATAATTCTACTACTCTTATAATATCGTCAACAAACGGGCACATCATACGCAAGCCTGCTATATCCTGCATTTCTGTCCCTAATTTGTCTAAAGGTATCCCCTTTTCATTCGCCTTGTCAAGAATGCTTGCAATCGGCTTTACTCTTCCAGTGACAAATTCTATCGGAGTATGCTCTTCTTCATGTTCAAACTGTCTCCTCATACCCTTTAGCTTTACTTTCAATTCATCAACCGCTTGTTTATAAGGGGCTAAAAATTGCTCCCACTGCATATATAACACCCCATTTTGAATAGGTTTCCTTCTATTATGTACGACGGTTTATTTTAAGAAAAAACGGCTGTAACGCTTCTTTCCATCTCTTCCCCATAATTGCCGTTTCCTTCAATATTATCAATTAAGTATTCCATTTCCTCTTTCCAATCAGCCAGTTCAAGATTATCCAGACCGTTTGACAAAAAGATTGGTACACCTGCTTCTAATCCCTGCTTTAAGCTCGGCCAAATGTTTTTGTCTAGTACAATATAAACGTACTGATCCCCTTTTTCTGCTAAGTATATAAAGGCGAAAGCGTCTGAATCAACTAAGATCTGCCCCTTTGCAGAAAGCTCATTGACTGGATAGCTTTCTTCCACTTTCAATATTAGTTTAGAATCTGTCATTTCTGCGTTTAGCACTTGTAGTTTTTCTTTCATTTTTTCACCCTCCAACTATGCACTATTTTACCACATTGGATAAATTTATCCTAAACATTGCAGTCAGAAACAAACAAAGAGATAATAGCAATTAGAACAGCGCCTTATAACATTTTAAGGCTTTTAGCTAACCAGCCGGAAAGGAAATTTTATTTATGGAGAAAAATATTGAAATAGAATTTAAAAATATGCTGACTAAAGAAGAATATACCAACCTGCTCGAACATTACCAAATAAAAGAAAATGAGCTATTCAAACAGGAGAATCATTACTTTGATACCGAGGACTTCGACTTGAAGGAACAGAACTCTGCCCTTCGAATCCGCAAAAAACAGGCAGGCTATGAATTGACTTTGAAGCAGCCCCACGAAGACGGACTGCTCGAAACGAACAAGCAGCTGTCTACAGATACTGGAGAAGAAATGATTCAAAACGGGCGGATATTAGATGAACAGTTCGCTGCACTTTTAGAAGACATGGGTATTGCATCTGACAGTATTCGTTACTTCGGTTCCCTCACCACCATTCGTGCAGAAAAGGAAACTGGAAATGGTTTACTAGTTTTTGATCACAGTTTTTATTTAAATATAGAAGATTATGAGTTAGAATATGAAGTAAGCGATAGAAAAGAAGGTCAGGCATTTTTTGAAGAACTCCTTCAATCCTTTCAGATACCTGTAAGAAAAACTAAAAATAAAGTAAGAAGATTTTATGAGCAGAAATATAAAAACGGCATTTAATAGATACAATACAGTTTACCAGTCATATGGAGGAACTACATGAAAATAGATCAATTGAAAGTGTTATTTGAACTTCAAGCATTACAGAATATGTCAACTAGTGGAACTGCTACCAATTCCCCTTCTAATTTATTTCAGGAGCTTCTTGGCAGTTTTTCGTCGAGCGGCACAGGAGCAGCAGATAATATTATTCAGAATACATTAGGCAGCTTTACTGGTACTAGTTCTACAGCCAGTTCAAATCCTTTACAGACAAGTACAACAAGCTCACTGCTTCCAATAAGCTTGACCAAATTAGCGAAAACCGATTCGAGCTCCAATAGTGATATTGATGACATTATTCAGAAGGCTGCTGCTAAATACGGTGTTCCCGAAAAGCTGATCAGCTCTGTCATCAAGGTTGAATCCAACTTTAACCCAAATGCGACAAGCTATGCCGGTGCTTCAGGATTAATGCAATTAATGCCGGCGACTGCAAGAGGTCTGGGCGTGGACAACGTGTATGACCCTGAACAGAATATTATGGGCGGCACAAAGTATTTAAAGCAAATGCTCACAAAGTATGACGGCAATGTTAGCCTCGCTTTGGCGGCATATAATGCAGGACCCGGCAATGTAAACAAATACGGCGGGATTCCTCCATTTAAAGAAACACAAAACTATGTTACAAAAGTGACACAGCATTATACAGCATAACAATCCACCGCAGGCCGAAACTTTTCCGGCCTGCTTTCTTAAACGATATCCGGTATTTGCAGTGGGTATTTTTTTTTATGAAAAAATTTCAGCAAAAATTAAACATGCATAAACCGGAAGATATGATAATAAAGTTTTACAAGCTATTTATTTGTACAATGAAAAGACGATTGGTAAAATAGCATTAAGTGATTTTTTAATATTATTAAAGGAATAATACGTATTCTTTTCATCAAGTTCTATTATTACAGATAAAAAGGAGTTTTAAAGATGGTCAATAAAATGCCTACTCCATATGATGTTATTGGGGAAAAAACGCTTAGCAATCTTGTTGACGCATTTTATGAGCGTGTTGGCAAACACCCCGATTTAGCTCCTATCTTTCCAGATGATTTGACAGAAACTGCAAGAAAGCAAAAACAGTTTCTTACACAATATTTAGGAGGCCCGCAAATATACACAGAAGAACACGGCCATCCTATGCTTAGGGCGCGGCATTTACCTTTTCCCATTACGGAAAAGCGTGCAAAGGCTTGGCTTTCCTGCATGAGTGAAGCAATGGATGAAGTTGAGCTAGATGACTCCATTCGTGAAGGATTATTTTCAAGACTTGCTTTGACAGCAAAACACATGATTAATTCGGAGGAAAACTAAAGATAAAGGTGATTAAACATGATTGAAAAAGATTTGTCTACATCCATCCCGAAAACAGCCGATGACAATTGCCCTGATAGCAAACCCCTTGAAATATACATGTTTGTCGATCCTTTATGTCCCGAATGTTGGGCTTTAGAGCCGATAATTAAAAAGCTTCAAATTGAATACGGCCAGTACTTTTCCTTAAAGCATGTTTTGAGCGGAAGACTAGCTACATTAAACATGAATAAAAAGGCAAAATACGAAAATATCGCCGAACTTTGGGAACAAACAGCGAGCAGAACAGGCATGTCATGCGACGGCTCTCTATGGTACGAAAATCCCATCGTTTCTCCGTATTTAGCTTCCATTGCATTAAAGGCAGCTGAATTACAAGGCCGAAAATGCGGCATTCGTTTTTTAAGAAAACTGCAAGAAATGCTATTTTTAGAGAAGCAGAATATTGCTACATTCGATGTATTAAAACATTGTGCAGCAAGCGTCGGTCTGGATGTTGTAGAGTTTGTTTCAGACATACACTCAACCAGTGCTGCTAAAGCTTTTCAATGCGATTTAAAAATCACTTCTGAAATGGAAGTGTCCGAAATCCCAACATTGGTTTTCTTCAATGAAAACATTGAAGAAGAAGGAATAAAGGTGACTGGCTACTATCCTTATGAGGTCTATGTACAAATCATTGAGGAAATGCTCCAGATTGTCCCGGAGAAGGCGGATCCTCCTCCATTGGAGTCCTTCTTAAAGTGCTTTAATCTTGTCGCTTCTAAAGAGCTTTCTGTTGTTTATAACAAGTCAATCCAAGAGATGGAAAGAGAAATGAAAAAGCTTCAGCTTAAACAGTTAGTAGAGCAGATTCCTGCAAAGTACGGTATGTTCTGGAAATATATTGGATAAGGATTTATCGAAATTTGTTCCTAAACGAAGACATAAAAAAAGGGCTTGCTGTCTCAAGGCAAGGCCTTTTTTTATTATTAATTAACAAAGGGGATGGGAGAAATTTTCACGGTCAAACAAAGGGGTATAAGTTTGTTTGTGATTAATTTCACAACATAATAATAACATATTAACATTCTCCTTATCAATAAGTTTGTATATTTGTTCACAAAATAGACAAATTTTCATAACTAGCCGTGATATATCATACATTAATAGACAGGCATGTTAAGACCTTATGAAAGGAGATACACTAACATGAAGGCAATTATCCCGGTTTCATTGCTGCTATGCATCTTATTTGCATTCTTTTTTAATATTCTTGGGCTTATGCATATAATCCCTCTTTACATAAGCTCGCCACTCCTTTTTATCTCTCTCTTCCTATTTTTGTCGTTTATAAACAATCGCAAGAAGTTTAAAGGATTTCATTAGTAAAAAGCCTGCGGCTGTTATAGCTGCAGGCTTTTGATTTAAGATAGTAGGTTTTCCATCTCAATGAGTTTCTGTTCGAACACTTTGCAAGCCTCTCTGATTGGATCCTTGCTTGTCATATCAACTCCAGCTTTTTTCAGCACTTCAATTGGATAGTCAGAGCTTCCCGCTTTTAAGAAATCAATATAGCGGTCCACTGCCGGCTTCCCTTCTTCAAGGATTTGTTTACTTAAAGCTGTTGCTGCACTGAAGCCTGTAGCGTATTGATATACATAGTAATCGTAATAGAAGTGAGGGATTCTGGACCATTCTAATCCGATCTCTTCATCAATAATGATATCTTCTTCCCCGAAATACTTCTTATTTAATGCATAGTACTCAGAGGTAAATAAATCAGCTGTCAGCGTCTCGTTATTTTGAGCCTTTTCATGGATAAGATGTTCAAACTCTGCAAACATTGTCTGACGGAATACAGTGCCTCTGAAGCCTTCTAAATAATGGTTCAGCAAGTATATGCGTTTCTGTTCGTCTGTAATTGTTTTTAGCATATAGTCGTTCAGTAATGCTTCATTACATGTAGAAGCAACCTCTGCGACAAAAATTGAATAGTTTCCATATGCGTACGGCTGTGACTTCCTTGTGTAATAGCTATGAACAGAATGACCAAATTCATGAGCCAAAGTAAACAAGTTATTAACATTATCTTGCCAATTCATTAAGATATATGGATTAGTGCCGTAAGATCCTGATGAATAAGCACCGCTTCTTTTACCTTTGTTCTCATGAACATCAACCCAGCGGTTGTCAAAGCCTTCTTTCAGGATGGTTAAATACTCATCTCCAAGCGGTGCTAGACCTTTAAGAATATGGTCCTGTGCTTCTTCATAGCTGATTTCCATCTTCACATCCTTGACAAGCGGTGTATATAAATCATACATATGAAGTTTTTCAAGACCAAGCACTTTTTTACGAAGCTTTATATAGCGGTGCAGCAATGGCAAATATTCATTGATTGTTTCCACAAGGTTTTCATATACCTGTTCTGGAATATTGTTGGCTGCAAGCGCTGCATGGCGTGCTGATTTATAGTTGCGCACCCTTGCATTAAATGTATGGTTCTTTACTGCTCCTGATAATGTGGACGAGAAAGTATTTTTGAATTTACCATACGTATCATAGACAGCTTTAAAAGCATCATGGCGAACCCTTTGGTCAGAACTTTCCAAAAAGCGTGAATAGCGGCCATGAGTTACTTCCACGTCTTCTCCATTCTCATCTTTAATGCTCGGGAATTCTATATCTGCATTATTAAGCATACCGAACGTATTGCTGGACGCATCCAAAACCTCTGATGCTTGTGCAAGAAGTGCTTCTTGGTCTGCTGAAAGCACATGCGGACGCTGAAGGTTAATTTCTTCCAAGGATTGTTCATAAAGTCGCAACTCTTCCTTTTCTTCAAGGAAACCCTTGATAACTGCTTCATCAATAGAAAGAAGTTCTGGAACGATATAAGCGAGTCCGCTGGCACTTTGTGCATATAAATTTTTTATCCGGCCGTCAAGACCTTGATAAAAGCCATTTGTCGTATCCTGATCATATCGCATATGTGCATATGTATATAATTTTCCTAAACGGCTTAAAAGAGTATCCTGATATTGAAGTGCTTCGTACAAAACATCCGCACTTTCTGCAAGCTTCCCTTGATAGTCCCCTGCTTTTGCGGAAAGGACTTTAACCTCTTCAAACTCTTTATCCCAGGCATCATCTGTTGGGAAGATGTCTTCAAGTCTCCATGTGTCTTCTAAGGGAACTTCATTACGTAAAGGCAGTTTTTTTACAGTAGTTTCGTTAGTCATGTAAATCCTCCAATCTTTCTTTCGGATTTCGAAAAATATTCCTATCCGATATTTTCTATCTATTATAACTAAATTCCTGCTCATTTTTAAACTTTTGTGATTTTACTTAGCTTATCATATGTATCTTTGCTGTATTTCATTAATCATATTTTCCGTTTGACACTGATTATTGTAAACCGCCTCTCCTCATCCTAAAATAGAAATCCTTCTCCTGCTTCGCTATACTATCTGAATACTGGCAAACATCCTCGATCCATTTAAAGAACGCAGGCCGAACCTCTTCTACAACCTTCATTTCAATGAGTTTTTTTAAGTAATTATTAACGGCAGCTTTCCAATCGCCATGTATAATATTGGGAAGTTTGCGAACTTCGATGTCCTTCCTTTTAATTCTGTTGTGGAAATCATCATAAATCTTATGCAGGGAAACTATTTTTTGTTGATTTGGCCCAAAACAATCAATATACAAATATGCCTGCCAGATCAAGGGAGGTGTTAATAGTCGAATTCCTTCTTTTAAAGGGATGCCAATTGCTGTAGGCAGTATATGGGGATGTACTCCACTTTTATAGAGTTCACGTAAGAAGCGTTCATTGTCTTTTGAATGGTAATGTATATGCTTGTTTTTTTGGTTGTGGATGGCGCTTTGCCAATCACAGTATGGAAAACTACTGTGTAAGTTGACTGGTTGTTCATATAAAGTGACTACCTCTAGTTGAAGTTTGGCTATAGATGCCATGATCTTTTCTTTAGTAATGGGAATTAAGTTATGGAGGATATAAAATGATTCTTGTGCAGGGCAGTATGCCGGGAGGATATATTCCCCCTTGAATGGAATAAGGAATGCGGTTTGAAAAGCAGAAAGCCGAGATATGTTTTTAGACAGCTTCACATTCTTGTAGCCTAGTATCCAAATCGGCTGGAAATTTTCCTTTTGATATTGCTCCGTCCGTTTTTGCATGCTGGAAACAGGTATCGATGAACATTGAAATTCAATTACATAATATGAATCTTGCCACATGACACCTATATCTCCTCTTTGCTTTATAGAAGGAAAATATGGCTCTAGTACTGGCTTTAAGCCTAAGTCCTGTAGTTTTCTGTATATCTGCAGCTTTCCTTGCAAATGATAGGTTGATTCTGGTTCACTGCCGCCCTTGCAGGACATATCCTTACGGTGAGCAAAATGAGGTAGCCGTTTCTCGCCACTCTTTAATACGACCAGACTTTTGCATACAGGGCAATAAAATATGCTGTTCCTTTTGTGTGCCTGCAGCACGTGCTTCTCCTTAAAATCCAATGCACAAACTCTTTTTCCCACATCATTTAACGCAGTAAACAATAGCCTGTCACACTCCCTTATTTGTATTCGTGGCTGGGCTTTTAGCCAAAAGCAAGACTGGCCTCTTCCTTATAAGAGTGGAGAAAGAAGCCTTGATGTTGATTCGAGAATTCGAAAACCAATATGCCTTTTGCCGAAGGATTCGATTTCAAGCTCCACTGCATCCTCCAAATCCTTTAAATAGATGCTTGCCAGCTTTTTGGTGCTTTTTGTCTTATATAAAAAGGCACTTACTTCAAAATTCAAGTGGAAGCTGCGCATATCCATATTACAAGTCCCTATGGAAGCAATTTCGCCGTCCACTATTAACAGCTTGCTGTGCATAAAGCCTTTGCCATACTCATATATACGAACTCCTGCATCGAGCAACTCTGGAAAATACGATCTAGAAGCATGGAATACAATTCGTTTATCCGGCTTGTTAGGAACAAGAATACGCACATCAATTCCGCTTAATGAAGCGATCTTTATTGCTGAAAGTATGTCCTCATCTGGTATGAAATAAGGACTGGCAATCCAGATGGACTTAGTTGCAGATGTCATCATTGAAAAAAAGATGCTTTTGATGACACTCCATTCATTGTCAGGACCTCCTGCGATTAGCTGCACCCCTCCATGTGTATTTTCTTCCGTAATAGGAGTGAGATAATCGTTCGTCAAGAAACTGCTGTTCGTCATATAATACCAATCCTGCAAAAATATCAGCTGCAAAGAGCGGACTGCTTCACCTTTCACCATTAGGTGCGTGTCCCGCCAAAACCCAATAGACTGATTTTTACCAAGGTATTCATCCCCAATATTCAGTCCACCTACAAACCCGGTACTTCCATCAATGACAATAATTTTTCTGTGATTGCGAAAATTAAATTTGCTGTTTAAAACGGGAAATTTGACTGGACCAAATGCGACTATCTCAATTCCCTCCTGCCGCATTTCATTAATATAGCGTTTAGAAAGCTGCCATGATCCAACTGCATCATACAGAAACCTTATTTTTACACCTTGTTTCGCCTTTTCAATCAGCAAATCCTTGATTTGCTGTCCAATTTCGTCATGCCTGACGATGTAGTATTCAAGGTGAATATGATGCTCGGCCTTTTTTAGTTCAGCTAATATACAGGAAAAAGTCTCATCACCATTCGTGAGGATACTCGAAGACGTTCCGAACGAAATCGGGCTGTTGCCGATATTTTCCGCTAACCTGAACAGGTTTTGCTGATGCAGATCCATTTCCTTTTGCCTTTCCTCTGTTCCAGTGCCAATTTCTCTTTCAATACGCAAGAATGCTTGTTTATCAAGAAAATATTTTTTACGGTATATTCTCTCTTTCCGGTAATTCCGTCCAAAAAGGAGATAAAAGATAAAGCCTACTACAGGGAAACTTCCAAGGACAACAAGCCATGTCAGCGTTTGTGTTGGATGCCTATTTTCAAAGAAAATGACAAAGCCGATAAATATCACACACAGGCTAATAATTAAGCTGAGCTGTCCAAAAATTCCGCCTTTTATGGAAATGAAAAAATTAAAAACATACACAAATAACCCTGCTGCACCTAAAAATATTCCTAGCCTTGCTGTATGGTTCATAGTAACACCTGCCATCGTTGCAATTATGTAATCCGCACTATGTAAGAAACTTGAACACCTAAATGGAAAATAAAGAGCCTGTTCTCCTGTAAGGTGAAATCACCATTACAATTTCTACTATATAGATATCCATGACTATATATAGACTTTATAATGTGAATTTGCCCTACATTTAAACAGGCTCTTTTATTTATTTAATGAAAGTATTTTCTTAGCTCCATAAATACTTCATCTGCTATGATTACTTTACCGTATTCTTCGATAACATGTATGGTTGTCTGTGTTTCTTGTCCATACTCTAGAAGGATGCTTAACGCATTGTCGACTTCGTCTTCATCCGTTTCTTCATCAAGGAACTGCACGTATAGATAGTAGCCGTTCTTGTAATTGTAAAGTTTCGTATCAATTCCTTCAAGTCCATGAAGCTTGCTGAGTGAAATTAAGTCTTCAAAGTCCTTGAATGCGATAAGAAATTCCAGATTATCCCCAAAATCACTATCTTCATCCTTCACCGTGAAGTGCTGATCCATTAAATCTTCAAAGCGTTCATCCAAAGGCAGATCCTTCAGCTTGTCTTCTGGAATAGAGATTTCGAATTTCTGTCCATCTTTTGAAAGCTGCGCTCTTGTGACAAGAATTTCAAGTCCTTTATCCAATGCTTGAACTTGAATCCATAACGGGCCATCCAAGATAAAATCTTCCTCTTGATGAACTTCATCCATCATTTCCCAGAAAAGCTCTTCACTTCTTTCCCGGTTATACCATATTTCCTCTCGCTTAAAACCGCGTTCCTCTATATCAATATACGAAATATAAAACTTAACTGTATGATCATTAATACGTTCAATTTCCATTCTGCAACACTCCCTTCAAGCTATAATGGAAGGGACTAAACCCCCATACAGATATTCGTTTTATCCCATGTTTCATTTAAAATAGAAGGTCAACTGCTATTGTACCTTGTACTTTATATTTTATGACAAAAACGCTTTAAATGGAATTAAAATATCCTGAAATCAGCAAAAACCAATATATGCCTATGTTTATGCTATTTTAACTGGTTTTGCATTTATGAAGGAGATTCTTTTTATAAGCGTATTCACTTCAAACTATATTTAGTATTATTACCTCAGGAATTTGTTTTCAAACCAAATTTCTTAGCCTGTACTTTTGTAATATAGGAAAAAAGGTCTGACTATACTGCCCAGCAATAATGCAGGGGCAGCTTTTTAGCCAGACCTATATATTATTATTTCATCATCAATTTAGTTCACTAAACGCTGTGCTTCACGCAATTGGAATGTTCTAACTTTCCTTGGAAGGAAGCGGCGTATTTCATCTTCGTTATAACCAACCTGAAGCCTTTTTTCATCCAAAATAATTGGACGGCGTAATAATCCTGGATTATCCTTAATTAACTCAAACAAGTTTTGTAAAGGCATTGTTTCAAGATTAACATTCAGTTTCTGGAAAGTTTTGCTTCTTGTAGAAATAATCTCATCTGTACCGTCTTCTGTCATACGAAGAATTTCCTTGATTTCCTCAATGGATAACGGCTCGGAAAAGATATTTCTTTCTTTATAAGCAATTTCATGTTCCTCTAACCATGCTTTTGCTTTTCTGCAGGATGTACAACTTGGTGAAGTGTATAATGTTACCATTTTACAAATTCACACTCCCTTTATTTAGACATGTATTTTTAGACCACTAGTTAATTCAAAATAAATACTTGAATATGTTATATTCTTAAATTGTAATTAATTTAATCAAGTAATTTATATTAATTATTATACACCAATTATAAGTAATTTGGTATAGTTTTTTTCAATATCATTTGTACAGCTTCATTTAGACTTGCTATTCTTTATTGATATGCAGCCCATTATGGTGTTTACGCCAATAACCACCCGCCCTTTTTCCTTATTTCCCAGCAAATTATTGAGAAATTAAGGCTAATTAAATTGCTTACTATTATAGACGATTGAGATGTAAAAAGGTTTCATTTTTTTTAGGCGCATTATATTTTCTTTTAATTAAACTCTTCTTAATGCAAATACCCGTTTGTCCCAATGAATAAACCTCTTTTTCTTATTCTCAATTAAGAATCGTTTAATGAAAATAGGATAGAAACATACATACGCTTTCCATATGTTTTCAAATATAGTCAAATTTCGTCAAATATATCTTTTTTCTCCTTGGCAGCATTAAATTGGACTGCCTGTTCAACCGGTTCATATGATTGTCCATAAAAATCCTGATCCCGGTAAGTATGGATTTTTTTATATGTTCTAACAAGGGCTTCATAAACTAGTTCCTCTGATTCATCATTTGGTGACCAATACAATATTTCCATTTCATTTACTTCTTTTGTTGCTAGAGATCTTCTTCTATAGCCGACCGTCTTAGCATGCTGAAAGCCTTCTCTTTTGTAAAATTTCAAGCGTTTTTTTGTATCGGAATCTTTATAATTAACCGGCTCCACTTCGAGGATAATCGGTTTACCTTTTTCTTTGAGCTTCTCTAAAAGTTTATGTCCTAACCCTTGTCCTCTCGACTCACCAGAAACAAACAGATAATCAATAAAAATAAAATCCTCTGCTTCTGCATACATCAGAACATGGTGTTTCCCTTCATCTTTATGATAAATCTCCGGGAAATCTGCTAATAATGCTTCCATATGTTCTTGTGATTTCATTTCTTCAATCGGAAAATACTCATTTAACTTCTCATACCAATGCATTTAAAAAACTCCTATCTATTCAGTTTGTAATTCACATTACCCGTATACTTACAGCCTGCATTCCAGAGAAGGAATTCTTTCACTCCATTTGCGTATAAAGCCTGAATTTGAGCTTCTACTTGCTTTTTCCCATAAGGCTGATAATTTCCCTTTCCTAAGTAGGCAGCAGTGAAGTCTTGAATCCAAGGCCGAGAAATTGGCGGATTCTTCAAACTCGAAAGCTTTTGGTGTTCTACTTTCATATACTCGTCAACTAAACGGTTTGGTTCAAGGTCTGGCTTTTGAATGCCAAAATAAGGACCCCAATGACTTGGATAAATCATACTCGAGATTACATCTACATTTTTGCTGATTTCTGTGAAGTTCTGACCAATACCAGGAGCTTCTTCAAGGGTAGCAGAATAGCCGAATATATCTACAGATACTTTCACATCATATGGCTCAAGTTTTTCCTTGGCATATTTAACAAAGTCAGTTACTGCTTTTACTCTTTGTTTTCCTTCGCCTATATTTAGTTTCCCATAATCACCTTTAGAATAACTTAAATTTGCGCCTTTTTTTTCAAAGCCTTCAGGAAAGCGGACATAATCGAATTGGATTTCTTGAAATCCCATCTGTGCTGCCTCGATTGCAACAGATACATTGTAATCCCATACCTCCCTTATAAAAGGATTAATGAAGGCTTCATTCCGTTCATTCCTCCAAACCTTTTCACCATTTCTAAAGGTCCACTCAGGTTTTTGCTGTGCTAGATGACTGTCTTTGAAGACAACAATTCTTGCAATTGGATAGATCCTTTCCTTCTCCAGCTTTTTTAGCATAGATTGCATGCTTTTCACCTTATTTGAGCCTGCACCTGCTAAAGGAGAATCCTTCGCTGGCTGATAGACTAGCTTTCCGCTGTCCTCTTTAAAATCGATTACCATGGTGTTTAATTCTGTTTGTTTCACGAACTTTATAAGCTGACTAAAACGATCACTGTTCCCTGCTGCACTGCCACTAACATAAATGCCTCTGACTGCATCAGGATAAGGAAATATTAGTTTTGCGTTCTGCACTATTGGCTCTTCTTCAGAAAAATCCTTCAAAAGCCTTTCTGCTTGCTGTTCAGGATTTTCTGTTAAAATTTCGGCAGCTCCGATAGTGTTGGGAATTAACAATAAGGCACATAAAACAAAGGATAAGTAAAAAGTAATATTTCTCACATAGATACCTCCACAATCTTTTTTCTATTATGTGCCTTTTCTTCATAATTCATGGTTAGATGTTATTGCCATTCACTTATTTTTCACAGCTAAAAAACGGCAAAAAAAATAACGATCTCTAGTCGAGAGATCGTTATGAATTAACTTTTGTATTGCAGTTTATATTGATTATATTCTGCCTCCGAACAATATACGAAATGTCCTGGCTTAACTTCGCGCATCTGAAGCTCTTCACCCTCTTTATACTGATGAACTGAAGGATTGTAAGCAGTTCTTGTGCGAGTGCGCTCTGTCTCCGGATCTGGAAGCGGGATAGCAGACAGCAAGCTTTGTGTATAAGGGTGGATAGGATTGTTGTACAGCTCATCTGCAGGAGCTAATTCTACCAACTTACCAAAATACATAACGCCAATGCGGTCACTGATATATTTAACCATAGAAAGGTCATGGGCAATAAACAAGTATGTTAAGCCTTTTTCTTTTTGAAGCTTTTTCATCAAGTTAACTACCTGAGCTTGGATGGATACGTCCAATGCAGAGATCGGCTCATCAGCAATGATGAAATCAGGATCTACCGCAAGTGCTCTAGCGATACCGATACGCTGTCTTTGTCCGCCGGAAAACTCGTGCGGATAGCGGTTGGCATGCTCTTTATTTAGGCCAACTGTAGCTAGGAGCTCATATACCTTTTCCATGCGCTCTTTTTTTGTTTTTGCTAATCCATGGATATCTATTCCCTCTGCGATAATATCAGCTACCGTCATACGAGGGTTTAAGGATGCATACGGATCTTGGAAAATCATTTGCATTTTGCGGTTGAATTTCTTCAAATCAGCAGTTGATTTTTTTCCGTGAACATTTTCTCCATTAAATAGAACTTGTCCATCTGTTGCTTCATAAAGGCGAATAATTGATCTGCCTGTTGTACTCTTTCCACAGCCAGATTCACCAACTAAACCTAGTGTCTCTCCTTTAAAAATATCAAAGGATACACCATCAACGGCTTTTACCAAATTTGGTCTGCCAACGTTGAAATGCTGTTTTAAATCTTTTATTTCAAGTAATTTTTCAGCCATTTCACAAATCCCCCTTCACTAGTACAGGTATATCGAAGTTAGTGGATAAAGGACGGATTTTCTCCTTAACAGATGCAGGCGGCTCTACAGCTGGAGCATCTGGATGCAGCAGCCAAGATTTCACGAAATGCGTTTCTGAAACCTGATATACAGGCGGCTCTTGCTCATAATCAATTGCAAGGGCATTCGGATTTCTCGGTGCAAAAGCGTCACCTACAGGAGGATTTGTCAAATCAGGTGGTGTTCCTGGAATGGCAGCAAGCTCCGTTTCTCCATCATTATCCAAGCTAGGCATAGAAGCAAGCAATCCCCAAGTATATGGATGTCTTGGATCATAGAATATTTCATCTACAGTACCCATTTCAACAATTTCACCAGCATACATAACAGCAACACGATCAGCAACATTTGCTACAACACCGAGATCATGTGTGATAAAGATGATGCTTGTATCCATTTTGCTTTGCAATTCCTTCATCAAATCCAGGATTTGTGCCTGAATTGTTACATCCAGCGCAGTAGTAGGCTCATCAGCAATTAGCAAAGATGGTCTTGCTGCAAGAGCAATAGCAATCATTGCACGCTGTCTCATACCGCCTGAAAATTCATGAGGATATTGGTTAACCCTTTTTTCTGGCATAGGAATACCAACAAGCTTCAGCAATTCAATCGCTCGTTCTTTAGCTTTTTCCTTCGAGATATCCTGATGCTTAATAATAACTTCCATAATTTGTGTTCCAATTCTCATCGTCGGGTTCAATGATGTCATTGGATCTTGGAAGATCATGCTGATATCTTTACCACGGATAGCTTGCATTTCTTTCTCTGTCTTTGGAACAATATCTTGGCCCTTAAACAAAATTTGCCCGCCTTTAATTTCACCAGGAGGCATTGGAATAAGCTTCATCAACGTTTGGGATGTTACACTTTTTCCTGATCCTGATTCACCGACGATAGCCAATGTTTCTCCTTTATATAAGTCAAAAGAAACACCGCGTACTGCTTGAACTTCTCCTCCATACGTATGGAATGAGACTTTTAAATCTTTTACTTCTAACAATTTTTCCATTTTGCTCACTCCTTACTTGCGTAGTCTTGGATCTAGTGCATCACGTATGCCGTCGCCGATTACATTAAATGCAAAGATTGTTAAACAGATAAACAATGCCGGGAAGAATACACGCCAAGGGTAATAGCTCATCGCAGCGATTCCATCATTAGCCATCGTTCCCCAGCTTGCCAAAGGAGGTGTTAAACCTAATCCTAAATAGCTCAAGAATGCTTCTGTAAAGATAGCATTTGGAATAGTCAAAGTTAATGTTACAAGAATAGGTCCCATAGCGTTTGGAATCAAGTGTTTGCCCATGATTCTTGTTAAGCTTGCACCTAATGTTCTTGAAGCCAGAATATACTCTTGGTTTTTCAATGAAAGCACTTGTCCACGAGTGATACGTGCCATGTTAATCCAACCAGTAATACTCATTGCCAGGATCATTGTTCCCAATCCTTGACCTAATACAACCATTAATAAGATAACTAGAAGCAAGTATGGAATTCCGTAAAGAACGTCAGCGATCCTCATCATTACTTCATCCACACGGCCGCCTTTATAACCAGAGATACCTCCCCAGATTACACCAATTACCAAGTCAATGATAGCAGCTGCAATCCCGATAAACAGAGAGATTTTTGCACCATACCAAATACGAGCGAACATATCGCGACCGAGGTCGTCTGTACCAAAGTAATGCTCTGCACTTGGAGGCTGGTTTGCTTTCATTAAATCATTTTCACGATAATCATATTGTGTAAGAAACGGTCCAACAAAAGCCATAAAAATTAAGATGATTAACAGTACAAGACCAAACATAGCAAGCTTGTTCTTTTTAAAACGCATAAAAACATCTTTCCAGAAAGACAGACTCGGTCTGGTAATCTGTTCTGCTTCAGCACTGCTGTTACCGACAACTTTAAATTTTTCTTTTGAAATTTGCTGCATGCTTATTCTCCTTTCTTCCCGCCAGCTAATTTAATGCGTGGATCGATTAGTCCATATAATATGTCGACAAGAAGAACAGATACTAATAGGATAATACTATAGAAAACTGTTACACCCATAATTACTGTATAATCACGGTTACCGATGCTCTTGACGAAATGTGATCCAAGACCTGGTATGCCGAATATTTTCTCAATGACAAAGCTTCCTGTCACGATTCCCGCAGAAAGTGGTCCCATGTAGGATACTACTGGAAGAATAGCGTTACGGATAGCGTGTTTTACTGTAATAGTAGTTTGGCTTAAGCCTTTTGCTTTCGCCGTCTTAATATAATCATTGCTCAACACTTCAAGCATAGATGATCTTGTAAGTCTGGCAATGAACGCCGTAGGACCTGCTGCTAATGCGATTGCAGGCAAGACGCTTTGTGAGAACGTTCCCCATCTTGCAACTGGGAACAAGCCTAATTTCATCGCGAATACATATTGTAAAAATGCGGCCATAATAAAGGAAGGTACGGATATTCCGAGTACTGCTATGATCATTGCTGTATAGTCCTGCCATTTGTTATGCTTCAATGCAGCGATAATACCAAGCAATACACCGACTGCCAATGCAATAAAGATTGCTTCCATTCCCAGCACTAGTGATACAGGGAAGCCTTCATTGATTAAGTCATTGACTGTTTGGCTCTTATATTTGAATGATGGGCCGAAATCCCATTGTACAATGCGAAGTAAATACTCCCCATATTGGACATACCAAGGGTCGTTTAGTCCATAATGTTCATTTAAATTAGCTTCAATTGCCGGCGGTAGCTGTTTTTCTGATGTGAAAGGGTTACCTGGTGCCAACCTCATGAAGAAAAACGTTGCTGTTACAATAAGCAGTAAAGAAAGTAACATAAACAGCACACGTCTTGTCAAGTACTTTATCATGATTTAAACCTCCAATATTTTCTAATCACCTCTAATTAGAAAGGAAGGTATATGAAGCAAAAGCTTCATATACCTTTTTACTTTTGACTTATATTATTCGAAATAAGCCCATTTCAATTGAGCATCTCCAAGACCAGAAATAACTACATCTTTCAGGTTGTCTTTTTGTACCCAAACATTTGTATAGAAGTAAATCGGTGCGATTGGAAGCTCGTCCATAAGAATTGCTTCAGCATCTTTAAGCATTTGTTGACGTTTTGCTGTATCTGTTTCTTTTTGAGAATCGATCAACAATTGCTTAAATTCTGGATTTTCCCAGTTTGTATCGTTGTTACCGCCCTCTTTGTCGCGGTAAAGCTCTAGGAAGTTGATTGCATCATTGAAGTCACCTAACCAGCCCATACGTCCGATTTGGTAATCGCCTGAGTGAAGTTTATCAATGTAAACAGCCCACTCTTCGTTTCCTAATGTTACATCAATTCCAAGGTTGCTCTTCCACATATCTTGAATTGCTTGAGCAATTTTTGCATGTGCTTCATCTGTGTTATAAGATAAAGTGATAGTTGGAAGTTCTGAAGCATCTTTCAAGCCTAGCTCATCAAGACCTTTTTGAAGTTCTGCTTTTGCAGCTTCTACATCATTGTCTTTGAAGTAGCCTTCTTCGTTCTCAGGGAACATTGTTGGAGGAACAGCTGCCGTTGCTGGAATTTGTCCGCCTTGTGTAATTTGCTCTACAATTGATTTACGATCAATTGCATATGTCAATGCTTTACGGATATGAACGTTGTTCAAAGGTTCAACTTCCGTATTGAATTTGTACCAGTAAGTACCAGCAGTTGCTTGAGTTTTCAATTCGCCGCTGTCTTTAAGTGCTTTAATAGCGTCAGTTGAAACTGTATCGAATGGAAGACCATTCCAGTCTAACTCGTCGTTTTCGTACATGCTGCGAGCAGTTCCAGCATCATCGATCATAGAGTATTCAACTGTTGCAAGCTTAACTGCGTCAGCATCCCAGTAAGTTTCATTTTTCTCTAGTTTAATGGATTCGCTGTGGTTCCATTCAGTCATTTTGAATGGTCCGTTTGTTACATAATCGTCGCCAGCATCTTTATACCAGTCTGGATTTTCTTGAGCAATTTTGCTGTTTACAGGGAAGTATGTGTAAAAAGCAGTCAATTGAGTGAAGTATGGAGTTGGGTTGTTTAGAGTAACTTCAAGAGTTTTCTCATCTACAGCTTTAACTCCTACATCATCTAGCTTACCTTCACCAGTGTTAGCTTCTTCAGCACCTTTTACATAGTAAAGTTGGTAAGCATATTGTGATTGGTTAGCTGGGTCAAGAGCCCATTTCCAAGCATACACAAAATCTTCTGCTGTTACAGGGTCACCGTTTGACCAGTTAGCATCTTCACGGATTTTAAAAGTGTAAGTCAATTGATCTTCAGAAACATCGAAGCTTTCAGCCATTGCTTCTTCAGGCTCACCGTCTTTATCGATACGAGTTAACCCTTCAAATGTTTGAAGCAATACGTTGCTTGATGTGGAATCATTCGCTAAACCTGGGTTTAAGGAGAATGGTTCTGATCTGATGTTAAGACGCAAATCCTGTTTTGCCTCTTCTGAGCTGCCGCTGTCGCCGTTGCCGCAAGCTGCAAGGAATGCACTAAGTGCAAGTACTAATGTAAGAAGTACAAGCATTCTCTTTTTCATTGTTTTACCCCCTTATATATTTTGTCCACAAGTGGAGTTTCCAAAAATTATCTTTCCCATAAAAAACACAAGAATACACAAACTCATATTTCCTAAATAGTCAGTAAATTCAAGTCCACTTATTCGCTATTCAGAAATAGTAAACCATCCTTTATGTAACATGTTTCACCATTAAACTATTAGGCTAGTATAATAATGAAGTAGAAAATGTGCCATAGTATCCAATTGTTTTAAATAGTCTGAAATATCACTTTTAATTTCCACTCGTAAAATCAATTATATATATCGGCCTATTAGATTGCAAGAAATTTGTAGAATTTTGTAGAATTAAGAATAATCGCAATTAATTAAATTTATAGATTTTTCTGTGAATAATATTCTGATATACTTTGTATCTAGAAAATTAAAACTCCCTGACATTTTCCTAATAAAGTTATCAATTCCTTTTTTACCCAAGGTTTATTTTAATGGGGCAGCTATTAAATAATCCCTTGCCTTCCCTTGATTTTTCCTTGTAATTAGTTTAATTTATACATATATAGCTAATACATTTATGCTTTGATAAAGAGTAGTACTTATATGATGGTTTAAAAGAGAGTTTGTGTCTGGTGAAAACAAACAGCCAATTATAAGGAATGGACTTTTGAGCACTGAAATAGAACTGCTTTTAATTGCACATTACATTTCAGCGACTTCCTTTCGTTACCAAGGATAAAGTGGCTTTTTTAGCAATTAGGGTGGCACCGCGGACCATTCGTCCCTATGTTTCATATAGGGACGTGTGGTCTTTTTTGTGTCTTCACATTCTTTGGAAGGCTTAAAAGCCGTTTCTATGTCAATCCTTTATATAAGTACTAACAACAAAATGGAGGAATAATAAATGAAAACAATCTTTTCCGGCATCCAGCCGAGCGGAACGATTACACTTGGTAATTATATTGGCGCACTAAGCCAGTTTGTTGAGTTGCAGGATGATTATAACTGCTATTTCTGCATTGTGGATCAACATGCCATCACAGTTCCACAAGACCGACTTGTCTTACGAAACAATATTCGTAGCCTTGCTGCATTGTATCTTGCTGTCGGTATCAATCCTGAAAAAGCAACATTATTTATCCAATCTGAAGTGCCTGCACATGCTCAAGGTGCTTGGATGATGCAATGCATCTCCTATATAGGGGAATTAGAACGCATGACGCAATTTAAAGATAAATCTGCTGGAAAAGAAGGTGTTTCTGCCGCCTTGCTCACATACCCGCCATTGATGGCAACAGACATACTTCTGTACAGCACAGATTTAGTTCCAGTCGGCGAAGACCAAAAGCAGCATTTGGAACTGACTCGTGATCTTGCTGAAAGATTTAACAAGAAATATAACGACATCCTGACAATACCAGAAGTCCGTATTCCTAAAGTCGGGGCAAGAATCATGTCACTGCAAGAACCGATGAAGAAAATGAGCAAATCAGATCCTAATAAAAAAGCGACAATCACGCTGTTGGATGAACCATCAGCCATCATTAAAAAGATCAAGAGTGCTGTTACTGATTCAGAAGGCATCGTGAAGTTTGATACTGAAAATAAACCAGGAGTTTCCAATCTATTGTCTATTTATTCCATCTTATCAGGCAAATCTATCGCAAGCCTGGAAGAAATGTATGAAGGCAAAGGCTACGGCGACTTTAAAGCAGATCTTGCAGAAGTAGTTGTTAATACACTTCGTCCAATTCAGGAAAAATACAACGAGTTAATGAACTCAACTGAGCTTGATGAGATTTTGGATTTAGGTGCGGAAAAGGCCAATAAAGTAGCAAACAAAATGGTTAAAAAAATGGAGAATGCGATGGGCTTAGGCCGTAAGCGCAGATAATAAAACAGGCTGATAGATATCTATCAGCCTGTTTTATATTTTTATAATAGAAGAAAACTGTTTTTTTAATTTACCTTTGGTCCATGCTCTAACTCCCAAAGCTTCTCAAAAAAGGGCTGTCCTTTAATGATGTTTTCACAAAAAGTTTCATGCTTTAGCGACCACCCAAACTTCGTGCAATCGTATAGCTCACTCCATGCGTCTTCAAACTCGAGGCTTTGAATATTAAAATACTTCTCAGGACTCCATTCTGTATACCAATATCTCACTTCAGCAACATTTTCAGATGAATGCAGCTGATCGAGTGCCATAAACAGCAATTGCTTCAGCTGACGCTCTTTTCTTGTCAGCCCGTACATCATTTGCGGTTCAGGCGACAGGATATGAAACTCCTTATTCTCTTCGTTGCCTGCTTGGAAGTTGTAGTTGATAGTCTCTTGACTCTCAAGCAGTTCATATGCCAACTGCTCCTGCCTAGGTATCATCCTGCTTTTTCTAATTGGTATGGAATAGCCTAATGTATCAACAACCAAAATTCCTATTCCATCTGAAACAACAAAGCAATAATCCAATTGGATTCTTTCATGGTTTTTTCGAAGATAAGCTTTTTGATAAATTTCTTCAAGCAACTGTCTCGGTAGCTCTGCCAAATCGTTCTCTATGTAGTTAAATAACACTGAATCAATCTTTACTAGCGGCACTTGATCAAGCAGTTCCACTCCATCTTCTTTTCTCCATTCGTGAAAGTGGCAAACATTATAGCCATTTTCTTCTCCTTCAAACCAATTAACCCAAACATCATGAAGATATTGCATATTATTATCCCTCGCTTCAACAACTGTTTGTCAATCAGTATGGGCATCGTGCAGTAAATTTATTCCTATTTTCTAAGTTTCTTTTCTAGACAGCATTCAGCCCATCTCTTGCCCGATATATTATGTATTATTATTATGATGCGTATCTCTCATATATGTACAAACTCCCCATAGATTTTAAACAGCAAAAAAGCCTTTCTATATCAGAAAGACTTGATGCTTTATTTCTATAGCCTTTTTTAGTTGGGCAGTAAACCTGTTTATCTTCAACGTTTTGATTTTGGGTTAAAAGCATCTTTTAAGCCTTCTCCAATAAAGTTTATGGATAAAATAGTCAGTGTAATCATAATTGCTGGCGGTAACCATATCCATGGTTTATTTTGAAGCACATCCGGTTCATTTGCAGAAGAAAGCATATTCCCCCAGCTTGGAACCTCTTGAGGTACACCAAATCCTAAATAACTTAAACCCGATTCGACAACAATCATGCTGGCAAAGAGGATAGAGGCTTGCACTATAATAGTGGACATAACATTTGGCAGCAAATGCTTAATAATGACTTTACTTGGTTTGCCGCCAATGGAAATGGCGGCTAAAATATATTCATTTTCCTTCTCTGAGAGAATTTTACTGCGCACAATCCTTGCTACTCCGCCCCAGCTCAACAGACTTATAACAATTATTAATACCCATAATCCTGAAACGATACCTTGAAGAACAGCATTTAGCACAATAACAAACACTAAAAACGGAAACACCATGATAAAATCCGTAAAACGCATTAATATACTGTCAATCTTGCCACCATAATATCCTGCGATAGAACCGACCAGTGTACCTAGGAAAATGACAGAAACTGTACAGCATATACCTACAAGCAAGGAGATCCTTCCTCCATATAATAAGCGGGTAAACACATCTCGTCCGCTTTTATCTGTTCCAAGCCAATGGTCTGCTGAAGGCTTCAAAGACATTTGTCCTATATTTACCTTTGTTATATCAATAGATGTAATATAAGGGGCTAAAAAGGATAGAATTGCTACAAGGATAAGGAAAAAAAGGCTTAGCATTGCAATCTTATTCTTGATGAATTTACTTCTAGCTAATGCCCATGGTGATAGGCTTTTCGCGTTTATGTCTACTGCTAAATTATTATTATTTTTCGGAGTAATTACTTCCATTTCCCTCTCCTCCTAACTTACCCTTATCCTTGGATCTACAACACCGTACAAAATATCAGCGATGAGGTTGCCCAACAATGTTAAAAATGAAAATAACATTAATAATGTTAACAAAACAGGATAGTCTCTCGTACCTACAGATTGGATCATTAATTGACCGATTCCAGGATAAGTGAAAATTGTTTCCGTTATAACAGCCCCGCCTATTAATGCAGCGATATCAAATCCTAAAAATGTTACGAGTGGTATCATCGAATTCCGTAATATATGAACGTTATAAATTTTATTTTCTTGCGTTCCTTTTGCTCGTGCTGTTCTGACAAAATCCTTCCTGCTGTTTTCAATGATGTCATTTCTTAGAAATTGCGTATAACTCGCTGTAGCTAAAGCACCAAGTACAATCGCCGGCAAAAATACATGATGAAGCTTACTAATGTAATATTCCAGGGACCCTTTCATTAATCCAATTCCTACAGAGCCATTTGAAGGGAACCAATTCAATTTAAATGCAAAAATATATATAGTAATGACTCCAGCTACAAAAGAAGGAATTGCCAGACCTATATAGTTTATACCTGCAATCAGGTTGTCCCGAATTGTATAAGGTTTTCTTCCAGAAATCATTCCGAAAGTAAAGGCAAGGATATACGTAATAATTAAAGCTGTGATTCCTAAGAAGATTGTATTCGGCAGCCGTTCAGTAATGAGATCAGCTACATCTATTTTATAGCGGGTTGAAATACCAAAATCACCTTTAATAAAATCTGTGACCCACCGAAAATATTGGACATACTGCGGATCATTATATCCAAGTTTTTCTCTCATATCAGCAATGTATTGAGGGTCTGTGTTATTAGGGTCAATCTCTCCACTGAGGGAATCCCCTGGCATTAATTTCGCCAGGGAGAATACCACAACAGAAGTAAGGAGCAACATTGGTATCATGCCTAATATTCTTCGCAGTGTATATTTCAACATGTAACTCTCTTCTCCTTATTTTAAAATCTATTATTCTAGTTATTGCTGAATCCACCATTCATTCGGTCTGTTTGTGCCAGACACATCGAACGTCACACCTTGAACACGTTTATTGAGCGCCGTTATTTCATCTAACTCAGCAACTGGGAGTGCCGGCAATTCTTCCATAAATTGTTTCTGCCATTCCACATAAAGTTCTTTACGCTTTTCTTGATCGATACCGACAATGCTGACATCTAAAGCATCATCCAATAATTGATCGCTCTTTTCACTTACCCATCTTGAGTAATTCCATAGAGCATCTGATCTCCACAAACCTGATGGATCAGGATCTGTTCCAGTAGACCAGCCGCCGAAGAATACTTCAATGGACTTATCCGCTTTTTCAATTTGATCATAGTATAGATTAACATCTGTCATGCTAAGTTCTGTTTTCAAACCAACCTCTTCCCAATACTGAACAATCGCTTGAGCACGAGTCTCAAATGTCGGATTATTTGTTGCGTAATGAGAGAACTTAACAGTAAAAGCATCACCATTTGGATCTTCTCTGAATCCATCGCCATCTACATCTTTATATCCTGCTTCATCAAGCAAAGACTTTGCCTTTTCCGGATCATATTTATATTGCTCTAATTCGCTGTTGTCTGCTGAAATCCAGTGGTTAGATGGAACCGGTGTATTAACAGTCTTACCGACACCATAGAAGAAGGCTTCATTCCATTCATCTCTATTCATCGCATAATACATTGCTTGACGAAGTTTTAGATCTTGATATTTAGGCTCATTCATAACGTTTTTGCTTCCATCCCAAGTCCCTAATCTAAAACCAATATAGTAGTAAGATAATCCAGGATACTGTTCAATTTTCACATTATCCAATGCTTCGATATCCGCCTTAATGCTAGGATGGAATGCAGTCATATCTAATGTATTATTTTGCAGTTCACCAATTGTTAAAGAAGGATCGATTACCTTTAGAACAACTCCATCTAAGTGAGGCTTGCCATTAAAGTAATCATCAAATCTTTCAAATTCGACTGATTCTCCTGGAACAATATTTTTTACTTTAAATGGTCCTAATCCAACTGGTTTTGTTCTTACCTGCTCTGAACTTGCCATATCTTTAACGGCAATTCCTTCAAACTCCTTCGTTGGCATTGCATATGTCCACACGTTTTCTAAGTTGTTTACTCTTGCTTTATCAAACGTAATCTCGATGTTGTAATCATCAATCACCTTGAGTCCTGCAATACTGTCTGCAGAGCCATCATGATAAGCAGGCGCTCCCTCAATTGTTTGAACACTAGAGTATCTCGGTCCATCATAATCCTTATCCGCAAGTGTTTCTAAAGCAAAAACCCAGTCATTTACCGTAAGCTCTTCACCGTTATGCCATTTGACCCCTTCTTTAAAGGTAAATGTATATACTTTGTTATCATCCGTTTTCCAAGAAGCAATATTTGGTTGAGGCTTAAGATTCTCGTCATAGCTTATTAAGCTTTCATCAAAGAAATCAATAACTTCCGCATCTGTTGCATTAGCGTAAAAAGACCAGTTAAACAAACCCTCAGGAGCGGAATCAAGTGAATATACTAGAGTTCCCCCATCCTGCGGTTCGCCTGTTGCATTTGAACCTTCGCTCGTCGATGTTTTCTCTCCTCCGCTGCAAGCAGCCAAAAACGCAGATAAGATTAACATCAAAGCAGTTAATATCAGCCAATTCTTTTTCATAGTGTATCTCCCCCTTAAACTTTTCTAATATAGATGGCAAGCTACTTTATGTAATGGTTTCACCTCCTTTAATACAGGCTTTACTTTGCTGCATTCTGACATAGCAGCAGGACATCTCGGATGAAACGGACAACCTGTTGGCGGATTTATTGGACTAGGAACATCACCATCTAAAATAATTCGTTGCTTTTTCTTTCTAGGATCAGGTTCCGGTATCGCCGAAATTAACGCTTTCGTGTAAGGATGCAGTGGCTCTTCATACATGCCTTCTTTATTGGAAATTTCAACTAAATTCCCTAAATACATAACTCCAATCTGATCACTCATATGTTTAACTACACTTAAATCATGGGCAATAAATAAAAATGTCAAATCAAACTCTTTTTGCAATTCCTTAAGCAGATTCAATACTTGCGACTGTACAGACACATCTAATGCGGAAACTGGCTCATCAGCAATTATTAATTTAGGCTTGAGCGCCAATGCTCTTGCGATGCCTATTCTTTGTCTTTGCCCACCAGAAAACTCATGTGCATACTTGTAATAGGCGTCGGAAGGCAAGCCGACTTTAGTCAATAAATCCATTACCTCCGCTTTCAATTCTTCCTTGGGCTTGTTCTTAAAGTAATTATTAATCGGTTCTGCAATGATATCCCCAACCATTTGCATAGGATTAAGAGAGGCATAAGGATCTTGAAACACCATTTGCAAATCTTTCCTGATATCTCGCAGCGGTTTTCCTCTTAATTTAGTAATATCCTTATTTCCAAAGAAGATATCACCAGCAAATGGTCTCAAAAAACGGAGTATTGTTCTTCCTGTAGTAGACTTCCCGCATCCTGATTCTCCAACAAGTCCAAATGTTTCACCTTGCTTAATTTCAAACGTAATATCATCTACTGCTTTTACATGATCTACGGTTTTTCCAAAAAAACCTGACTTTACTGGGAAATACGTTTTTAGTCCTTTGACTTCCAGCAGTATCTCTTTTTCATTCTTTTTTTGATTGATTTCTACTGTCATCACGCATTTACTCCTTCCTTCGGTTCGCTTTGATCATATAGAAGGCAGGAAACTTCATGTCCATCTTCAACGCTCGCAAGAATCGGTGTTATGTATTTGCACTCAGGCATTGCCATAGGACAGCGTTCTGCAAATCGGCAGCCCGCCTCGGGCATGTTTTTCAAGGATGGAACTATTCCGCTGATGGAGCTTAGCAGCTCGACTTCCTCGTCCATTTTTGGGATAGCTTCCAAAAGCAGCTTTGTGTAGGGATGTTTCGGTTCGTAGAACAATGTATCAACGTCCGTCTTCTCCACTATTTTGCCTGCATACATGACGATTACTTCATCACACATTTCAGCAACAACACCTAGATCATGGGTGATTAGAATGACAGACATATCGTTCTCTTCTTGAATTTCTTTCATAAGATCAAGTATTTGGGCTTGCACAGTAACGTCAAGTGCGGTGGTTGGTTCGTCTGCAATTAGAAGCTTCGGCTGGCAAGCAATCGCAATCGCAATCATCACCCTTTGGCGCATCCCGCCAGAAAGCTGATGGGGATATTCATCCACCAGTTTTTCAGGTCTAGATATACCGACACTTTTCAATAATTCAATACTCTTTTGTCTTGCTTGTTTCTTAGTAATATCGTGGTGATTCAACAGCACTTCCATCAATTGAAAGCCTATTGTGAAAACAGGGTTTAACGAGGTCATTGGTTCTTGAAATATCATAGAGATGTCTTTTCCTCTAATGCTGTTTATCTCTTTGTCTCCCATTGTTTCTAATGGGATTCCGTCAAAGAGTATTTCTCCTGACCGGATTACTCCGGTCCCTTTTGGGAGGAGCTTCATAATAGACAGGCTCAGGACCGATTTCCCGCAGCCTGATTCTCCGACAATACCGACAATTTGGCGCGGTTTGACCTGGAAGGAAACATTATCGACAGCATTATACAGTTTTCCATCGATAGAAAAGGAGGTTTCTAGGTTCTTAACCTCGAGCAGATAACTATCTTTTGTTGTAGAAGCATTTCCGTTCATATTACACCTCTCACATATTGTGATTTTTCTGGCATCAATTTCTCTATATTAAAATACTATTACAAGTTTTATTTAAATATTACAACAAGTCTAAATTGTATAGAAAAAGAGAAACCCTTTCATACCAAGGTTTCTCTTTATTTTTATGCAGTATTCACATTAAAAATTCTTCGCTTCTCAAATCAAAATATGTTTTTTCAGGAAAACTTTTTTGTTTTCTGAATTTAGTAATCAGATGAAATCCGTAGCAGTAGCCCAGCATCTCTGGAAAGCTACCTAAACCGAATAGCAAGGCATCATGCAGATATTCGCTTTTATTGATATCTAGATTTTCTTGCAGGTAATTTTCCCAGAAGATTTCTAAATCATCTTCTTTATATTTACGGCACCAGTCTGCATTATACTTCTCTCCGCAGTGATTTTTAACAGCATGCTCTGCCAGTCCCTCCAAAATAATGGAGTCCAACAAATTGTAATCATCAACATCTTTTTTTTGATAGTATATTCGGCAAACATGATGATATTCATGAATAAATAAAGCTTCAAGCTCTTTATCTTCTTCTATATCTCCTATAAAGAGAAAAAGCATATCAGGAAAGGACAATCCTGATTTGTTGTCACTGCTTCTGGAGGACTGATTAAAAGGAAAAATATAAATAGGAATCTCAGGACCTTTCCATAATCTTTTGTACTTTAAGTAAAGGCGTTCACACTTCGCCCATACATCTTTTTTAACAAGTGCATCATAAATTTCTTTTGTTTTCCTTGAGGGCTTATACATGCCAAAATTAGCGAGATGCTGATACACCTTTCTTGACGGCTCCCCATCAAATGAGCCTTTAAGTTCACTGCAAATCGCAACTGGTTTATAAAATTTTTCATCGAGCCATTCTCTCGTATTCACTACCCCAACTCATTTCCCCCTTCCCCTTTTTTCAGACTTATTATAATGGTTAGTTTATGTTTATTGCGTCCAACTGGTGTTCATGCAATACACCAGTTGGAGAACAAAAAACTCCGCACAATTTATTGTGCGGAGGAAAATTTAATCATATGCTTCTTTTTCGTTTATCTACTATCATTTTGAATCCGCAGCCGCAAAGGATGGAATGCTTCAACCTTTGGATTGGTTGTTTGCAGACAGGGCAAACCTGCTGATTATTTTGTTTATTTCTGTTCGCAATTGCTGCATGTTCCGTAGAACTGGAGGTTATGGGAGCTAATGTTGAACTTGGATATGGATTGGGCAAATACTTCTACCTCCTTTAATGCTGGATACCATACATCTACCATTTCTCCACAATTGCTGCAGACAATATGATAGTGGTCTTCTTTTTTCCATTCATACTTACTTAAGGACTCTCCAAACTGAATTTCCTTTACTAACCCAATTTCACAAAATAACTTTATATTGTTATAGACTGTCGTAATGCTTACAGATGGCATGGATTCATTTAACAGCTGGTATAACTCCTCTACTGTCCAATGTTTATTTCCTTTTGAAAGAATATTGATTAGTTCATGCCTTTGAGGTGTTAAGCGTATATTTTTCTCCTTTAATGCCTGTATTGCTTTTTCGATACTTAACATAAAATCCTCCTTTGCTAAACAAAGCGATGATAAATTGATAATCCGGCTGTCATAATGAGAAAAGATCTAATTTAGAGCAAGCGCTTACTTTGTTTAAGGGACAAAGATTCGATATTTTTTATTATATGCAAAAACTTTTATACTCTATATTTAATTATATACATTTTTTAATTATAGTCAATTTTATTTTATAATAATTATCATTAAACAAAAAAACGAGCTAACCATTATATCGGTTAGCCCGCTCCCTATTATTGATATTTCTTAAAGATAATTGTTGCGTTATGTCCGCCGAAGCCTAATGAGTTGCTCATTGCCACATTTACTTCTTGTTTTCTATGGTTGTTTACTACATAGTCCAAATCACAATCAGCATCTGGTGTTTCATAGTTGATTGTTGGTGGAACGATGCTGTCCTTAATTGCAAGAATGCTGAAGATAGCTTCAACTCCGCCTGCAGCTCCCAGTAAATGTCCTGTCATTGATTTAGTTGAGCTGATTGGTAATTTATAAGCATAATCGCCAAATACTTCCTTAATCGCCATCGTCTCAAACTTATCGTTATAAGCTGTGCTTGTTCCATGTGCATTAATGTATGAAACATCTTCCGGCTTCAAGCCTGCATCATTGATTGCCATTTTCATCGCACGTGCACCGCCTTCTCCGCCAGGTGCTGGGGACGTGATATGGTATGCATCACCAGTTGAGCCGTAACCTACGATTTCCGCGTAGATTTTTGCTCCTCTTGCAATTGCATGCTCTAATTCTTCCAGTACGAGGATACCTGCACCCTCACCGATGACAAATCCATCGCGGTTTGCATCAAACGGTCTGCTTGCTGTTTTTGGATCCGGGTTAGTTGAAAGTGCTGTATTCGCACAGAAACCTGCAACTGACATTTTTGTGATCGGAGCTTCTGCACCGCCTGTTATCATCGCATCAGCATCACCCCGCTGAATGACCTTAAATGCATCGCCGATAGAGTTTGTTCCTGTTGCACAAGCAGTTACTGTACAGGAGTTCACTCCTCTTGCACCAAGAGTTATGGAAACTTGCCCTGTTGCCATGTCTGGAATAAGCATTGGTACGAAGAATGGACTTACACGCTTATAGCCCCTCTTTTGGAAAATTTCGTATTGATTTTCGAATGTTTCCATTCCGCCAATTCCTGAACCGATCCAAACACCTACTCGTGCTGAGTTTTCTTCTGTAATTTGCAAGTCTGAATCCTTCACAGCCATTAAAGAAGCTGCAAGAGCATATTGGGTAAAACGGTCCATCTTTCTTGCATCTTTCTTATCCATAAATTCTTCTGGATTGAAGTTATCAATTTCTGCTGCTACTTTCGCAGGATATTCATCTGCATTTATTCTAGTAAGCGGCCCGATGCCCGAAACGCCATTCACAATATTTTCCCATGTTTTTTCAGCATCATTACCAACCGGTGTTACTGCACCAATGCCTGTAACGACTACTCTTCTATTACTCATGATTAAAATCTCCTTTGATTTATTCATACATTAATAAATGTTAATATTCTTTTATTTATCTGCCCCAGCGAAGAGCGATAGCGCCCCATGTCAAGCCGCCGCCGAATCCTACCATGACAATCAAGTCATCGTCCTTAATCTTGCCTGCCTCAAACTCTTCCACAAGTGAAATTGGAATGGAAGCTGCACTTGTATTTCCATACTTATGAACCGTTTTTGACATCTTCTCTTCTGGTAGGTTTAAACGCTGCCTAGAAGCTTCCATGATACGGATATTCGCCTGATGCGGAATCAGGAAGTCTACATCTTCTTTAGAAAGACCTGCTTTTTCCAAGACATTTTCACTACTTTCCCCCATTTGGCGAACAGCAAATTTAAATACTTCTCTGCCGTTCATTTGGATAAAGTCTTCGTTATCCTGGAATAGATGTTTTCCGCCAGAGCCGTCTGCACCTAGTTCAAAGGAAAGAATACCTCGTCCCTCTGTTACCTCTCCCAATACGACAGCTCCGCCGCCATCACCAAAGAGCACTGCTGTGTTCCGGTCTTCCCAATTTGTGATTTTTGACAGCTTTTCCACTCCAACGACTAAAACGTACTTAAAAGCTCCATTATCGATGAACTGTTTGGCTGTAACCATTCCATACATAAAACCTGCACAAGCTGCACTTAAATCCATTGCTGCAGCTTTAATACAGCCAAGGCGTTCTTGAAGCATGCAGGCAACTGTCGGAAACGGCTGATCTGGTGTGACTGTCGCGACAAGAATCATGTCTATTTCCTCAGGACTAATGTTTGCATTCTCAATCGCTTTTTTGGCAGCTTCATATGCTATGTCAGATGTATTTGTATTATCATCTGCAATTCTTCTCTCCTCAATGCCTGTGCGTGTACGAATCCATTCATCATTCGTGTCCACCATTTTTTCCAAATCAAAATTTGTTAATATTCTTTCAGGCAATGCACGGCCAAGGCCAATAATTCCTGTACTCAAAGCTGTCAGCTCCTTTAATATGTCCGATTATACTTTATTTGCTTAAAAAATGAAAAATGAAAGGCATTTTTCCACGCAATCGTATTCTATATATTATTATCAATTATTATGACTTGGTACTAATTTTATCAAATTTCTCATATAGTATGCAACTTTTTTTCACTTTATAAGCGCCTGTCTAAACAACTAATCAAACTTTATCATAGGATAACCATAAAGAAGCTACTATTGCCTGTAAAAGGGGGGAACAGCGTTGGAAGATGATATCCAAAATAGCTTTGAAGAGCAAGATGACAATGGGATAGCAGAAGAAGAAGATTATTATTATGACTTCATGCTCGGCCGGAAAGTAAATCGACAGAAACAGCCTGAAGCCTTACACAAAAGAAGGGAAAGAACTAGAGGGGATTCCTGGATTTTAGGACAGCATGGCAGAAATGTGCGCGAGACAAATTCGGAACAAACAGAGGATAATAACGCCGTGACGAAATTTTTGGACGAAATAGATATGAATTTGGTTTTTAGCAATATAGAGCTATTTATGAGTTCAACTAATGAACTGAAGCCGCTGATAAACAAAGTCAAACCATTGTTAAAAAAATGGATGGACTAACATTACCAAGAAGCTCCTGCTGGAGAGAAAAAGCTTGCATCTCTTCCGAAAATATTATGTGCAAGCTTTTTATCATTGTTTATCAGGAAATTCGCCTGTCTCTTTATACTGCTTTATTTCCTTATTGATCTTCTGGATAAATGCCTGGTCTATATTAGGGCTGAACTTTCCTAAAGTAATGACATTTTCCTTCATGCCGTAAGATATGTCGCCAGATACGAGTTTGCCGTCATTGAATTCCCCAGCAAGTATTTCAAACATTCTAGAGACATCTTGGATGGTGCTTGTCAAAACGGTCATTCTGCCAAGATCAGACTGTTCAGAAACATAACCAATTGCATAAAGCCCTTTTGCCTTCACTTGTTCAATTATATCGATATTATATCCGTCACCTGCAGGATAAATAATATCTGCATCTTTAGTTATTGCCGTATCGAGATGCTTCAGCGCCTGTTCACGATTATCCCATCCCTGTACAAGCAGGGTAATGACCTTAACATTTTCATTCTCATACATAGCTCCGTCTTTGAACCCTTGTATCTCTGGCTGCCAGTCAAACGCTCCGATAACGGAGACTGTATTTGTCTTTGTCATATGGCCAGCGATCATTCCACCAAAAAAGCCCATCGCATAGCCGGCAAATGAGGCGCTTGTCGTATTTTCGTTTTTAGCACTTCCATTAAAGCTGATAAAATGAATGTCAGGATATTTCTTCGACAAGATATTAAAATATTCGGCATATTCACTGCCATGTCCGAATATTAGATTAACTCCTTTATGGTCGAATTCCTCTATCGCTCTTTCTGCAAGGGCAAGGGAATCAATATATTCCTTATAATAAACATCCACATTATAATGAGATTGGATATTCAACAGCCCTTTATATCCTTTTGTGCCCCAAACTTGGTCTGTCACCGTGCCTGTTACGAGCAGACCTACACTTTTCAAATGCCCCTTTTTTTCGGCTTGTCCGCAAGAGGCAAGAAAAAAGGTGCTCAGCAGGATGAAAAGGGAGAGCATTAACTTCAATTTTTTCATTTGAACGCCTTTCTTTCATGCAATTTTTCATATAAATTACTACACTACCACTTATACATCTTAATATGTCTTCTTTGCATTTCCAAGTTATCTGCAATATTGTTTTTATTATCAACCTTATATGACTTTAAGCGTGAAGAAATATGATAGCTTGGTATTTTCACCGGAAACTCTTTTATTGCTTTCTTGCCTTGTATCCAATGATTTTTAATACCGCTTTTCAAAAAAAGATAGGTCTCACTTGTTTCCATAATCAGCTTCTTCGTTACAGCTGCTGCATCGTCTATAAAAATAGCATCATCCTTAAACTCCATCTCACTCATTTGGATATCATCACTGTCTTCTAGTAGTTGAACAAACAAAAACTCTTTTGGCTGCCATGGACCATAGACAGTTGGATAATAGATGGACCTGAAAGGAAGGCCAAGTTTTTTTAGCACCGGAAATAATTCTTTTTCATGATAGGCGAAATCCAACACATTTCCTAAGAAAATTAATTCATGTTTCTTTTGTATCAATTCTTGAATATTACTTTCTTTCTGTAAGTCGCTTTTTATTTCGTCGATTTTTTTTTTGCTGTTTAACAAATCATAACAGTCATAAATAATCTTCCCACTGCTAAACAGGAATTTCTCTTCCCAGCATATTTCTTCGTAATTGGCATTCCTGCCTATCTCCAGCTGCTTATCTTCAGAATCTTCTAGTATCGTATTTGGAAAAGATACTCCATAAACTGTTTCTCCATCTTCCAATAAGGAACGGCAAAGTTGAAAGCCGATAAATTGGTATGTGCCGACAATTACTGCATTCTCCATCTCAGAAGCCTCCTTGATGTCAGATAGTGTATCTTATGCAGAGAAAAGGGTAATCATGATAATCACTAAAGGGGTGCTATGTAATAAGAGGAAACTGGAAACTAAAATTAGTTCCAGCCTCTCTTTAGAAAAACAGAACAAGTTAGAGATCTTTTTCATACTGTCCGAAAAAGCGGATGATTTGCCCAGGTATGGCACTCCTTTTCTCTGGCAGAACATAAGATACGAAGATTGGCAGCTGTTCTTGATCCCATTTTCTGATCCTTTCCTTCAGCAGCTGGGATTGATAATAGGATTTGCCGTTATGAAGGATATGGATAATTTTCGCCGGGGTGTCTGTCTCTTCTAGCTGATTCTCTTTTATTTCTTTAAAAAATTCGGGAATAACTTTGGCATTTTTATCATACGCAACTGCTATTTCATTGCAAAGCTTTTTAAAGAAGAATTTATGCTCCTTTTCTTTCTCAAGATGTTCACTCAAAGACAGAATAGGATTGAACAGCACGACTGAACGAATATTTTCCTTCATCTCCATCATCAGTTTTATCGCAACCAATGCTCCCATACCTTCTGCAATTAAATGTATTTTCGGATTAAGGATTTCTGAGCGGATCATATGCTCATATAGTCGTTTAGCCAGCATTAATGATCTTTCGCTTCCCCAGTTTTTCCCGTAAAGATTAGAATAGAAAATGGTGTATCCTTCATTTCTCAATGAATCAATAATTGATTTCTTCCCTTCATTCTGGAGCCAAAAGCTGTTTTTTGCATCTACAAAATGTCTGTCATCACCAATAATTAAGATACCGAAACCGTTAGGCTGCTGTGTTGGATAATGTATCATATTCCATTCGGTATCCAGTTGGAAGTTCCGGTTCTCCATCTCTCAAAAACTCCTTTTTAGGTTTTCCTCTTACTAATGTATGACCATCTTAAGCAAAATGTAAGGGAGTTTGCCCAATTTTTCATGTTTTAAGTGTGGCAGGAGCAATAATTCATTATTTTATTAAGTTCAAGCAAAAAAGGGGATTATATATGATTTATTATTTTGGCCCTGTATGATACTATAAGAACAGACTTGAAAATAAGTGTGAGGTGATTGTATGCGGTATATCGTAACGATTTTTTGGACATTCCTATTAGCGCAAATGCTTACATATGTTATTAGTTCCATGAACGGAATAACTTACAGCTTCTCAATGGGAGTAGTGTTAACAGTAGTCTTTTCATTAGTTATTTTCCTTTTGGCAGCTGTATTGCCAAATGATGAACCGAGTCATGAGGAAGGTTCTCATTAATCTCTAGTTAATTATCGGGTGAAAGCGTTAAGCTTTCACCCTTTTTTATTGGGGTTATTTTCTCGAAAGGAAGATTCCATCCTCTGCAGCGTCAATTACAACGTGATCGTTCTCCTTGACCTTCTCTGCAATTATTTCCCTGGCCAGCGCTGTTTCTACAGTTCTTTGTAGAAAACGTCTGAGCGGCCTTGCTCCAAAGACAGGATCGAAGCCGTTTACGGCAATATATTCCTTAGCGTGCTCAGTCATGCTTATGCTGATATGCTGTTCAGAAAGTCTGCTTTGCAATTGGCCGACCAACTTCAAGACAATTTCTTTAATTTCCATTAATGTCAATGGCTTGAACAGAATAATCTCATCAATTCTGTTCAAAAATTCTGGACGGAAATGACCTTTCAGCTGGTCCATTACTCCTTCCCTAATTGATTCCGGAATGGAAACAGAGTTCTTGCTTTCAAGCAGAAGATGCGAGCCAATATTGGAAGTCATAATAATAACCGTATTCTTAAAATCAACTACTCTTCCTTGTGAATCCGTAATTCTTCCATCATCAAGCACTTGAAGGAGGATATTAAAAACTTCCGGATGTGCTTTCTCCACTTCATCAAGCAATACAACACTATATGGTTTTCTTCTGATTGCCTCCGTGAGCTGTCCGCCTTCTTCGTAACCAACGTACCCCGGAGGTGCCCCAATTAAACGGGAAACAGCATGTTTTTCCATATATTCGGACATATCAATCCGAATGATTTGCTCTTCACTGTCAAATAAACTTGATGCCAATGCTTTGGCAAGCTCCGTTTTACCAACACCTGTTGGACCTAAGAATAAAAATGAACCAATTGGCCTGTTTGGATCTTTTATACCTGCTCGTGCTCTTAACACTGCATCGCTAACTAGTTTGACAGCTTCTTCTTGTCCAACCACTCTTTCATGCAGTATGCTTTCGAGGCGAAGGAGCTTCTCTCGTTCCTTTTCCAAAAGCTTAGTCACAGGAATTCCCGTCCATCTTGCTACAATCGCGGATATCTCCTGCTCTGTTACTTCCTCTCTGAGCAGCCTTTCTCCTTTTTTTGTGCTGGCTGTATTTTCAAGTTGTTGCAATTCCTTTTCTAAAGCAGGGATGCTGCCGTGTCTAAGCTCTGCTGCTTTATTCAAGTCATAGTTATTTTCTGCTTCTTCCAATTCCCTACGTTTTCTTTCTAGCTCTTCTTTTTTCACCTGGACATGTAACAGACCTTCCTTTTCAAGCTGCCATTTAGCTTGAAGTGCATTTGCCTTTTCTCGCAAGTTGGAAACTTCTTTACTAATTACAAGCAGTCTCTCTTTGCTAAGTGAATCTTCTTCTCCTTTTAAAGCCGCCTCTTCAATCTCAAGCTGCATGATTTTCCTCGTCAGCTCATCAATTTCAATTGGCATAGAATCAATTTCTGTTCTTATCATCGCACAAGCTTCATCAATTAAATCGATCGCTTTGTCCGGTAAAAATCTGTCAGTAATATAGCGGTCCGATAAAGTTGCAGCAGCAATAATTGCCTTGTCTTGAATAGAAACTCCGTGGTGTATCTCAAATCTTTCCTTCAAGCCTCTGATAATAGAAACCGTATCCTCAACAGTTGGTTCAGAAACTAATACCTGTTGGAATCTGCGCTCTAATGCTGGGTCTTTTTCAATATACTGTCTGTGTTCGTCAAGGGTTGTCGCCCCGATACAATGAAGCTCCCCCCTTGCAAGCATCGGTTTAAGCATATTTCCAGCATCCATTGCACCATCTGTTTTTCCTGCTCCGACAATTGTATGAAGTTCATCAATAAATAGGATTATTCTGCCTTCACTGTTTTTTACTTCCTGCAAGACAGCTTTAAGACGTTCCTCGAACTCTCCTCTAAATTTTGCTCCAGCAATCAGAGCTCCCATATCTAACGAGAAGATAGTCTTATCTTTTAGTCCTTCAGGGACATCTTTTCTGACGATTCGCTGTGCAAGGCCCTCTACAATTGCTGTTTTGCCGACTCCAGGTTCACCGATTAATACTGGATTATTCTTTGTTTTCCTCGATAGGATTCTTATAACATGCCTGATTTCATTATCCCTGCCAATGACAGGATCCATTTTTCCTTCTCTCACATCTGCTACAAGATCCCTGCCGTATTTAGTAAGGGCCTCATAGGATGCTTCTGGGTTTTTGCTAGTCACTCTTTGGCTCCCCCTTATATTTTTAATTGTTATTCTGACCTCTTGGCTGTTTATACCGATTTTCTCAAACAGGCTGCGTACTGCCGAATTCTGCACAACAAAGACAGCAAGCAGTATATGCTCTACTGAAAGATAATCATCCTTCCATTGTTCCTGTTCTTTTTCTGCTTCTTGCAGCACTTGCTGGAGAATATTTGTTATATATATGGAGCTTTGCTGATTTCCACTGATTGTTACCATAGGCTTCTTATTAATTTCCTTCAAAAGTTCCTGCTGCAGCCAATCTGTGTCCCTATCTAATTTTTGCAATACAGATGATAGTAAATTGTCTGAACGCTCTAGAATTGCCAGAAATAGATGGACATCATCTATTTCTTGATGATTCTGTTTAATCGCGAATGCTTGTGCGTCTGCAAAAGCCTGTTGTACACTTTCAGTCATCATCTCTGGATTCATAACAGCACCTCTTTTGACCATTTTTGACCTTTGCTTTTATTATAATATTTCTTTCCCATATGTAAAGCCACCCGAATCATCGGATGGCCATTTTTTATTAATCAAAGCCTCATTTTTGGATTAATATCTAAGTTACGGCTTTCTTTGGTATGACCAAAGGCGGTTATGGTTTGATGTTTCTGGGAAACGATCTCCAGCTTTCATTTTCAGTTTTTGAGGATTATTCACATTGCTTCCTGTTTCGCCGATTTCTATATATAAACCGTTATTGGGTGCTTTTTGCCCTGGTCGAAACTGTCTATTCTGTCCCATATAAAAACCCTCCTAAGCATTAAAGATCTACAGTGTCTTTCCATGAACTGCAATATTATTATTTCCCGTTTTTTAAAGCTGATAACGGTAATTATTAACTCATTTACAACTGATTATTTTTATTTGGACGAGGAAATATAATAAAGAAAAAAAGCCTATCGAAATAGGCTTTTAGAAATTAACTCAATAATTCAACAAGTAATGCTTTTTGGGCATGCATTCTGTTTCCTGCTTCTTGGAAGACATAAGAATTCGGTCCGTCAATAATTTCAGCTGTTACTTCCTCTTCTCTGTGTGCAGGCAGGCAATGAAGGAACATATAGTCAGCTTTAGCGTGTGCGACCAGTTTTTTATTGACCTGGAAGCCATTGAAGTCTTTCAATCTTTGTTCATTTTCTTCTTCCTGACCCATGCTGGTCCAAACGTCTGCATAAATGACATCGGCATCTTTCACTGCGTCAATTGGATCTTTAACGACGGAAATGGTACTGCCGCTTATCTCTGCAAATCCTTTTGCTAATGTTACTATTTCCTCATTCGGCTCATAATTTGCTGGTGTGGCTACAGTGATATCCATGCCGACTTTTGCACAAGCAATCAATAGCGAATGTGCGACATTGTTGCCATCGCCAATGTAAGCAAGCTTCAGTCCTTGCAATGTTCCTTTCACTTCAAGAATTGTCAGCAAATCAGCCAGTGCCTGGCACGGATGATGAAGATCTGTCAATCCATTAATGACAGGAATCGTAGCATGTTCTGCTAATTCCTCTACTGTTTCGTGAGCAAATGTTCTGATCATAATCGCATCAACATATTGGGATAATACTTTTGCTGTATCAGAAATAGGCTCTCCTCTTCCAATTTGCAGGTCGCGTGAGCTTAAGAAAAGTGCCTGGCCTCCGAGTTGAAACATTCCTGTTTCAAAGGAAACTCGTGTTCTTGTTGATGATTTTTCAAAAATCATTCCAAGTGTTTTTCCTTTTAGTGGTGCAAGTATCTCTCCATTTAAATGTGCTGCTTTCAATTCCTTCGCTTTATTAATCAGCTCTACAATTGTTTCTGGAGAGTATTCAGCCAATGTGAGTAAGTCTTTGCCTTTTAAGTCAGTTAAAGTGGCTGCTATCATAAGGTGCTCACTCCCTTTCTGGATTTATTGTGCCATTCATTAATAGATTGAACAGTAATGGAAGCTGCTTTAAAGGACTCAATGAATGCTTCTAAGCTTTCCTGTTGTGTAAAAGTAATTAGACGATTTCTAGTTGCTGTTTCACGCAGAAGCTTGTCATCTGCACCGTTTTCTGGATTGTAAAACGCAACTGTTTGTTCTTCAGCCAACAGCGAGTCAGTTTCCTCTGCTGTTTTTACTACTAATCCAACTGCTTCTGCCTTTTGCTTTAAAGCAATGTCGAAGCTGTCAGATTTTATGACAATTTGTTTATTTTCGACTTTTTTCAAAGTTGGGTGAAACACCTTTTTCAAGCCTTCTGCCATTGTATCTGCAAGAGCAATCCCTTCGCCAGTTGATCTCATTTCTGGGCCGACCTTGGAATCAAGTCCTTTTAAAGCATAATTTGAATAAACTGGGTATTTAATGCAGACAAAATCGATTTCATTCTTGAAAGTTTTTTCTTCTTCTGACAAATTATATTTCCCGAGCAATATTTTTGTCGCAATTTGAACTAATGGTACACCCGTTACCTTGCTGACAATTGGAACTGTTCTGCTCGCTCTTGGATTAACTTCTAATACATAAACCTTTTCACCATCGATGATATATTGAATGTTCATAAGGCCTTTGTACTTTGTATTGCCGACAATCTTTTTCGCATATGACAGCATTTTCGCTTGCACAGACTCAGAAAGGGTTTGGGCTGGAAGGATGGATAAGCTGTCCCCAGAATGAACTCCTGTCTTTTCGATATGCTCCATGATTGCAGGAACACATATGTTTTCACCGTCTGCTGCTAAATCCAATTCCGCTTCATATGCCTCTAGAAATTGATCAACAAGGACTGGATATGGTATATCCGTTTGCAGATATGCTTCTAATTCATTGTTATTATTAATTCTTTCCATCCCTTTTCCTCCAATAACATAGGACGGTCTTATAAGGACTGGATACGTTAATTTATTTACAGAAGCAAGCAAACCTGCTTCATCAAAGGCAATATCTCCATCAATATGAGGAATGCTTTCCTCGTCAAGCATTTGATAAAATAAATCTCTATCTTCTAGTACGTCAATTGTTTTGCTGTTTGTGCCAAGAATTTCAACACCATATTCTTCCAAACCTTTTGCCACATTGATAGCTGTTTGCCCTCCAAGCTGAACAATTGCCTCTTTAATTCCCTCTGAATCTACAACATTCATAATATCTTCGATTGTCAGTGGTTCAAAATACAGTCTGTCAGCTGTCGCAAAGTCTGTGCTAACCGTTTCGGGATTATTGTTGATGATGATTGTTTCAATGTTTTCCTGCTTCAATGCAAATACGCCATGAACAGAACAGTAATCAAATTCAATTCCTTGACCGATGCGAATCGGTCCGCTTCCGATAACAAGGACTTTACGCTTGCTGCTTTCTGTTTGTTCATTTTCCCCGTAATAAGTGGAGTAGTAGTAATTTGTTTTTGCTTCGAATTCTGCTGCACATGTATCCACCATTTTATACACAGGCAAAATTCCGAGAGCTTTGCGTTTATTGCGCACATCTTGTTCTGAACACTGCCATGCTGCGGCAAGGAATGCATCGCTAAAGCCTTTTTCCTTCCATAGCTGCAACGCCTCTTCTCCTGCTTCTTCTAGTGATGTGGAGAGTATATCCTTCTCCATCTCGACAAGTCCTTTGAAAATCTGCAGGAAGAACAAATCGATTTTCGTTAGGTGATGAATTGCTTCCATCGTTTCTCCTCTGCGGAGCAATTCTAACAACACGAAAAATCTTTCATCTGTCTGGTCTTTTGCCTTAGCGTACAATTCCTCTGTAGTGCAAGCAGCTATTCCTGGAATTGTTAAATCATTCCCTTTAATTTCTAGTGAACGGATTGCTTTTAACAGCGCTCTCTCAATATTGCGGTCAATCCCCATCACTTCACCAGTTGCCTTCATTTGAGTGCCTAGCTTTCTAGTAACACTTGGGAACTTGTCAAATGGCCATTTAGGGAATTTAACTACTGCATAATCAAGAGCTGGCTCAAAGCTAGCAAATGTATCTCCTGTTACTGGATTCACGATTTCATTAAGTGTATAACCCACCGCCAATTTCGCTGCCATTCTGGCAATCGGGTAGCCTGTCGCCTTTGAAGCAAGAGCAGATGATCTGCTGACCCTTGGATTTACTTCAATCAGATAATACTTTTTGCTGTTCGGGTCTAGAGCAAACTGTATATTGCAGCCACCGATAATTCCTAAAGCAGAAATAATCTTGATTGATGCAGAGCGGAGCATCTGGTATTCCACATCCGTCAATGTTTGTGAAGGAGCAACAACAATGCTGTCGCCTGTATGGATCCCTACTGGATCAATATTTTCCATATTACAAATCGTGATGCATGTATTCATGCTGTCACGCATTACTTCATACTCCACTTCCTTAAAGCCGGCAATGCTTCTCTCCACTAGACATTGGCCGATGGCACTTTCTTTAAGACCACCGCTGACGAGCCTTTTGAAATCCTCCATGTTATCAGCAATCCCGCCCCCTGTTCCTCCTAATGTATAGGCAGGACGTACAATAATCGGAAAGCCGATCTCTTCAGCAAATTCGATTGCTTCGTCAACTAAATGAACAATTTTGCTTTCAGGTACTGGTTCATTCAATTCATACATAAGCTGGCGGAATGCTTCACGGTCTTCTCCCTTTTTAATGGATTCAATGGAGCTTCCTAACAGCTTGACATCATGCTTTTCTAATATCCCTTGTTCGCTTAATTGAAAAGCAAGATTTAAGCCCGTTTGCCCGCCTAATGTCGCAAGCAAACCATCCGGCTTTTCCTTCTCAATAATCATCTCAAGTACATCTGGAGTAAGCGGTTCGAAATAAATCGAATCTGCAAAGGTCTGGTCAGTCATGATTGTTGCTGGATTATTATTAACAAGGATAACCTGATAGCCCTCCTCCTTTAATACCATACATGCTTGTGTACCTGCGTAATCAAACTCTGCCGCTTGCCCGATAACAATCGGACCTGAACCAATAACTAATATTTTTTTAATACTGTTGTCTTTAGGCATATGCAAAAACTCTCCCATTGTTTGCTTTAACATTCTCTATAAATTCATCAAAGATATACTGGCCTTCTGAAGGTCCTGGATTTGCCTCCGGATGGAACTGCACTGTCTGCAAAGGATACACTTTATGTGTCATTCCTTCAACAGAATTATCATGCAAGTTAAAGAATCTCGCCTCACAGCCAGTATTTGCAAGGCTGCTTTCTTCCACCACATAGCTGTGGTTTTGGGAAGACATAATGACTTTGTTGTTTCTCTTATCATAAACAGGATGGTTTGCCCCCCTGTGTCCGAATGACAGCTTTGTTGTGTCACCGCCAAGAGATAATGCAGCAAGCTGGTGACCAAGGCAAATTCCTAATGTAGGATACGCTTGGATTAATTGCTTTATAGTCGGCAGTACACTCGTAAGCTCTTTTGGATCACCAGGTCCGTTAGACAGCAATACTCCATGTGGTTGCAATTTCTTAACTTCCTCAAATGCAGTATCATAAGGAACAACGGTAACCTTACAACCCCTCTCTACAAGGGCGTCAAGCATACTTTCCTTTTTACCGAAATCGACTAACACGATATGATAGTCTCCTTGGCTGTATGTTTGATATGCCTTTTCTGAAACTTTCGGAACTTTCAAATCCTTTATTATAGAAAAGCCTGCCTCATCAACTTCCCCTTCTCCTGAAAGAATGGCAGGCATGGAGCCTTCTTTGCGGATGTTTTTAACGATTGATCTTGTATCAACATGACTAAGCAATGGTATATCCCATTTTTCCAAGTATTCAGCTAAAGAATGTTGGGACTGATAATGGTATGCCTGCTTGTTTGCTTCATAAACAATTACACCTTTGACATGCGGCTTTTTACTTTCAAAATCCTCTTTGTTGATTCCATAGTTTCCTATAAGGGGATACGTAAAGACGATGATTTGGTCTTTATAAGAGGGATCTGTCAAAACCTCCTGATATCCTGTCATTCCTGTAAAAAAGACAATTTCCCCACAAAGTGTTTCCTTTGCTTTTGTAACAAATTTCCCTTTATATTTCGCTCCATTGCTTAAATGCAAGTATCCTTCCATCTCCGCACACCTCTATAATTCTTGTATATTTATTGTAATTTTTTTATAATTATACATCACGATGCAAAAAAATACATCTTAAATTGCAATATTGCTGTAAAATTTTAGTTTACTTGCTAATATTGATACTGCTTCATCCAATTGTTCTGTTGTAATATTCAAGCTTGGAAGAAGACGTATTACTTTTTCTCCCGCATTTAGAACAATCAATCCTGACTCTCTTAAATCACCAAGCACATTAGCAACTGGTACTTCAAGCTCTATTCCTATTATCAGACCTAAACCGCGGATATCCTTCACAGCTGTATTTTCTTTCAGCTTTTCAGTTAACTGGCTGATAAGAAATTCACTTTTTTGCTCCACTTCTTGCAGGAAGCTTTCTGCAAAAATGATTTCCATTGTTTTTGTCGCTGCTGCCATTGCCAATGGATTACCTCCGAATGTAGTTCCATGACTACCAGGTCCAAAAAATTCTACCAACTCTTTTTTCGCTGCAATCGCTCCAACTGGAATACCATTGGCTAAGCCTTTAGCTGAAGTGATGATATCCGGATTTAAGGCGAAATGCTGAAATGCAAATGGTTTTCCCGTTCTGCCGATTCCTGTTTGAATCTCATCAATGATTAACAGTGCGCCTTTGCTCTTTGCTAGCGCTTCTGTCTCTTGCAGGAATTCTTGGGTTGCAACATGAATGCCGCCTTCGCCTTGAACTATTTCAAGCATAACTGCTGCTACGTCTTCTGTCAGTTCAGCTTTCAATGCCTCAATATCATTAAATGGCACATTCACGAATGTTTCGAGCATTGGGCCGAATCCATTCTTGATTTTATCCTGCCCTGTTGCAGACATAGCTGCAAAAGTTCTACCGTGGAAAGACTGTTTGAATGTAATGATTTTTGTTTTTCCTGTAGCTTTTCTTGCAAGCTTGATAGCTCCTTCATTTGCTTCTGCTCCACTATTAGCAAAGAATACTGCATCCATAGAACTTGCCGCTGCCAATGCTGTCGCTGCTTTTTCTTGTATTTCTACTGGAAAAAGATTAGAAACATGCCAGAATTTTTCCAGCTGTGCTTCTACCGCTGCCTTTACTTCATCATGGCAGTGGCCGAGATTACAAACACCGATACCTGCCGTTAAATCCAAATATTTTTTTCCTTCTGTACTGTACAAATAGCTTCCTTTAGCTGACGCTGGCTCAATCTCCCATTTGGAATAGGTAGGAAATAAATGACTCATTTACATAACCTCCGCTTTCGCTACAATTTTTGTTCCGTTCCATATCTCATCTGAATAAAATTCTTTTTTTCCTGATACGATCATGGCACTGTTTAAGCCGCTGTCGATAGCTGCTAACGCGGATGTAACTTTCGGGACCATACCTCCAGTAATTTGACCTTCCTCTATATACTGCAGCACTTCCTCTTTACCTATCAGACTGGCAACCTCACTGTTGATCATAATGCCATCTACGTCTGTTACAAATAGACATTGTTCCACTTGTAAGCTTTTAGCAACAGCAGAAGCAGCATAATCTGCATTAATATTTAGCTTGATACCTTCTGCTGTAATCCCTAGTGGAGTAACTACTGGAATATAGCCTTCTTCTAGTAACCTTATAATTAGCTTGTTGTTTACCTCTTCCACATTGCCAACAAAACCAAGGTTTTCTTCATCAATGATACTTGCTAATAGACAGTTATCATCTGTCCCGTTTAAACCGACTGCATAAAGATTATTTTTCCTTAATAGGTCGACTAATTTCCTGTTTGTCTTTCCAGAAAGGACCATCTCTACGACGGCAAGTGCCTCTTTTGTTGTTTTGCGCAGTCCGTTATGAAATTCTGCCTTTACAGATAATAAATCAAGCATTTCATTTATATCCGGTCCGCCTCCATGAACAAATATAATGTGAAAGCCATCCTGCTGCAGTTTTTTTATGCTGGTGAAGAACCCTTCGGAAAGCTGGTCAATTACGCTTCCTCCGCATTTAATCAGTATTGTCTTCATCACTAGCTCACTCCTATGTTCGATAGCTTGCATTGATTTTGACATAATCATAAGACAGATCGCATCCCCATGCAGTTCCTTCCCTGTCTCCATTATGCAAATCAACATAGACTTGGATATAATCCTTGCTCAAATAGTCAATTGCTTCATCTTCGGAAAAAATTTGAGGTTCACTATTCTTTAACATTGTAATCGGACCGATTGCAATATCGACAGAAGCTGGATTTACATCTGTGTTCGTTTGTCCAATAGCTGTAATAATTCTGCCCCAGTTTGCATCAGATCCATACATGGCTGTTTTAACTAGATTGGAACCGACAATCTGTTTGGAAATAACCCTTGCTTCTTCCTCCGTCTCGCAGCCTTTCACATTCACTTCAATTAATTTCGTAGCTCCCTCTCCATCTTTGGCAATCTGCTTTGCAAGACTTTCACATGCTGCTGACAGCAATTCAACAAATACAGGATAATCAGGATGCTCTAAAGTAAGCTCTTCGTTATTAGCAAGCCCGTTTGCCATTACAAGCACAGTATCGTTTGTGGATGTATCTCCATCAACAGTGATTTGATTAAAGGATGTTGGAATCACTGTACTTAGTGCCGTCTGCAGTACATCTGATGAAATATTAGCATCTGTCGTCAAAAAGCCGAGCATCGTTGCCATATTAGGATGAATCATGCCTGAGCCTTTTGCTGCTCCGCCAACAGTAACTGTCTTGCCGCCAATTTCAGCTGTAAAGCAACATTTTTTCATGACTAAATCTGTCGTTAAGATAGCCTCTTGAAAACTGTCTGCATCCTCGCTTTCACTGCCAAATACTAGCTGACTGATACCCGCCTCTATCTTATCCATTTTCAGGAATTCTCCGATTACTCCTGTTGAGGAAACAGCTGCATACTCCTGTTTTATCCCAAGCTGATTTGCGATTAATTGACGCATTTTATACGCATCATTCAGGCCTTTTTCGCCAGTGCAGGCATTTGCGCAAGCACTGTTGACAACAACTGCTTGAATAAGCTTTTCTGATTTGATAGAATCTTGCGTCACTTTAAGCGGCGCTGCCTGAAAATGACTCATTGTGTAAACTGCTGCACAGTTTGCAGGTACTTCGCTCACAATCGCTCCCAAATCTTTTTTATTGTAACGCAGCCCTGCATGGAGACCTGCCGCTTTAAACCCGGCTGGTGTGACAATGCTCCCATTTACTACCTCTTTTATTTGAGAGGTCTGCTCTCCATTTGATACAACCTGCATAATTACTCCTCCTTATGGATACATCGGCACAAAATTCAAGCCCGTACATTCATTCAAGCCAAACATAATGTTTGCATTTTGTACGGCTTGCCCTGCAGCGCCTTTCATTAAATTATCGATAACTGATATGATAGTTAGTCTCCCAGTCCTTTCATCAAGGTGAATGCCTATATCGCAATAGTTCGAACCATTAACCTCTTTAATGGAAGGATAATTAGCTATTGGCCTCACTCGTACGAAAGGTTTGTCTTTATATGCTTCCATAAACAGCTCCTGCACACGTTCTGTTGTGCTTTCTTCCTTTAAGGAAACATAAATTGTTGCCATAATTCCTCTGTTTACAGGAAGAAGATGTGTTGAAAAAGTAACAGGAGCGACAGAAGCATTCCAGTCTGTCAGCTGCTGCTCTATTTCTGGAATATGCTGATGTTCATTTACTTTATAGATTTTTAGGTTTTCATTCATTTCTGCCAGCATTGTTCCTCTTGACGGTGTCCTGCCTGCACCAGAGATGCCTGATTTTGCATCAATGATGATGCTGTCCGGTTTAATCAGATTTTCTTTGATAACAGGTGCTAACCCAAGCAATGATGCAGTTGGATAACAGCCCGGATTGGATAACCAGTCCGCATTTGCAATATTTTCTTTATTCCATTCTGAAAGGCCATAAACGAACTTGCTCACCATTTCGGGCGGAGCAGGCTGTTTCTTATACCATTTTTCATATTCATCAGCATTACGGAGACGCATGTCTCCAGATAAATCGACGATTTTTATTTGTTTATCTGCGAACTCATTTATAAGCTTGCCAGATACACCAGATGGAGTAGCAAAAAAAACAACATCACAATTATCTGCAATTGATTCGGAATCTACTTTTTCTAATTTATTTTCAACGATGCCATATAAATGGGGATATTCATTCCATACTGGGACCTCATCCCTTGTTGTATGGACAGAGTGAATAGAAAATTCAGGGTGATTTGCTAAAACCCTCATCAATTCAGCTCCACCGTATCCAGTTGTGCCAATAATTGCAGCTTTCATCATTTCCTCCTTCTACAGGAAGTTCTGTATATTTAATCATTTTTATTTATAAATATTAATATTCGATTCTCTTATTATAAAAACTTAGCATTATAAAAGCAACCGTTTTTCAAAAAAGAATTAATTTTCTATTTTCTTTACTAATGATATGTGCCATGGTGTTGTCTTGCCCGTTTTTTTTTGCATAAAATGAAAAACACCTATTCTAAAAAAGAACAGGTGTCAGACTGTAGATATCCTTTAATGAAGTAGATATCTACACTATTTTTCCGGCTGAAACAGGGTGATTAATTTTTCGCTACTAGGACTCCCTTTCCAAGGGGCATCTTTGTTGTTACGTCTCCTCTGTCTCTGTAGAAGTCTCATCTATATGGTCCAATCATCTCAAATTCAAATAAAAATCACTTTTCAACAAGCTAAACACCTATAAAGTACAGGTGCTTTTCTAATCATTTTTTCAATTAAAGTTTCCTTCTAACAAGATCACTTGCACACGCTCTCCTGCCTTGTAGCCATTCTTTCCTCCTGGGAGGACTGTCAGCGCATTCGCGTTTATAAGGCTGCTGACAATACTGGACTTATCTGTCCCGCTTGGTCCAGCAAAAAGAATACCTTCTTCTAATACTGTACGGCTTCTAATAAATCTTGTGAATGCATTGGCTGTTGGAAAATCTGCAGTCAGTATTGCGGAGGATGTTTTTAAATGAGGTTCGTCAGAAAATAGCATTGTCCTGATAATTGGCCTAGCAAAAAGCTCGAATCCGACAAAACATGCAGATGGATTTCCTGAAAGTCCGAACAGCAGCTTGCCATCAAGGCTGGCTATTGTCGTCACACTTCCAGGGCGCATTGCAATCTTGTTAAACAACACTTCCGCTCCTAATTTCTCATATATATAGGGCAGCAGATCAAAATCTCCGACAGAAACTCCCCCGGTTGTTATTAAAATATCAATATCAGCTAAGCTTGCCTTCATAGCTTCATAGCTTTCTTCCAGCATATCTGCAAGCTTCCCAAAATAAACAGCTTCGGCTCCAGCCTGCTTAATTTGCGCCATTACCATATATGCATTGCTGTTCCTGATTTTGCCCTCCTCTAAGCCCTCATCCACCTCTAGCAGTTCGCTTCCTGTTGCGAAAACACCGATTCTTGGCTTTTTTGCGACAGGTACTTGTTCATATCCGAATGTTGCCAACAGAGCGACAATTCCAGGATTAATCTTCGTTCCTTTTTTCACAAGGAACGCACCCTCTTTTACATCCTCTCCTTTAAAAGATAAGTTTTCCCCTTTATGTACTTGTTTGGTAACGGTTATATATGATTTGTCATCAGACGATTCCACGACATCCTCCAGCATAACAACTGTATCACAATCTTTTGGGAGCATTGCTCCTGTCATAATTCTGACAGTCTCGTTCTTACCGACACTTTTACCGGACACATACCCTGCACCTATTTCATCAATCACTTCCAGTTGGAGCGGATTATCCTCAGAACAGCCAGCGGAATCTTTTGACCTTAGGGCATATCCATCATATGCCGATCTATCAAACCTTGGGATATCATGGTCTGCCTTAATGTCTTCTGCAAGGAATCGGTCACAGCTTTCAAAAATAGAGACATATTCCTTTTTTCCTTCCAGCTTACAGTCCATGACTTTTTCTATTGCTTTCTCCACCGCTAACGGTGTTCTTCGTTCCACCATCTCTTTTCCCTCTTCTCTAGCCGCCAATATAGGACATTTCTATTTTACTGCTGTTAGCTCGCGTTTCAGCAGTCCGTAAATCAGAGTATCTGTCTGATCTTGTTTGCCATATACCTTTGATATAATCCAGCAATTCTCCATCAGCGGCCCCACTACGGATAAAGGATTTTAAATCATGACCATTGCCATTAAACAGGCATGTGTATAATTTTCCGTCTGCTGAAATCCTTGACCTTGTACAGCTTGAGCAAAAGGATTCTGTCACAGATGTAATGAATCCGATGTATATGCTGCTTCCTTTATATAAATACTTTTTAGCCACTTCTCCATAATAATCAGGCTCTGCTTCAACCAATTCAAACTCTGTTTTCAATCTATCAACAATTTCTTTCTTTGAAACCACTTCATCCCATTTCCAGCCGTTCGTGCTGCCAACATCCATATATTCAATAAAGCGCAGCTCAATCTCCTCATCTCGGCAAAACTTTGCCATCGGAATAATTTCCGACTCATTCAGCCCCTTTTTAACGACCATATTAATCTTGACTCCAAGCCCCGCTTTTTTAGCAGCTTCAATTCCTTTTTTTACAGGATTTGTGTTAACGTTCCTTCCGTTAATCCTTCCGAACAGCTCATCATTCAAACTGTCCAGGCTGATGTTGACACGTTTTAAGCCCGCATCTTTCAGTGCTTTGGCATGCCGCGGCAAAAAAATCCCGTTTGTCGTCAAGGCAATATCATTTAGTCCATCGATTTTCACTAGTTTTTCAATCAGCAAGTTGAGATCCTTCCGAAGTAAGGGTTCCCCTCCAGTAAGGCGGATTTTCTCCACACCGAGTGACACAAAAGCCTTCGCCAACCGCTCCATCTCATCGAAGGAAAGCAGTTCTCCTTGAGGGAGAAAAGCATAATCCTCTCCAAATATTTCTGCTGGCATGCAATAACTGCATCGCAGGTTACAACGGTCAATTACGCTTATTCTTAAATCTCTGAGCGGTCTATTAAGCAAATCCTTCATTTGATGCCAGTCACCTCCGGATTTTCCTATTAGCTAAATATTCCGAAAATACAACAAAATAAGGGAGATAGCTCTCCCTTACTAATTTTTATTGCACACCTAATGCGATTTTTGCATATCTTGACATTCTGTCTTTTGTCCATGCTGGCGTCCAGACGATGTTTACTTCTGTTTCCTTTACTTCAGGTATATCTGTCAAGGCAGCTTTGACCTGATCAACAATAACCCCTGCAAGCGGGCAGCCCATAGCAGTCAATGTCATTGTTACTGTCAGCACCCCAGATTCATTCAAATCAAGGTCATATACAAGACCAAGGTTAACAATATCTACACCTAGTTCCGGGTCGATTACAAGCTCTAATGCACCCATAATATTCTCTTTTAATGCTTCTTCCATTTACGCCCACTCCTTTTGCTTCTTTTATATAATCAAATCATATCTTAATTTTTTAATTCTTTCCTTTTCTATCTTATCATAACAGAGTTCAACGCCTGAGCAAAAGAATTCGCATACGCTATAACTATACTTATTCTTACTGGGAAATATCAGACTGCAGGAATTCTTCAAACCATTCGATCGTTTTCAGCATGGCTTTCCTGCTCACCTTATGTCCTGTATGTTCTTCTGTAATATAGGAAAGTTTCTCTGGTACTGCATCATATAATGGAAGGATTGTTTCATAAAACTGACGGGAGTATTTATATGGCACCGTTTCATCCTTCTTTCCGTGCCAGAACATTAACGGTCTTTTTTCCAGCTTTTCAGGTTGTTTGCTTAAATCAAGTTCACTAAGCCTTTGCAAAAGCAAGTCGATTTCGGCATCCGTAAGAGGGAGTTCATACCCCCGTTTCGTTACTTCCTGAATTGTGTAGTTAGCAAACTTCTCATAATACGGCATCCCCATCAAACATACTGCTGTATTAATCCATGGGTAGCGGCTTAATGCCCCCAATGTGACAATTCCCCCCATACTTGTTCCGACAAGGCCAATTTTATCTTCTTGAATGAGCCCTTTTGCTTCAAAATATTCTTTCACATGCTCAATTTCGTCAATTGTCTGGAGAACAATATCCCAAAACTTTAAATTCAGCTGCATTCCTGAAAGGTTTGCAGCTCTTTCGCCGTGATACAAAGTATCAGGCAAAACAACCCTGAAACCCTTTTCCGCTAAATTATAGGCAAAATGAAGATTATGCTCCTTTGCACTTGTAAAACCATGTATAAATTGTATAAAAGGAAGAGGCTGATCAAAACTTTCTTTTGCGACAATATGCAGGACGGGTACATCTTTTATAGTTATTTTTTCGATTATAATCATATATATGCCTCCCTTAGCTCATATTTTTTTGAAAATCCTTTTTTATTGCGTTAACATATAGTAGTAAAAGCAAGTTAGCAAGCTTTTATGTTCAGCTACACAAGTTCTTTATTTAATCTTAATATTGGCATATTACAATAAAAGCATATATTCCAATCTTCAACGATATGTATAAACTAAAGATAGCATTATTTAGTTTATCATGAAGTCTTTCTATTTACTAAGCATTGCGACTTAAAAAGCTGATGGTGTTTTGCCATTAACTTTTTATAAATAATACTTAAAAACGAGAAGGAGAAATTATGACAGAAAAACATCTAATTGCTTTAGACCTTGATGGAACACTACTTAAAAACGATAAGACAATTTCCCCTTTAACGAAAAAAGTAATCGAAAAGGCAAAAGAAGCCGGTCATATTGTAATGATTGCGACTGGAAGACCTTACAGGGCAAGTGAAGCTATCTATAAAGAATTGAATCTGGATACACCGATTGTTAATTTTAACGGTGCTTTCATCCACCATCCTCATTCCAAGGAATGGGGCATATACCATTCTCCGTTAGATATTACTACTGTTAAGGAAATTGTGGAAGCTTGTGATAATTTTGACTACCATAATATTGTTGCAGAGGTAATAGATGATATCTATTTCCATTATCATGATGATAAATTGCTTGATATCTTCTCATTAGGAAATCCGAAAATGACAACAGGCAATCTGTTGGAATTTTTGGAAGCTCCGCCAACATGCTTGCTTATTCATGCAGAAGAAAAGGATGTAGTAAGAATACGTAAACATTTGTCTGATGTTCATGCTGATTTAATAGATCACCGCCGTTGGGGAGATCCATACCATATAATTGAGATTGTCAGGACAGGCCTCAGCAAGGCTGTCGGGCTGCAAAAAGTTTCTGATTATTATAATATCCCGCAGAAGAATATTATTGCATTCGGTGATGAAGATAATGATTTTGAAATGATTGAATACGCAGGTGTCGGTGTTGCGATGGGGAATGGCTTACAGGAGCTGAAATCACGGGCCAACCACATCACATCAACAAATGAAGAAGATGGCATTGCTGTGTTTTTAAACGATTATTTAGATTTAAAGGCATTATAAATAGGTTAAAGTGCTGATATCTGGCTCTTTTTTGGTTAACATTACCGCCTATTTAATTGCAGCTTTGACCAATACTAGGAGAGAAGCAGTTTGCAGCTGTTTCAGCACTGAAATGATCGCGCTGTTTCTATAAGACAGCAGTTGTCTGTCCATTTTGGACAAATATAACTTGCGGAGGGATTACCTGCTATGGGAAAACGAAATAAATCAAAACGCTTTGTACAACAGGGTGTAGACTCAGTATCTAAGCATGATCAACGTATTCCATATCATATGACATATGCAGAGGCCGAAAGCTATAAAATGGCTAATTCGAATGAATCTACTCACGGAGGACTATAAATGGGCAACCGATTATTTCAAGAAGCTAGACAAGCAGTAGAAATGGCTAAGATGTCAGATGGCCGTGATACTGAAAGAATGATTGAAAAAGCCAAAAATGCACTAAGTTCCGCCTATTCAAATACGACGAGCGCTGAGCAAAATCAGCTGTCTGATTTGCAAAAGGAGCTTGAGCAGCTAGAAACTCGTTAAAAAACAAGCCTTCCTTTACAGGGAGGCTTGTTTTTTCTTATGAAGGGAATTTCTCAAGAATAACCGGTTCACTTAGTTTTCCGTTTAATTCTTGAAAGTACAGAATCAGTGTTCCATTTTTCGGCAAGTTTTCTTTATTTATGGTCACATTAAACTTAAATCTCCCATCGTCTGCAACAGTAACGGGTTGCTTAGACAGAATTTCTTCATGCCCGTCTTCCACTGTAAAGCTAAGTGACTCCTTAGTATGGGCAGTTCCTTCAATTGTATAAATCCCCTTTTGACCAGCTGTACTTATATTCGTAACTAGAGGAATTGTCAAAGTTGTTTTTGCTGTTATTGTCTCTCCCTTGCCTTTTGTTCCTAACAAGGTTGCCTTAACAGTGTAATCTCCACTCGGCACTAATTCACCATTATTTTTACGGTAATTCCATTTTTCGACCCAAGTATATGACTGGTTCGCTTTTAACTTTAACTCTTGCAGTGCTTGCAGGAATGACTTGTTTACTGAATAACGATAAACTTCTTTTCCCCCTTTTGCTCGAATAGATAGTTCATATTTTTGCGAAGTGGAGAAACCAAGCTTAACGTCCTTTTCTCCTTTATTGGAGACAGTCATGCTGATTTCTGCATAGTTCTTAGTTGGTTCTGCTGTTACATCAAACTGCAGTTCACTTCCTTCTGCAAATATCCTATCTACACCAAAAGAAAAAAGACAAACAGCGAGTGTTGCTGCAATTATGGCTCGAATCACCTTACAGACTACCTCCTTTATTCTTTTCTAAAGAAGCCGAATATCTCTGTTGTCTGCACGATATTAGTAAATGCTTGCGGATCTACCTCTTTAATCGTTTTTTCCAAGTCATATAATTCATACCGTGTAACAACAATCATCATCATATCCCTCTGCTCATTAGAAAAGGCCCCTTTTGCTGGAACCATAGTTATCCCTCTCACTAGCTTCTCATGTATTGCCACTTTTAATTCATCGGATTTTTTGGTGACAATCATCGCAGTCAGCTTTTGATGTCTAGTATGTATCGCATCTATGACCCTTGTGGAAGCATACAGTGTCACTAGTGTATATAAAGCTTTCTCCCAACCGTAAAGATAACCAGCAGTTATGATGATAATGCTGTTTAATGTAAAGAAGTAAGTTCCAACAGGCTTGTCCTGCATTCGCGATAGAATCATCGCTACAATATCCATACCTCCTGTAGAAGCACCGACTTTCAGAGTGATTCCAACACCAACTGCTGCAATAACACCGCCAAAGACAGCATTTAGCAAGATATCCCCTGAATAGGAATGAACCGGAAGAAGTTCAAGAAATAAAGACATAAACGCTACACTTATGAAACTGTAGCATGTAAACGACTTCCCGACCTTAATCCAACCTAATATGGCGATAGGTACATTCAGGATAAACAGCAATAAACCTGTAGAAATAGGTGAAACACTGGAAATAAGCTGTGCTACACCAGCAAACCCGCTTGCATATACGTCTGCAGGTATTAAGAAGAAGTTCAATGCAACAGCATTCAAAAGAGCCCCAATAATTACTACAACTAACTTCTTAGTTAATGTCCAATACATAATAAACCCCCAATACTATATTTGCTCCTAAGCTTTAGCTAGGATTCATTGTATTTTTGTATAAGATTCTATAAACTATTGGTATGCAACACATAAATTTAGACATAGGTATACATACCAGCAATCAATATACCATAATTTTTACTATGTGAAAGACATATGATAAAAATAAACAGAAAGAAGATGAGCTTATGACATATAAAATATTAGCGGACAGTGCTTGTGATTTGCCTCTTTCTTATTATGACGATAATGATGTCATTCTATTTCCATTAAAGGTAAATTTGGAAAATAAAGAGTATGAAGATTTAAAGACAATCCAGCCAAATGCTGTATATGACGCGATCAGAAATGGTGAAGTACCCAAAACCTCTCAGGTCTCTCCAGCCCTTTTCAAGGATGTGTTTACGGACATGGCTCAAAACGGCGAAAGCGGGATTTATGTCGCCTTTTCTTCTCAGCTTTCCGGCACTTTTCAAACAGCCCAGATGATTTACGAGCAAGTGAAGGAAGATTACCCTGACTTTCAGCTTTCAATTATTGACAGTAAATGTGCTTCCCTTGGTGCAGGGCTTGCTGTCCAGGAATGTGTAAAGCAGCGGAACCTTGGAAAAGGTTTGGAGGAGGCTGAAAAACAAGCACGGTTTAATTGTGAGCATATGGAGCATCTGTTTACAGTCGAGGATTTGGACTACTTAGCAAAGGGCGGGCGCGTTTCAAAAGCATCTGCTTTTGTTGGAGGACTGCTGCAAATCAAGCCTCTTCTTCACGTGGAAGACGGCAAACTTGTTCCGCTTGAAAAAATCCGTGGCAAAAAGAAGCTTCTTCGCCGCATGCTTGAGCTTATGGAGGAGCGGGGAAATAGTCTTGATACGCAAACAATCGCAATCAGCCATGCCGATGATTTAGTAACTGCAACTGAACTAAAAGAAGCCATTATGGAACGTTTCCAGCCACAGGATGTGTATATTTCTTCTATCGGAGCTGCTGTCGGTTCCCATACTGGTGCAGGAACGATTGCATTGTTCTTCTTGAACAGCAAGTAAGACAAATCAAACCAGTAAGGCTGTGCCTGCATACTCGTTCGTCCTTTCAGTCATACTAGTAATGTTCGATAAATGAACAGCTAATGAATGGAGGAGTATACAGACATGCCAAATACTTCTGATGCAAACAAAAAGCCAAAAGACAACAATGCCCGATTGGAGCAAAAGAATTTGCTTCGTGAGAAAAACCGCAAAATGGGCAAACATCAATATAGCAAAAAGACAGATCACTTATAAAAGAAGGAGCAGCCACCAGGCTGCTCCTTTTTATTCGTCTTCTTTTTTCAAATGTGTCCAACCATTTTCTTGGTAAATTTTATTTTCTTTCATCAGCCTGCCGAGAGCCCTCTTGAAAGAGCCTTTACTCATGCCAAATCTCTCTTGTATTTCCTCTGGCATACTTTTGTCAGTGTAAGGCATCTGGCCTTTTCTTTGTTCCAGATAGGAAAGAACAGTTTTTGAATCCTCATCAAGTGCTTCCTCTTTGCGAGGCAATAAGGAAACATTGATTGTTCCATCTTCCTTCACATCAATAATGCGGCCGTTTACCTTTTCGCCAAGGCGCGGCTCTATTTTACGTTCTGATTCATGGATAAAGCCTTTGAAGCCCTCAGCCGTGTAAATCCAGCTACCGACCTTTGCGGTTCTGTAAATATGGCCGTGAATATTTTTATTGAAGTCTTTCCGAGTCGCTTTGGTCGAGATGCTTTCAATAACAGGATCTGTCGCAAGCTTTACATATAAGAGATTATTGCGATCCACTCTTAATGTAATATAAAGTAAGTCCCCTACTTCTGGCCAAATTTCCTCATGAACAGGCAAGTCATCCTCTCCAAGAAGCATGTCCTTTTTCAAGCCGATATCAAAGAAGCAGCCAAGACCTTCTTTAAAGTCAGTTACCTTCACCCAATCATATTCTCCGACTGAAATGGAAGGTATATTTGTGCTCGAACAAGCTCTGCCTTGTGAATCCGTATAAATAAACACACGGATCTCGTCTCCAATCTCAAATTTCTGATCTGTCTCACTAAAATGAAGCAGAACGTCTTCTTCTTCTTCTTCTTCAAATGTAAGAAAGTATCCGAATGATGCTTCCCTCGCGACCGTCAATATTTCTACTCGACCTATGTAATCTCTTAAAGCCACTTTGTTGTCCTCCTTGATTTTTATATATATCGTAAATTGTTTTACACCCTAAAGTTGTTACAACTGATATATTTTACTATAATACAGAGATAAAAGGAAATGGGGGAAAGCCCCATTCACTAATCAGGAGGTATTTCTATGTCTAAAGAAAGTTCATTTGACATTGTCTCAAAAGTAGATTTGGCAGAGGTTTCTAATGCGGTGCAAATCGCCATGAAGGAAATTCAAACACGCTATGACTTTAAAGGCAGCAAAAGTAATATTACGTTAGAAAAGGAAGAACTTGTTCTACTGTCCGATGACGAATATAAATTGGAGCAGTTGAAAGATGTGCTTATCAGCAAAATGTTCAAGCGCAACATTCCGATTAAAAACTTGGACTATGGCAAAATTGAAGGAGCATCTGGAGGCACAGTCCGTCAGAGAGCTAAATTGGTTCAAGGTATTGACAGAGACAATGCAAAAATCATTAACACCCTTATCAAAAACAGCGGCTTGAAAATAAAAAGTCAGCAGCAAGACGACCAAATCCGTGTTACTGCAAAAAGCCGTGATGACCTGCAAAAAATCATTGCAGCAGTTAAAGAAGCAAAACTAACAATTGACGTGCAATTTGTAAACTACCGTTAGGAAACAGCCTGGCCAAATTATTGGCCAGGCTGTTTACATCTCCTGAATTTTCCATGTTTATACTTGTCTAAAAGGGAAAAATAGACAACAGATAAAGAAATGAAAAGGAGTTGTTTATCATGAGTTCGAACAGCCAACAGCAAAAGCAAACATTTCCACCGCAGCATCAAAACCAGCAGCCAGGTATTCAAACTGAAATGAATCCATTACCAACAGAAGTTAGTTCTAACTACCAAGGCTCCAGTAAGCTTAAAGGCAAGACTGCAATCATAACCGGTGGTGACAGCGGAATTGGTCGTTCTGTCGCAATCTACTATGCGAAAGAAGGCGCTAACATTGCAATCGTGTATTTAAATGAACATGATGATGCACAAAGAACGAAAGAATTAGTAGAAGCAGAAGGTGTCAAATGTATCACCTTAGCAGGTGATGTCGGTGAGGAAGATTTCTGCCAAAAGGTTGTTGCTGAAACAATTAATGCCTTCGGTTCTTTAAACATCCTAGTTAATAATGCAGCAGAACAGCATCCACAGGACAGCCTGCTGGACATTACAGCAACACAATTGGAGAAAACGTTCCGAACAAATATATTCTCCATGTTCTTCTTAACAAAAGCTGCATTGCCGCACCTAAACTCAGGCGACAGCATTATCAATACAACATCCATAACTGCCTATAAAGGGAACGAAACACTGCTCGATTATTCATCAACAAAGGGTGCAATCACTTCCTTTACACGCTCCTTATCCCAATCACTTGCAACGAAGGGTATTCGGGTGAACGGTGTCGCACCAGGACCGATCTGGACTCCGCTGATTCCAGCTACATTCGACAGTGAAAAAGTTTCCCA
>Ga0209463_1000144_pt1 | contig 66736 bp, 53 predicted proteins | sample AgamicMgSfrz_FD_187169 | JGI IMG/M metagenome (GOLD analysis project Ga0209463, IMG submission 187169) | Agave microbial communities from Guanajuato, Mexico - Mg.Sf.rz (SPAdes) (version 2) | ecosystem: Host-associated > Plants > Phyllosphere > Phylloplane/Leaf | place: Guanajuato, Mexico... | reverse complement strand
ATCCAATCCCTCAGCACTCTGCATTTTGTAACTATTGATTGTTAACGTTATAGCAACTGAGAATCCAATCAGTCCTAATAAAAAGAAGATGACAAAATAATAAGATCCTATTAAAGAAATAAGCAAAGAAATTACGAATATGACTGTCGGTACTACTAGGAATGTTCCAAATCTAGCCAGTACATCAAGAAAGCCAGCAGAAGATGTTCCAAGTTTAACTGCTCCGAAGATAATCAAAGAAATTATTGCAAGTAAAATTATTAACACAAAGAACGGTTTAACTACCATAGAACTAAAGCTTACTACTGGCAGTTCCAATTCATCCATCATAAAGCTGCTCAATGCATTCTTTAGAGCAAAATAGCTTGTCAGCAATATCATCAATGTAAATAAAACCATAGTAATAATTCCATTAGTAAGATTCTCTTTCCCTGTATTTTCTGCTACACGAACAGGATGTTTCAATGCAGACATAAAGTAAGAAAAATATAATTTCGATACAGTCTTTGTTTTGTCAATATATACCTGACCGTTACCTTGCTGACCTGCAAATGGCGCTGCTGACTGATTGGCTGCTGCTTCCTCCCTGTATAAGTCCTGATTTAACTGTACCCCGTTTTCTACCTGTAGATTTGCCCCACAGGATACACAGAATTTAGCATCTCTATCATTCAGATGCCCACACTTTACACAATTCACATTAAGACTCCCCTTTGTTTCTGTTTAAAAAGAATTAAAGAAAATGAAATTTGACAGTAGCCAAAATTTCCAAATTCTTTAAAAATTCCTTACCTATTGTAATAGGTGAATTGTAATAGCGCTAGTAATAATATGGTAAAAAATAAATGCTTTCACTTAACATTACTATAAGGAATAAATCTCCAACACTTATTTTATAAGGATTGGAACCGTTTAATAAGACACTTTTACATTAACGAAAGTAGGATGTTTCACCTAATTACTTTCGTTCGACAAATTTTCGAAGTTGAATTTAATCAACGAGAATAAATACCTTTTCTTCCTACTAAAAAAACACAAAATAAATCGTATCCATCTCTATAATAAAATGCCTACAGAAACTAATCAGGACCCAATCAAAATTATCTGTAACTAAACCATTATCCCAACATCCTAAGCAAATAGGTATACTTTTACCACCAACTACTACTAATGGGTTAACTACTTTAGTATAAAAATTTTAATGGAGACTAATTGTTTTTTCTTTTGTCTGGAACACTTTTTCATTTTTTTATATGCATTTGGAAATAGCCCCCTAAAATAAGCTATTTTATATTCACCTCTCCTTCTATTTGCATAATTATGGAGCGTCTACACTAATCTGGACAGAAAAATTAAGGTCACGTACACTTGATCTACTTTTGCCGGATCAACTTTGACGATAGACTTTTATAATGACTATTAATTATTTAAATCCTACCTAGCTCAACTTCACCTTAATCATCATTTGATTTCTACTTCCAACAAATCAAACACAGTAGTAGGTTTTTCGAGGTAATATTTAATTAAATATTTTTGGTTGTATAAGATTAGAAGCGATTTAACTATTTGAGCAAGTTATATAGTTTGAACTGATAAATTTACTTAGCCTATATACTTTATAACTAACTATATATATACTATTAATTGGATGTTTGTTAATTTTAGGTAAATTAAATGTAAAAAAATTGAAAACGCTTGAAATTATTCACCTTAAATGGTAATAGGAGTAATAAGGTGGAGAGATTGAGAATCAACACTAATAACTGACATATTTCTAATGTAAACTGCAATTATCGTAAAAAACCAATGCGGACATAAGTAATATTTATTGCATTATTATTGATTATCAGCAGGGAAGGAGCATACTTTTTGAAGGAAAGTAAACCTAGGATAACATGGATAGGAGTAGTAGTGATTTTTGTTGTTTGTATGGTGATTGCCGGATTCTCTAAATCGACAGTTAGTGGTGATTCAACGAACAGTGTGTTAATAGATGAGAGGAACGATTTTGACCTCATTCACTTTGATGAACATTTTGGGAGCTTCATTAGCATATTACGTAACCAAGACCTATGGCAGTATTGAATAACCTGCGTATCTAAGAATGTTAATAAAAAAAGAGTAGAAAATCAGTCAAAAAATAATCGGATGCATTTTCTTAAAATACTAAGTATAGACATATCCGGTTACTGTTAATTCTATTCCCCCTTTTGCTACATACTCCCGCTTCAAATCTTAGCAGGAAATCACCTAATATTTCAAAAAGCAGTTACTAACTTAGACTAACTTGAATACAATTTATCAATATCTGCTACGAAAAAAAGAAGCGTGTCTATATACACTGTGTTGGAGATAACTATTTAGTCTTATACCTTAACCCCAAGGTTACTGGTGTTACAAATAGGTTAGGCTGGTCACAATATCCTAAATAGAACGGTGTTAAACCTGTTAGCTGGTTTCAATCAACAAATTAAAAGTAAATAGAAATATATTGTTTTGGAAGGATAATAAACTAGACATACATAGAGCGTGAATAGAATCCTATTGGAGGTTCTATAAGTAGTGTAGCCTAAAAATTATATTTTTATACACTCAAGGTTGCTTAGTATTCTGCTCCAGGATAATGTTAAATCTAATAAAGTTTAAAAAAATCCTTATTTTAGTTTTGTCATTATGTTTCTCTTCCAAAAGCTATAGTTCTAATACCTTTTTTATCTAGGAAATCCTCAATTTTTTTCTGTTCACTTCCATTGGCCACTCTTTTGTCGAACCTATGTTTCACAGGAATTATTCCTTTATAAAGGGAATCTGTAAAGGCTAAATTCATAATATTATTTAATTTAAACATTATCAAATTAAACCCGATATATAGATTATTAATTACTCATTCACAGAGGTACACCATGAATTTCACATTGATTAATCAACAGCCAAATTTCATATTTTATTTAATCTATATTATCATTTCATTAGGAGCAATACTATTAATTCAAAGAATAAGGAAAAAGTATCGCAAAAGCTCAATTATAAGAATATTGACCTTTTTATTTATCCTCACATCTATTATTACTATACTAATAGGATATAAAACAGAGAAAATTTATACTAAAAAGGAACAAGATGAATATAGATTTGCCTCTCAGTACTTAGGGATGATACTCGCTAAGGAGCTAAAGGATTTAAATCATGAAGAATTTGATCGTACTTCTAAAAGAGATAATAATCATTACAAGAAAATTTATTATCAATTGTTATTTTGGCAAAAAAGTATTAAGGAAATCCAAAGTTTATACACTTTAAAGAAAGATAAAAAAGGAGATTATTACTTTTTATTTGCTCCCGAAACTGACTACAATAAAAATGGTGTTATATCAGGAAATCCAGAAAAAAGTATACTTATTGGAACCTCTTATCATCAAGACATATCGGAGGTAAATAAAGCCTTTTCTGGCTTATTTACCATGCAATCGTCCCCCACTACCGACGTATGGAGCACTAGCATAACTGCATACGTACCAATTTTAAACTCAAGTAATCAGGTGGATGCAGTCTTAGGTATCGACTTTGACGGAAATATCTACAACAAAAGATTAGAAGCGGAACGTGTAAAAATTGGAGTAACTACTATCTCTATATTATTAATAGAGGTCCTACTATACTTAATAACAACCCTTAGAGAGTTGGATAGGATTAAATATAGAAAACATAAAAATGAACTAAATCAACTAGCCTATTATGATTCTTTAACTCAGTTACCTAATAGACATTACACTTATAAATTTATGAATATAAAGGAACTAGATAATGTAGCCATAATATCTTTAACCACTGGAGGATATCATAAGGTAGTAAATTTCATGGATTTTTCAAAGGGAGAAGAATTTATTCTAACATTTGTAAAGCGAATTAGTTCGTTAGAAAACATCAAACTCATTCGATGGGGAGAAACAGAATTCATAATAGTTTACTTGAATTACGGAAGTCATAACGATGTTATTTCTAAAATTACGGAATTAAGTGATATTTTGTCAAAGCCAGTAGTTATCTCCGGAAGACATTTTGATATTCTTCCTAAAATAGGAGTGAGTTTTTATCCACTAAATGGAACGGATTGGTTTACACTTATTAAAAAGGCAAACCTTGCGAAGCATTATTACCTGAATGATAATCAAAAATTCTATCTATATAATGATTCTATTTTAGATCAAATGCAAAAAAAGATAATGTTTGAGTCTGATTTGAAAAAAGCCCTATTGGAGGAACAATTTGAGATATACTATCAGGTACAAATAGATTTAATTACAGGAAAACCTATAGGAATGGAGGCCTTAATACGTTGGTATCACCCAACAATTGGACTTATTCCTCCTATAGAATTCATCCATATTGCCGAGGAGATAGGATTAATTGAACCATTAAGTTTATGGATTTTTAAGGAAGCCTGTTATCAAACAAAACATATTAATGATAAATATAACCTTAAACTTAAAATTTCAGTAAATCTATCTCCTGTTCAGCTTAAAAACCCGTCTCTGTATTCGGATATCTCGGCCATTCTTGAAGAAACCGGATTAAAGCCAGAGTTTCTTGATATCGAAATTACAGAAAGCGCAATAATAGATATTAAAAATTCCATAAAAACTTTAAGAACGCTAAAAACAGTCGGTGTTAACATTAGCTTGGATGACTTTGGCTCAGGTTTTAGTTCGTTAGGTTATCTTCAACATTTGCCAATAGATAGATTAAAAATGGACCGTTTATTCATTAGAGACTTTCCTTATCAAAACGATAACCTCATAAAGTCCATTATAAATCTTGGTCATAATTTAAAACTTAAGGTACTTGCAGAAGGTGCAGAAAATAAGGAGCAAGTAGAATTACTGCGAAAGTTAGGATGTAATGAGATCCAAGGATACTATTATTCTAAACCTATACCAATTGAAGACTTTGATAGGTTACTAATATCATTTTTATAATTCCATTTTGCTTCATTTTCAGCCATAGGAAGATTTACTCTCTAACTTCTCTGTTTTGAGATGATAAAAGAAGGCAGGCATTATCTAGGCAGTTTCCTTTGCTAAAACATCTTCTTTTAATTTCCCTATTTCTCTAATCATTTGTGTTAATCTTAGACGTATACTGAAAGCCTTGATTCGAATGGGGACAACTTCAGTTTTACGTCTCTTTTACTTGAGATACTGTATTTAAAACAAGCTCTAATCATTTCTATTCTATAATCACCAAGACAATATTTCATTATTGAAGAGGACTTTAATAGCGGATAATTAGTGAAGTTTTGTTTCCATGATTCCTCATATTGCAGCAGACATTATATGATGGAAAGTACATGTATCACTCTGATCGATTGATTATAAAATTCAGAAGTAATCATTGGTTTTAGTGTAGAAAATAAATCTATAAATTCTTTAACAGTGAAGCATGTTAATAATGTACCTATACAAGCCACAATAACTCCGGATATTCCACCAATTATTTCATCAAGAAGGTAAAAAAGCATCCATATCCAGCAATAAAAAAAGAATAATAATTATAAATACTAAAAGCGGTACAATTTTATTCATTGCATCGCATCCTATGGTTTTCCAAAGAGATATTATAACATAAAATCCAATTTATTACATTTGCTAATATTATTTTTAAAGTAACTTCTGCAAAACAAAAAGCAGCCCCGAAAGGATGCTCTGTCGGTATACTAGTTTTTTTTATATTGCATTTAGATATATTATCAACATATTTCCAGTAAATTATTTGAATATGTACTTAACAACAACACTCCATATTGATCACAGTGTAATGAGTTACCAGGCTTTAATCTTTCCAGCTTCAAAGTCAAGCTTTCCAGTTTTGGATTGTCAACATTAAATCAAACAGCTTTTTTAAGGGACGATTGTTTGTAGTCAATGGGGCTTACATAACCTAGTGTTCCATGGATTCGAAGCTTGTTATACCAGTTAACATAGTCACTGCATTCAAGCGTTAAATATTCTAAACTATCAAATTTCATTTGGCTAATAAACTCTGTTTTAATGATTTTAAATTTAGCTTTTTTGTGTCTAAAATATTGACTCAAATCCACCTTTTTAATTAGATAACTCACATTTATAAAAGTTTAGATTATTTAAGTCTCCCCTATATTGACTATCTATTCTCATTATTACAACATAAAAATGCTTAATTCTTAGTTATTACTCACTCAAGAATAAAGAGGCATTAAAGGGCCACTCTTCTTAAAAAAATGCTCTTAAATGGAGTATATAATATTCTCATGTAAAAAATGGCCCTTGGTTAGTAAAGTACTGATCTATTATTTCCAGTACACCACTATTTTTATTAGATGGTGCTGTAAATTCAGCTATACTTTTCACCTCATCGCTTCCATTTTCCATAGCAAATCCATATTCTACATGCTTCAACATTTCAATATCATTTCCCCCATCACCAAAAGCCATTGTTTCATTGTCTTTTATATTCCATTTTTCTTGTAACAATTGAATTCCAGACGCTTTGTGAAAAGGAGGAGGTATAATTAAATCAATGCTTCCATGTCCGCTAGAAACTGGTGTGACTATACTGCCAATTTTACTATATAGTAAATCCCTTAATGGTAAAGTTTCATCATCTGGACAGGATAGTGCAAACTTTAAAATTTGATCCTCTACTTCATTGAAATTTGATACTCTTTTTAAACGGTGATAATACTTATTCATGGTTTTATAAAATGTATCAGAAACATTTTCTTGAACATAGGCACTTTCTTTGCCACATAACACAATTTCGAATTTATTATGGGATACCAATTCTTCAAGTATTAACTTGATATCCTTTTTAGGAATATCAACAGCAAATACTTCCTCCCCTTGGTCTATTATAAAAGCTCCATTTTTGGAAACATAACTAATCTCATCTTGTATTTCATCAAAGAATGATTTTAACTGGTAATACTGATTTCCGCTTGCAACAACAAAATGAATTCCTAACTCTTTCATTTTTTTATATTGTTTAAAAAATCTCTCTTTATCATATTCCATTTGATTGTTAAGAAAAGTTCCATCCATATCAACTGCTATTAGTTTTATTGTCATACTTTAACCTCCAGATGTTTTTTCTTTTTAATATATTGTCTTCTTTTTAGAACTATTGCCTACTAGATAATGAACTTATTAAACTTTTTTAATAAGTCCTGTTAATAATATAACATTTCCCTTTCTAATTAAGAAATATAGGAGGTTATTAAATATTTTATACTCCATTTTTATTCAATGGTCTTCTAAGTAACTTTATTTTTTAAAATATATTTCAACTATCCAAAACTACCTATTAAAATATAATGATTACTTTTCAAATTACGCTTAGTTTATTCATGCTTAAAAGGATTACCTTTTAACATTTTCACCTCCTGGAATACAAATGATTTTTTTTCAAAATCGCGTATCCGTATGAATTTATAACAAAGGCAACTAAAGATTGCATGTATTAGCGGACTCTCAGGTCTAATTAAATCTTGATTTTCATTACTAATTCTACTAGTAACCAGAAAATTGCCCCGGCTATTATATTTTGCCGGGGCTTGTTCGTATTACTTATCCAATGATTGACCAGCTAACCATTCCATCAACGTAGTAGTTTTACCATTAATTTTTTTTGAAACCTCATTATTATACACATAGATCCACGACCAGTGTCCATCGTATTCATACGGTGTACCGTCTGTTTTTTTGTACAAGCCTGTAGTATCGACCACCTTATCAAACAGGGACAAATGAACATCTTTTGCTCCTGCCTCAATTAAGCGATTGTAAGTCGGAACGACATACTCACCAACAGGCACAGTTGTATCAGTTTTAGCTGATATGAACCAAATCGGAAGTTCCTTCATGCTCAGAATATCTTCGTCCGTAATAAGAGTATCCTTTAAAGCCTCGCATGTAGGAAATGCTGCTGCAAAGTATTCTGGATAATCCCGGATCATCAGCATGGTCATATAGCCTCCGTTTGAATCTCCACCAATAAGAATCCGATCTGTATCAATGTCCTTATTCTTAGCTACATAGTCTTTAATGAGTGACATGAGCGCATTTTCATATTTCGAAGTTCCGTCGCCGAATCCAGTATTTCCGTCCATCCAGTAAGTCGGAGTCTGAGGTGCCAGTACATAAGCACCATTAAAATAGGATTGAACTTCTTCGGAAGCAAAGTTAACTGCCTTATTTCCCGAAATCGCAATTGTTGGATCTGTGCCGCCTTCACCCATGCCATGAAGCCAAATGATCAACGGGTTCTTTTTCTTGTCCTTTGCTGGTATATAATCCGCATAGGTTAACGTTACACCACCGTAGGTTGCTTCTCCAGTTCCGAAGTCATCTACCAGTTCTCTTACTCCACCTATAAAAGTGTCGGCAACCAAGCCAGAAATATTTCCAGCTGGTGTGAGAATATTTTTTTGCTGGGTAATTGTGTATTTGCTGTCAACCCAGTCATTTAAGGATGAGCTCATATTGTAGTTCATGGGTGAGCTTAAGGTAACAGTCGGTCCTACTTCCATTTCTAGTACAGCATATTTTCCCGTTTTAACCGCTGGATTCCCACGCTTGTCCGCTACAAAAGCTTTGGTTACCTTACGGTATCCTTCCTCTATAAAAGGATTTTGTAGCCGGCTGTCACTTCTTTGTACATGCACATTGAATGTTTCTGTTGTTATAGAATTTAAAGGTACTGGTCTGCCCAAATCTACAATCACTTTCGTAATTGCTGGTCCCCAGTCTTCAATTTTAGTAACTGTCTGATAGGATGCTGGTTTAGTTTTTACTTCCTTGGCTTGTACCCCTACACTGAACGAAAGAGTAGTACCAGTAACTATTGTAAATAACAATGCCATTTTTGCATGTTTCTTAAATCCCTTTAACATGGTCTGTTTCCTCCTGAATTTGAAGTATAGTTACCTTTCTTTAAAAGCGCTTACATTCATTTTAATAGAATGCTAGCCTTAAATCATGTCATTTATTAGCTTATTTATGGTCAAATCCTGACATTTATAAATAATTATAGCTTGTTATAGTCTAAGTCTCCCTTCCATTTAGATACTTTTATGTTCTTTTCGATATTGAGAGGGACTAAGCTGATAAACGTTCTTAAAGACTCGATTATATGACTTCTCATTTGGAAATCCATGATTAAGGGCAATCTTGATAATTGGATGATCGCTATTCATCAATTCAGGTAAAGATTTCTCAAGGCGGATTGTATTTATGTAATTCAGTAACGTTATTCCGGTGTGCTTCATGAAGAAACGTGAAAGATACTCCTGTGATAAATTAAATTGGTTGGATAAAAGCTCCAGAGATAAATTTTGCTGATAGTTTTCTTTGATAAAACTTGTAATAAAGGTCAGCCGCTCTATATATTTCTGGGTTCGAATCCTGCTGCTATATTTTCTCGGTATCTTAAAATGCTTTAACAAATGATAGGTTAGCTCATAGGATAAACTTGTTAATTTTATGCATGCTAAAGGGTTGCTTTCAGAATCAGTGTAGGCATTAATAATACAATTCAAAATCTCTCGTAGCTCAGTAAACTCGATCAGGCTTTTTTCCCGCTCCATTGAAATACAGTCAAACTCCACCTGGTCAATATCAGGATATACTGCTTTTAAAAATTCATGGGGAATAAAGAGCGTGACTGCTTTTCTGTTTTCTCCCCTTTTGACCGAAAAGGAATGGATTGCATTAGAGTTTATGACAACAATATCCCCTGCTCCTGATTCATACTCCCTGCCATCAATATAGATCTTGTCAATCTTGCCTGAAAGAACATAAGAAACCTCAACACTCTCATGCCAATGCCTTGGGATGAAAATCTGATTATCTGAAGTATGAATAATAATTTTTAAGGGAAATTTCTTATGGGGTTTGATTAACTCATAGCTATATTCCATTACCATGCCTCCAACTTATCTTCTTTTTGTTTATCTAAACAAAAATAGTAAAGAACAATCAATTTAGTCTTTCTAACACATATTAATATATAAGTTGACATTGCAACACGTAAATTGTCCTTGATTTCTTATTCCTGTCTTAACAATCCTTTCTATGATAAATTTCCTTTTACATATAATATTCACCTAGGATTATTGTGTCTTACTAAGATTAGCTCTTTTTACATTTACTAGGAGTAATCCTTCTTCTGCAGTAAACATCTTTTTAATATTTCACCTCCTTTTTAGTTTTTATTGTTCTTCAGTTCTTTCTCATTTTCATTAATCCTACCTTTTATTTTTATTTGATTCTCCTATAATGATTTGAATTTGTGCCTCTTGGGCATGTCTAAGAGCCTCAAAAGCCTCTATAATCTCTTAATTAGTTAATTACCCATGGAAAGATTATTTTCAATACTTCAAGCTTAATACTAGGATAGTACACTATTTAACTTTTTCTCATTAAACAACCACCCAAGATATCTTGTCAAATAGTTCCCATATCCCCTTCTCATTAATTTCAAATAAAAATTACCTGTAGGCAAACTCTTTGTCAAAAGTTTGCCTACAGGTAACAATAATCCACATTGGATAGTATTAAAAAATTATTCCTCCTTTATATAAGGTGATCTATAGAATTTTTGACCAAAATTAAATTCCAAATTCCTTTTTCAATTTATTTTCATAGTTATCATTAATATATCTTCTAATAAATTCATTCCTTTTTATTAAATCTTCTTCTTTTCTAAACATACCTACCTTTTTTAATCTCTCGCTGTCAGGTTTTGTAGTCCACAATTCAATTGCTTCATTTTCTAACGCTGCTTCTACCCTTCTTCTTACTACCATTTCTTTAAATCTAGTTTCTTTTTGTTCTTCTGGAGATGGTAATTTCGGGATTTGCTCAATTATCAAATCATAATGGTTCTTTATCTCTTCAATTTGAGAAACAGCCAATTGATTGAATGTCTTTCTTAATTCTTCACTTAATTGTGCTTTTAGTGATTCAAAATCACCATCAAAAGAAGCAGGACCTACATCGTTATTAGGAAATCCTCTTAGATTAAAATGATTGCCTAAATCATCATATATTGCTGCCAAAGACCATTTTTCTTCTCTCCGCTTTCTTATAAAGATAGCAATTTCAAGGTCTAATTCATCATATACTTTTTCCTTAGTATCTTCAGTACGGGCAACATAATGAATCCTTTTACTCTCCAGTGCCTTAAACCATCCATCTATTGTATTGATATGGATTGTGTCGTTTCCAACCGATAACTTTATTTGCTCTGTAAAATCGCTTATTTTCCAATAATTCATAAACGCACCCTTCCTTGGTGTTATATAAACCAGTTATTTTAATATCTTGTGAGCTATTTTAGTCTACATGTAAGTTACTCTCCACTTGTAAACCCCATTTCAACTAAATCAAATAGATTAATTTGCAGTCATCAATTCCAACAATCTCGGTTGATCGATACATGTTCACTACAAAGGACTTGTACAATAAATATAGACTATATTTATTGTACAACTTAACCTATGGTATTTTCAGTACGTAAATCTAAAGAATTCTTTTACTCTCTAAGGCCTTAAACCATCCATCTTTATATTGAGATGAGTTGTTTCGTTTTCAACCGATAATTTTATTTGCTCTGTTAAATCACTTATCTTTCAATAATTCATAAATGTAGCCCTCCTGATTATTATGTAAACTAGATAACTTAATATCACGCAACTCTTTTAATCCACATGTACTCTACTCTACACATATAAACCACATTACGTCTTAATCAAAATAATTATTGATAGTAATCGCCTCAAAAACAACTCGACAATAATCGGTTAATCGATACATGTTGACCACAAACAATATGTATTGTAACTATAAAACACATATACTGAACAACTTTCTTTATAGTTTCTTCATTAAGAGTTACCTAAAAAGCCTAATTGTTTTCAATTAATATTTTTATTCGTTATGCAAATTCTCTTTTCCTCCAATAATTCGCAAATTCACCTTTAAATATTATTATGTAAACTAGGTCCTAATTACTTGTTGTCTTATCTTGGTCCACAAGTAATCTAATCTACACATATAAGTCACATTTATACCAGAATAAACAATTCAATTAATAATTACCGGGACAAGGCAATATTAACAACTTAGATTAATTGACACATATTAACCACATATCATATGTAGCGCAACTATAAATCACATGTAGTAAACAGCCGGAAAAATATTGTATGCCATTTGTGTTAAACAAATCATTTGTAGTCAACATTCTATAAATTATAGTTCACCAATGTTCTACATCTGATACACATGTGGTTAAATGGTTATAAGATAGTTGTGCACCACATAACACAAATGCTCCACATTTTATACAAACTATTTAATAAATGTGAGGTATATATGGACTATTTAAACTTATTTTACTAGATTACTACATTATTTCACAATGAAAAGTTTAACCATAAAAAATTCCCCATCTTTAAGATAGGGAATTAATCATCATCAAAATCTAAAAAGTTTTTCTGAATAAAACTACTTGTAGTTTTATTCACTTTAAAGGTGTTTTTTTGTTCTTGAACCTTTTCTGTAGGTTTTTTTTCAGCCTGGGGAACATCTTCACCTAATGGAAAAGGGGATCCAGGCTTATTTACTACATGATATATCAATTGGCTCAAGAGAGATTTTGTATAACTTGAATTTAACCAATTTATTTGATCTGTAGTTAAATCAGGAGGAAGGGGAATGTTTACTGTTTTTTCTCCGCTTTCCTCCAAGGATTCCTCAATGGCTTTTACAAAGAGGGGGGCAATTTCTCTGCTGAAATTTCTTCCTAACGTATTTTTGCGTTTATTTAAATGCTCTATTACTGACTTTGGAGTGTTTTGTGGTAGACGAAAAGATATTGTTTTACCTGTTTCATAAAAATCCACTGCTTATCACTCACTTGTTGCAGCTGCTTCGTCCATAGATATACCTTTGCTGTCTGCATACATCATTAGTATTTTAAAGTAAGCTCTAGCTATCATCCATACACTTTCATCAGCAGATACAAAGCGAAGGGGATAATTTTTATCAGATTGATTTATTTCTGTTATATACGGTTTTAAAACAACTGAACCTCCACCAATTTGATATGCTAGGCGAATGTCTGGAACATTTCTCCATAATTCCTTAATTAATTTATATTCTTCTTTTGCTAAAATGGATAATTCGTCATCAACAATTGTCTTTATTGATACTCTATTTCCATCTACCCAAATGTGATATTGCTCTTCTGGATCTTCATTAGTTATTATTTCAACTAATGAACGGCGACTTTTAATAGTATATTTATGAGTGGAATAAACTCTTCTAATTATATTATCAAGGTATGTAGAAACTCCCTTTTTAATACCATCACTATATTCGTTATCAACCTCAGCATCTTTTGTAATTATTGCAGAATCTGTTGATAGACCTCCAATATCATTAATTAATATAGTTTTACCTAGTAGATCTTCATTTTTCGTAGAACCATTATTATTTGTAGTTAAATCTACATATGCTGCAAAGCCTTCAGTATTAACTAAAACTTGTTCAAATTTAATGAGTACTGTTTTATTTTCGAAGTTTGGTGTTTTTAAAAACTTAACTTCATGTTGTGCTGTTTTAAGTTTCTTTCTAAAATCTTTTGCTTTACCTTTTTTAGTTTCATCTAATGGTAACCCAGTTGAAAGGTAATATGTAGCCTCAATTACACCTTCCTTTTCTTTAAAATTAGATATAGCATCATAAGCTAAAGTTGTTAATAAAAGAATAATAGGTTGATCACTTTCTGATTTATCTTGTTCTGGAGTTAACTCGTCATTATTTGGGAATTTCGAAGCTAATTTCCCAACAGCAAACGAACCATTCTTTTGTTTTAACGCTGATGAAGTAATTTCAACATGAAGAGCATTTAGTATATCCTTTTCCATTTCTACTATTTCACGGTCTTTCAAATCTGCAATTACATTTGGTATGTATATCTTGTTCTCTATATTCCCTAGATAACCTTTTACTGAATCGTTTCCAATATCAATTGAAACAAACCTTGTCATTATATACCCTCCTATTTTAGCAAAAATTAAATGCTTAATATAATTGTATGCAAATCGCATACTCCTGTCAAAGTTTTTTATCATACGCATGCTTTTTGCATACACAGGCATATTAATTATTTAGTATTGCATACAAATCGCATGCAGCAAAAGAAGTAGCTTATTAAACATCTAATATTCCACATATTATCTAATTCTTGAGTACAAGTAGCTTATATGTAGCCGAAATGTACATAATAGCTACTATTATAGTGAATTGTAGAATAACTTTATTCAATATATAGAATATAGTTCATGTACACTAAGCTTTCTAAATAAAGAAGTACTGTGTAGGCTAGATCATATGTTTTACACAGACATTTAGTGATATAAAGCTAAATATTGATTAAATATGACCACATTTAATCAATATTTTTAAACTCTCCATATTTTCATACCATTGAAACAACCTACAATAAAAATATCTTTACATTATCGAGAGCAATTTGTACCCAGCTTAGACCACAATGTCTGTATTAAATAAAGGTATTTTGGTTTTTGCCGCTTGTTTATACTAAGTCATTATATTTATTAAGACACGCATAATAATATAGTATAAGGGGGGGGGAATCATTACCAGACATCCTCCTTTGATAACCTATTTTATACTTAATTTTTTTAATATTGTCTGCTGTACAGCAATTGAATTTCCATGTTCCTGTACGTTTTTTATGAAATCCAAATAGATGATAGCCATTAACTGCTCTAATGTTACGCTTGTCCCATCTAAGAAAGGGGAAAGATCGTATAAAAGAATTTCTCCTCGCAATATTATTTTTTCCGCAGCTCGGATATCTAGATAAGCAAATTTTTCTTCATCATCTTCGTTTTCATGGAGTTCCTCAAGATCTTCATATTGAAAAGAGTAATGATTTACTTGTTTAACTACTCGTTGCTCGACAATTTTTGTAGGGAAGTACTTCCCCATACTTTGTTTTAGATATACAGCAACATCTTCATTTTTAACGCCTCTTTTTATTTGATGTAAAAAATCCATATACAACATATGAATTAAATGTCCTATGTCAAAAGAATAGGACATGTCTTCAGGGTAATTGTCCCTAAGATCTTGGATAAACACTTGCCCTCTTAAATAATCATAATAGGGAAGTTTCACATTAATATATTTTTTCGAGGAAAAGAAACTTTGAAATAACCCCTTATAAGAGTTAGACATTTTTTCGTTTAAAAGACTAAGCCTGCTAAATGATTTGTTCAATATTTCCGCCTCCTTCTAACCATTTTAAAACTGACAGTATAATCATATAAACTGTTTTCCGCTCAGATAAGCCTTTTTGAATAGCCAAACCAAAAGGACCACCAATTTCACGTTCAAACACATTTTCTATAAGATTTGTATGCATATATTGTTTAGAATCTTGGTACGGCCAATCCCAGATAAGTATGTGCTGATTATTTAGGCCGTATTGTAGCAACAAGGTGTTTAACTTAGTTTGCTGAATAGGTTCCATTCCTTTGTTCTTTAATGCTCGCTGGACCTGTTTACATAGAGACTGTAATTTCATCTTCTCTACAGTTGTAACCGGGAATTTTAACTTATGTGTTTTATCAATACGTGTTTTCCTTACTTTCTTTTTTTTATCTTCTTGGTTGTCTGTAATTAATTGGGGTTTCTGTCTTTCAGTTATTAATCTCTGTTCTTTGAATAAAGGATTAATATACTCCATTTTATTTTCTCCTTTTCTAAAAGGGGGATTAAACCTACACCACTTTTCCACTTTTCCACTTTAATAGATATATAGACAAGTAAGAAGGGGATTAGAACTACTTTTTCAACTAGTCTTGTATATTTCTTGCCAATTTAGGTGAAACTTAATTTATAGACTTATTGGAGGTAGTTAAATTGAAAAGTAAAAATAAAAAGCAAGATCCTGCAGTTAAAAAATTTGTAAAAAGGCTATCGCAACAAAAAAAAGAAGATTTTAAATTAGTTAGGGTGAAAATAAAATAAAGACATTGAGAATAATCTTTGAGTATATTTTTTTCTCATAATAAATCAAAGGAAACGTACCCCCCTAGTTTTAGAGTTCCTTTATCTGTTAAAACCGATGTTAAAATCCTCAATGTAGTCGGAATTAATAAAATTCCCCATTTAAAATAGAACCATAGTTTGTTGAGAGGAGCTATGGTTCGTGAAGACAAGAGGGGAATTTTTTATAATTAAAGAAATGTACCAACGTGAAATGGGTATTACTGATATCGCCAATGAGTTGAAGATGGACCGTAAGGCGATTAAAAAACACATCATGACTGATACCATCCTAACTGCTAGGAAAAGATATGAAATAGAAGCAATAACCGGATGAATTTAAGGATTATATCAATAGGAGAATACTAATACAGAGAAACTGCTTCTCGAAATCAAGGCTGTAAAACGATATTAAGGGATTATATGCAGCAATATGGGAACAGGCAAAAGGAAGTATACTGTCCGTTATGAAACCCTTCCGGGTGAACAGATGCAGGTCGATTGGAAAGAGGTTAGAGAAGTCATCCTGAACGGAGAAAAAAGGAATCTATCCTTTTTTTTTGCCATCTTAGGCTATTCCGAATGAAGTAGTACGCTCTGTTTACTTTATCCCAGGTTCAGGAACATGTCATGCTAGGTCTAATCAACAGTTTTAAGTATCTGGGTGGGATACCTTCTACTATCTTGTTTGATAATAGGAGGAGTCTCACAGATGGACGTGATCAAGGAGTAAATAAATGGAATAAAAGATTCGCAAAATTCGCCTCTTGCTAATTTTTCCAAAGTCAGGCCGACCTTACAGAACACAAAGTTAAAATTGTCTTTTGATACATTATGAAATACTTTACGTGGAGACATAAGTTTATAGTATTGAACCAACTGTTAATGAATTGGAATCAACTCATTTGGTAAGATAAATGAAACAGTTGGGTCCCTTTAGTAAATCTTGAACTTTAAGTTCGTCGAAAATTATTATTATCTATAGTTTGATATACAAAGTGCATACTATTTATTAAAGGGATTGGCGGATGGGGAGAATTTATTGGATATCCGATGTTGGACAGCGAAGTTAGAATGTTTTTGGCATCACTCTCGTATCTTTATCTTGAAAGGTGATAGTTACAGATCAAAAGAGAAGCACATGAGTACACAATAATAGATAGATAAAATGAGATTTTGCGATTTTTAAAACGATGATTATAAGGAATTTTTAATCCGTTTTGACAATATAGAACTAATAACGAATATCACCATCTACACATTGGATTAACAAGGTTAATGAATATAACGAAATCAGAACAATTTGTATTAAATATAGAGTGCATTTAATAAGATTTAAGAAATTATTCAGGATAATCTCTTTTCCTTACTTTAAGAAAACCAGTCAAAAGTTTACTTGTTAGGTATGATTTTAATAAAAGAAGAATATTATGGAATTATCTATTATAAAATAATAAGAATCACTCAAAAGAGGGTAACCTATTTTAATATGATAAATTTTATTTAACCAATATAAATAAATGGTAAAATTATGTATTTCTTATATATTGTTTTTAGATGACAATTTTATTTATAAATATTAGTTAGAAAAAAAGCGGGTTATAGAAATCAGTCAAAATTAAATTAATTAATATAAACAACGTACCTATTTATTGTTGTTTTAATGTTTTAATATATTGTTTTAATTTTTTTTATTGTTTTAAATGTTTTATGATGTCGAAAAGCGTAGAATTATCAAGGGTTCAAGGAGTTAAAGTATCACTAATTTAGCGTAAACCATCACCAATATAGCGTAAAGCATCACTAATTTAGCGTAAACCATCACCAATATAGCGTCAAAGCATCACTAATTTAGCGCGAATTATCACCAATATAGCGTCAAAGTATCACTAATTTAGCGTGAATTATCACCAATATAGCGTCAAAGCATCACTAATTTAGCGCGAATTATCACCAATATAGCGTGAGCCATCACCAATATAGCGTCAAAGCATCACTAATTTAGCGCGAATTATCACCAATATAGCGTCAAAGTATCACTAATTTAGCGCGAATTATCACCAATATAGCGTCAAAGTATCACTAATTTAGCGCGAATTATCACCAATATAGCGTCAAAGTATCACTAATTTAGCGTGAGCCATTATCAATAGGACATTAAAGTATCACTAATTTAGCGTGAGCCATTATCAATAGGACATTAAAGTATCACTAATTTAGCGTGAACCATCACCAATATAGCGTTAAACTATCACTAATTTAGCGTAAGCTATCACAATATAACGTGAGGGTATCACTAATTTTGTGTGAGCAAACATCGATATGGGGATAATACTATCACTAATTTAGCGTAGACCATTACAAATTACCCTTGAAGTATCACTAATCTTGCATGGATCAGGCATAATTAGTGAAATATCACTAATTTAGCGCTATACAAAATTACTAAGTTAATCTTATTTCTCTTACAAAGGATTATAAAAATTAGTATTGGTTTATAATCCTTAGAAAAAAGAGATGAAAATATTATTAACTATCACTTATTTTGCGAAAAATGTCGAATTTCGCGAGAAAATTACATAAAAATGATAAAAAAATATTGAAATATGTCTAAAGAAATCAAATACAGATAAATAATTATGTAAAATAAAGAATTTAAACCTTGAACTGTTTTGACATTTTTAGTTTTGATATTCCGGGAACTATCACTAAATTAGCGTTAATTTTATAATGAAGTATCACTAATTTTGCGTAAAAAGGTTTAAGAATCAGTTTTTTATATAGATAAAAGAAAAATATCCTTAAACATCACTAATTTAGTGCTAAATGTACCGAAAGTATTTGTAATACGCAAAATTGGTGATAGTTTAAGGTTTAAATACACACTTTTATATTTTTCTGTGCAAAATTAGTGATATTAATAGGATTACCTAAGATTTGTAGATGCTTTTATTTACAATACTATCACCCTATGTTATTTTTAGTGATAGTATACATAAAATTTGGAGGATCGTATTCGTATGGATAATTCAATAATTGAGCTGGGAAATGAACTCGATAGTATCAATACGAAAAACTGGGTAACCAAATCGAATGAGTTAATTGAAAGTACATATAAATTATCTTTACAAGAACAACGCATTCTTTTAGTTATGGCTTCTAAAGTACAACCTAGTGATGAAACGTTAAAAACCTATCGGTTTAGAGCAAGAGATTTTATAGAGATTATAGGAAACTCAAAGAAAACAGGTTTTTATTCTTATCTTAGAGAAATTGTAAATGGACTTCAAACTAAGGTCCTGACTATAAAAAAAGATGGTAAACAAAGAAACTATAGTTGGGTAATTACATCTATATATGAAGATAATGAAGGATATATTACACTTCAGTTCCATCCAGAGCTAAAGGGATTTTTTTTAGAATTAAAAGACAAGTTTACCTCTTACCAACTAGAAAATGTTGTTCGTCTCAATTCTGTTTATTCTATAAGGATTTATGAACTTCTTAAACAATATGAGCGAATTAGAAAAAGAAAGTTAACGTTAATGGAATTGCGGACGTTTTTAGGTATAGAACCTACTAAGTATAAGCAATATGGACATTTAAAGAGTAAGGTCCTATTAGTGGCTCAAAAGGAGGTTAATAATAATACCGATATCAATTTTGAGTTTAATGAGATTAAAACCGGGCGAAAAGTAACTAGTATTGAATTTATCATTAGGAGTAATATCCATCATATAGAGGAAGTAGATCCTGATGAGGTTGAGTTGGAAGAGGAAGAACAATTAATTTTATTTGATGATTTGCAGACTCAATTATCTAATTTAGGAGTAACAGTTGAAAAGATAAATTGGTTAATTAGTGAATTTCCAGAAGATCAAATTAGGAGAAATATTGATTATGTCCAAGCTAGAAAGGGAATTAGCAGAAAAGCTGGTTACACTGTAAAGGCAATTCAATTGGATTATGCTCTGTCCACTGATAATGAAAAAGAATCTTCTGTTAAAACCTTACTTGAACCTGCAGAAGAGGCAGTTCGTGAATTTATTAAAGAAAATGTACCAAAGAAGAAAGTTAAGCGGGTTGAGCATCTCCCAATATATATGTTAAGACAGCCTGCCATTAATTTTTTTCGTAAATATGTTTCCGAAGAAGAAGCAACAATGATTTGGGAATTGCGACAAGAAGAGATTTATAATGAAATTAGTAAAAAAAGTAAAAGTATGATGAGCAACAAATAATCATAATTAACAATATCTATTTAAAAAAACCACGCTAATTCTATTAGCGCGGTTTTTTAAATGTATTTTTAAAAGAAAAGTAACCATTTTTTTGTTAGGTTTGTTCATAACACGTTATCAATACTATTGTTATGAATATGAGAAGGGATACAGCTTTGAAGAACTAATCCATTTGATTATTGTTGGAGTAGTAATTTTACGCAATCAATATTCTTAATATTCATTTAAATATGATTTAGGGAAGAATACATTATTTTTACTACATAAGGTACTCAATTATGTATTTAAAGCAAAAATAATACAAACTATAATAGTGTGTTCAGGAAGAACTTGTTACTGTATAAAAAACACGAAATAAATAGATAGTGAAATAATAGGGATGTATTTTATGAAATTACAAAAAAGTAAATATAAGCTATATATTGCTCTTAAAGGATTTATTGTTCTTCTTCTTATTGGAAGTATATTAGCAATGATTAAAAGTATTATACCCATTGAATCCACATCAAATATTTCACAAGTAAATAAAGATATAGGTAGTAATTACTTTAAGATGTTAACTGCCTTTCTAATTATACCGATTATAGAAGAATGGGTCTTTAGAAAATTTATTCCAGATACTTTTCAAGATATAGTTGGAAGAAAGAAAATTATAATATTTTCCAATTTACTTTTTTCTTTTCTTCATTTTGACTGGTTTTTTGTTTCCTACTTTATCAATGGTTTAATTTACTCGTGGGCATATAAAAAGACAAACGATTTAAAGATACCCATTATAATTCACAGCATGTGGAATATTTATGTTTATATAATTTCAATAAATATATAGTAATTGTAGACGAAGTAAATACAGAAGAGTACTACTTGGATCCTCATCTAAAAATTAGGAGAATAGAAGTTTTAATATTGAATTTCGCTACTAGTTTGGGAGTACATTGAGTCCTCAGAAATGATTATAAATAGTAATAAAATGCTTCTTCTATTGCAGAAAACATAGTTATTGACACCTAAAGGATAAAAAGTGTTGAAAGACAGAAAAAGTTTATGGTAAAAAATACCCATTACTTTTATAGGTAAATAGTATTGACCTCTTCGTAATAACCGTGTAATAATTATGTCGAAAGAAGATGTTGTATAAAAAAATACATTTTATACAATTTGCGGAAGTTCAAGATTACCTGCTGTTACTGCTTACTCTCTGTTGAAGAATATCAATCGCCACATGAATTAATCTGGAAGATTATTATAAAGTGATACAAATTTCTTTAAAATTTATTATTTATTATGACTTTTTTAGAAAAGAGTTCCGTAAAATGATTTTCTTAATTAAGGTGTTTGTTTAGGAGAAGGCAGTAGACCTGGTCGGCTACTGCCTTCTTTTTTATTTATTTTAAAGTTTAATTACAGGAAAGGGGAAAATTATTATGGCAGATAAGTCATATGTAGGGTGGACAGAATATGATGTGAAAGAAAAAACGTGGCAGCTACTTACAACAGACGGTTCAACCTATGTTAAGGTAGATTTTAAAGGTAATTTCATTAATACAGCCACTAAAAAAATGGTACCACTTTATAAAATTTATGATCAGATTAGAAATTGTACTGATTCAGAAGGGATAATTATAGCGAAAAGGAAACGTTATGGAACCCCCTTATTACCAATGAAACATAGAAAAAAAGCAAGAATTGGATAATATGTCTATTATCAAACATGTATATATTTTTAATATGCAAATAATGAGTTTTAAAAACTGATTTAATTTGCAATGTCCCTTGAAAACTTTATATAGTTGACGTACTGCACTTGTCCCTTTGCAAGTGTTACCTGGTTGGTTGCCAGGGGTATAAGGTTATAAGACGTAAGAAGGTGTCTTTAATTTAACATAGTTTTAAGTATGTTAAAGGTTTCTGATTATCCGAAATCAGGATCAATTAAGTACTTTGCGATGACCATAGAACAGCAAACCACTGTTTGATAATTGAAGCAAAGTGTATTTGCCAAGATCCTTTTAAAAGAGGGGAGCAATTTACTTAATAAGGTGGCAACTCAAGGCCTAAATCGTTGCATTAAACAAAGACATATATATATAAATTATTTGCATACTAAAGAAATATACACATTATAATGGGCAAAGCTACAGAGAAAAGGTGAGCTAAATGAAAAGGAGTATTTGGACTAGTGAGATAAGATTTATCTCTGGTAACAAAGAAGTTTTGGAATTTGCTGATGAAGAAAAAGCTATTCAGTTTTACAACACACTTTTATCTATTCGAAAAGGAGATAGCGTTAGTATTTTTTTAGATACTGGTCTAACCGATATATTAATCAATATTAACAATATTGAGACCATCACTAAGCCTAAAGAAATGATGGATATATCCACTTTAATTTAATTAGTCAACTACTATAGTCAAAAGAGCTATCATTGCATATTGCATGGATAGCTCTTTTTTATTTTCCATTAAAGGAGGTGAGGCTTACAGTAACAGTTATTATCCCAAAAAAAATTAAGGGAAAGGAAGATAAAAGTGTGAGGAAATTAAGCTTTATATCTACGCTATCCCTATTGATTATCCTTTTCGCTATAGCTGGACTAATGAAAGAGAGTGTAGTTTCTGCCGCAATACTTCAAAATTTAAAAGATTCTAATATAGCAACAATCGTAAATCAAAATACGGAGATTAGCAGTAAATACACATTTTATCCGGGGTTTACTAGTGAAACTACTGTAGAAACATTCGGATCAGGGTGGTCTAAGAAAATCACCAATGATGCAGCTGATGAATCAGCTGCTTATTTGGCATTTGTTCCGAGAAGTGATTCTCAAAAAGGGAAGCAAGGGGTTATCTATAAAAATGTGGGCCTATATGAAGGTACAGTAATAGATCTAAAGATAACAGTGTTGGATTGGGATAGTTTAAAAGAATCTCCTGCTAATATTGGCTATCGAATGAATAATATTGGACATATTTCGCAAGGATACAAATCGGTTAAACAAAAATGGGAATTTATTGACCATGAAAACGGAAAAGCGATTAAATTAAATGGTTATTTAACTGTCAACGATATTGATGCTGTTCAGGGTGTATCGTTCACTGATACTCAAATAAGCAAATTTGATAACTTGTATGTTACAAATGATGATTGGTTGAAATACGCACATAGTAGTGGGCAATATACTATTTTTGAAAGTGTAAATGGTGGATCTACTAATTATGATAAGATCGCCAGTTTTACTATTACTTTCTCGAATCAATCTGAGTTAACTTTTGAGTGGAAGAAAATGTACGACTATAGTCCTTCTAAGACTAAGCCAACTCCTGCTTATGAAACGGAATTTATTTCTCCTGGTCAGTATTTTTCCATTACTGGAACAAAATTAGCCAGGACAGAAGCTATGGCACCAGAGAAGTATATTAATACATCAAGTAATAGTGAAATGAAGTTGGAAAAAGAGAATGTTTTAACTTCCTATAAACAGAAGTACACCTATGAAATAATAAATCAGGTACACGATGAATACACAGAATTCTACTATAGTAATTATCAAATAAAAGACGTAATTCCTGAAGGATTAAAGATTGAGTCAATCAAGATTTATGACAAGGACCAAAAGGATGTAAATAGTATTTTTGATGTTAGAAATAATGGTAACACAGTAATATTACAAGCAAAATCAAGTTCTTTAGAAAAGAGTTCTTTTTACGGAAATACCTACAGGGTAGAAATCAAAGTAGTTCCAGTAAGTTTAACAGAACTAAATACATTGGCAGATAATGATGTGATTAAGTGGAAAAACACCGCAAGCAATACGATTAATGGTGTAACAAAAACCTCTAATACCACTACAACTAAACTGTATCGAAGGAATGTTACGGAAAATCACTTGGACAAAATAGAAGGTAAAACCATTTTAACCAACAGTTTTAAAATGTTTGATGGTGAATCTTACTCTTATATTCCTAAAATGGATCTGACTTACAAATGGAACAATACTGCTTACCCTTACACGCCAGAAAGTATGGATAAGCAAGAAGGAACGGTAAAAGGAAAAGATATTACGTTTAATTTTTATTATGCCCATCCAATAATTGATTTAGGATTTAAAAAGGTCCAGATTTACACAGATAAATCCGATAAAGGATTACCTGTTAAGCTTCAGTATGATATTGGTTTATTAGGTAATTCCACGGGGTGGGACAATGAAAAAGTAGACATCATTATTAATAATAAGGATACAAAAAAACAGGTGGTAAAGAAGACTTTTACCATTAATGAGCTAAAGAATATAGTGGAACTTAAAATACCCGCAAGTACTTTAAAAGTGGATGATAACGCTAATTATGAGGCTCTAGTTCTCCCGAACGATAAGGGAAATGTATATATTCAGGAAGAAAAAGATAAGATTAGTACAAATGGATATACTTCTTCAGAAGAGCAATTGAACATGAAAGCTGCCGAAGTGGAAACGACTATCTATAAAGGGGTAGTTATGACAGAAAGGGAAATTGGAAAAGAAGTAAAAAAATACTATGAAACCTTAACCTTACCTACTTTAAAGCATGGTCCAGTTAAAAGTGGTTATGGGATAGATCTGACGAAACAGATCACATATAAGAATGATTTAAAGTCGTCGCTAATTCCAATTAAAGCCCAATATCTGGTTGATAATCGGTTAATTGATTCTTATGTAGAGTATCCACAAAAAGATAATAAAGCCACCATTTTTGCTGTAACAAAGTCTACAGTGACAAGTGACGACGACACTCTACAACAGGTAGTAACTCTCCCGAAAGTATACATTGAAGAAAAAACAGGTGCTGTTTTCTCTGAAGAACAGAAACTAGCTGGTGACGATCGTATTCAATTTAATTTAAAAGAAGGTGGTAATAAACTCTATGTGCCAATCTGGATAGACAAATTAGGGGAATATGATATTCAATTCAGAAGTTATGATCAAATTGGAGCTAACCAAGTTTCTTTTAATATCCAGGATTCTATTAATGTTAAAGCATATATGTATGGATATATTGGTTCAGATACGATTAACAAGGATGAAATACTTATTGAGCCAGTTGATCCAGAAAATCCATACCCAGATGGACTGCCAGTAGGTTGGACAGAAGATGATCTATCCTGGTTCATAGAATAATTGGAGGAGAATAAGTGATTGGAATGTTGTTAAAAAGTGACTGAGTATATTTAAATAATCTAGCTCTTTATTAAAGTGGCGGTAGATTAGAATATGGTAAGGAAACCTATTAATGGTATAAACATAGTTTGAATCTAGCAAAGAAGTAGAAGTGTTAATAAGTTTTACCCTAGGAATGTTGCAATACATTCCTTTTTTTAATTCAAAAAATATATGTAAAGGTAGGAGAATATTATGTTAGAAACTAATACAGATCGCTTTTGGTGGATGATTGGTGCACTCTCTGTTGGGGGAGCAGTTTTTGCAGTTCTTAAATTGAAATATCCAGAATTACTTGATAAAGGCATTGATTATTTACTTGGATCTTTCCCTAATATTGCAGGGGTTGCTTCGGTTTTTATAAATTTATTTAGCTAAGGAATAAGGAGTATATACAACAAAATAGTTGGACTTCTTCATGTTTAGAAAGGACTACTAATAAATGCTTAGAGATCTTCCTTTTACTCTTTGGTTAATGCTTATGGAGATATTATTAATAGTTGTAACAGGTATGTATTACCAAACTAACTTTGAGCAAGACTCGATTGTGTTGAGTCTAACGGAAACGATAAGAACAACTGCTATCCATAATGCAGATAATAGTTCGCGAATAAATCCTGGTGAACTTTATATTTCTATAAATGAATTTGAAAAGGATTTTGAAGAGAAAATGTCTGCGAATAATGATGTAAATATTAGTGATTTGGCAGCCTATAAATTTGAGTATTTAAAAAATCAAAATGGTGCCATAAAAGCTATTAAGGTAATAATTAAAGATGGAACGATAAAGTATCAGGCAACTGCTAAAGTAACTATTTCAGAATCATAATATAGGAGGGGATATCGTGATAGAAAAAAGGCTAAGAGAAAAATCCCCATCGATAAAACCAGAGATTCTAAAAAATATACAAGAATCATTAATTCAATCACATGCAGAACTAATTGTAAGAGGTCTTTTAGATTCTGCTGCAAGGGAAGAATTAAAGCGTGTTGTTTTGAAGGAACATCCATATGAAGTAAGAGGAAATGAAGATGTTGTAGAATATATCGTTCAAGAAACGGTCGGTACAGGTATTATTGAAGAAATTATAAGAGACGAGACTGTTACCGATATTGGCTATAATGGTACAGATTTAATTATTGAAACGAATAATAAAAAAATGAAGTATACAGGGAACCGGAAGATAACAGAAGAGTATATTATAAGGATTATACAAAAATTCGCGAATGCAAATGGGAAAGACTTCACCCCTAAAAATCCAATATTAGATGGTAAATTCGGGAATATACGTATTAATGCGGTACATGGCCAAATTAGTACAGCAGGAACTACAATGAGCCTTAGAGTAGTTCGTCCCCGACTAGCTTTAAGGGAAGATAACTTTATGGATTTTGCTCCGGAATTTATGTACGAGTTCTTTGAGAGTTTTATAAAACTTAGAACAAATATTGTTATAAGTGGGGAGACTGGTACAGGAAAAACAGAGTTTCAAAAACTATTAGCTTCATTTATTGATTTTAAACACAAGATTATACTAATTGAAGATACAGCTGAAACGTTCTTAAAAGAAATGTTCCCAGATAAAGATATTCTATCCTGGTTGACTAGTGCAGATATAACAATTACAGATTTAGTTAAGGCGGCATTACGTAATAATCCTAGATGGATTTTAGTTACGGAAACACGGGGACAAGAAGCATACGAAATGATACAAGCTGTTTTGTCTGGCCACCATATTGTCACTTCCTTACATGCTATTAACGCCAGGGCTATTCCTAAAAGACTAATAAACATGGCAAAAATGGGCTATACCGTATCAGAGGAAGCATTAGAAGGAGACATCAGAAGATACTTTGATTTTGGGATCCATATTAAACGAGTAGAGTATAAGAATCAGATTATAAGATATTTGGATGAAGTGGTAGAGTTTAGTGAAGATAAAAACAAAACAATATTTAAACAACGATTTACCGAAGGTCACTTCACCTGTAAAACAGGCAATATTTCTAACGAACTAAAAGATCTATTAGCTGAAAAAGGAATAGAGCTTGAATTTCCCGAAAATCAAACATTCACCCGTCCTGTTAGTTTTCCAAAGCAAACAAAACAAAAAATATAGAACGTTTATAATAAATTGGAAATTCTTTTCAGGTATTATATGTTGAACAAAATGGGCTGTTAATCTTACTCTCCAACTCTATTGTTCTTAGGATGAGAAAAAGGCAGGTGTTTTTCAGTGAAAGTTAATAAAAATGTGAAAAAGTTAAACACAAGAAAAAAACGTGTTTTAAATGTGGATGAATTAAATGCTTATAAAGTGGCATATGGAAAGCCATTAAAAACAAAGGATTTTGTTTACTATGTAGGAATGCCAGCTTTTATATTTGCTGGTTTTGCCTTCTTGTTACTTTATTATTGGTGGCTTTCTTTCATCATGGCTATTGTAGGTGCCTTATATGGAATGAAAATACTTTTACCTAAAAGTGTGGAAAAAGTTTATCTGTATCAATCCTTCGCTCAAAGAAATAAATTTGTTAATAACATAACGCAGATATTAACGGATAATGGTAAAACAGTAACTAGGGCTTTGGAGATAGCTAATACTAGAGCTGAAGGGGAATTTCAAAAGGATATTAATGAACTCCAGGCTAGGTTAATTGGAGCAGATAATACCATTATTAATAAGGCTTTTCAGTCAATGGAAGATAAATATCAGGATGATGTTATTTTTGCTCAATTTTTAGAGCAATTAGAAACAGCGATGCTTGAAGGAAGAACAAATATAGATACGTTAAAAGATATAAAAACATACCATAACGATATGAAAAAGAAACAGAGTGAATATCAAAACAAGAAAAACGGGCATCTAACTGATATGAAGATGCTGGGAGTTGTTGTTGTCATATTCATTTTAGCTGTTTCTTTTTCTTTTGGGATTAGTACGTATATTAATGACTTCGCACGACAACCAATAGGTTGGGTAACTTGTGGTGTATACATGCTTCTAATGGGACAGTTCTTTCGTAAATTTTCTTTATTCCTTTTTGATGACTCTGTTTTGGAGGTATCTCTTTGATAATAATAAAACAAGCTACTAAAAGTAAGAAGTTTTATAGAGCAGTTGCTGAAAAGGATCTATATCCTATGTTGTTAGAGATGGGGAATAACCAAAGGAAAATCGATGCATTTCAAAAGAAAAGACTATTACAGTCATTATTCTTAATGGCTATATTCTTCTTTTTTAGCACCCTACTTTCTCGATGGCTTTACATTGGAATGATTGTAGGGGCTTTTTTATTTTATAAAATACAATACAACAATATCCGTTCCAAGTATACAACCTGGAGATTCCAAAGACATTTGCAGTTCTCCCAATTTACCAGGTTACTAATTCCTTATCTAAAACAAGGTAAAGGACAAGTTTCCTTGTATTCGATCTTCAGTAAGTTAATGCATCGTTTAGATGATGAGCAGGATAGAAGTTCTCTTTATAGGTTAATGAGTGAAATGAGTAGTAAACCTAACGATATCCAACCGTTTATTGATTATGCCAATAGATCCAGTGGAACAGACATGTCAGTCCTTTTTATGAGTACGATCTTTGACTTTCAACAGAGCACTTTTGATACTTCCGTGATTGATGAATTAGGAAGAATTTCTAGTGAAGAACTAATTAATGGAATTGATGAGATCATTACATTTAAACTGAAACGATTTATCTTCTTTCCGACTAAAATTGTAATGTCATCATTCGTAATTGTTCTTGGTTTCGCAATAGCCGTGCTAATTGCTAATCTTTCAACTATTAATTTATAAAAGGAGGTAGTTGCATGTTAGAAGGGGCAGTAATGGAATTTTGGAAATGGATGCTAACCATTATATTAATGATGACTTTCGTTTCTTTCGCAATGTTATGTATTGATCTTGGAAACATTAACTCTTTCAAACAACAAGTTAACTATCAAATAGAAAGACATGGCGGTCTTACAGAAACAGCAGTAGCGAATCTCAATGAATACTCCCAAACTTATTATCAAGGTGACTTTATTATTGAAAGCGGTCAGTTAAACGAAAAGGTTTCATTCGGTGATACGGTAGATTACACCGTAAAGGGCACTTTTGATATCAAAATTTTTCCTATTATACCAGATGTACATTTGAGATTTAAAGGAACTGGTGTTTCCCAGGTTCGTTAAAGGAATAGGTGAAAAGGTGTGTTAGAAAATAATATGTTTCGCATAATGATGTTCATTGTTGGCATCTTGGCTTTAGGAGGTACTTTTTATTATTTAAACCAACATTACGGAGGATTTAAGGAGATAATGAATCAGTTTTCTTCTTATAGACTAAAAAAATATTAATAAGGAGATATGCAACATGGCAGGAAGAAAAAAAGAGAATCCGGTAGAAAAAGCTGCTGCAAAGATTTTAAGAAATAGGAATATCGATTTTAATGAATGGAAGAAAGATATTATTACTAAAAAGAAAATCGCTGTAATGTCAGATGAAGATAAAGAGTGGACAGAACGAACTATCCATGAAGCTTCATTGCAGCTCATTATTCAAGAAGCGTTAGAAGAACCTAATAGATAAGGAAACAGATTTCCTATTATTATATGTTTTTTAAATCTAAGAAAAATAATGAAAGAAGGCTTTAACATGAAATTAAAAGAAACTGCTCAAAACCTAGCTTATAACGATATTTTTGATAGTGTATCAGGATCATTAGAAACTTTTACTGGTAAGCTGCAAGGTATAGGTCTTGTAACGATCGTTACTTGTCTAGCTATTATTGGTTTTATGTTTATGTTTGGTGAAGGCCCAAGTCGAACAGCAAAAAAATGGTTGTTTTACGTAATTGCAGGAGCATTTTTACTCTTTGGAGCAGCTACATTAGGGAGCACAATAAAAGATACAGCAGGTTTTTAATAATAATTGGTTTGTAGGGAGATGATTCAAAATCTCCCTTTTTAATTTGTAGGCGAAAGGAGCTTATATAATGTATAAAATAACATTTGGATTATTGGATAAAAAAGTTACTCGCTCGATAAAAGCTCTTAAAAGTAAGAAGGGGTATGCTCTTCCTAAAGCGGATAGATTATTAAAAGAAATGCAAAAAGTGATTCATAAAGAGATGAAGATTACTATTGTCGTTCATGACATTGATAATGAAATAGATTATACCTTTGAACAAAAAGCGATTACTCCGACTGGAAAAGAGCCGAACTTAATGGAAATTTTAAAGGATGATATCATTGCTTCTGGTCATGAAGTTGCACAAAAATTAATTAGCGACTTAGAAAAACAATATCATATAGAGCGGATAGCTGAAAGAGAAAATGCTGGTAAAGAAAAGAGTCGTACAGCCAAGGGAAGTAAAAAAGGTCTTTTTAGTAAATTAAAGAAACAAGAAGGCACACAAGTGAATTCAGAAGGATTTGCTGATCTCGATCGTGAAGACATCTACACTTCAAGTACAGATAACAAAGAATTCAATGAAGATGATTTTGCTGATATGAATGATCTTTCTCATGAATCGTATACTGAAGAAAAGAACCTGTGGGCAGATTTTGAGGAAGAAACAGAATACGTATCTGAAAGTATTAATACAAATGCTGTTGTTCAATTTGGATCTAATGAAAGTACTGAAGAAGAATTTTCTTTAAATAATGCTGAAATCCAAGAATACATTCCATCTGATTATACTAATTTTGAAACGGAACAGGTTGATAATTTAGAACAAGTAGTGATTTATGATGAATTTGCAGAAGTTGAATCCATACCTGGCGTTCAAAAAAATAACAATGCCAAATTAAAACATGAACAAGTTATTTTTCCAATTTATGATACGTTTATCGATTTGTCTTCTACTAAGAGTGTAGTAGATCGAAATAAAGCACGATTGGATAATGAAAATTTACTAAAGTTTTTGGGGTTAAATAAACTCAATGACAGCACTATTCCAGAATTAAATACAGTCATTTATGATTATGCTATAAATGCATTAAGTGATACAAAATTTGAGCTAATACGAGACTACTTCCTAAATCAAGTAGAAACCATTAAAGATAAAGCTCAAACGGAATTATCGCAGGCATATGAACAGGCTATGTCACTTAATTACAGAGAAGCAGCTAAAGAACAAAACGGGGAGGAGTTACAATATATTGGTCTGAAAAGTGAATCAGAATTTGAGAAATTTAGATTGGAACAAGATCAGGAGTACATTAGTAAGTTAGAAAAATTTGAGTTGGAACAAGAAAAGGCATTAGAAGACTTTAAGCGAATGCAAGAAAATGAGAAGTCTACTTTTGTAAATGATTTATCTACAAAAAAGGATACAAGAATTGGCATATATAAAGATAATATGCAACTTCAACTTGAAAATAAAATGAACGATTTCTTAGATGATAAGATGTTTGATTTAAAAAATGCTTCCGTTAATCAATTATCCGAAATGAAAAGAAGAATGATCCGGATTTTTGAGGAAGAACTAGATGGCAGAGTAGATGACACTTGGAATATGATGCAAAATTCACTGAAAGAATTAAAAGATGACATTCAAAACAGAATATCTAGTTGGACCATTGAACTATCCAGAAAACGAAAATTAGAAGCGGAAGAACGCGAAGAGGAACGTAAACAAAAAGAATTAGAATTAGAAAGAGAACGAATTGAGGTTCAACGTCAGCAACTAAAAGCGCTGCAAAATAGGCCTGAAAGGAACCAACACACCGGGATGAACGAAGAACTTTTCCTGAAAATGATTGATCGGTACAATGACTTGCTTGATAAAACGTTAGATTCAAAACAAGTAAATAATATGCCGGCTCAACCGGTATACAAGGAATCCGAGCAGCCTGAGGTAATGGCAAATACACGTAAAAGAAAAAACCCATTACTAATCACTGGTATAGTAGGAGCACTTCTCTTATGTGGAGGTCTGTTCTTAGGGCAGGCAATAAGCGAATTAGATAGTAATCATGTAGTAAAAGCTAAAGCAAAAACAAGTACTAATATAGAGCAGGAACCATCAGCTGAAGTCCAAAAACAAGAAGCAATAATAACTTTAGAAGAGCTATTACAAGAAAAAAATTATGATAAAGCAATGGCACTATATAAAGATGATGATAGCCTAGTAACTATTGAAGAAACCCTTTATCAAAACAAGGATTTAGCTTCCTTAATAACGTTCAATAAAACATTTGATGGGGATACAGTATACGGAAAAATAGATGAAGCGATTCTCTCCAAGAATGATCAAAAGGTAACAGATTTATATATAAAGATGTCCAAGCAAGAAAAAAGGAATTTAAGCAAGGAAAGAAAAGCTGGCATAGCACTATCCCTTTATCAAAGGGAAGAGAATAAACTAGCAACAGAATTACTCAGCAAATAAAAGTAGTGTTTTTTTACAGTTAAAGAAACATTGTTTCATCGCAAGAAAAGGTGGGAAAGCATTATGGTTATAAAGAAAAGGAAGTACTTATCCCATAGCTATAACTATAAAGTGGATGGGGAGGAACTTCCCGAAAAAAACAGCAAAATAAATATAAAGACGTTGATAATTTCTATAATAGTAGCACTATTTGCGTTTTTATTTCTTAATTTTATTGTCGTAAGCTTTTCTAATATTATGCAGAGTATAACAAGCGTGGATAAGGAATTATCAACCACTTTTGATATATTTCAGATAGGGATAGAGGATGATATTCACTTAATGAATGCCTTCAGTACTACTTTGGATTGGAAAGTAAATTTTGTGATATTAGCCGTGGATCTTATTTTAGGAACTTTCGTTTATTCCAAAGTTAATTATAAGAGTGAAAAAGAAATTGCCTATGGACAAAAAGGGGATTCCAGGTTTACGAAAACTATTGAGATTGAAGAACAATACAAAGGCATTCCAGAAAAGGAAAAAGAATTTGAAGGGATAGGTGGTATCCCTATTTCCCATTATAAAGACAAATATTTTATTGATACGGATACAGTTAATTCTTGTATTTTAGGGGTTTCTCGTTCGGGTAAAGGGGAAATCATTATTACTCCCATGATTGATATATTAAGCCGAGCAAAAGAAAAATCGAGTATGATTTTAAATGATCCAAAAGGTGAACTTTATGCAGGAGTGAAGGATACATTAGAAAAAAGGGGATATGATGTACAAGTTTTAAATTTACAAGATCCTCTGCAATCTATGAGCTATAACCCGTTAGAGTTAGTAAAAGAGGCCTGGCTGCAAGGAAATGAACAAGAAGCTGCTAAAATTGCCAATTCCATTACGTTTTCTTTATACAATGATCCGAATGCAGGAGATAATGCTTTCTTCAATAGTGGGGCTCAAAATGCTGTTACTGCTATCATCCTGGCGTTAGTGGAATACTGTGTTAAAAATAACTGCCCTGAAAAAATTACAATGGCGAATGCTGCCGAAATGCTAAATGAACTTGGGACGATGTATTACAAGGAAAATGAAGATGATTTTGTAGAAAAAAATGCGTTAGATGAGTTTTTCACTAGCTTGCCCCAAGGGCATGTAGCAAAGAAAAGATATGGCTCTACAAGCTTTGCAGGAGATAAAACAAGGGGTTCTATCCTGGCAACTGCAAATGATGGATTACAGCCCTTTATTGATCCGTTATTCGCTAAAATGACTTCTAAAAACTCCATTGATTTAAAACAAATTGGATTTCCAAAAAGTTTAAATGGGCAACTTGATAATTCTTTTATGAATAAACGAATTGATCTTTCCTTTCATAAAAACAATAAAGAAAAAACGCTACTCGGTAGTTATAGGGTAAAAGTAAAAGCACAAGGAATGTACAGTTTGAATTTTAATGAACAGTTAGAAAATGGCGATTTGGTCCTTATTAAGTATAAGGATGAGTATTCTTCCTATAAATTGATTTACGAATTAAAGTTTGAAAAGGAAGTAGATGAAGATGGAAACATTGTTTATCAGAAAAAAGAAAATTGCGAACATCTTCCTGAATTAAAAAGGGATGTTACCATAAATGAACGTGTAAATACGTTCCCTGAAGTAAAAAGAAAGATTTCTATGAAGTATTCAGACAAACCAACAGCCGTATTTATGATTATTCCGGATTATGATTCTTCTAACCACACGTTGGCTTCTATCTTTACCAAACAGCTATATACCAATTTAGCAATGAATTGTGCGGATACAAAAGGGAAGAAATGTTTTACTAGGGTTCAATTCTTAATGGATGAGTTCGGTAATATGCCGCCAATTGATGATATGGACCAAGTATTAACGGTTTGTTTAGGGAGAAATATTCTTTTTAATATCGTGCTTCAGTCTTACACGCAATTAAAAAGAAAATATGGGGAAGCAGCAGACACGATTAAAGAAAATTGCCAAAATCACATTTATATTATGTCTACAAATGAAGAAACCATTGAAGAATTATCAAAAAAGGCGGGACATACAACTTTAATAAATCAGTCTTCCAATGAATCACATTTAGAAATGGATAACAAAATTACGAAAAGTGCGGATCAACAGAGAATTATTACGTTTGACCGATTATCTCAATTACTTGAGGGGGAAACATTGGTTATTCGTTCTTTGCACAGACAGGATAATAAACGGCAAAAAGTAAGACCTTATCCAATTTTCAATACTAGAGAAACAAACATGCCATATCGTTGGCAATTCCTAACGCACTGGCTGGACACGTCAAAGGATCTTAATGACATTGATATTGAGTCCGAGCATTCTAATTTAGAATTAAGTGAATTAGACGTTGATTTTTCCGATTTTATTGTAGATTCAGGAGCAAAAAACAAGTATATGAAAGCTAACCAACAGGCAAAAAAACAAAAAGAAGAAAGTAAGGAGATAGAAAAAAGGCCCACAGTTAGTGAAGAAGAGCTTGTTATAAGAGATTTGACGGGTTTAATTACTAAAGTGGATAACCCTAATAATGATCATTTATACATAAAAAAAATGATCATGATGTATCGACAAAGTGGTTCATTGCCTTCTAATGCTAAATTACAAGAAATAGCCATGTCATTAGAAGAAAAACAGCTAATAATAAAATTAAGAGAACTAATGGAAGTAAGGGAGAACTAAGCATATTAGTTCTCTTTTTGTTTTGAAAGGAGCTAATAATGAAGTTACTTAAAAAGAAAGTACTCTTTGTCTTGGGGTTAATAAGTATAAGTTTAGCCGTTTGGTTCTTTCCTATAAATGCCTTTGCAATTGATTGGGGTGGATTATTTGGAGATGATACCGAGGATATTGTTTCATTTCTAAAAAAACATTCTGATTGGCTACAATATGGTTCGTTCTTTCCTTTTATGTTGCATGCCATTGGTTGGGCAATAGTAAAGGGGCTCTTTTATATTACATCTATGTTAGAGGGATTAATACCAGACACCTTAAACTTACTCGACTTTCTAGATGATAGTGGTTTACAGGGGATAACAAAAGCTATAATGAACGATTTAGTATTAGTCTTAATGATTCTGACACTAGTTTACTTGGGATTTAAAACGATAATAGCCAAACAACCGCCTAACTTCAAATCTGTTGGAGTGAATATATTTATATCCTCCTTTTTTCTTTTAGGATTACCAACCATTATGGATACTTTACAGGATGTTTCTACTCAGTTCTATGATGCGACTCAATCAAGTAAGGATGGAGAAAATTCTGGACTCAGTTGGAATCTTATTAAGGTAAATACAGCGGATTTGGTTTATGTAGCTGAAAATGGTTTTGATCTAATTGAAAATGAGGCAGGAGATACGGAGAAAAATGCTTTAACTAAGACCATTTTTAAGCGGGTAGATATGTCTGAAATACTAACAACAAATGCAATCGATGAATTGGAAGCGGAAGATGATAGTGATTTAAAATCTTTAAAATATACCCTTTCCATAGATGGACAGGGTGAATACACAGCTACAGAAATAGACGACGGATTTTTGTCCTTTTTCTCGGATAATTTTGATACCGGCTATTTCCGATATCCAGCGAAATTCCTACCGATGATTGTTGGTTTAACTGCCTTAGCATTTGCTTACTTTTTTACTATTTTTATCTTTGCGACAACAATCATTGAAATAGGAATTAAACGAATAGTAGCTCTGTTTGTATTTGCGACGGACTTAGAATCTGGGCAGCGAACAAAACAAGTAGTAATGGATATTTGTAATGCTTTTATGCTTATTGGTTTTACAGGATTAATGTTCCGTTTTTATACAATATTTTTAACTTTCTTAGGATCTTCAGACGTAAATATTTTTATTTATTTAATAGCCATTATTTCGGCCACATTCATCTTAATTAAAGGATCTAATACTGTTATGAAGTACTTCGGTATAGATGTTGGATTAAAAGATGGATTTGCACAAATGGCAGGTGCTCTTGGAGTAGCTGCAGGAACTGCATCCCTGGCGAAAAAAGCAGGTGATTCGGTTTCTAATATGGCAAGTAAAAAACAAGATAACAATAGCACAAAAGATAAATTAGCAGATGAAGCAAATGAAGTTGGTAAATCAGTAAATGATAGTGCGAATAGTCCAAATGGTCCCAAGAAATTAGGTGGCCTAAAAGGTAGTGTTAATAGTGCAGGAAAAGCACTTGGTTACATGAATGAACGCGGCTTAGGTGGAATGGCAGAGGATGCCTTTAAAGGTACTGGTTCAGGCATTTCTAATGCGGTTAAACACGGGACAAAGGCCGTTTCTACTGGTGTTCAAGGGGTTAAAGATAGCTTTAATGAAGGTGCAATAAGTGGCACTTTACAAGCGCAAGATAACAAAGATAGATGGAATGCTAGCAATAAAATTGGTGGTCAAAGCCAGACAAACAGCGAAAATGCAAATCAAAGCGAAAACAAAGCAAATACATTACAAGGAAAAACAGAACAAATTTCAGGCCCATCAGGAACGCCTAGAGGTAATAGTGTGAACAATACTTCTAATTCCAGTAATGAGCATTCGCCAACAATGAATGCTTCTAATGGGAAAGGACGAACGAATGAAGAAATATTAGCAACCATGAAGCTTCAAGAAGCTGCTATGCCAACAAAAAGCCAGGATATCGAAGCTAATGTGAATTCTAATTCTAATGTTGAGATTCCTTCTGGTTCAGGTAAATATATCAGCCAGGACGTTACAACATCAGGGCCGACTAACAAACCGGATGCAGTTCAGAGAATATCTAAACAATTAGATGGTACTTCTCTTTCAAGTCCAGATTCTACAAGACAATCCATTACACAGGATGTACAGCAAGTATCCATGAAGACTAACACTGATGTAAAACAGAAAGTAGTTCAAGATACTCAAAGAGCTGCTTCGGCAGCACCGGATCAAGTTTCTCAAAAGGTAGTACGAGACGTTCAAGCCACTTCAGGAGGTACTAAAACAGCACCAATTAATTTCAATGAACGATTAAATAAATACGAATCAAGAAAAGAAACAAAACCTTCTAGATTTAACTTTATAAATAATAAGGAATGAAGAAAAATGTATACCAATCCAAAGAGTACCAAACAGGAAATAAAATTATGGGCTTTTTACTTAGTGGATATTGGCATTGTGGCAGGTATGCTTATGATAGCGACATATGTAAAAAAGGTTCTTCCACTCGGACCAGGAATGACTATTTTTTATTATATCTTGTCAGCTGCATTTGGGGTTTTCTTATGTGCGAAAACTCCGAGTCATCCCACGGATCGTAACTATAATATTCTCTTCTATCTATTTAAGATGGACCGAAATAAATACCATGCTATCGAGATTAAAGATTTTGGTTTAGATGAAAGGACGGAAAAACGGTGATGAAAGTAGCTGAAAATAAACGTACAAAACGTCAAGATACTACGATTCTTGACGTTTTATTTTCTTCTTTTAAAAGTAAGGACTTACCTATTATCGATATTATGCCTTACAAAAGAGTGACAAAAGAAGGCTTTCTTGTAGATAAACACAATGAAAACCAAGCATATTTAAGAGTAAAAACGAATGATTTAGTTTCGATGAACAATTCAGATCTTAACCGCATGATTTCTCAACTAACAAGTATATGCCGAGTGTACACAGAGCCCTTTAAAATCCTTTCTATGACCTATTCAACGGAAACATCGAAACAGCAAATGTTTTGGAAAAGTCGCATTAATAAATACAGAAGAGTTTTAATGGATGATAATGCACCAGAATTAGAGTTTACAAGACATGAAGTGATGCTGCGCCTGGCGGTAGATAATTTAAGAAGAGTAACGTGGGTGGAGGATAATCTAACCGAGCTTACCTTCTTTATTGTCGTGTACGGAAAAAATCAAAAAGAGTTAGAGATCCGAGTTAGAGATATGACCAGATTAGGTGGTAAACAGTATGATTTACAACTTTTAAATAGAGACAATATAGAAAAAATCTTAATTCGTTTAAATAACATGAATACAGAAGTCTAGGGGGATCGAAAACATGAGCTTAAAAGAAAAGCAGAAGGTAAGTTTAAAAGAACAGGGATATGATCTTAACTTTATCTCGAAAATACAGCCTAAAGGCGGCGTTCGATTTGGAGAAAAGTATATTAACACAGGAGATGCGCATATAGGCTGTTTACATGTGTATGAGTTCGCGGAAGATGTTAGTGCTTTATGGTTAGTTAATCTTATGAATATCGAAAATACGATTGCAACCCTGGACATGGCAACCGCAAATAAGGAAGAAGTAATTAAAGATATTAACCGTTCGATTGGAGAATTAAGGGATAGACAAGATACAGAAAGACGTTCTACTGATCGGGACGATGCCAATTATGACCTGCAAAATTTAAGAAGCTTTGCCCAAAGCATTACCCAAGGTGGAGAAGTGGTAAAAGTTGCTCACTGTCGTATTTTCTTCTATGACTTTTCTTTAGAAGAGTTAGAAAAAAGAATGAGTGATACCAAAAAAGAACTGAATGGAATGAATCACAAAACAACCATCTATTTATTCCAAAGTAAGCAGGAATGGATGTCCTTATTTACTAGCTATGAGCAACAAACAAAATTCAATGATACAAGACCAGGAAAGCCATTACCTTCTGCTTCTGTAGGTGGTGGAATACCATTTCACCATGTTTCTTTAAAAGATCCAAGAGGAATTTATTTAGGCCAAACTTCCACAGGTGGGCCTTTTTTGTTAGATCCTTTTTATTCAACGCAAACTAGACGTTCTTTTAATGGATTTGTATTAGGAAAAATGGGATTTGGTAAATCAACACTTATGAAAATGCTAGAAGAAGGGTTGGTGGCAAAGAATGCTTTTATTCGTGGATTTGATAAAGCAAGGGATTATTATGAACTAGTAAAATCTCAAAATGGGAAGATTATTGATTTATCTAATGGAGGAATTAACCCATTAGAAGTATTTGCGACTATGACCAATGTACAAGGGGATCAAGTAGATGAGCTAGGTTCTTTTATGCAGCATATCTCGAAAGTAGCTAATATGATCCGTTTCTTGAATCCTCAAATAACTGAGATAGAAGTAACCGAATTTAAAGGGCTTCTGAGATCCTTTTACGTATACAAAGGGCTTTTAACTCCTGGTTATCAAATGAGACCGGAGAGTATTAAACTAACGGGATTAAAGCCTGAACAATATCCGATTATGAGTGAATTTAGTCATTACTTAAAAACATCTGTAAAGTACAGCAAGCCAACGCCTGAACGTATCCGAACATTGGAAATGATTCAGATTATGGTAGAAGAAATGGTGAATCAATATGGCCCTTTATTTGACGGGCATTCACGATTAAATAACTTTGAAAATGAACAAATCGTCTTCTTTGATATTGATGGTATTTCACAGCTAGACAAGCCAGTTTTTAACTGTCAGCTATTCACAGCGTTAACGCTCATTTGGAATCATGCATTAAAAAACGGACGGAAAATGAAGCATTTATTAGAAGAAGGAAAAGTATCTTATGAAGATATTCGTTATTTCATGGTCCTATTAGATGAGTGTCATAACATTATTAATTCTAATAATGTTTTTGCGGTTGAATATGTCGTTTCTTTTGAAAGAGAGATGCGTAAATTTCTTGCGGGGGTCTTCTTTGCAACTCAATCACCAAATGAAATTCTTCCTGAAAGTGCAAGTGATAAAAGTGTTGCGATCATTAAAACAGTATTTGAATTAACTACCTATAAAGTGTTTTTAAACCTGGATAACTCCGTAATGGGAAGGATGAAAGATGTTCTTGGAGATTCTTTAACAGATACCGAATATTCTATGTTACCTGAATTAAAAGTCGGACAGGCTATTATTCAAACGTCTTCCAGTGAATCCTATACCGTAACCTTTGATCCAGAACATGACCAATTAGCACGTTTTAAAGGTGGTCAATAAGATGGAACAAAGTACGGTTAAAGGCGCTGTTAGTACCGTCAAAGGGGCCGTAAAAACGGTCCGAATAGTTAAGGAAATACTAACACTATTCAATTTGAGGTTTTTGCTTATAGCCCTGGGTATCCTTTTATTGATAGCTGCGGTTGCAGCCATAGCTGGAACATCAGGAAGTAAGTCTGGTTCCTTTAGTGGATCGGTTGGAATGAATCTTTCAGAAGCAACTTTGCAATGGAGATCGACAGTGGAAAGTGAAGCAAAAGAGCAAGGAGTAGAAGATCTAGTACCTTATATACTAGCAATTATTGAAGTAGAAACACATGGAGAAGGAAACGATGTGATGCAGTCTTCGGAAAGCACAGGGGGCGGTGTTGGAAGCATGACTGATCCTAAAGCAAGTATTAAACAAGGAGTTAAATACCTGGCAGGAATTAAAGTGAATGCGGAATCATTAGGCTTAACTGATCCTTGGGCAATGGTTCAAGCCTATAACTTTGGTGGTAATTATGTGAGTTATTTAGCAGAAAATAATGAAAATCATACTACCGATGTAGCGGAAGAATATTCTAAAAATGTAGTGGCTCCTAGTCTGGGTAATACTTCAGGAGCAACTTATTCTTATATAAATGCTGTCTCACAAGCAAAGGGAAAAACGTACTTATATAGCAATGGTGGAAATTATTATTATGCAGATTTAGTCCGCCAATATGTTGCTTCTGGTAGTGCAGAAATGCCGGTTGGAGATGATGTTTTTAAAATCGTAATGGATGAGGCTATTAAGTATATAGGTTGGTCTTATTCCTGGGGTGGTTATACGCCTTCGATGGGGTTTGATTGTTCCGGTTTGGTTCAATATGCCTTTGGAAAAGCAGAAATTAGCCTTCCACGCGTCGCAAGTCAACAATGGCAAGTAACCAAAAAGATAGATATTAAAGATGCAAAACCTGGCGATTTAGTGTTCTTTAAAGGAACATACGGAGCACCGGATCATATAAGTCATGTCGGAATTTATGTAGATGAAACACGAATGTATGATTCCAACGGGTCCGGAATTGGCTATCATTATTGGACAGATTCTTATTGGTCCTCCCACTTTGATAGTATCAGAAGAGTTGTTCAATAAAAAGATAGGAGCAGTAAAAAATGAACATTAATAAAGCAAAGAAATCAGGAAAAAGGCTATATATCGTAGTCTTTTTTTTAATTCTATCCTTGTCTCTGAATGGAGTACTGTATAAAAACCTTTATGCTAAAGAAGCTGTATCCTCGAATGAATTTAATAAAGAATTACAAGAAAAAGAGACCAATATAAAAGCGTTACAAGACGAAATACAGGGCCTTCAAGGTGAAATGAAAAGCCTTGATCCACAGGAAAGAGAAGAGCTTTCTAAAACACAATTAGAGCAACAAGAAGCATTTAAATCTGTAGCAAATGAATTTATAACGGATTATTTAACCTATGCCACTAACACCATAAATGAACGTAGAGAAAAGCTAACGCCCATTACTACCGCAAAATTATTAAACCAAGTAGCACCAGAAATTATAAATAATGATCCTTCTCAATTAAGTTCTGATCCTACTTTCTCCGCAAAAGTAAGTAAGGTGATTTTATACATTTCAGGGTTTGACTCTTCCACGGATCAAACAAAAATTATTGGAGATGTTACCTATAAAACACAAGGAACAGAAGGGAAAACAACGGAACATAGCTTAGTAGAAATGGAACTAATCAAAGATAAAAAAGGAAAAATAAAAGTAAATAAGTATACCTATTACCCGATTAAATAAAATTTTAAGGATGGAAATATAGTTGATGACCACAATTGATGGATTAACAACCAAACATGATTATTCAGAATAGAATTGTTATCTTGTCTTTTATCATAATGCTAAACCAACACAGACAATTGAAATCAAGGCAGAGTGGTTTGACTTAAATTACGGAAACAAAGTTGTATGGTTATTGGTACACGAAAAAGCAAATAGACAGGATCAAAAATCAAAATATAGAAATATTAAGTTTGAAAATATTGATCCTAATATACGAATTGTGAAACGAAGAAAGGAGAAAGTCATTTGAAGGAAAAACTAATAGACATCAGAAAAAAGGCCATTCAATTTAGAAAAAGGATAAAACTAAGTTTAACTCAATTATACTTAACATGCTTTGTTTTTTTTGTGGCAGGATTCTTATTAATCTTTATTTCTCCTATGATCTTTGGCGGTAATTATTCCTATGAAGAAGCTGAAGTAAAGGAACATTTTCTTATAAATAACGGTGTTGAATTAGCCCTAATCAAGAAAGAATACAATCCAGAAAAGAAGTTTATGCGATTAGATTTTTCTATTGAAACAAGCAATTCAAACAGTAATTTATTCAACATCCAATATCAAATATCCAGTCAATATATTAAAGATCGTAAGCCCTTAAACGTGGAAGTAACAAAAGTAAATGACAATTATTTTGTCGCCATCATTAAGGGAATACCGAAAGGATATTCTGTTTTATCGACAACTATCAAACTGGAATATATTCATCCTGAATTAGAAGATTCGGATGATTTAAATGAACGCAAAGTAAAAATATATGTAAATGAAAACAGCAATATTGAAAATAAGGAATTAAAAAAAGGAACAGAAAAACTGTATCAAATAGAATATATAAACTATCAACAGGAAGAGATTAAACAGCAAATAGCAGACAGTAAAAAAGAAATTACAAAGAATGAGTTAGCTATTAAAGAAGTAAATAAAACCATTTGGAATTTAGAAAATGAAATGTCTTATCAAACAGAATCTGAGAAATTTGAAACACAGAATGAAGTGAATAGTAAAAAGACACAGCTTCAGCAGTTTGAAGAAAAAATTGATTTATCTAATCAAAATATGGAGGAATTAAATGAAAAGATGAAGCTTTTAGAAGAGAAGAAGGCGGCGAGCAATTAAAAAAATGACTATATCTCACGAGATATTTCGGTATATCTGCACTATATCTATGGTATATCTCGGCTATATCTCTAGGCAAAAAAGTGATATCACGACTTTATATAAGAATCCCAATAGGCACAGCCTATTTAGCGCCTTTTATAAAAAGGTGATATCGGGTTTCCTTATGCTCTTTACTAAAAAGCTGCTTATAGAAGAAAGGGGTACTTAAATGGATGTTTTAATTAGAGATATTGATCCTACGTATGTAAAAGAAATTGATAGAAAAACGGATAAATTATCGGATAAGTTAGGGAGAAAATTCAGTAGAAATGAATATATCAAAATGTTAATTCAAAATGATTGTGAGTTACGATTAACAAAACTAAAGGAAGATAAATTTGATCATGCAGTCGATAATCTGGTTACAACCTTAAACAGACAGGAAGCAACTTTACAGAACTTTATTAATAGTAATAATCGTCTGTTTCATATGCTCGCAACTGGAATTGATATAGATGAAGGAGCAGAAAAGTTATGAGTAATGAATATATAGGAAAGTACATTCGGTTTACTTCAACAACAATAGAAATAATGGATGAATTAATTCAAAATAACTCTGGGATTAAGAACTATGCGGAGGCCGTTAGGTATGCCCTACTTTCTTTATCAAATAATAAAAAGAATGAGAACAAAGATGAGGATATCACACGAAAATTAAACGCAATGAGTAAAAATATTGATGTCCTAACAGAGATGATGGCTGGTGGTTTTCAAGAACAAGGGGTTAGGGCCATCGGAAGTGCAAACCAAACTTACATTTACCAAGATGCAAAAAGAAATGTAGAAAATAAAATTCAAAGAGCTACAACCCTTAAGACGAATGTAAAAAGAGCCAATATGATAAATACTGATCCAATTAGCAAAGTAAAAAAGGAAGTAAAGCAAGAAAACTCTAAAGCATTTAATTGGCCTATATAAGCTAGAAAGAAGGAAGGTTTAAATGGGTAAACCAAGTGTAATATTAACTTCGCAATTTACAACACCAAAATCCAAAGGCTTTTCTACTTATGTAAATTATATGACTCGAAAAGAAGCATTGTTAGAAAGTGAAAAGAGTCTAACAGCAGTGGAAGAAAAGGAACTATTCAGGATTCAACTGGTCATTAATAAATATGATATGGAACAAGGGAAAGCTTACTTATTAGGAAAACAAGAAGAGGAGATTTCTAAAAAAGAATTAGAAGCCAATACGATATTAAAAACAAAAAATGAATTTCAAAATGAGACGGATTTTAGTAAATATATCTCTTATATGAGTCGGCAGTATGCTTTAGAAAAGAAGAAAAATTTATCTCTAGATGAGGAAAAAGAATTAGTAGTAATAAAACATACTATTTCTAACTTGCCATATGAAAAATTAATAAGTGAAGAAAAAACACCTTCATTAGAGATAAAGGAAGGTGTTTTTTCAATTGAAAAAGAGTCCTTAACTACAAATGATCTAGAACAAGTTCATGACACGATTAAGAAGGCCCAAAATAATGGATCTGTCTTTTATCAAGATGTCATTAGCTTTGATAATGATTTTCTAATAAAGGAGAAATTACTTAATCCAGAAACCAATGAATTAGATGAAAAGAAGATCCAATATGCCAGTAGAAAAATGATGGATAGTATGTTTAAAGATGAAAAAATAGAGTCCGGCTATTGGTTTGCTTCCATTCACCGAAACACAAAACATATTCATATCCATTACGGTACAGTTGAGCTTAAAAATACCAGAGAATTAATCAATGTAGAAGAAAATGGTGCTTCTTATTTGACTCCAAAAGGCAAACGAAAACAAAAGACTATTGATAATATGAAGAGAACTTTTGCGAATGCCCTAATAGATCGCACAGCCGAGTTGTCCAGGATTTCCGAATTGAGAAATACATTAGTAGATGAAATTAAACAAACTTATGGAGATAAGGAATTCCAGGAACAAAAAAAGTTGATAAAAGACATTTATAGTGAACTGCCTTCCAACAAAAAACATTGGCAATACGGAAGCAAACATGTGACAGATCATACCAGAAATAAGATTGATGAAATCACAGAAGCTTTAATGAGAAATACCCCTCATTACAAAGAGTACTTAGTAAATACAGAAGAAGAAAGCAACTATCGTAAAGAGTTATTTGGTGAGACAAAGAGAACGAAAAAAGATTATGGATTTAATAAAAAGAAAGACATTCAAAAAAGGCTTGGTAATGCTTTATTAGCTCAAATGAAAAAGCAAACAATAGCTGCTGAAGTAATGAAAAGGAATTATCAAGATACTCCTTATTCATTAAAAACGGGTGAAGAAAGTAGCTATAAAAAGAAAACGAATTCTAAACAAAGCAGCTATAAAAAGTCCTTGATAAGTCGAAAAATCATGAGGGGAATAGAACAAGTAGTAAATGATGATTATGCAAAATATAGAGCTGAAAAAGAGCATGAACAATTGCTACAAAGAATTGCCTGGGAACAGAAAAAAAATGAATTATAGTTATTAGTCTTTTTCCTTAAAGGAGGTGGAAGGTACACTTTCTAATCTATTTAATCAGAGGAAAAAATAATAAATAAAACATAGGAGGACAAGGAACATGTTAGAAAAAGAAAATGATTATTTAGTTGGAGAACTATTTATGATTGAGGAAATCAATGCAGAATCAAACACCTTAATTCTTACAAACTATGTATTTAATAAGAGGAAAGAAGTAAGTGTTTCTGATGAAAGGATTGCTTTTTATGCAAACCAATTTGATCAAGCAGAAGAAAACAATTTATTTCTTTTTGTTGAGTTTGATGAAAGAAGAGGTATTGTCGTTGGCTAATCCAAAATATAACCGTAAAACAAGTGAAGAAAGAAAACAGGAAATTCAAGCTATCTCCCAAAAAGCTTTACAGCAAATTGAAAAGTATACTAAATCAGTTGAAGATGTTTTAGAATACGCAGACTTTATGTCTCGTTTTTATTCTTATTCAGCGAATAATTTAGCTTTAATACAACAACAATTTGAAGGGGCACAGGCAGTTTCTAGCTATAAAGACTGGAAGGATAAGGGGTATTCTGTTCAAAAAGGTGAAAAAGGAATACAAATATTAAGCTATGCGCCTGTCACTCTATTTAAAGATGCAAACGGGGAAATGAAACAACTTTCTCAGGCCACACAACAAGAAAAGCAGTTTATTAAAGATGGACAGATCCCCATAAGAAAAATTGCTAATTTTAAAGTTGGTCATGTTTTTGATATTTCACAAACCAATGCACCAATTGAAGATCTACCGAAAATATTCCCGAATAAACAGTTTAATTTTCAAATTGAAGAAGGAAGTAATGCAGTTCATTTAAGAAAAGGAATAAAAGCGGTTGCCAAAGAATTAAACATTGAAATTAAAGATATGCGACAATCTGAATTAGGTTTGACAGAATTAGGAGTTTCTAAAGGGGCATTTGTTCAAGGAAAAGAAGGTAATGAAATTGTAATGAATAGTCGTAACACGGAAACCCAAGCATTAGCAACTTCTATTCATGAGTTAGCACATGCTAAGCTGCACATTAAGGGAGGAGAATTCGACAACATGGAGAGAGCAACAAAAGAATTCCAAGCAGAATTAACCTCCTATATTGTGTGTAAACATTTTGGAATGGATACATCCGAAAAGGCAGTACCTTATATCGCAACTTGGACACAAAATGGAGAAAATATTGAGAATAAACAAAAGGCATTGGAAGGTGTAAATAAAACAGCAAAGGAGTTTATTGAAATAATGGATGATGTCATTTCTGAAGAGCAACAATTAGAAATGAAGAATGTACAGGAAGAACAAATACAAGAAACTAAGAGCGAAAAGAAAGAAGAATTACTAAGCATTACAGATCAAGAATTGAAGTCTATACATCTAGATGGTCCAATTATGTATATAGAGGGAGATAGTAAGAATTACAGACCTTTTGGAGAAATGAATAGCTATGTAGCAGAGTTTCATCATAAAGATTATATTACTTATACCGTTAGTTATCCAAAAGATAAGGAAATTAAGTCATTCAGTGGAAAGTATTGTTTCGATGAATACAATCATCCTCTACACCATATATACGACAACAATCTTTTAAACCAAGATACGTTAAAGGACTTTCAGGCAGATTGGTTGGATCATTTAGGAAGAGAGGACTTTGATCAATGGCGTAAACAGGAGATAGAGATGATTAAGCATGAAGAAACGAAAAAACTGTATCCTATTGATTGGGATCAAGCAATTTATTGTGAATTGACAGGAAAGGCAATTCCAGAAGATGACTTTTATTATAAGACTAATGATGGAAAAGTACTTTCTGAACAGGCAAAAATGCTAATGTTTACAAATGAAGAATGGGAACAATCAACGGAAAACGGCAATTATCAGACAATCAACTTTTATAGCTTTCATTTTATGGATAGAGAAATGACAAGAAGGGAGCCTGAACCAAGGATAGATAATAAAAATGAATATTACTTTTATGATGGTCAATCAAAACCTGTAAAGTTAGGAACAGTTTCAGATATTGTTTCTAGCGCTCAAAATCAGGAATCGATTGACCATTTTTCTTTTGATAAAGAATTTATTCGAGATTTAGCCTTTTCTAAGAATGAAATCAAAGAGGAATTTAACGAAAAAATGGTGCAACATAATGTGCTGAAAAATCCTAAACTTAAGGATTTTCAGAAAGTAAATGAACGTCTAGGGCAAGAGAGGGACCAAAATTTATTAGACATTAAAAATAAAGCTGGAAGAAAAGTGGAATTGAATTTTTTAAGAAACATGGGGATGCAAAGGTAGGTGGCTTGGTTACATGTATGGATGGAAATAAAACATAAGAGAGCTTTAATTATTTCCATAAAATAGATGTTCAGATTATTTAATTCAAAAAAAGTGGAAATAGTTATTTTAATCCATCGTGAACTAAGCAGCTCTTTCTATGTTTTATGACATCTATATAAATTTGTATTTCGAAAATAACACCATCCAACAGGCCATTGATCGAAAAAAGAATAAAGAACTTGTAAAAGAAGGAAGTTTAAAAAGGACTTCCTTCTTTTTATATGGAGATATATTAGCAAGCTATTTCATTTAAAGAAGTTTTTATAGGGGGGAATTTTAAATGCCATCTTTCAATAAAGAGCAAATTAAACAAGCAGTAGATATCGATATCATTGATTACTGCGATAAAAATGGAATTGATGTAAAGAGTGATAACGAACGTTACTATCGCTTAGTAGAGCATGATAGCTGTGTTATTGATAGACGTAAAAATGCATTCTACTGGAACAGTAGAGGAAAAGGCGGTAATGTTATAAACTTTGTTCAAGAAATCAAACAAACAAACTTCATGGGAGCTATGATTAGCCTCTTAAAAGAGGAGCATGAATACCAAAATAATCAAAATGTTAAATTTGTAATGGAGCCATATGAATATTCAAAAGTGAATGAAGTTGATCGATTTGATAAAGCCAGGGTATATCTTGTTAAAGAAAGAAAAATTGACGGGGATATAGTGGATTTTCTTTACGAAAAGGGATTAATCAAACAGGATAAATACAATAATGTTCTTTTTTTGTGGAAGGATTACGAAAATATAATGGGGTGTAGTGAACAGGGAACAGTCCATTCTGATAAGTTTAAAAGAGGAACATGGAAATCTATACAGAAAAATTCCACGGCAAATTACGGTTTTAACTTCCTATATGGTGAGCCCAAAAACCTAAAGTTATTTGAGTCTTCCATAGATGCTCTTAGCTATGCAACTATATATAGAGGGGAGATACAAGACACATGGTTTATTAGTATGGAGGGATTAAAACATAACACAGTTCTTAATTATATAGTAAAAGCAAAAGAAAGGCTCGGGGATGTGCCAGAACATGTTTCTTTATGTGTAGATGATGATGCAGGAGGAGGGGCCTTTATTAAAAAATTAAGTGTGATACAGATTATAAGAAAAGACGGCAGTGTGTATGACATTGACCATGAACTTCCTAATAAGGATATGGGAAAGGACTGGAATGAACATTTAAAGTTTGAGGTAAAACAGCGTGAGCAAAAAAAGATAAAACATCATCATTTTTTTAATGAACAAAGAAATTAGAAGTTAAAAACGAATTGCAAACCGCTTCTTTCAAATAGTAAAAAAGGGATTTTAAGTAAAGGAGCTAGAGAATAACCTTTTTAGTTCCTTTTTTATTTAAAAAAGATATCGGGAGATAAAAATGGAAATAAATTAAAATTTATATGTTTAAGGTCATAACGTTTATAAAAATATGTAGCTCCATATTTCGTGCCTAATGGTAAATGAGTAGAAGAATGAAATATTTAATGAACTATAGGATAAGTTCCATATTATTTCCAAACATATTAGAGCTGACGGAATGATCGTGTTGCTTTCTATAACGACCATTTATAATTGTATAGCTAGCCCAAAATAGCCACTTTTTCATGTTCATAAATTGTTGTTTCTATTGCATATAGTTTTTGGAATCCTTAATTGGTCCAACCCAGATTATTACCTGCAGAAGATTTAATTCATATCACAGTAACAAAGTAGATAGTTTAATTTGTCGAACGGGAGCGGTCCTTATCTTTTAATATACAATGAATTTGCTTACAAAAGAACTGTTAACTTCCGTTTTAATAATAAATACTGAGAGCTTTAAGTTATTGGATATCACTTAAGACATTATGATTATTCCATTTTAATCTAATAATAATTTTTATTTTTCTTAGCTCTCTTTGCCTTATTATTATTCTCTCCTTATAAATTATGGTTTTAGATACTACACCCTCCTCCTCCTTTTTCCTTGAAAAAACAGTTTATCTCTAGGTCACTTTTCCAGTTTTCCACTTTAAAGGATATATTGGATAGGAAGGAGAGGACCTACACTGAAAATTTAACTATATTTGTATAACTTTAGATTGGGATGTAATTATTATTTTAGATAGATAGATAAATGAAATGAACTTCAATAAAAAGCTATTCGTAAAGATTTTGAATTTCTTAAAATAATAACAACAGGAGTTAAGAACTCTGACTGCAAACTAATAAGTGTCAAAATTAAATAATCTTTATGTCGAATTTTATTTCAAGTATTTTACTTCTTTTTCAACATATTGATGGAAGAGGATGAATAAGGGCTCGAACGAAATAACATTTCCCTGACTGCGATGAGTACTTATTCACTTCTGCAATGGTATATTGCGTTCATTTGAAGATATCATGGTAGATGAAATATGCGCTGTATAATAATACAACGCATAAGCTAAAGTCTCATTCTCAGTCCTTTTGTCAAAGATTAACTTTTAAATGCTTCTGGGAGTTTTTCAAACCATCCCTGTTTCACCATAATATTGTAAGTCATTGTACCAACCTCCAAAGCATGGGTACATACTTTGGTATAGTTTACAATTAAATCTGTACGGAAGCTAGAACCCAAGGATGCACCATAATAGAAAGAGCAGTATTTACCAAAAGCCCGGAGTGAAACATAATCAATTTGACAGAAAATGGACTAACAGTAGGCTTAGTTATTTCAGCATCCTATTTTTCAGGTATAGGCAAATTATCCTGTTGAGTTATAGTGTCAAAGCTGTCAGCATCTTTTCCTGCTAAATTAACATTAGATTACGAACATCTTCCAGCACCGCTATCTGACTAAAAGCCAAACTTAATGACCTAACAAATCCAGTTTTCAGTGAATTAAAGAATAAGGAGTTGATTTCAGAACTATTTAGTGGTCTTTTGTCTCCGATTAAATTAGAAATGAAACCTGTCGATTCTAAAAATTGCGACCCATGAGAAGATTTAACATGTAGGAACCAAAATAGTTGTAGTGAAGCATAATCAAAACCTATATGAAGAAGACTATGTATATATAATACACATAACTGCAAAGGAGAGATTTCAGCAAGTATGAAAAAATTACTGATATTACTTTTTCTTGTAACTGTTTTAACAGCTTGTGGAAAGGATTCTCAAGATAATGAAAGTGATAATTCTACGTCTGATAGTGCAACTCAAAATGAAAATCAAGAAGAGTCGGAAGAGGAATCAAAATACCCATTTCCTGAAAATGCAAAATCTACTGGCGACGCAACAATAACTATCTCGACCGCTTCTGGTTCCTCAGAAGGCGGCAAGGTTCCGGTGCTCTTTGTCCAGGAAGATACACTTATGGATCAGGTTGGGATGGATCTAGCAAATTTTGAAGGAGATAAACAGACATATATTTATGCAGATAAGAAATTTGTTCAATCAGAGCAAGTTGGAGAGCTTACACAAACTTCTTTAGATGTTGAGGGTGATTTATTAGAAACAGGAACACATATAGTTACTGCAGTGCAATTTGAAGAAGATGATCCAAATAAAAAAGTTATAAATTACACAGAAGCTAAATTTGAAGTAAAAGAAGGGGCTTCATAAGAAAAGAGCCTTTACTATACAGATTCCCCTGTATATATAACTATATGATGTAGTGGGAAATAAAACGATTAATCCCTTCATTTATGGATTCTTGGAAAGGGACGTAAGGCTGAAATGAAGAAGAGCAGTATAATCAATTCTTCATAGGAATAATTTCTGTGAAAAACGGAGTGAAAGAGGGCTTTCCTTTTAAAGGAAAGTCTTTTTAAATATAACGGAAAGAGCAAATGATGTTGATGAAGTTTAGAAGTGTTTGAATCGTTTTAATTTTCTATGGTTATCATAAGTATAAATGCAAAAAAGGGGATAATTTATGACAACTGATAAAGATTTAAACCCAATGAATGTTATGAAACCACTTAATATTACTCCAAAATTACAAGATGAAACTTCCCCTTTAGCAACTTTTGAAATGGGAAAACTTTGGGCTACCTATATGGGAAACAGCATGTCTATCCAAATTTTAAGTTATTTCCTTCAACATTGTGAGGATGAAGATGTTAAACTGCTTCTGGAAAATGGTTTATCTTTATCGAAAGACTTCACGCAGAGGATTGAAAGTTTTTTTAAAGGTGAGAATTTTCCTATCCCCAAGGGATTTACAAAAGAGGATGTAAATCTTGGTGCCCCAAGATTATATGCAGATGAATTTTATGTTCATTACTTAAAGTATGCAGCTAAGGCCGGTATGAGTCTTTACGCAGTAGCAGTTCCACTGGTAATGCGGGAGGATATAAGGGAGTTCTTTATTTATTGTAATCAATGTACTAACGTCTTTTTAGGACAAATTAATAATGTTTTAATGATGAAAAAATTCATTTTAGAACCTCCTATCATACCAACACCATCTGGTCTTGAAAAGATTGAGAAACAAAGTTACCTAAATGGTTTTATTGGTGAAGTCCGACCACTACAGGCATTAGAAATCATTCACCTTTGGGATAACATTGAAAATAATGTAACAAGCATGGCATTGTTACTTGGATTTCAGCAGATTGTTCAAGATCAAAAGATAAAGGCACTGTTTAAACGAGGTTTAACTATGACGGATAAATCGGTTAAGCAATATAAAGAAAAAATGCATATTGAACACATACAATCACCGTCGTACTTAGACCATTTGGTTACTACATCAACCTATCCACCTTTTTCGGACAAAATAATGTTATTCCATAAAGTAGATATGTTCGCAATGAAGATAAGGTCCTTTGGCAACTCATTGGCAGTAACGGCGAGAAGAGATTTAAATTTATTGTATGCAAGAACCCTAATGAATATTGGACTATTTGTAGATGACGGTATGAATATCATAATTGAAAAAGGTTGGATGGAAGCACCTCCAAGTGCTTTTGATAGGGATTAAGATAAAAAAAATATTTTTTACTATCATTAGTAACGGAGGAGATAGTAACATGAGATGGCTTTATTATTGTAAGTTTAGATGTGAGCTAAAGATAAAGTGGTAAGTAACAGTGATGTGGGAATATGTAAAAAAGGCACCTTGAATCTGCGGATAGACGGCCGGGATTTAAGGTGGTATTCAAAAATTCTACAAATAGACAAGTAATGTAAAGTACTTTACATAGTTATTATTTACCTTTACCTGATCTATTACAAGAATAGATTGTTGGGAATATAACAGCTGTATATGATTTAGTCCGAATCTACGTCTATTTCGAGAATAATCGCCATTTTCAGCCTAACAAGTGGGAAAATGATTAGTCTTTTTATTGAAAGGTAATAATATTTATGTTTTACCAAACTAGATTTAAAGAGGTGCTTAATATGTTAGACGAAAAGACTATATCGATCGTTCAATCAACTGCCCCTGTTCTAAAGGAACACAGCAAAGAAATTGGATTAAGATTTTATAAACTGTTATTCGAAAAAGCCCCTGACTTGTATAATGTCTTTAACCAAACGAATCAAAAACGAGGCATACAGCAAGAAGCATTAGGATACGCTGTTTACGCTGCTGGAGAGCATATTACAAACTTGGATGCTCTTAAACCAGTCATTGAAAGAATATCTCAAAAGCACCGAGCTATTGGAATTAAAGCAGAGCAATATCCAGTAGTAGGAGAAACGTTATTACAAGCAGTCAAGGATGTTCTAGGTGATGCGGCTACAGACGAAATTATAAATGCTTGGGGAAAGGCATATGGTTATATCTCCGATGCATTTATCAGTTTGGAAGAAAAACTGTATGAAGAGACGAAAAATCAAATTGGTGGCTGGGAAGGATATAAGGACTTTTTTGTAGACAAAAGGGTTAAAGAAAGTGAGGATGTTACATCACTCTATTTGAAGCCTAAAGATAAAAAGGAAATTGCTACATATAAACCAGGCCAATACCTAACCATAAAAGCGATGATTCCTGGAGAAACATATACGCACATTCGTCACTATAGCTTATCGGATGCACCTGGAAAAGATTATTACCGAATAAGCATCAAGAGAGAGGATGAGCATCAAAATACTCCGGAAGGAATTGTATCGAACTATCTACATAATGAAATAAAAGAAGGAGACACTTTACAGTTTTCCGCACCAGCTGGAGATTTTGTTCTGGATAATAAAAAAACACCGTTAGTCTTGGTTAGTGGTGGAATTGGAATCACCCCTATTTTGAGTATGTTAAACTCAGTTGTTTTGGAGCAATCTAATCGTCAAGTAACATTTATATATGCTACTCGAAATAGTAAACACCATCCTTTTAAAGACCATATAAATCAGTTGGAAAGCAGTCATACTAATATCAAGACATTAGTATGTTATGATTCACCATCAGGTGAGGATAAACAAGGGGTTGACTTTGATAAAAAAGGATATATAGACAAGGAATTACTAAGTTCCGCTATAAGAGATAAAAATATAGACGTTTATTTATGTGGATCTATTCCTTTTATGGAAAGTGTTATTAAAATTCTAGAAACAGCTGGAGTGCCAGGAGAGTCTATTCATTATGAGTCATTTAGCCCTTTAGCTATTTTAGGTGAGGAATAATTTTACTAAGGCATTATTAGGAAGAATAAGCATCAGTTTTTGGACAACCCCCATTAAATTTATCTTGGTGGGGAGTTGTCTTTAAAGAAAAAGTTATATTTTTTCTAAAAAGTATAACTACGCTTTATATCTATTTATAAGCATTAATGACTTCTGTTCCAAATTCTAAACATCCACTGCAAATAGATACCCCAGGTCCCATAGCTAACATCCCTACTTCCTCTTTACTCTTACTACAAAATGAACAAATTTCAAGACGTGCCTTATTATTATTAGACGTATTGTTATTATCATTTGGCAATGAATTCCTCTCTAAGGCATTATATAGTTCATCAATGACTTTAGGATCGATATAATCAAAGTCCCCTTTTAGTTTAATAGCAATTGTTTTATAGGCAATAGCCATTCCTTCATGAAAACGTTGACTCTCTAATTGATTGCAAATTTGCGACTTTTCTTCACACAACGAGCTTAGTTTCTCTAATTCTAATATCACATCATCTATCTTTGCTCCTCGAAAATCCTCATTCATTTTCTAACACCTCCTTTTATTTAGATATTTGTATACATCATTTATTAAATTTATTCTATAGATCAATATTCTTTAGTGTAATTCCTACTGTTTTCTTGTGTTTATTTAGACTTCCTCAATGGAATAGAAACTAATTGATCAATCACTAAAAGGACAATAACTTCATGTAAGCTCGATGCTCACTATGAAGTTTCCACAAGTACTTAAGATGTTAGTTGAATTAAGTTTGAAGCATCTGAATAGTTTAAAGGAAGGAAACTTTGAAGAGGGAGTGAGGCAATTGCGGATATTGGTGACTGGTTCTACGGGACAACTAGGTACAGCTTTATTAGACCAACTAAAAAATTCTGATTATGATGTGAGAGTAACTTCGAGAAGTAAACCTGAAGACATGGAACATTTCGAGTGGGTTTATACAGACTTATTGTCAGGCGAGGGCCTAGAGGAAGCAGTAAAAGATGTTGATATAATTATTCACGCAGCAACAAGCCCCATTAAAAATGCAAAGAAAATTGAGATTGAAGGATTAAAGAACATGTTAAGTAAGATTCAACACATAAGCCATTTTATTTACCCGTCCATTGTAGGCATCGAGGAAATACCTTGGAAATATTATAGACTTAAATATGAAGCAGAGGAATGGATAAAGAAGAGCTCTATTCCCTATACAATTGCTCGTGCAACTCAGTTTCACAGCTTTATTGAAAGCCTACTCTTATCAAAACCTATTTTTAAAAGATATATTATTCCAGGAAATATTAAACTTCAAAGTGTGGATGTTAATGAGTTTGCTAAACATTTAATTGAATTAAGTAATATGGTCCCTCAAGGAAGAACGAAAGACTTTGGCGGGCCAGAAATGAAGACACTAAAAGAAATGGCGGAGCTAAAAATAAAAATAAACAATGAAACGAATAAAGTGTTCAGTATCCCATTACCAGGAAAATTATACAAGGCATTATTAAATGGTAAAAATACAAATTCACACTGTAAAAGGGGGGAAATTACATTTGAGCAATTTTTAGGTAAGGATAGGATTTGAGTTGTTTATATGGCAAAGGTAATTTGAAAAATCATTTAAATCATGAGCATGTAAAGTAGTATATGATAACTTTAGGGCATTTCCTTTAAAATATTGCAAACCAATAATTTTTCATTCTGTAAGAAGGAAAACAATAACAATTATAATTTTTATGGGAGGGAGAGCAAGTTATGAAGCGGATTAGGCTAATGTTAATGTATATTTCCAAACAATCTTTATGGTTTAAGATATTAATCTCTTTAACTTTTTCCATTTCCATTGTCTTAAGTAGTTCTTTCTTTTCTGATAATAACTATTGTCAAAGCCTTTCTAAATTATCTGCCGGTATTTTCTTTTTTGCTTTTGGACTAAATATGAAAAATAATCTAAAAATTTCTAGGCTATTTTTCTCTATAGCCATCATATGTATAATCCTATCAATCATACCGTTAATCTAGTGGCATTTTAACAATAGTTCACGAAAGATGTAGTTAGTGGTTCCTTTTATTTTCGCTGTTATCCCACTATTTTTGTAGTTCTTATCGTAGCAGCATTGTTGTAAAATGGGCCAGAAGAAAGTTAAGTTCTTGAAGAATTATAGTAAAACAACTGGATTAAGTAAGCATTATGTCATCTTCCGTCCTTAAAGAATTACAGTTCTGGTTTCGTTATCATAATCTCATTTTAATCATTACTTGCTTTTTTATATTCAACTTTTATCCCTGATTAGTTGATTGCGGTCTTCCATTTGAGGTGGTACTTCAAACCATCCATTTTTAATTTTGATCTTAATTCCTTCTTGAGCATAAAAATAAACATCTTTCGCCAGCAAAATGGTTTTCATCGAAAGGTCATTTCTTAAACTAAAGAAAGCACCTATTCCAGCTCCCACGAGTCCGAATCCATTAAGAATGTAGATACAATGCATCATAAGTTTATCTGAAAAGGGAGGGACCGTGGAGGTTGTAACAGTCCCCACAGAAGAACGGGAATAATGGACATCCCCTTTACGAAGAATTTCTTCCATCATTTTTATTTGTTTTTTGGCAAGCTTTCTTCCTCGTTGAAAATAGTGTATTGCATCTTTACTATGTGCACATTGAGCAAATCCTGTGATGAGTTGCAGCCCAATGTTATTAGAGAGAAGATTATGATGAAGAATACAATTTCTAGATCATTCAATGCTCTTTTATCACCAGTTAGTTTAAACCCTTCCATATACTTATACTCTCGATATATTCGATTCTTTTCGGTAAAGTAACTTGAGGAGGAAGCAAAAGGTTTTCTCTTTCTAACAAGTAACAAGTAGATAATTTGTATATTTTTTGTGTAACTGTTGTTAATCCCTCATAAATTTGCATGACTCTTTTACTGTAGGACATATTCATTTTATGAATCCGATACCAATGGGGTTGAAGTGTACCTTTTCGAGGTTTTTAAAACAAAAGAATATACTTACAGAGGTAGGATTGAACTCGCAAAAAGCCCGTACCAAGAAAATCAGCCAGATGACGAAGGGAAAACGCGAAAGGTTTGGATTTTCCCTGTAAAGCTAATGGGTGATGGAAATGAATATCAACCACCGGAAGAACTTGTACATGCTGCTAAAGGAAGCCATGAGAAAAAAGCAAAGCGCATGAGTAATCAGGCCTTGATGAAGAGAGCTATAAATGCTCGCAAAAAATCATCTAGAAGAGAAGGAATAGTGACTAGTTTTGATCGTGACCCTTATGTTATGGAGTTTGCCAAACGAAGTGCGAAAGGGGTATGCCAATTATGCGAACAAAAAGCTCCTTTTCGAAATAAGCAAGGTGACCCTTATTTAGAAACACATCATATAGTCTGGCTGGCAAGAGGAGGAGAAGATAGCATAGAAAATACGGTAGCACTTTGCCCTAATTGTCATAAGAAAATGCATGTTCTGGATGTACCCAGCGATGTTACTAAGTTAAGTAGCGTTGCAAGGACAAATGTATTTCTGGATTAAATAAATGTGACAGTTTAAGACTCTAATCATTTATGTACTCTCGAAGAATCAGTTGATATTAATAACTGATATACAAGATATATTTTAATGGGACTTTTATGTGAATGTAAATGAAGTTCTACCCAACAGGAAGCTCATATATTTTACATAGTTAAGATGAAGTTGAAAAAGAATTCATTACGTCCCTATTTTTGGCTCCATTGCTGCTGAAATAGAGTAGGTACGGCTACTGGATGGAAAGGTAACTATGATGAAGATTTTCTTCCATGATCTTTCTATCCATAATTAACTATATAGGGCTCCTTTTTCTAGACATATGTAAAAATAGATACCTTGCAAGGCAACATTTCGATACTGTGGCTTTTTTATTACTGTTAAAGTACCTTTTGTCTTCAATATTGCAAATAAAACTTCCTGTATATTAAAAACTTCTTTTTCTCATAGTTATTTATTTAAATAGTAATTGGGATAACATATTTTTTTATATTGTGTATTAATAATTTTCCCTTTTTTATGATTAGAATGGAAGTATACTGATGCCTTTATAGGATTGGGGCTAGGGAAAAGTGAAGACGTTTTTATTGTCTTTAATTCCACAATGTAAGCTGATAATGTGTAGAGATTACTATGGAGGAATAGCCACTAGTATAAAGTTTATAAAAAACAAAATAAAATATTTATTGACGAAAACAACAAAGAATTTTATATAATATTCTTTGTCGCTAATTTAGTAATTAAATAGCTGCAAAGTCACGACAGTATTCATTACATAAAGGCCCATTGGTCAAGCGGTTAAGACACCGCCCTTTCACGGCGGTAACACGGGTTCGAGTCCCGTATGGGTCACCAATATATGGAGGATTAGCTCAGCTGGGAGAGCATCTGCCTTACAAGCAGAGGGTCGGCGGTTCGACCTCGTCACCCTTCCATATATTGCCAATGTAATCAGTAAGTTGGGGTTCAAGTCATCTCGTCGTCGGCACCATCTTTTTAAAAAAGATGAGTCATTAGCTCAGTTGGTAGAGCATCTGACTTTTAATCAGAGGGTCGCAGGTTCGAATCCTGCATGACTCACCATAATGCGGGTGTGGCGGAATTGGCAGACGCACTAGACTTAGGATCTAGCGCCGCAAGGCGTGGGGGTTCGACTCCCTTCACCCGCTAATAATCAAGCGGAAGTAGTTCAGTGGTAGAACATCACCTTGCCAAGGTGGGGGTCGCGGGTTCGAACCCCGTCTTCCGCTCCATAATAAAAATACAATGCCGGGGTGGCGGAACTGGCAGACGCACAGGACTTAAAATCCTGCGGTAGGTGACTACCGTACCGGTTCGATTCCGGTCCTCGGCACCATTGTTTTTCAACTATTTAGCGCCCGTAGCTCAATTGGATAGAGCGTCTGACTACGGATCAGAAGGTTATGGGTTCGACTCCTTTCGGGCGCGCCATAAAAACGAGAAGTATCGTCCCGACCATGAAATATTTTAAAATTTGGGGCCTTAGCTCAGCTGGGAGAGCGCCTGCCTTGCACGCAGGAGGTCAGCGGTTCGATCCCGCTAGGCTCCACCAATTAATTAAATTAACAATCTAAAAAATAATGGCGACGTAGCTCAGCTGGCTAGAGCGTACGGTTCATACCCAATGAGGGCGAGGGTTCGATCCTCTCTGCCGCTATCATATTCTTTAGGAACTAACGGAATGCACGGAGGAATACCCAAGTCCGGCTGAAGGGATCGGTCTTGAAAACCGACAGGCGGGTCAAACCGCGCAGGGTTCGAATCCTTTAACTCAATATAAATATTATTATCGCGGGGTGGAGCAGTCTGGTAGCTCGTCGGGCTCATAACCCGAAGGTCGCAGGTTCAAATCCTGTCCCCGCAATCTGGTCCGGTAGTTCAGCTGGTTAGAATGCCTGCCTGTCACGCAGGAGGTCGCGGGTTCGAGTCCCGTCCGGACCGCCATTATTTTAAAAAGTATAAAGGCTCAGTAGCTCAGTTGGTAGAGCAAAGGACTGAAAATCCTTTGTGTCGGCGGTTCGATTCCGTCCTGAGCCACCATTAATGTCAATTCTAAAATAGCAATATGGCGGTTGTGGCAACGTGGTTAACGTATCGGATTGTGGCTCTGACATTCGTGAGTTCGAAATCCAGCTAGCCCAGTCATAGAGGGAAGACTGGTATATACCAAAGAATCTCTCTCTCTAAATAATGCGGGTGTAGTTTAATGGTAAAACCTCAGCCTTCCAAGCTGATGTCGTGAGTTCGATTCTCACCCGCTCCAAAATAATACGGGCCTATAGCTCAGCTGGTTAGAGCGCACGCCTGATAAGCGTGAGGTCGATGGTTCGAGTCCATTTAGGCCCACCATATTATTATTCCGCAGTAGCTCAGTGGTAGAGCACTCGGCTGTTAACCGAGCGGTCGTAGGTTCGAATCCTACCTGCGGAGCCATTTTTGTTAGTTGCTAGAAGTACATACATAACGAAAAAACAAAACATGCGCCTTTAGCTCAGCTGGATAGAGCATACGCCTTCTAAGCGTACGGTCAGAGGTTCGAATCCTCTAAGGCGCGTACGAAAATGTGGATAACCCGCATTATTAACGCTTTTTGATACGCTATGAAATAATTTTCAGCGCGTATTGGAAGGCGTTTTTACTATGTGAAAAACTTCGTTACTTGTTTGATTTGAATTCACTTATACTTCACCAAAAAACTTCATCATTTATCTGAAAATCCCAATTGAAAAGGGCTTTAAATATAAATTTTTTTTTGCAAAAACACAAACAACCTATGGTTTTATACAAACTAAATACCTCAAATAAATATAGCTTCCACCGATATAAAAGGTAATTGCTCAATTGGGCAGTAAAGCTATTATTAAATAATCAAAGGTGATAAAAATAATGACAATCATTATTATCAAGGACTTTATTGTGAATTTAACAATACTGATTTCTGTCCTTTTTTTCTACTCTAGAATAATGAAGGATTCACAGCTGCACCAATACTCTCCTCTTAGTTTAAAATTGATAATGGGTTTAGCAGGGGGAATTACTGGTATTATACTAATGGTATTTAGTATTCATGGCAGCTTTTTAATAGACCTTAGACACATACCGATTATCTTGCTAGCCTATTACGGCAGGGGAATCCCAGCTTTCATTTGTGCTGTTTTAATAATAGTAGGCGATTTTATTATCAATAAGGATTTCTCTTTCGAAGTGATAATAGTCATATTCTTAATAGCCTCTGTCTCTATCCTTATTACAAGCAGAAATATGTCTAGTAAAAGTAAAGTGTTCCTATCTTTAACCGCTTCAAATGTAATACTAGTTATAGCAATCTATGTTATTGTATTAAACGATAACAAACATTATCTGATTTCAATGGCGTTGCATGTTATATTTACTTATCTTGCTGGTTATGCTTCGTTTCACCTGATTGAGTATATAAGGGCAAGCAATGAATTATTTAATAAATATAAATTAGAATCATCAATTGACAGTCTTACAGGACTAAATAATGTTAGAAAATTTAATCATATTAGTAAGGAATTGATGAAGAACGCAACAACAAGGAATGAAGCATTAACTCTTCTTTATATCGATATAGATTATTTTAAAAAAATAAATGATGCGTATGGACATAAAGAAGGTGATAAAGTGTTGAAAGAGGTTGGTGCTCTTCTTAAAAGTTCGACTAGACCGCCTGATATTGTAAGTCGAAACGGCGGGGAAGAATTTACGGTTATTTTAGTCGACTGTTCGACAGAATTATCTTATAAAATTAGTGAACGAATCAGAAAATCTATTGAAAATCACTTGTTTATATTAAGTAATGGAGAATCTCTTAAAGTCACAGTTTCTATTGGAATGGCCACTTTTGATAAAACGGTAAATGATATTAGCCTATTAATTGAAAAAGCCGACAAAGCACTATATCAAGCGAAAAGTTTAGGGCGTAATCAAGTTGTTTATAAAATGAATTAGGGCGTTGTGTTAAGCAACGCTTTTTGTTATGGTTTTAGCTCGTTTTAGCTCACTATCTAAATAGCAGTATTTAAATAAAAAAAGATATTTCAAAATAGTTATAAAAGCTGAAGCATTGGCTTAATAAAAGCAGTTGATAGTCCGGATTTATCTGTACTTTTACTTGCCTGCCATAGGAGCAATTAATAAACAAATCCTTTATATGCATGCGGCAGCAAGCTTTGTAAAAATATGATGCGGATCACTAACAGGATAATGATCACCCACATTAATACAGTCATCCATGTTTCATGGATGACAAATTCGGGAGCGAACATAGACTCGTATGAAACTTGCAGGTTAATGCCATATTTAAAAATATAGCGGGAATATTTGCGATAAGTTTAGGATTTAACTGCGTCAGACAAGCAAGAAATACGGCAATCAACACCGAAATAGTCAAAAATTATTTGGCTCAATCGTTACTTTCTACGGAGTTAAATTAGAACCATTTGACATGAGCAAAAATCTTGGAGTAGTACTAGTAGTAGACTAAAGTATAAGGGATATTGGCAGTATTTTAGACATACTTTTACCTCCAATTGGATTAAACATATTGTTTATCTTCTTTTGAAAACTGTGTAAATAAATGTGTAAATGTATTCTTAAAAGCTACTTCACGTACCTTATAGGCAATTTAGTTATTTTTATTTTCTTATAGATAAATTCAAATAAACAAGCGAAAAACAGCGAAAAAATGAGCTAGCCTCTTCTTATTCTATTGAATTGAGCTAATTTAAAGAAAAATGGTTTATTCTAAGCAAAAACCGTGTTTTCTGTTGCTTTACAAGAAAAATTTGGAGGAGTATGATTGCTAACATAATATTAATTCTTATTCGCTGAGTCTTTTTAAGAGCGGGGGACCCAATCTCTGTGGTGTATCACATGGGGTGAATCCTTCTGATGAAGGTAGGGCTACTCTTTTGGCCCGAATCCGACAGCTAACCTCGTAAGCGTGAAGAGAGAGGATGTGTAACTGGTGATCGAAAAAATTAACTCGACCACGGGGTAATCCTCCGCGGTCTTTTTTCTATAATTGAATAAATATATCTTGTATCGCTGAAATCCAATTGGAGCGGGGGACCCATTCTATTTGTGAGTAAATACTCACCGGGGTGAATCCTTTTAATAAGGTAGGGCTACTTCTTGGCCCGAATCCGGCAGCTAACCTCGTAAGCGTTAAGACAGAAGGTATTACCTAGGATTTTACCCCTTGTGTAATACAGGGGGTTTTTTGTGTGTTTTTAATGGTAAAAATTTACAAATAAATGAAAGGGGTAGTGTATGGAAGACTTGCTTATGCTTTTAATTATTGGTATATCAACAGCCGCTATGTTTGGATTAATTAATTGGTGTGAGAGAAAAACAGATATTTCCGGGAGTGAGGAAAAGCAATGAGTACTTTAATCTTTGTCTTGGCAATAGGTGTTGTCATCTACTTGCTGTATGCGTTAGTGAACCCAGAGAATTTTTAATATAAACGGAGGGGAAAAAACAAGTGTTTTTAACAATTTTATCTATCATTCTTACACTTCTTCTCATAGTGGTATTGGTAATACCTATGGGAAACTATATGGCGGTTGTATTTAGTGAGAATTCTACAAAGCTGGATAAAGTATTCTATCCTGTTGAAAAGTGGATATATAAGCTTGGCGGAATAAAAAATAACACACAAACTTGGAAACAATATGCTCTTTCCATGCTTACTGCGAATAGTTTCATGATTCTATTAGTCTATTTAATATTTCGGTTTCAAGGCTATCTTCCTTTAAATCCGAACCATATTGCTGGGATGAGTCCTGATTTAGCTTTTAATACGGCCATAAGCTTTATGACGAATACGAACTTACAGCATTATAGCGGAGAATCAGGGCTATCCTTGCTTTCGCAATTAATTGCGATTATTTACCTGATGTTTGTAGCACCAGCATCTGCCCTGGCTGTTGCTATTGCGTTCATTAGAGGATTGGCCGGGAAAAAGCTTGGCAGCTTTTTTATCGACTTAACAAGGAGCATTACAAGGATACTTCTGCCGATTGCATTTGTAACAAGCTTAATATTTATCGCGCTTGGAGTTCCACAAACAATCGGAACATCGATAGATGCACAAACGCTAGAAGGAGAAGTGCAGACAATAGCAACAGGTCCAATCGGTTCTTTCTTATCCATCAAGGAGCTCGGTAATAATGGAGGAGGATATGTAGGGGTTAACTCTGCCCATCCTTTTGAAAATCCCAATGCAATCTCAAACACCCTGCAAATTATCTTGATGTTCTTATTGCCGGCAGCTATTCCGATTACTTATGGAAAAATAGTCGGAAATAAAAAACAAGGAAAAGTGTTGTTTATATCGATGGCCATGATTTTTCTCGTGTTTCTCAGTACCTCTCTTTATCAAGAATATCAAGGGAATCCTGCAGTTACTGATATGGGGATATCGCCAGAAAACGGCAGTATGGAAGGCAAGGAAGTTCGGTTTGGCATTGCTCAGTCAGTCTTGTTTGCAATAACAACTACAGCAACAGAAACAGGTGCTGTTAATACGATGCATGATACGCTGACACCTATTTCTGGGCTGCTTTCACTGTCGAATATGCTGTTAAATACAGTTTATGGCGGTGTTGGATCTGGTTTTATCAATATAATGATGTATGTGCTTATTGCAGTCTTTCTTTCCGGACTTATGGTCGGGAGAACACCTGAGTTCTTAGGGAAAAAAATTGAAGGTAAGGAAATGAAGCTGATTGCTGTAACATTGTTAATTTCACCATGCCTAATACTGACAGGAAGTGCCCTGGCGTTATTTACGCCTTTAGGCAATCAAGGAATATCTAATCCAGGCTTTCACGGATTGACCCAAGTGCTCTATGAATTTACATCATCCGTTAATAATAATGGCTCAGGTTTTGAAGGACTTGGTGATGCGACGCCTTTCTGGAATATATCAACAGGAATTGCCATGTTTATCGGCAGGTTTTTCCCGCTTATTACGATGCTAGCCATCGCAGGAAGTCTCGCATCCAAGAATATTGTTCCAGAAACAGCTGGAACATTTAAAACAGATACTTCTTTATTCGGCGGATTGTTTATTGGAACGGTATTTATAGTCGGAGCATTGACGTTTTTTCCAGTCCTTGTTTTAGGTCCGATTGCAGAATTTTTGACATGGTGATGGAGGGTTAAATAATGAATACACAAGAGGAAATCCAAGTTCATAAGGATAAAGCCTTAATGAATAATGGTATTATCATACAAGCAATGAAGGATTCTGTTCTAAAGCTTAATCCGAAACTTATGGTGAAAAACCCTATCATGTTTATTGTAGAATTAGGTTTTTTTATCACTGTTATTCTTTCCTTTGTTCCCGATATAGTTGGTGCAAATGGAAGTGAACGCTGGTTTAATATCACTGTCTCTATCATTCTTTTATTTACAGTCTTGTTTGCAAACTTTGCAGAGTCCATTGCAGAGGGAAGAGGAAAGGCTCAAGCTAATACGCTTAAATCTTCTAAGACAGATGTGTTTGCTAACCTTCTTAGCGACGGCAGCATCATACAAGTTCCGTCCTCAGATTTAAAAAAAGGCGATATTGTTCTTGTTAAACAAGGAGAAATGATCCCAGGAGATGGAGAAGTAATTCAAGGGTTGGCTACTGTTGATGAATCAGCAATCACAGGTGAATCAGCACCTGTTATGAAGGAAGCTGGAGGAGATTTCAATTCAGTAACCGGTGGAACACTGGTTGTCAGTGATGAAATAAAAGTCAAAATCACGAGCAATCCTGGAGAATCCTTTTTGGATAAAATGATTTCCTTAGTTGAAGGTGC